>Ga0255151_1000003_pt1 | contig 191504 bp, 193 predicted proteins | sample Atl_Yuk_RepB_8h_FD_183612 | JGI IMG/M metagenome (GOLD analysis project Ga0255151, IMG submission 183612) | Freshwater microbial communities from Altamaha River, Georgia, United States - Atl_Yuk_RepB_8h | ecosystem: Environmental > Aquatic > Freshwater > River | place: USA: Georgia | collected... | reverse complement strand
TCCATGTGCAAGCATATTGACATATTCGTCTTGGCCGTCTTTACTTAGGAAGATCATATTGCTGACAATATTCTGTGAGTATACGTTCTCGGTGCCAATCGCTGCCCATCGGAGTATCGGCATATTGATAAAAACTAGGAGTACCTAATGTATAGTGTAAGAGTTTAGCGTTTGGGTTAGGACCATACTCGTCCGGTAACCAGTTCCACTCTTTAGGTAGCTCTCCGATCCTCTCATCATTTATCCACGAAAATCTATGAAGGACAGATCCTGGCGAATTCTGTACAAACTCTGGAGTAAGTTTTCTATTAGGGAAAGTAGAACAGTTCCATAGGATGACACTAGACCAGTTTTTTCTTGGATAGTCTTCATTCTTGCTTCCTAGATATTTTTTATCAGATTTAGTCTTATAGTCATGTTTTACAACCATGACATCTTTATCCATTTGTCGCAGTTCCCACAACTCGTTAATATCAGCCCTTACGATCATATCACCGTCAATAAAAATAGCCCATCCTTGCCAACGCATTAGATAAGGTACTAAAAATCTCGAGTATATGAATGTATTGCTACCATCAGTGTGTGTTTCTGTATAATCTTTGAATAGATTCAACGCTACAGGAATAATAGAAACTGGTTTACTAGAGTTTCTAATAATACTGTTTACACAGGTATGATATGCAATAGCCTCTCTAGGATCATAACCTATAAAGACCGGGATGATATCAGTCATTGTCTTTCAATGTCCTCTTCTTGGCATTTTTCGCCGTATTGTATTTCTACTATTTTACAAGGAACTTCGTAAGGATTGGTTAGTTGATGCCATTCACCTGCTGGTACTTTATATTCTAGATGTTCTTTTAACAAAGTAGGAGGAAGAGCATAACCGCCTGCCATTTTTGAGTTTACTACACACGCACCTTGGCTAACGATCCAGTATTCTGATCTATGCTTATGTCTTTGCATACTAAGGCTATGCCCCGGCTCAACAGTCAACTCTTTGACTTTCATTCCTGGCACATCGTGAAGAACTCTATAGTACCCCCACGGACGTTTGGTCTTAGGTGCTTTCCATTCTTCTAAGATCCAGCTACTTGAGTTTGATTTGTTAAAACCGCCAGTGCCAAACACAAATGATAGATTATCATCAGCGAAATCCATTTCTGGAATATTCTTATCAGTTCTATCTCCGCCATTGGCAAAAATGATTTGATCACTAGGATAACTTTGTCTAACCATATGTATTGCATGTTTGGCTGTGTTATCACTGTCGTCAAAATCAATGACGAAATCTACTCCAACAATATTTCGTACGACGTTGGCTCGTTCCATGTAAGGCATAAAAGCTCGGCCCTTTTTGCGTGTTAACCAGTCATCGCTGTTAACACCGACGACTAGAATATCTCCAAGCTTCTTGGCTTCTTTAATATATGAAAGGTGGCCAGAGTGGAGCGGATCGAAGCCACCAGTAATAAGTACAATCTTTTTCATACAGATATTTATGTGCGTAGATTATGTGCTAAATATCATATGAACTATAAAACTTCCATAAGAAACTTTGACAACAAAGATTGGGTTTGGCCCGAAAGAGATATCGTTGCATGGAGGTATCTAACTAGAGAAGATCATTATAATCTTCCTATAAATGTTTCTAATCTAGTAAAAAATCGCAATATAGTTGTACAGGCCGGAGGGCACTGTGGACTATATCCAAACAAATATGCTAGTTTGTTTAAAAAAGTCTATACATTCGAACCTCACCCTGAAAACTTTTATTGTTTAGATCAAAACATACAACAAGATAACGTTGTTAAAAATAATCTTGCTCTAGGCGAAAAAGAGTCAATGATAAGCCTGGGTGAACCTCTTACTAAAAAGAAAAACAATACCGGCGGCTACACTGTTTCTGGAAAGGGTAATATAAAACTTATTTCTTTAGATAGTTTAGATATAGAGGGTTGTGATTTATTACATTTAGATCTAGAAGGATTCGAATGGTTTGCTCTTAAAGGTGCTGTAAACTTAATCAACAAGTATAGACCGTTGATTGTGTTAGAAACCAACGACTATTGTGAAATGCACGGGTATACAGTTGTTGAAATGGAACAATGGATAGTCAGCGAACTGAAATATAAAATTATTGATAAGTGGGAACACGATACTGTTTATGCACCAGAATAATATCATTTGGGTTACATCTATAAACCAAAAAATCTATAAACAATACGCACACGAATATCTCCCAACATGGAAAAACCTTCCTGGCAAAAAACTTTGTTTCTTAGATGAACCTATAGAAAACTTTTTATCTGATTTTGAAACACATCCTACAGATGTTTGTTTAAAAAATACTAAACAGCCAGAAAAATATTTTGAAGTATATGGAACTAAAAGAAAACCTATCAAATGGTATCTAAAGTCCAGAGTCACTTCTTACATGTTGGAAAATGTAACTGCTGACTACCTCATTTGGTTAGACGCTGATGTAGAAGTCTTGCAACCTATGGATATAGAAAAGTTCTTACCTAGAACAGAACTACTATCGACGATTTATAAACCAGAAGGACTTGATTCTGGATTCGTTTGCTTTAATACCAAACATGCAGATTACAAACAGTTTGTTCGAGAATATTCAGATGCTTGGTATAATGACATGATACTAGAATCGAAACATCCCGGTGATGCTCATATACTAGAGATACTAAACAAAAAGTATCAGTACAGAAACTTATTCTTAGGAAAAGTTATTAAAGGAAAGGCTCATGTAGATTTTTACGATACAGAGGTAGAGCCATACTTACTGCACCATGTGGGTGTCACAAAAGAAAAAATCTCGGTCTAAAACCAAAACTATTCATAATGTGCATATCTGCACAGGTACGTTTTCTTTCGTGTGGATTATATGTTCTAACTGGTAGTGTAGTACATATATCAGAGATCTTTATGGAAATGCCAGTACCTATATCAACTGGTCCTGTAAAATCATTGTTTAATAAAATATTGACAGCTTCACAGACATCGTCAACGTGTACAAAGTCACGTTCATGATCCGTGACATACTCTAGTGTTCCATTTCTAAGTCTATCAAAAAACATATCTCGCCCAGTGTCTGCACCGTAGACGGTATGGAATCTCATCCAGCAAACATTATCGTGTGGAATCTTTTCCATGACATGCTTAGTAGCAGCATAGGGATTCAAATGAGGTTCATATTGGCTGCTAGAGCTTGCAACTAAGACCCTCTTATTGCTGTAGTGCAGTAAAACTCGTCTAGTACCGTCTACATTTACTTTCCAGTACTCGTGTGGCGAGTCTAGACTAGCCCGAACGCCTGTTTTTGCAGCTAGATGAATAACTGCGTCACACTCAGGAAGATCACAAGTAAGGATGTCTTGGCCTTCTTTGATATCGAGGCCAATGACAGTATGTCCTTTTTGTTCTAAATAGGGCTTAAGATTACCGCCAACAAAGCCAAGATGCCCAGTTAATACTATTTTCATAGTGTTGCATCTTCAAGTCCAGCAGTACGTAGCTTCACGATGTTAGATATCTGCCACTGCTTGATATCTAAGGCTTTGATAACGCCCAGCCATTTGTTTCTTAGCAAGGCGAAATCATTGATGATTTTTTCAAAGTCAACGACATCAGACTCACCCTCTACAAACTTTTCACAGTCTCTAGAGGATAGGCTGCGTTGATAGTTTTCAAGATATTTACGGAAATGCTGACTGCGTAAACGACGTAGTTCAATGTTTAGATATTCTAAAATCGCTTCGATCTCTTGTAGTTGATTGAAACGATTTTCCACAATACCAGGCATATTAGCAGCAGCTCGTTCAAGGTTTCCCGCTATGCGAGCGTCAGTCTTTGCTGCCAATAACTCGGCTTCATAATATGCCACGGCGTCTGGAATATTAGAAATATCTTTTGAAACTCGATCGTACCAGTTCATTAATCCTCGTCTTCGTATCTATCGTAGTCGTCTTCTTCGTGATATTGTTCACCGTCAGTGGCATATTCGATAGCATCGTCGAGGTATGGGTCAATACCCATCAACCGATCTAGAACGCTTTCTTTAATGCCATGATCGACTAGTGTACTAACAAAGTCTTCAGCTACGGTTTTTTTCTGCTTATCGGGAATGTGGTCAACAATGACGCTCCACAGATCGGCGATTAGGTCTTCCTTCATTAACTGGCCTCCGTTTCAGGTTCAACTGTAGTAGTTATCTCTGAATCGGATTTTTCGCCATGTTTTGAAATGTCTTCCATCATCCTATCTAGTCCATTGTTTTCGTTGCGTTCCCATGCCTTACGAAACTGTTTGATGATCTCACCATCAGCAGTTACATATACAAGACTATTTCCTTCTTTCTTAAGCATCCCTTTAGCTTCAAACAAGTCGACCAGTCCACTATATGGATTCATACCTGTCTCATAAGGAATCTTTACTTGTACACTTTCAAAAGGCTTTGCATAACGAGTTTTCATGATCTTGCAGGCAGCACGGATACCACGTACTTCTGAGATCTTATTGCCATCGTCATCTTCTTTTAGTTTGAGTTTTTTCATAGCAACAACGATACTTGATGCATAGATAAAACCTTGGCCACCACTAATCTTATCGTCTGGATCAAACATATCTTGGCTTGCATAGGTATGGTTTGTAGCTACTAGGCCAATGTTTAGACTACCAAACATATTAACACAGTTTCGCACAAGTGCTGTCAATGCCTTGGGCTTACGACCCATATCACCTTTCAAATCACCTGCTTCGAACTGGTTAACATCCGTTGGAGTCAACAACATACCTAATGAGTCAAGCACAAAAAGTACCTTAGGACGACTGTCTTCAGGCATAGCTTTATATTCTGCAACAAACTCTGTGATAGTCTTTGCTACATCGTCGATCATAGCCATATTAAGTTTCAACAACTTTTCATCGCTAGTGTCGACACCTAGTGCCTTTAGCCAATCTTCGTCTAGAGCATTTTCTGTATCAACCAAGATAACATAAATGCCTTGTGCTTGTGCCGCTTTGATCAAGTTACCTGAACAGATATATGATTTACCTGCTCCAGACTCGCCTGCAAATACTGTAACTTTGCCTAGCGGAACTCCTTTGTGGAAATCGCCACTGATTAGATAGTTTAATGCATAGTTACCTGTGCCAACCCAATCTGTAGGATCGTTAAAACCTATACTAAGACCTTCAATATTCTTTGTAATAGATTTTCTAAACTTGCTTATATCGAACGGTTTAGTTGCCATAATCAGTTATCCAAATCTTTAGTGTTCCACTCTTTAATGACTGAGATTAGTTCATCTTCAGTGTTACACATAGTCTTAGTGGTCTTCCAATCTTCTTTCTTATCGCGACCGCCGATTTCGACCATCCAACCGTTGTCATAACGATTGAGCGTGATTGATTCATTTACTTTTGATAGTTTATCTAGTTTTGCCATTTTATTTCCCTGTAATGAAGAGAGTGTGAGGAGGTACCTCACACTCTATATAAGTCTTACTGCTTTTGACGATTGCGAATCATGGCCAAGATATCTTGGGCACGACTATTACCATCACCATTTGATGCTGGTGCTTCTGCCTTTGGAGCAGGAGCTGCCTTTGCTACTGGTGCTGGTTCATCATCTGCATCATCTACAGGTGCGCTGGCTGCAGGCTTGTTAGGATCGCCAGTGGCTGCTCCCATACCTGCTGGTTTGAAGTATTGACCCCAACGGTCCATATCATATGGCTCACCATCGACAGATGCTTCAAACATTTCCTTCATTACCTTGAGCTCAACATCGGTTGGCTTCTTAGGTAGGAAGTCGGAAAGATTGAACAATCCATGTGCTTCGATCGCTGCCGCTTCAACTTCAGTCAGTGAACGCTCACGACGGCTCCACTTTGATGTAGAGTAGTCTGCGAACCCACCTTTTGATGTCTTGGCGATACGGAAATCTAGACCCTTGAGATAATCAGTTGGCAACTCATCCAACTCTGGATCCATCAAAGCACTACGGATGATTTGATAGATTTGAGGACCAATGATAAATCTACGGATTGGATTTTCTGGTGTCTTTTCTTCTTTAAGAGGATCTTCGACAATAAACCCTTGGAAGATGTATGAACGCTTCTTCCAATACTTACGACCCATTTCCTCTAGGCTCTTGTCTTTGAACCAACCACGCACTTCGCTGAGAATCGGGCAAACAGAACCGTCATTGTACATTTCAACGCAGGGTACCTGCACCTGTACTTGTTTGGAATCTGTTTCGCCTTTAACGCCAGCGAAAGGTAGTTTGATCATTGCACGTTCTACCCAGAAAAACGTGTTGTTGGGATTGCCATCTGGTAGGAAACGGATTACTGCTTCCTTTCCTTCTTGCATGTTCCAGTGTGGGTAAATGGCGTTGTCGCCGCCTGATGATTGTCCTGTGGACTTTGATTGTGCTTCTTGAAGTTTCGCACGGATTTCTGCTAGTGTAGCCATTTTAATATGCCTCCTATGTTTTGCCTTAAAATGTATGCCTTACGCATATTTGTATTATGCGTACTTTATTTAGCAAGGTCAATAGTTTTTTTAGATTTTTTCACCAAACTATCCGTGTATTTGGTGATAGCGGATCATGGCTGCTGTACGAGCCAAGAACAGCCGCCAACGGATGTCTTCAGTGATGATACCTTCCGGATCATCGGGGGTAGATGGTGCCTTTGGTTTGCTAATATCTTCTCGACGATAACCGACAAATATATCTTCGTCTTGCACAAAAATATCATCATCGGGATCTTCTGCGACACTAAAGTGGGTCGCTCTGTGAGGATTTGACCTAAACAGCTTAGGTTTAGGTATCCTGGTCGATTTTGCAAGGACCGGATCTTTTTTGGTCGCAATCTTTGCTAGTGATGACGTAGATACGGGATTCGGATTCACGTTCCCAGTAAGTGTCGTACTTGCCTGGCTTGTCCCAATACCTATCATCATCGCAAGAGCGATTGTCAATCCTTTCATTCCGTGTCCTCATTAACATATTAGTTTGGAACTAGAACGTTTCTGTAACAGTTACAGTTGCCGTCTAGAACACTCTCCCAATGATAACCATACGGTGGATTATATGTAGGCGGAGGAGTTACGTATACCACGCTCGGAGGCGGGCTTACATATCTTGGCTGCGAAAGTGCATAACCTACAGCACCACCAATAACTAATGGTGCTACCCATCCATAGCCGCCACCGTGGTGATGACCACCTCGATGTCTCCAACCGTCTGCTTGTGCCTGTGAGCTAAAAGCAGTTAATGTTATCAATGTAGCGAATAAGAACTTTTTCATCTTTGTTCTCCTTCATATTAATATAACGCCTTAGGCGTGATTTTAGTAGACAAAAAGTTTACCAAAAAGAAAGGGCTCAGGTGAGCCCTTTGTTCGGTATTTAGCCGATTACTTCTTTTCAGCTGGCTTGGCAGGTGCTGGAGCAGCCTTAGCATCTTTAGCAGCTGATGCTGCGGCCTTTGGAGCTTCTGCGGCTGCTTTCTTTTCATCTTTCTTCGGTGCATCTGCGGCAAATGCTGATACAGCAAATAGAGATGCGATTAAAGTTGCAACTAGTTTCATAGTATTTTCCTTTTTAAGGTTATCACAGATTTCCTCTGTGTATTAATTTAACGCACTAGTATGACTCTAAGTTGACAAGATAGTTTAGATAAAGATAGCCAAAAAGAAAGGGCACCGAAGTGCCCGATCTAACTGCTACGAACAATCTTTACATGCCTGCTAGTTCTCTGATTCTTGCTAGTTCTTGTAGTTCTGGATTCTGCTCTGTTGTTTGGTTTGGAGCCATTCTTTCTACAAATTTACGAGCTACCTGTTCTGCCTGTTCACCGAACTTCTTGCCTACCATAACTGCTACACCTTCTGGCCCTTTAGGGAATGTGCCTGTATTTCGATCATAAAAGCTGTGTACGAACTCTGCTATTTCTTTTACATCAATAGATTCATTGCCGCTGCGCTTACGGAAATCTCTAGCATGACGGTCATCGTGTTTCTTATAATCTGGTAGCTTGTAGTCGCCTGTGCCTTTGCCACGTGCTGAAGGTGGAAGATCATAGTCATCTTTCTTATCATATTCTGGATGATTAGGATCACTTCCTTCGGCAGGTACTTCTTCTGGTGCTGCCGCCGCTGGCTCAGCTGCTGCTGGCTCAGCTGCTGCTGGTTCTTCACCTGCTGCTGGTTCTTCAGTGTAGTCACCGAAGTCTAGTTGCTCTAATACTTCTGGAGCATTTAGTTCTAACCAATCTTTCACTAAACCTCTGCAACATGCATCTGGGTCATTGGCCGCAAGTTCTTTGATTCTCTTGAATAGTTCTGGATCTTCGATTATGCCTTTTAGGCTTTCGATAGCATTACTACCATCAACACCTGCTGGGAAATGTTCACCGACTAGTTCTTGAAGTTGTTGCACTGCTGCCTGTTGTTCTTCAGGATCTTGACTAGTAATAGCTGACTCTTCGCCCAATGCCATTACCCAAGATTCAAACTTTTCAAATGGATCTTCGTTGGCTATAATATCTAAGTCTTCGTTTTCTTCTATTTCGTTTGTTGTCATACCGACTATGTCGCTGTAGCCTACTCCATTTTCTTTCATTAGCCTATATAATACAGGAAATACGCTTGCGATATCTTCTTTAAAATTCCTTACAGTAAACATTTCTGTAAAGTCTTCTACTACCTCTTGTGGTACTTCTAAGGGTTGCTGTGCTTGGAATGATTCTCTATATGCTTCATAGTGGCTCTGCTTGCCTAGATTTTTGATTTGTTCACGTAGTCTTTCTAAAGCCTGTGTGCTTCTTTCTACTACTGAGTTAGTCTCGCTATTCATTAGATCGTTACGGACCACATAGTTTTGGAAACTCTTGAGTTGGGCTATTTCTTCACTCATGCTAACAATAGACTTACCGATTTCATCATATGGTAAACCGCCATTAGCGACGTGGCGTTGCATAGCTCGAGCACCTGCTAGATGGATGAAAGGATATTTGAATCTTTCACCGTCGGCATTTTCAACAAACAATGCTGAAATATTTCTTGATCTTGCACCGGGTGCAAAGTCGTCAGTAATAGCTCGACTATGTTTAATGATGAGTCTCGTATCTTCGAGCTTTTGATAGCTCATAGTTCGAGAACCGTATAAGCTGCTTTCGTTCATAACACTTTCTCCGACCGGTTGGGTCACTGTATCGTTAGTAGTTGGCTTGGGCTTATTGTATTGACTCAAGAATTCATAATCTCTTCGATCCAAGTTGTCCTTAGCGATATCTCGTGTGTCAAAACTCAATAAACGTCTTTTTGCGAACATTCTAAGTTCTTTCAAAAACCCGTACCAGTTGTTTTTCTGTCCGTCATCCATGGATTCAGTAATCCCATGGCTAAAGTAAACCTTCATGCTGTTTGGCTCTGCCAAACTAATGCTCACATGCCCTATGGGCTTTTCACCCTCCATGTAATCAAAATCAAAGAAGCGTGCCTCTTCAGGATTAATGGTTATTTGGCCTGTTTCAGAACCTAATTTTAGCCCAGTAAAACGGCTTCTAATTTTATAGAATAAATCAGTGGCTATATTGTTTCTTGCATCCATAGTAATATTTATCAAAACCCTGTGCTAATAAAGATAGGCAACGGCATGTTCTCTTCTGAGACTTTTTCCGTCATTTTGTCGTAGATCTTAGGATCCCAGTCAGCTAGTACGCTGGCCATACGTAAAATCAGCAGTGTAGACGTCACTAAGTCGTCGTGCTCTCCGGTTTTAGCACTAAATCCTAGCCCGCTAGCTACAAACGATTTCAGCTCAGAAATCAGCGGTTTGCTGTGTATGGTCATTTTCTTGGTTTCTATCATGTTCTTGAGTATAGAACAAGTAGATATTTTAGTTCTATGTGTAGTGTTAAATCCTTTACGGAACTTTCTCACATGCCCTTTGCGTATAGGTTCGCTCAAGAAAAGTCCGTAGAAGTTTTCTTCACCTATATCGTTTATAACTATAAGTGCTGCCTCACCTATATTATTGTTTTCTACACTATAATATATCTGTGGAGCAGAACCACCCTTTTCCATACCTCTATCGTGGATGTATTTCAGTATCTCACGCATAGTTTTAACTTGTTGCTGTACCGGAGTGGTGTTGTGATGCCACTCTGCTACCTGTATCATATCAGGCATTTCAAATACCTGTATAGCACCATAGTCGCCACCTGTACCTAAACTAGGATCTAGACTTACTAGGTAAGTAGCCTTGGGGTTGATGTCTTTGTACCAGCGGCATTGACCCATGGTCATCTTAGGATCTGCACCTTCGAGTTCAGAGAGTCTAACTGAGTTGATCAGTGTTTCATCAAAGATCAAGAACTCACAGTCAAACTCACGACGGAAACGTTCCTCACCGATCTTAGCACGTTCTGTAGCAGCCCATTTATCATCACGATCCGGATGCTCGTCCCAGGTAGCAAAATATGGGAAGAATCCGTTTACACCCAGCTCTTGCTCATTGCCAAACTCGTCAAACTTTTTATTAGCTTCAGTCCAGATCTGCGCAAACTGATCTTCGTCTGAGTTTGGTGTTGAGGTAATGATAGCACGACCACCTGTTGATAGTGTAGGACTTAGAGCAGTCCAGAACTCTCTAGCTTTTTCAGGCGGTTGCACAAATGCAAACTCGTCACAGTAAATCAAAGAAAGAGATTTACCACGACCAGTATTTTCTGTAGTTGTCGTTGCTTGTATACGAGCACCGTTATCGTATTCAATAGTATTTCTGTTGTAGCTGATAACACCTGCTCGGATGAAGTCGGGCAAGTTTTCATATCCGTAACGATAGCGGTTCATGATATCCTGCGCACCCTCATATTTGTGAGCAGCGATAAGAACCTGTGCTTCAGGAACAAACATAGTAAACCATAGAAGATATCCGCAGGCGCAGGTTGTTTTACCCATCTGTCGCGGTAACATAGCGATCACATCTTTGTGATTGTGATATGCTTCTATAAGTCTTACCTGATAATCGTAGGGTTCAAAATCAATAGCACCACGTACAGGATGTTGGATCTTAAGAAAGTTACGCATGAAGTATAATGGACCTGTAACGGGATCCATACACTTCTCAAGGTGCTGTACTTCTTCTAATGTATACCTATCTTGTTTGTGCGCTTTTTTGATTAAGACGCCGTCAAGTGATTTTGCCATACATTTATTTACAGAAAAAAATAGGCTCCGAAGAGCCTATCTGACTTTGCTGTTATGCTTATCTAGCTTTGGCTTCTGCTAGACGTTGTGCTAGTTCAGCTTTGATCATAGCACGTAGATCGCTTTCTGGCATTGCCATTGGGTTATCGCCTGCTTTGTAGCTGTGCTTATATTGACCCTTTTCACGGTTCATACCACCTGCTAGAGTCTTGGTCATGTATTCTGTATCTTTAGTAAATGGCTCGCCTTCTACACCGTCTGGAGTGTTAGCAAATGCTTCATCCTCTGGTTCATCTTCACCTTCAGGATCAATGTCGCCGCCATCTTGATCGTGTTCTGGTTCTTCTTTGTCTAGATCCAATGGTAACATCTTTAGTGGAGGAAGACCGCCTGCTGGCTTGTCCATTGGTTCGATTTCGATTGATGGCTCATTACCACCCATTGGGGACAATGCCTTGGGTGCTGCATCTGGGTTCACTTTTGTGATCAGTTGCATTAGTTGTTCAATGTTGTCCATGCCTTGTGCATTTAGATTAACACTTAGGCTTGGTGGCGCAGGAGGAGGACTAGACATAGGACCTTGTCCCATGCCCATTGGTTCTCCGCACTCGTCAATCTTAGCTTCAGCAACTGGCTGATCTAAGGCGACAATCTTTTTGTATAGATCATGTATATTCATTTCTTATCCTTTGTATGGGTCTGGAATCTTGTTCTGGTGTGAACCAACTGGACTCTTAGCCCCATCGCTGCCATAGTCTGGGCCCGAAGCTGATGCTTCTGATTTGATATCTTTTTGTCCTAGTTCTTTTTTACGAGCCTTAGATGCTTTTGCTAAGTCTTGTAGAAAACCTTTGTTATAATCAGGACCAAAGTAATCTTTTTGTTTTACTTTGCCTGCTTCTTTGTACTTGTCATCAGTAAGTAGGGCATCTTTAGATTGTAGATCTGTACCTTGCTGATTGTATTCTTCTGTAGGATCTGCTGAGTTCTTGACACGGAAGTGAGTTGGGCACATTTCCATTGCCATTAGCTCATTCTTAATCTCGGTAGTGATGGTTGGATATTCTGTAACCATCTCATATATAGAAACTTCGCAGTTCTTAAGATCTGGAAAATCGATAGGAAGCTGCTGGATAGGTGTGGTGTTTAGTTTTTCCAGGGTCAAAACGTTACAGCGTCCAAGTCTGGATTTTAGGTTTTCCTCAAACTTTTCAGGAACTTCGCCCGCTACCTTGATCTTGAAGCTATAGACTTTTTTGCTTTCTGTCAGATATTCTTTAAATGTTTTCATATTAATATTTAGCCCTTTTGGCTCAATTTTTTCAATAGCTCGTTGCGGTCAGTGATTATGTAACCCTGACCATTTAATACTTCTCCTTCTGGAGATTTAGTATCTTGATCGATTTTAAGCTTCTTTAGCTGTAGATCTACTGCTTTTAACTTTTTGTCTATTTTAGCTGTTTTGGCGTCTATGGCATTTTTCATCATAGTACCAGCTACTTCAAAGATGCGCCCACTGTAACGCACTTCTACATTCATGCCCAAATCCATTAGATCATCATAGGCTTTTTCTGCTTTGCTAGCTAGAGCATCTAGCTCTTTATCATCAATGTTATCTAACTCGGCAATCTGCGGCAATCCTCTAGTTAACTCAGCTACTGCTTTATAACTGTCATCAAGGCTTTGTACCTGCTGATGTGTAGGAGGCGCGGGTGCTGGCTCTTCTTCTTTTGCCTGGTCTAAGTTGAATAATTCTTCAAGTTTTTTGGTCATACTTTACTTATCTACGATTGCCGCCCTGATGGAAAATCTCATTCTCATTTACGACCCTAAACCTTATATTCTGCTGCTTGCACCACTTACTTGCAGCTTCCCATTTGGCTAGATTTTTAATATACTGCTGTTGATTATAAGCACTCTTTCCTACTTTTTCTCTTAACGTCTGACTTGCTGGCTTTACTTCAACTAGTTCGGCATGTTTCTTTTTGTTTTTATCTATATACACAATAAAGAAATCCGGAACATATATTGTTTGGCGTCCTGTCAGGGGATCTCTATAAGGTATCTGTACGCTCTCGCTAGCCCAGTTTTCGACTCCTGGGTGTTCGTCAAGCATACGCATGAATACAAACTCCCAACTACTTCTAGCTAATGGCTTCTTTAATCCTACATATTTGCTAGGATTTTTCATTTCAAAAAAACCTTGGGCAAACTTGGGCATTACGGTAAGATATTCCTAGTATGGGTTGTGTTTACTACAGGTGTAGTCCTGAATCCTAGAGTTGACGTAGAGGTTCTATTATTGTTTAAGACTTCTCCGACAAGAGAACTTAGGTCTAGTTCATTAAACCCTTTTAATGTATCCAAGATACTAAAGATAGGTGTCCCGTCTAGTTTTGCCTGCTTTAGCAATGTCGATGACACTACTGCTGCGGCGTCGTCATCAAATCCTTTGCCTTTAAAAAAAGAAACTGTGGCATCAACTTCTGAAGCGTTAAACTGCAAAGGTTCTTGACCATATGTATCAAAGAATAGGCGTGTGCCTGCTGAACTGTCAGAAGGGGTACTGATAGGTAAGTTAGTTGCCATTTATTATCCTTGATCTGGAGGTGCGATGATAGATCGCTGCGTTGCTTGTGTGTTAGTAGTGGTCGATGTATTCTTTGGAAACACAGCACCTATGACTCCTCCGACTGTAGATACCGCTGTAGCAATGTTTCCTGGATTGCTTAAGATGTTGACAGCCTCACCGGCCAGTCCTTCTTTGGTCAATCCTCTTAGATTTTTATAGGTGTTGATTCCTTTGATAGCTGTACCAAGGAATCCTCCAAAACTATCAAAAGTTGTGCCGTTAGATAAGTCACCGAATACTTGTTCTAGGCCATCGAGTACGCCGCCTTCTCCTGTAAGAGTAGCAACTCCGCCACCGGCTACACTCAAAGGACTTGGTAACAGATCATAATGTAATGTAGCAAAACCTTTGGGACTGTTAGATCTTACGGTGCCGCCACCGTATTGCACTGCTTCATATTCTACAGTCATTTGGCTTTCTAGTGTGCCACCTTCACTGTAATCAACGTTGCCGTGATTCCAAGTTTTAATACGTGGGTTTACTAATGTGTAACTCTGGAATCTCCTACGGCTCATAGTATAGATAGTAATACTTTTAAAGAAAGGAGTGCTGATTTCATTATCAAGACCATAACGGAAATTATCTTTAGGTGTCTTTGTTGGTCTTAGATGCGTTGCAGTCCACGCTGCATTTGGCTGTGTACGATCAGCGATATAGTATCCGTAGTACAAGGCCCATAAAGCATTAACGATACCGGCATTGTCATCGTGCATAGTTATATTAACGGGCTCGTAGTTTATTGCTTTGTAAACTATCTTCTTTCTATTGTATTGATTTTTGACCATCGAGTCAAAACTAAACTTAGGAAGGTCTGCACCTTTGATTAATAAACCAAACTCGTCAGCATGTCGATTGGTAAATGCAGGGCTTCTTAGAGCTGTTTTATCAACTTCAAATCTAGCATAGAATAAGAACTTAGTTCTTGGACTGAGTCTAAATGTATCATCTATGAATAGTCGTGTGGCATGCTGCCAGTTACTGTTAATACCTTTAGGTGTTAAAAGTCCTGCACCTACGCCATTAAGAAATCGAGTGAAGAAGTTTGCCATACTAATATTTATGCCACAAAAAAACCCGAGATAAACTCGGGTTCTTCTGAGTTAATATAACTATTAACCTTGTGCGCCCAATGCTCCAGTTGTTGCTTCTGTAGCGATCTGACGGCCAACTGCTGCACCAATACCACCAACGATACTTGTTGCAGTTTGACCAGCTGCCCATTGCTCCATGTTATCAAAGCGGATGGTTAATGCTACTGTTGCTGCTTCGTTGGTACCATAGTTTAGATCACCATAGTCTGCGTTCTGTACAAAGCAACCATATAGGTTGATAGTTTCTAGAACGTTTGGTGTTAGAGCACCGTTTCCGCCGTCTAGTACTTCGATACGTGTAGTAAACTTGTAATCGATACCAGAACGTGCTGAAGCTTGTTCCATGAAATCGTATTGCTTCTGTATCTGTTGTCCTACTAGTGCCTGCACTTGACCGCTAGCATCGTCACGTAGTGTGAGCGTGATAGTTTCAAATGTGTACTTACCAGCTAGGTATACCTTGCTGTTGTAGACATCCAACGGAATCTCTTCGAATGCTACTTTAGGACGAGTTACGTCTGCTACCTGCTTTGTTAGTTCAGTAGCTGCTGCAACGCCAAATCCTAATAGTGTCACTCTAAAGCGATACTTTAGTTTAGGCATCAGCAGCACTTGAGTGCTGACTGAGCCATTAGTTGGAACTGTTAAGTTGTTTAATGATGTGATAGGCATTTTTAAATCTCTCCTGTGTTCTTAACACGTAGTGGGATGTAAATGAACTCTACTGCCTTGACAGGACTAATAGCAATGTCTACCCATAGCTCATTACGATCAATTCTGCTTGGTGTGTTGTTAGATTCATCACAAACAACTGCGAAGTCGTATAGTGCCCTTAGTCCTACCAACTCCAGCAATAGGCTTTCACATGCCTGCTTAATCTCATCACGTGTGATTTTGTCATTAGGTTCAAAAATGTATGGACGAGCAAGTTTGTTTAGTTGGCTACGTAGGTAAACAACTAGACGAGCTACGTTAATACGATCTAATGCGCTTGCGTTAGGATCGCGTGTCTTTTGACCATAGTTAACAAGTCCAACACCATTAAAGAATGCGATTGGATTGATCTTTAGATCATAAAGTGTATCACGCTGTCCGTTGTTAAGAGCAACGGTTTGGAACTCACCTGTGTCTGCATCGATATAACCAACTGCTGTTGCGTTAGTAATACCACCACGGCGTGTGCCTGCTGGTGCAAACCAAGGATAGCTTACATTGTCGCTCAATGTTATTGTTTTTAGCATCATATGTGATGCTGGAACAACTGCGTTGTAACCACCTAGGTCTGTGGTAAATCCATTTGGATAGAACACTGATAGATAGTTGTCATAGGTAACGATACCATCATCGCCGTTGTCTGTAACTAGATTAGCGTTAGTACCCCATGTTGTTAGACTTGTAGCATCTGCTGGCAAGCGTAATGGAGTATCACCGATAACGAATGCTGTCAATCCTCGGTCGATATTCAAGTTAACCAAGTTGCTCATTAGTTCAGGATACCCTGGAGCAGCAATGATGTTGAAGTTACGACGTTCTTCGTCACGGATCTCAGCACTTGTGTCTACAACACTCTTGAGTGCGCTGACAACCACTTTGCGTTGAGCATGACGTAGGAATGAACCTGAACCGTCTTCGTTATTTGGACTTGCTGTTACCCAACGATCAAATACTTTAGCATCATTGCTGCCGGTTGCATACAATGACTGTGCCTGACCTAGATAACGTGTGTTATCTGCATCTTTGTCAACATAACTGTTATGATACTGCTTAACATTGCCACCGCTTCTACGTGTGTTCCATAGCAACATACCCTTTGGATATAGTGCTGGATCTGGAGCGTCGAAGTCGATATAGTCTGAAGATAGAAGATCTTTAATAGCCCCTGCAATATTGCCAGTTGCACCTGATACACCGTAACGTGCATCAGCAAATAGAATGCCTTCTTCTGTTGTTTGATCTGCACTGTCAATCAACACCCATGTTGCTGATGATAGACCTGCATTCTTGTAACGATATATTCTTGGATACATTTCAACATCTGAAGTATCAATCCATAGATCGTTGTTAGCTAGTGCGCCGCCATCTGGATTCTCTGTAGGCTTAGATGCACTTACAATAGGGCCACCTGACCAAGTGCCTGAATATACGTTCCTGTATCCTTTCCATGTAACACCGTTGTGTATTAGGATATCAACTTCGCTAACAGTTGGGTTGTACCATAGTTGACCATCGGATGGCTCGTTAGTTGGAGCTGAGCTGCTTGGAATAAATCCTTCGCTAGCTAATGGTCTCCAGTTCGAGATTAGATAATCATAACCGTTAACTGCTACACCTTCTGGTGATGCATAGAAGTTTGCCAGTCCTGATTTGGTATAAGGATTGTATGTAGATCCAAATAGTGAACCAACTACACCGTCAGTATCTGTAATACGGATTTCGCCGCCTGCGGCGTGTGTAATAGTTAGACTATTATCTTCGTTAACAGTAGCACTAACATTCTTAAGACCAACGTCTGTAAGTTCGTTATAAGCAGCGTCGTTGATGGCCTTTGCAATCTTTTCTAGGTCTGCGCTGATTGAACCAACGCTGCCTGTTAGGGCTGCGGTTGTAACAGTCATAGAGTTTAGACCGATTGCACCGACCACTGATTCGCTGATAGTGATCGATTTTGCACCTGCTGAAAATGCTGATGTCTTAGCTGGCGATGTTACTGAAGTAGCACCCTTAACAGCTCTGCGCCAGATACGGAAAGTTGCTGTACCTGGAGCTTGATTAGCACCTGTTAGCTCGTCTGCGTTTGTCTGGACGAATAGTGTATCGACAGTTAGATTCTTACCACCGCCTGCACGATCGAGCTGATAGTCAGCTTCGTGTGTGCTGCCGTATAGATAAGCTTCAACAGCTGACCATACTTTAGTTACAGTACTCCAACGCTTCATTCTCCAACGTGAACCATTGTTTGGTTCTGTGGTCTTTAGCCATACGCTACCACTTGGACGTGGTGCTGTATCATCTTCTTTAAATGCTGGAACTTGTGTATGTGGGCTTTGTACCAACTTAGGAGCATAGTGTACTCCTGTGCTGATCTTCATGATAGTTGTCCACGAACCAGTACCGTCTTCTAGGCTTAGAGCATCATTAACACTTGAGTCGCCTTCATTCTTACCGGAGAAGTAAAGATAAAGTTTTTCATTCACTACTGCACCTGAAATGCCTTGTGAACTAAAAGTATTGATAGTATTTGCTAGGTTTGTTAGCAGTGCTGTTCTATTAGCACCTGATAAAGTGATAGTATTGCCGTTGATCTTAAATGTCTGACCTGCTGCAATGCTGGTGTCAATCTTGGCGCCTGAGTATACTGTTGGATGTGAAGCAGTCCAATCTTCGCTGCCTACCAATACCCATGCACTTCCTGCTGGGTGGCTTACTGGACGCTTGTACCAGATAGTTGCCATTTCAACACTGGCGCTGCCTGACTGGAATACTACAGCATAGTTGCCGTCGACTCCTACAGATGCCTTAGGTGCTCCTGTTCCGGAATCGATCTTGCTGGCGTCATCGTCAGTTAGTACTAAAGGAACTTGTGCTGTAAATGTTTGGCCGCCTTTTGTTGAAGCTGCCATGCCGTTCCATTCTTGGATACCCCATGCTGTTGCCTTGGTGTCCATCCACCATTGACCGTTATTGGCTTCTGCTCCCGGGGCGGTTGTTTGGGGTTCTAGTTGGTCTAGATCGATGTTAGCACGAACGATAAAAACTGAGTTCGTAACGCCTAACAAGCTGTATGCTGCTAGTAAACCGTACTCGTTGCGTTCGCCACCGTGGATTGGATTATTTGTAGCTGTCTTTTCAAAGAAAGGTACGCCGAAGGTATCAATCAAATCCTTCTGGCTAGTGATCTTAAATGCTTTACCTGCATTTGCTTGTAATGTTCCTGCTGCGGTTGCTGTTCCTGCAGCATTCAACTTGTTCTGGGCTGTTGCCACAACAATCAAAGGAGTCGTACCAGGTTCAGCTGGTGTATAAAAACTCTCGTCGATTACCGTTACGGCTACGCCTGGTGATGTAAGTGATGCCATTCCCTATTCTCCTGGTAATAGTTGCTCAATGTATTTACCAGGATATTGGAAAAACACTAGGTTACAACCAAAGAAAAAGGGGTCATAAAGGGCTAAATATTGGGTGAGACCTCTTTGTAAATGCGGACAACGACCTCGAGCCGTCAACTATCATAGAGACGGCCGTACATATTATAGAAGCCTATGCGAAGTTTGCATGGCTAACGGGCTCAACCACGGAATCCCTAGATGGTATAGGGCTGGTTATCGTAAAAAATCACAGTGCGATAAATGCGGATTCCGTAGTCCACACAAAGAGGTCTTTTCAGTTTTCCATATAGACGGAGACCTGAATAACTGTCGCCCTAGCAACTTAAAAACAATCTGTGCCAACTGTGCGCAGGTACTCAGTAAGGACGGTATTACTTGGCGTCAAGGGGATCTCGTCGCTGATTACTAGAGTTCTAACCTGTGTGTAAAGATCGTCTAGCGATCCGTTGTTATCAATGATACTATCAAAATCAGTGCCAACCCAAGCAGTTTCTGACGCATGTATCTTACGCATTTTTAGATCATTGATAGCGATATTACTACCTTTATTGGCTTCTACGGCAGTTTCATACCAGTCAGGAAGAGCTCCACGCTGTACCCAGATAATCTTGCCACCTGCGTTGCGTATGCTTTGTATTTCATTAGGAAATCGACAATCGGAAATAACTACGTGATCTTTTGAGTTACGGATTTTGTTTTCTAGACTAGCGATCCAGATATCATCATGGAATCCTTTGCGGCATACTTCTGTTCCCCAGTATTGCAGGACCCAACGGGGAGTAAGTGTAGGCATATCTAGGCGTTCAGCCCACCAAGGATCTACCTGTTCTCGCCATTCACGGGCTTCTTTAGTGCGCCCTTCTAAGAGTGTGCGATCCCATCCAAAAACGGCTGCACAAGCATCTTTTAGTGTGTTAGCAAAACTTTCTCTACGGAACTCGTGAAAGTTAACCAGATAGTCAGCGACTGTGTCTTTGCCGCTACCGATAAAACCGCAAATACCAATGATCATAATATTCTCCAATAAAGAATATTATAAACAAGTATTAGCCTAAGGTCAACCGATAATCCAGGTATAACCAGAACCGCCGGGCACCAATTTCATCAAATCGTCAGTGAGTTTATCGATTTCAGCTTGAGCTTCTGTTTTAAGAGCAGCACCGTTTAGCTGAGTTCCGCCTTGTGGTCCAGCGATCTGCCCAAACTTTTCACGTGCTTGTCCTAGCATGAGCTTGCAGTTAGCTAGGCTATAATCTTTGATCCATTGGCTAGCATAGACATCGTCAATGATTGCCCAGTCTGGTCTTGTGTTGTAGCACCATAATAACACCTGCTCCTCAGCCCTAGGACGCTGTTGGATTACTAACTTTCGACTTTGAGGATGCCATGTAAAGTTGATAAATGCTCCAAACATTTTACCTACGAGTTCTTGATATTGCGCAAATAACTCGTAGGTTAGCAAACCGCCCATATTAGTCGAGCTTAACAAATAGGTATTTGTATAGGCTAGGTTAAAGGGCTCAAAAACAGTACCACCTACGCCCGAGCCAGTCCTGCTTCCGATGCTTCTACGAAACACTTGGCGAACCTGTTGTACCTCTTTTGGTAAGATGTACTCGTTGGTATCCGGCAGCAGATCTAAGAAAATATAACTTTCTTCTACGGCGTTATCGCTCCTTTGTCTAAAAACAGCGATAGCCCTATCAAGGGCAGTTTCATAATGTTTAGGATCTAGTTCTACATCTATCATACCATCGCCTAGCATGGTTTTGCAGTAGTTGTAGACTGATTGTCTTGCGGTATCGATTTGGCTCATACTGTTATTTATCGTAGCGGTAAATATAGTACTATGCCAAGACTTTCACTTTACCGCCCAGAAAAGGGCAACGATTATAAGTTTTTTGACAAAACTATCTGGGAAATGTTCCAGGTGGGCGGAACTGACGTACTCGTACACAAATATCTAGGTTCTGGAACCAGCGGCGCTGGAGCCAGTCCTGCAGCACCTACGTATGACTCCCTAAGTCCTACGAATATACAGGACATGCTGTTGTTGGAAAATAGAGATAGAAAATATGATCCAGACGTTTATGTCCTACGAGGAGTTTATAATCTACAAGACATTGACTTTAATCTAAGTCAGTTCGGACTCTTCTTACAAAACGATACTATTTTTATAACATTCCATATCAATGATACTGTAGAAAAACTTGGCCGTAAGATTATCTCAGGTGATGTTATTGAGCTGCCTCATCTTAAAGATGAATATGCTCTAAACGATCTACAGTTTGCATTAAAACGATTCTATGTTGTAGAAGATGTAAACCGAGCAGCAGAAGGATTTAGTCCTACTTGGTATCCACATTTATATCGTGCTAAATGTAAACCTCTAGTTGATAGCCAAGAATACAAAGATATCTTGGATCAGATCCAAACAGATTCTTTTGGTAACCCTACAAATACTACACTTCGAGACATTGTCAGCACCTATGAAAAAGAAATGCAGATCACTAAAGCTGTCATGGATCAGGCAGATGCTGATGTACCTAAGAGTGGATTTGACACCAGTAAGTTCTATACCATACAGATCGATCCGGATACTAAGAAGGCAGCGTTAGTTACAGTTGACAGCACCAGTGAGCTGTTAATACCATCTACCGATACTAATGGCAATACCATCTACGATGAAACAGGTGAGCCAGTATACATGAGTGTGACTGCCGATACTATATTCAAGAGTGCTGATCATAGTGATTATTCAGGATATCTACTTGAAGACGGTATTCCGGCGAATGGTGCTCCATTCTCTGCTGGCATAGCGTTTCCTATAAATCCTACAGAAGGGCAGTTTGCTCTACGTACAGATTATCTACCTAATAGATTGTTTAGATTCAACGGAGCACGTTGGATCAAGATTGAAGATAATGTAAGAATGACCATGGACAATCTTGGTGCTACTGATGTAGGAACTGGCGATAGATACGAAGGCAAAGACAATCGTCAGACACAGAAAACCAGCTTCATTAACAACACAAAAACTGATACGATCAACGGTCATGTTACTAAAGAAAAACAGAGCTTGTCAAAAGCTCTTAGACCACAGGCGGACGAGTAATGGATTATTTCTACGACGGACAGATAAGGCGTTATATCACACAGTTCATGAGAGTATTCATGGGCTTCAAATATAAGGCTGGCGGTGATACTCCAGAAGAACGATATGTACCAGTGGCATATGGAGATCCTACTCGCATGGTAGCTTCCATAATCCGCGAAAACAGCGAAAATAAAATGCCTACAGTTCCAAAAATCGCTTGTTACATCACAGGGCTTGAAATAGACAAGGAACGATTAGCTGACCCTACTTTTGTTAGCAAGGTAAACATACGTGAGCGAGCCTATACCAAAGACACAGAAACAGGTCTAGTTGAATATAAAAATATACAAGGCGGCAACTATACCATCGAAAGGTTGATGCCAACTCCATATAAGTTGACTATGAAAGCTGACATATGGACCAGCAATACTGATCAAAAACTACAACTACTAGAACAAATATTAGTGTTGTTTAATCCTAGTCTCGAAATACAAACCACAGACAACTATGTCGATTGGACCAGCATCACGGTCATGAATCTAGGAGCCATATCTTTTAGTTCTAGGAGTATTCCACAAGGTGCAGACACAGAAATAGACATCTGTAGTCTAGATTTTGATATGCCCATATACCTAACACCTCCTGCAAAGGTTAAGAGATTGGGCATCGTCAAGGCAATCATAAACAATGCCTTTACCGAAAACGGCGATGTTGTAAATCTAGAAGGTCTGGTCTATAATAGAGCCAAGGGCAAGTTCCAAACTACTACTAATAACTATAGAGTATTATTGTTTAAATCACAGAACGGACAGCCTTATGACTATGATGTCACTATCGCTGATCCGACACAAGCCATACTGAGCATGGGCTTAGATCAACGTATGCTAAAGACTGGAGCACCTATCGATTGGAACAGTATCTTAGAAATGCAGGGAGGATATACTCCTGGTAGTCTGATGTATTTTGATCAACCAACCGGTTATACAATGGTAGGTCCATTTGCTATCAATCCTGTAGATCCTAGTGTCATAGTAGTCACATTTGATCCAGATACGATTCCTGCAAACACATTGATCACCGACGACGGAGTTATCGATCCAACTGGTAGAGGAACAGTAGATGCTATTATTGATCCCTACAAGTTTAATCCTAGAGAAGTATACGGGGCTCCTGAAAATATTCCTACAACACTTAGATATCTCATGCTTGATGATGTCAATAATAGTGCAAATGTAGGTGGGTTTATTGATCCCAATAGAGGCACTATACATACAGATTCTAGTCTCGATTCATATGATGGTCCGGATGGTTGGAAAAATGCCAATGACAGTGACCCAGTGATTAAAGCAAATACTGTTATAAGATGGGATGGATCTCGTTGGGTTAAAGTATTTGATCCTAACGATTTTACTCCTCCAATCATCATACAGAATCTAAGAACCGGTATCAAATATCGCTGGACTGGAACAGAATGGCTCAAGGCCTTTGAAGGCGAATATCAACCAAACTTCTGGGGATTCTACCTAGATCCTAAATAAGTAGTTGATGCAACAACGAGCCGGACTACTATTTTTAGCCAAAAATACCAAACGTATATTGATGGTACTGGAAGATGAAAAATGGACAGTACCGACTTTCCCGCGGCAAAACAGCCTGTTAGGTGATGCTGAAAATCTGTTAAGCACTTACAGTAAGGAAAGATCGTTCCTATCGAACTTTATCTCAGCGAAGATCGAGGGTTTGAATACGGAACATACATATGTCTTGTAGATCAAGAGTTCCTGACACTGGCAGCTAAAACTATTGCTTGGTGCGATTTTGATCTATTGCCCAAGCAGTTGCATCCTGGACTCAGGTCCACATTAAATAATCAACTTATTAGAACAAAAATAGAAACTATTATGGAGATGGCCGATGTTTACACCTCTGCTTAAATCTGAAAGATTCCTTAACGAGTACGAAACATTCAAGAATGAAATAGCAAAAGTCAATGATTACCAGATTCGGGCTCAGCTAGATCAAGAATTAATTTCTCTAAGGACTTCGGTGCAGGCCATTGACGAAGCCCACGAACAGCTAATGTTTGGCAACAACAATCACGAACTCATCACAGAGCTTAGAGAAAAGATTAAAACTTTACGCCAGAGCATAGATACAAAACTAAGCGTCTGGCGTGAAAGTTAAGCCTGTGCCTCACCCCAACGGATAATCACGTTAGAAGTAGTATTTGATCCAGATGTCTTATAGACGTTGATCGCTAGCACGTCTGGACCATTCGGAAAGGTACCACGACCACCAATACTTGTTGATGTGAGTTCTTTCAACCCTGATAGATCTAAGCTGTCTGATCCGCCTGGTAAGCTAATGAATGAGAATACCTGTTCACCTGGTAGCGCATAAGCGGCACCAAACTGCCATGTAATCGTTGCCGCAGCATTGATGGTAGCGTTTGATGACTGTGTAAACGACACACGATACACCGTAGTCGCTCCAAAGGTACGTGTACTGATAGCGCCGACCGCTGTACCAGCTGGGAAGCTAGTCACTGTTGTCGCTAAGAATGTACCAATAGTAGCTCCTCCTGACGCCCAAGAAGTGCTGTCAAAGAACAGATAGTTAGTATTGGTGTAGCTAGCTCTCGAGCCTGCTGCCGTAACAGTCACAGTCACATCATTACCGCTACCGCTGGTTGAGTTAGCATTAGCGTTAGCACTCATTACGACTCGAGTGTATGAAACTGTACTGATTACAGCATAGCCGGTAGTCACTGATAAAACGGTTTGACCGCCCGTGATAAATGTAGTAGCCGAAAGAGTATCGCCTGCTAAGATTCCGGAGGCGTTCCATTCTGTATCTGTTACCAAGAAATCACTTCGACCAGTTGTCAATGCCGAACCATAGGCTGCTGTCAACGCCGATGTTGATGTAACAGTAACTGGGTTTGCACCTGCAGGACTGTTACCATTACCGTTGGCTGTCATGACGATACGTGCATAGACTGTAGTATTGATAGTAGTATAGTTTTGAGTTATACTGGAAACAGTCTGTCCACCCGTGACATAGGTTGTAGCACTTAGAACGTCAGTGACTTTTAAGTTTCCACCAAAACCGTTGTATTGACTCTGCGGAATCAAGAAGTCTGCTCTAGTGCTGCTGATAGCATTATTATACAGAGCCGCCACAGAGCTAGTAAATGTTACTGTGACGTTTTGAGCACCGTTGGTCGCTGCTACAGGTGATGTTGCTGTAGCCACACCACTTAGAGTTACTCTGGTGTATGCTACCGAGTTGATAGTGATATAACTTCTTGTAAATCCAGTGACCGTTTGTCCACCAGTGATATAAGTAGTAGCACTGGTTGGATCACCGATAGCCAACGGTGTGCTGGCCAGTATCGTATCATAATCGGTATTGCTAATCAAGAAATCGTTACGTGCTGTACTCAATGCGCTACGATACGTTGAAGAATATGCTGTAGTGATAGTCACCGGAACGTTATTTCCTGAACCAGCGGTTGATGTTCCCGAACCGTTTCGATCCATTACGATACGAGTATATAAACCACCGTTGTAGGCTCTGGTCACACTACTAATAACTGAGTTAGCAGCGATGTTGGCACCAGTGACAGCATCACCTGGTTGTGGCACCAATGTTAATGCATCGTACTGAGTGTTGGTAATCAAGAAATCGTTACGTGCTGTACTGATAGCACTGACGTAAGTGTTGTTACCATATGGCTGACCGTTGGCAAAACCAAGTGCTGTTACGCTTTGTCCTAGTGTACCAAATGACTGTGCCTGTGCTGTTCTAGTAACCGCAGCAAAACCAGTAGCTGTTAACGTCTGTGTAGATGCCGCAAAGCTCTTGGCTGTAAGCGTTGTGGTAAACGCACCTTGTACTGTAGAAGTTGTCTGGCTGAAGTTACCGCCCCATGTTACAGAACCGCCTGAAGCTACTTGTGCAAAGCTAGGTTGGCCACCAGCGGCACTCGATGCTAGACCGTTCCATGTAATCTTTGTAGGATCTGTTGGATAGTTCTGTGGATTTAGAACTCCTTCAATAACTAGACCGCCAGTGGTTCCTGAATCAGATGTAATAGAAATATTCTGTAGTAACAACTGCGCACGGTTTAATAGTTCTCTTTCACCAAGGTCACCTGTCTGTGCGTTTGAAACACTAGGTGCTAGACGTATCAGGAATGCCGTGGTCTTAGCTGTAGAAACTGTGATACCGGAAGCCACATAGTTAAACAGATAACCACGGTCACTGTCAAACTGACCGTCGATCATGAATGCCGAGCCCCAGTGGCTAATAATAGGGGTAACTGTGCTTGAAACCAGCACAACACCTGCTCCTGAGTTATGTGTGGCTGCTGCGCCACCTGAGAATGTCCTGTTAGATCCAGCCACAAACTGAGTCATTGTTGCAGCACGAGTACAACCAGTTAGAGCTGTTCCGCTGTTGCCAGTAAATCTAATCAATTCTCCGTCGATGCTAACAATACCTGAGGTTGGAAACCAATAACAATCATCGGAGCTCATCGGTACTGTAGTTTGACTGATAGTCATCGCTGCAGAAAGTCTTCCTTTAGCACCTTCATTAATGACTTCATAACGAACTGGTTGGTTACCAGTACGCATGTATGCTTCAGCGTTTACGTTGCTGTTACGGAATCTATGTGCCCATGTATAGTCACCAGTTGGACCACGCAGCATAAAGTCTACAAAGCCAGCACCATACCAGGTCCATTGCATACCAATCATCTGCATCTTAGTGACGTCGATATTATAACCAGATGGTCCAGAACCGTCAAGTGGGTCTAGGTTCCATGATTCTTGTGGAATGATCAAGTCTATGGTCTTACATGCTCGACCGCCGACTACGTTAGTAACCCCACGATAGTCTGGTGTAACAGTTAGTGCGGTGTCGCTGGTTATACCAGAAACTACATGGCTCATACCTTTGATAACGATACGATCTCCAACTGCTAGCTGTTGTGTAAATCTTGTGTTAGTTCCTGTTACTGCATTAGAGTTGGCAGCAAGGTTGATAGTTCCTGCCAACTGGAATGTCGAACTGCGCTTACCGACAGCCATCCTTTGACCATCATATTGCCAGAACATACCGTTTTGATCGTCAAATGTTCCCGAACGTACTGTAGAACCATGCCATTTGTAGATAGCCATTTGACATGGGCTTCCTAGAACAGCTGTGGTTGCTCCTAGAGTTTGTGATCCTATGAACTGTAGTGTACGCTCATCGATGATACTAGTGACAGTGTATACTCCATTATATCCTGAAGTCTGTACTCCTGTGATAACGATCTGCGCACCTACTTGACAACCGTGATCAGTATCGTCAGTGGCCATCGTGATTGTAGCACCTACTGCGGTGCTAGTAGCTGTCAGACTTCTTAGGTCATAGCTAGGAGCAAATAAAGCACCAGTATTGTACATAACTCCCTTACCAGATTGATAACGGATATATTTTTTACTCATACGTATGGCTGTAGAACCATGCGCCGGCCCGCCTGTACCTAACTGTACTCCGCCGTCGTATGGTCTATGTACGAAATAACTGTCTGGACGAGCATAAACAATACCAGTCAATGTGTTAGCGATAGTGCCTTGAGATCTCGCTGTGTAGCGTAGTGTGGTCGGGGTTGGAACCTGCTCAACATAGTACGAGCCTGCTGCTAGTTGAGCATTAGATCCCGAGCTAGTTATCTGTATAGTGAGTGAATCACCTGGAATAAATCCGTGTGGTGTTTGGAAAGTAACTTCAAGTGTGCTGATTGATGTATAGTTTAATGTTGATGCATCAGCTATTGATGTGCTGGTAAAATCATTAATCGTGAATGCACTGATAAATGTTACATTTGGTGCAGTGATCGGTGTTCCTGCGATAGTGAATGTTAAGATTTCACCTCCTGGGGAAACTGTGTCAATCTGAACTGTAGCATCGCCGTTGCCACCGGTTATAGTAACGATATCGCCTGCCGTATAGTCCTTACCTGCAGTATTAATAACTGCGGTCAATACTAGTCCGCCTAGGTCTGTAGTGATATCGACAGTTAGACCAGTTCCTGTGCCTCCGGCTGTGGCAACATTTACATCATCAACATATCCCCCACTACCTGGTGTTACAGCACCTAATACCTGCGGAATATTTAGATCATTAGCAGTAACAACTGTTACGGTAGCATTGTTAGTTGGTGAAGTGCCTCCTAGGCTGGTTCCCGGAAGTGTTATCGTATCATTAGCAACATAACTGTTTCCTGTGTTATTACCTATAACTGCTTGATATGTAGCACCTAATCTTGAAACAGTAAATGTTGCGCCACTACCACTGCCGCTAGTAGCTGACTGTACAATGTTTGCATATGTTTCGTTGGTGCCTTTAATCTGCGAAGTTAGCAGTCCACTTAACAAAATAGTATTAGATGTAATATCAGTAACAGCTACCGAAGTACCATCGCCTCGATCTATAACAAGACCAGGAGTAATGCCAGATGTGTTAGTGACCTGTATAGTGTTATCACCAATCTCTGCTGTCGTGATCAAAGTAGTAGCTGTAACAGTTCCACCGTTGCCTACAACAGAACTAATCTGTGATCCTGTAGGAATACCGGTTCCTGTAATAGGTGCACCAGCAGGAGGAGCACTGCCTGTGAAACCAATGATACTGGCTCCACTTGCTGTGATAAGACTAGTGGTTACGGTCCCACTTTGACCGTTTGAATATACATTGAAACTTGGTGTTCCTACTGAGGCACCAGTATAGAATCCTGCCTTGCGTAGCTGAGTATATGTTTGGCTCAGTGTCGTTGGGTTAGATGTTCCTACTCTTGATTTGGCATAATAGGTAAATGTAGTTGAGCTAGGAACAGAAGCTACTAAGAAAGTTCCTTCTGCACGGCTGAAACCTTTAACTGACGCTGCAAGAGCCTTGATGGTAAAGACATCGTTAACTGCGAAACCGTGATTAGCCACGGTAGTTACTGTGATCAAGCTGCTGCCAATATTTCCTGTGCCTGCTGATGCATCTGTAACCACGCTACTGACTGGAAGATCGCTACCAGGTATTTCGTACACACTTGGATAGTTACGCATCATAGAGATAGTCTGCCACTTAGTTGGCTGAAGTCCGTACTCAAAGTCAGCGTCAAGCATTGACTGCGGTATACCAACTTTAACACGTTCCATAGCGTCCGAAGACGAGTTATTCATATGGACTATCTGTTCTTTTCCTTCGACAAAAATCTGTATTTGATCGGTGACCATCATTCCAGATGTGTCAATGTCAAAGGTTACGGTGGTTATTTTTTCATTGCCGTAGAGTGCTGCTGGAAAATCTGAATCGTAAAATCCGTCATAGGTAACTTCAGCAGCAGTGTCAGGATCACTAAAGTTATACATGATAACATTTCGTGATGTGTTAGTGATCAATAAAATATCTTTTTGTTTGTAGAATCCTGGAAACTTGACATAACCACGATTTGAAATCTTTGTAGGTAAAGCAGTGAGACCGTTGACTAGCACGTCAATCAGCCCGTTAGCCAATGTTGACACCAACGTAGCACCAAATACTTCTGCGGGCACTGATGGTTCTATAACCTGCGGTACTGCTGTCTGTCTAGCAGCAAAAGCAACATTCGAAAGGATATAGTTTTCTACAAGATCTCTTAAGAATGTATGAGCATAGACTTCTGGTTGACGATCACCATCTACCTGTGGGATGCCGTTTTCAAAATACTTTGAAGCATAGTTTACAGTTTTATTATTACCACCGCTGGCTATATCGTGTATATAGGCATCAACCATATAGCTGATGTCTCTGCGACACTTGGCTGCATTGTAGGTATAATAAGCAAACGGTGCTATATTATTGGCAACGTTATAGGCGATATAAGCGATGACTTCTTCTTGGATGAATCTCTTATTATCATCTAATAACTTAACGGTGTTAGGAGCCAATCCACCATTCTGTGGATTTGGAGCAACAACTGTTGGTAAACTGCTAAGGCCTATGTTTATAGCATTGATAGTTATGTTAAACAATACATTGGTGCCGTGGATACCAAGAGCTTCTGCGGGGTTGCCTGCGATAGTTACCTGTGTAGCACCACTAACGTTGTTTAATCTAGTATAGGGTGTATTAGTTAGAATATTAGTTGCGATCTTTCCTAGCAACCATTGATATGTCGCCACTTCAACACTAGGTGTTAGAATCTGTATAGCACTGTTAAGATAAAATCTAGAAGCTATCTGATAGCTAGCTGAGTTGCCGCCGTAGGTCAAATCATATATGATAGAATCTATGATGTATCCTGTGTCTCTGCGACATTTAGCTTGGCGTGTAGTTGTGTAACTGTATCCAGTAAATGGTGCTTGGCTGGCGGCTATCTGTTGTGTGATGTAGGCATTCATTTCCTCTATCAGGAATGATTTGTTAGCCGTCAACAACGCTACGGTATTTGGATATTGACCGTAGGCAGGAGGTACCGCTCCTGGTGTAAACTTAAAATATGAAATCTGTTTCTTTGCCATTTACTATTTTTCCTCAGATATTAGCTTAACGCCACTGCCATAGCGACAGCTCTTTTATCTACATAATTTTTATTAGTAGCGTGTGTTCTTATTGTTGGGTTGGTGGGTACAACTACGTTTCCACTTACTGACACACTACCACCGAATGTTGTATTTCCTGTGGCAGACACTGTGCCTGCGATCGTTACATTTCCTGCGACATCTAATGATACCAATGATCCAACACTGGTAAGACTTGAGCCTACTACGTTGCTGGCTATAAAAGTTCCAGTCAACCCCTGCGCATTTGAATTTATTTCTATGTTGGCTGTGCCATCAAACAACTGGTTATTAATCGTCCTAGCAGTGGCCAGCTTGGTTGCCGTGTCAGCATTACCAGTTAAACTACCTGTAACATTACCTGTTACATTGCCCTGCACATTTCCAACTACTGGTCCTGTATGTGTACCTGAAGTACCGCCAGTGACGTTACCCGTAACATTACCTGTTATATTACCTGTAAAAGTTCCAGATATTGTTGTTGCAGAAATCGATGATAGCCCAGAAAGAGAAGTTAGAGAACCCCCCAAAGATATCGTATTGCTACCGATAGTCACGGTGCTGTTTGCTAGTTTGCTGTTGGGTATATTTCCAGTCAACGCACTAGATGGAATCGTTGTTTCTAGATTTGAAAGATCTGCCCTTAGTATTTGATGCCCGCCCGTTACAAAGCCGTCAAATACTCTGATACTAACAGTCGAAGGGTCAAAAAACACTTCGCCCTTGCTGGCTACCTTGCGATTTAAGGTAGTTATATCATAGTTAGGAAGTAATCTGATGCTGTTAAAGTTGTTGGTAGACATAGCTATACATGGTCCTCGTCCTATTATTTATCAGTTTGAAATTTTTCAGAACCTGCGTTATCAGCTCCTTTTAAGCGTAAATATCCATATGTTTAATCTGTTTAAAAAGAAAAAAAGCTGGGTAAGATTCTATAGTCTAGATCAGAATGTTGCTGCGATCTACCCAGTCACACAGTCTAAACTAGTAGACAGAGATTGGAATGGGCTAGGAAATACCGAAAGAAACCGCCCAGAACAAGGGCGTCAAACGGTGTTAAACTGCCCGGCTATCAAGCAGCTAACTAGAACTGGGTATGTTCTTAGGGCTCCAGCAGATTTTGTCATCAAAACAGGTCCTAGCATCGAACACCTAAGCTGGGAAACTCCTTTCTTGTTTAAGCGGCACAGTGACAAATATACATTCGGCGGCACTGATTATTATGTAAGCTGGCATAGTCCTGCACAGACAGAACCATTAATACCTAAAGAAATACCTAACACAGATCGCCCCCATCTACACAGTGCTGTAAAAGTAGAAACTCCATGGCGTGTAAAGGCCAGCGATGACATTTTACTATTGCAGATTCCTGTTAGTTATGACAACGAAGCTAGATTTACAGCAGCTACAGGAATCGTTGATCCTAGGTACATGCATGCCGTAAGCGTACAACTGTTTTGGCATGTGCTAGAAGGCGATACACTGATTCGCGCCGGAACTCCATTGGTACAATATGTCCCTATTAGCAGAAAACTAGTAGAACAAAACGGTGTAGATTTTATTGTTGATGTTGCAGGACCAGTCGAGGAAGAAATAGAAGATGCCTATACTTTTTCTAATCACAGTAGATTTCCTAGATCAGACAGTGTAGGAAATAAGATGCGTGTGATTACGGATCTGTTTAGTTTCTTCCGTAAAAAATATCCTAAAAATAAGATTTAAAGATGTAGTTTGGTCAAGGGCATGGTGTTGATCTGCCCTTTGATAAAAGTGTTTACAGCCAGACTAATACGAGGAACGTTTCCTTGATATTCAGTGACCATATGTTCCATGCTGCTAGGAAATATCAACATTTCTCCGACTTTAGGTGTAAGGCTCCAACTCTTTGAGTTATAGATGTTGGATTCGTCAATGTCATACTCCAGTAACTGGTATTCGCTGGTTATAAACTTAGTCTGACCCGATTCCCCTTCAGTTTGCAGATAAAGCACTGTAGAAAACACACTGTTGGGATGATAATGTCTGTGATGTATTTGACCTTTTTCTGTTTTATTAAACCAACTTTCAGTGATAGCGATCTCTATACGTTGATTGGCTCGCATAACACCATAAAAGTATTCGCAGATTCCGTCGTATACTCCTTGAGCTAGTTTTTCAAACTCGGGTTTTTCTAGTACATTTTGATCTTTACTGATCCAGTTATTGTAGTTTGGCAACCATTCTATGCTGGTTAAATCCACACCCGATACATCTACTCCGGTCCTAAAAACTGGTTTTGAAAACAGCGGCCATATTGATTTTTCTACATTCATTATAAGTCTCTTGTAATAATCTGCTTAGATATATAGTACTGTACGATGACAATACCTATGAAACTGGAAAAAGATATAGCTACATTCGAGGGCGTTCTGACAGCTGAAGAATGCCAAACTCTCATCGATCATTATAATCGAATGGCAGATCTTAATCTCAGTTACAGCAGGTTAGATCTTCGAGACGGAATAGCACATAAGAAAAAAGATAAAGCTAGTTTTCTTTTAGAGGAAAACAGTCTAAGACTAACAGCAAATACAGGTTATATCAAGTATTTTGTTGATAGACTATGGGCCTGTTGGAGCGAGTACGTATCACATTACAGTATCTTAGATGACGTTGGACATTTTCACATACGCATGATAAAGCTACAAAAAACTCTTCCCGGAGAAGGGTATCATCAATGGCATTTTGAATCTGATAACATGGATCGTGCCGGCAGAATAGCTGCCTGGGGGTGCTATCTAAACACTGTAGATCAAGGTGGCGAAACAGAATGGCTGTATCAAGGCATTAGGATACCTAGCATACAGGGAAATCTAGTCATATGGCCAGCGGCTTTCACCCATACACACAGAGGCAATCCACCATTGAGCGGCGAAAAATATCTACTCACTGGTTGGATTGAACTATAAATGCAGACACTACAGCTTTTTCCTACAGAAGTTTTCGTTTTTGAAAACAAATCTATCGATAATCAGGCCCTTATCGAAAAGATGAAAGTGCTTAATGGCACTGAAATAAAAAGAACCACCACGATTAGTATCCTATACGATCTACGTAAAGAAGCAGATTTCAAAGAACTGTTTGATTGGTTCGATGCATGCCTAGAAGAAATACGTGTGGCACAGAAATTTGACTGCGACAAGATAGTGATAACAAACAGTTGGTTCAACGTCGCACTCAGCGGTTACAACATGTATCAAAACTATCATAAACATTCTATGAGCATGTTCAGTGCGGTCTATTACATGACCGAAGGCAGCGCAACTATCTTTGAAGATCCTGAAGTGCATAGGACTGAATCAGAACTTGAAGTACTAAGACATGATTTTAGTCCTTGGTATAGGTCTGTGGCCACTCCAGGAAAGTTAATAGTTTTTCCTAGCTGGCTGTATCATATGAGCGAGCCTCACATACTGAGCAACGATCGATATATTATAAGTTTTAACACATTTCCTAGTGGTCGGATCAATCATAATCTTGCTACTGATTCGAAAATCACCTTGGACATAAAATAATGATCAATGATATTATTGTACTAGGAGGCGGAAACGCCGGATACATGTCGGCATTATATCTCAAGAGTTCATTTCCTGAGATGGATATCACTGTTATCAAGTCTAAAAAGATAGGTACTATCGGCGTCGGCGAAGGCAGTACTGAACACTGGACTAGATTCGCTCAGGCTGTGGGAATCACCATAGGCGATCTAATGGTACACTGCGGAGCTACAATAAAAGTAGGCATTAAGTTTGAAAACTGGCATGGTGACGGTACCAGCTATTATCATAGTCTACCTGAGTACTTAATCAATATGAATAGATACTCAGGTGCTGCTTACTCTATGATGAGACTCATAGGCGACGGAGTTTCCAGCGAAAACTTGCATTGGGATCTTCCCATGCAAGGATATGTCAGAGAACCTCTGACAGATTATTATCAGTTCCACTTTGACAGTGAAAAACTCAATAACTATCTGCGAGATCGTTGTGCTATCTCGGGAATAAAAGTCATAGATGCAGAAATCAAAGGACCGATATTAGATCAACAAGGCTTTGTTGAGTCTGTGATTGACGATCAAGGTAATAGATATGCTGCTGATTTTTTCATAGACAGCAGTGGATTCAACAGAGTTATAGCATCTGACCTAGGAGCAGAATGGATCGACTGGAGCAAATACCTGCCATTGAACTCTGCTATAGCTTTCCAGACGTCCTATGAAGAAAAGATTCCCCCCTACACCCTCGCTAAAGCCATGAACAGCGGTTGGCATTGGCGTAGTCCTGTGCAGGATCGTTTTGGTAACGGTTATGTTTTCAGCGATCATTTTATTACTGAAGACCAAGCAGTGTCTGAAATACAAAAACACTTCAAGGATACCATCAAGATAGGCCGCAAGATTAACTTTAAATCAGGTAAGGTCAATCGTGCATGGATTAAAAACTGCGTGAGCATAGGTCTTAGCAGCAACTTTGTAGAGCCGTTAGAAGCTTCTAGTATATCTACGACCATAAAACAACTGCAACTATTATCAGGCGCACTATGGAACTGGACCCGAGAAGATCAGTCTAGCATAAAAGAATATAATCACACAGTCGACGATATGATGTCAAACATACTCGATTTTATACAACTGCACTATTTCACCGAACGCAATGACACAGAGTTCTGGCGCTGGTGCAAAAATGAAATGACCATGACTGATTTTCACAAAGAAAATCTAGAAAACTTTAAGAAAAACTTTGTTAATCAAATACTGTTACCTGAAGACGGTCTTATGAGTAACTTTAGGATCTATGATTGCCTAAACTGGATACAGGTCATGCACGGTCTACGCATGTTTGACACCGCTAGTATAAAAAATCTATTCGAAAAAAGATACGGATACCTGAGAAAAGACGACGAAGAATATCTATCTAGATTCGAGAATACACCTACAGAAGGTTGGCTGACCTGTAGAGAAGCTGTAAATAAAGTCAAAGCGATGGTCAGCAATACGGTGGAATATAAACTATGATAAAATCTTTAATAATTTTAGGCGGTGGAACCAGCGGTCTTATTAGTGCCCTGATGCTGAAGAGCGGTTGGCCTGATTTAAAAATCACTATGATTGAATCATCTGCACTAGGAATCATTGGCGTTGGAGAAGGCAGTACCGAGCATTGGAAAAGATTCATGAAACAGGCAGACATATCTGTGTTTGATATGATGCGCAATACCGGTGCAACTTTTAAAATAGGTATCAAGTTTACAAACTGGAACGGAGATGGCAAGCATTATTTCCATAGTCTGGCAGAGCAGTTTGGAACCCACAGTAGATTCAATGGCATTCCGTATACTCTGGAAAAGCTAATCGCTGAAAACTTTGATCCTTTAGACACTGTTTATAAAAAAAGCATGAACAGTATGCATTCCGAACCATTGCATGACAGTCTAGCTCAGTATCATTTTGATACATTTAAACTAAACAAATATTTCCATGATCTGTGCGCTGAACGCGGAATAGAACTAGTTGATACTAAGATTGACGATGTAGTTTTAGACGAACAAGGATATGTCAGCGAACTCGTCGGCAACGATGGTCAAAGACATTCTGCTGATTTTTTTATTGATTGCTCAGGATTTAGAAGAATTATTGGTAGCAAGTTAGATGCCAAATGGCTAGATAAGACTGATCAGCTACCATTAAATTCTGCGCTGGCATTTCCTACAGCATACCAAGAACATATTCCTTCTTATACAGAATCTACGGCACTGAGCAGTGGGTGGGTATGGCGTATTCCTACCCAGGATAGGTTTGGCAACGGTTATGTTTTCTGTGATAGTTTTATTGACGAAACTAAAGCCTATGATGAGGTTAGCCAACACTATAAACAACTAGGAATCTCAGACAACATAGAAATAGGAAAAAAGATAAAGTTTGGTGCAGGTCATGTCGAAAAGTTTTGGATAAAAAACTGTGTAATGACTGGGCTTAGTGGGATATTTGTAGAACCACTAGAAGCATCTAGTATGGGTACCACTATCCAACAGACTTTCCTACTCTTGCCCAGTTTATATTATTATGTGAAAGGCGATACACATGCTGAAGAGATCTATAATAAGCAGATGTCTGAAATAGCAGAAAACATAGTCGATTTCATACAGCTACATTATTTTACAAAGAGAAACGACAGTGAGTTTTGGCAGTGGGTTAATAACAATATCAAGTACACTGATTTTAATCGGGAGAATATGTCATTCTTTAAAAAGCATGGTGTACATACTCACTATTTTCAAAGTGAAATGCTCCTGTTTAGACATTTAAACTTTATGCAGGTAATGCACGGACTTGGTATGTTTGACACTGAATCCTTGAATAAAAAATGGTCTGAACATATGAAAAATAGATATGATACTGTTATTCAAAAGGAATTATTCGAAGGTGATAAATGGCACGATCAAAATGCTACATTCTATACTCATAGAGAAGCTATCGAAATGATAAAACAAAGGAATGATAATGTACAATACAAGTTCTAAGATAATCATCTTAGGCGGTGGTAGCGCAGGTTGGCTCACAGCTCTTTTTATAAAACGAAACTGGCCACGTTGCGACGTATCGTTGATAGAAGATCCTAAGCGTCCTCCTATTATTGCAGGGGAAAGTGGCAGCACTACACATCGAACATTCTTGCGTCATTTGCAAATAGATGACGATGATTTTATTAAAAATGTAAATGCTACTCCCAAGATGGGCGGTAAGTTCACTGACTGGAACGGTGTAGGTACAGAGTTTATACATGCTATGCAGACTGATTTTGCACCTTGGCTCGACGGTTGGACTGATCACATCGGCTCAAATCCGCTAGACGCTCTTACTATGCGCAAACTGTCAGACATAATGAAGCAAGAAAGCGCCAAGAACATGTACCTAAAAACACTTTTAGGAAACAATACACCGTTATGGAAAGCGTTTTTTGCAGGAGAGTTTATTAGACAGCAGAAAGTTCCTTTCGGCGGTGATCTAACTTCTTTGCCTTGCATACCTATGTGGCATTTTGAATCTCGAGATTCGGCTGCATATTTTAAAAAGACAGCATTATCACGTGGTGTTAATCACATAGAAGGAGAGTTTCTTTCAGCTTCACAAGATGAAAGAGGAAATATCGTTTCGTTAAAACTCGACGGAGATAGAGAAGTAACTGGTGATTGGTTTTTCGATTGTTCTGGATTTGCAAGATTATTATTAGGAAAAGTTTTAAAAGAACCATTAGTGGATATGACTGATACTTTTCCTCAAAGAGAAGTGATTGGTTGGTGGGACGAACCCTGTTATTGTGTAACCACTAATGCTACAGCTATGGAATATGGCTGGTCTTGGAATATAAATCTCAAGCATCGATCTGGCAACGGATACATTTTTGATCCGGATCTTATCAGCAAAGAACAAGCTCACCAAGAAGCTGAAAAAAGATTTAATAAAAAAATAGATGTTATAGCAAATCTAAAATATCAACCAGGTGCGATGAGAAATGTATGGAAAAACAATGTATTCGCTATTGGTCTTAGCAGTGGGTTTGTTGAACCATTAGAAGCCAACGGAATAGCACTTATAGTCGAAACCTTGTATGCAGTACAAGACTATTGGGATCCTTTAAGGAAGAATACTAACCCCGAAGTAGTACAACGCATGAATGATAAAATATGGTTCTTGACTGAAGATTTTGCCGACTTTATCGCACTTCATTATCATGGTAATAGAAACGATACCGAGTTCTGGCGTAGATTTAGAGAAGAACCACATAGGACACGAGATAGCCTTAGAGTTAAGCTGGAAGAATGGGAACAGTTTTATAAAGGTTTGATCGCTGAACCGTGGCCTAGAGCTTACAGTCCTGTAGCTTGGATGATGGTGATCCAAGGAATAGATAAGTTTAGAGTAGCAGACTCTGCTAGAGTACCTGAAAACTTGCTTTCATCGGGTGAAAAAGTACTAAATATTAATCTGCAAAGATATAAAAACCTCGTAGATCAGTGCTGGTCTATTGAGGAATGGATACAACATACCGCATAAATATTGTATAGGAGATTATGATGGCAATTTACAAAATGATTTACCGAGATGAAGAAAATCCGGAAACTCATGCTCTACACGTTTTTGAAGTCTACACAAAGGCAGATACTAGAACTGCCGCTTCGCAAAAGTTTGAGCAAAATGCAGGAACGAGACACGTTGTTGCAGGTCCAATGGGTCCGCTAGAAGAAAAAGTCGTACCTAAAGATGCTACTTGGGTTGAATAACCCTATCTAAAAAAGATTTAGCGTCAGAAATACGTCTTAGTTCGTTCTGGATTTCCTGGTTGGTCCACTCGAACGGTAGCCCTAAACAAGGTCTTGTATCCCATTTCAACCAGGAACTTTCCCCTTCAGCATCCACATATTGCAGAAAAGCCTGAATCTGCTTTTCGCCTGTATATGGCTCTCTCCAGTGTTCATGTCTCCTACCGCTGTAGATTACTAGATCTCCTTGATCTAGATGAATCTCGTGTACAGTGCCTTGCTCGTTCTTGATGTATATAGGCCAAGAAACTTCGCCAGGTTGTATACATACTGATACTGTTACTTCTGAACTAGGTCTATCAAAATGACGCTGTAGCTCTGTTCCTTTATAGTAAATGCGAGCATAACTATAGGTAGGCCATAGCTTTTTTCCTACTTCTTTTTCCAATAAAGGTGTTAGATGTACACTCAGTGCTTCAAACATCAAAGGACTATATCTAGCAAATGTACCTTCGCAAAGATCAGCAAGGTTGGCATTAGGATATAGTTGCCTACAGGTAGTTTCCATCATAGAAAACTCTAGTGCTAGAAAATCACAGAGCTCTTTAGAAACTGCATTTTTTATGATCTTATAATCTTCCATCATAGTAAAGGAATCAACCCGTTGTTAGAAAATGGTTTTTCTTTATATTTGACCAAGCTAGATTCATATGTAGTCATGATATCAAAACCAATAGTAGTTCTTATTCCGTCAAATGGTTCAGTGGCTTCTACATAATGATACCTATTACCGGGACCAAAGTATATCTGTCCTGGTTTATTCAATATTTCGTAATCATCAAACACTGTTTTAGTTGTCTTAGGTTCTATAGCTATGTATCCGTGATACTCAAACTCATGATGATGCCTATGTAACAGCTGGTCTTGTGTATGATAGTTAACCCAACTCTGTATCCATAAGTCTCTGGTGTCTCCTAGCTCTGATCTAACTAAAGTTCTAAGTTCTTTATATACCTGATAAAATGTCCAACTTGGTGCAGTCAATGAAAAAATATTATACTTGTCAAAGCTCCAGGTAGAATCTTTTCCAGGAAATGCTTCTTCAAATAATCTATGAGCGATTTCTAAATCAAGTTTTAGTTCATAGATATGTTTTTCTATAAACTCTGATTGATATAAAATATATTCTTGGCCAGGGTATCGTGTTATCATATGAATAGATTTCCTAGATTAATATTGATCAAGCATCTATAAGCGGAATCTTTGCAGAAAGAAGCAGTATGATAATAACGCCCGTTAAATGCCAGTAGTTGGCCTTTCTTTGGTGTTACTCTAAGTTTTTCTGTGAAGTTATCAGTCTTGATTTTTTCTATGTCTTTATTACCGGCATCAAAATCATCATTAGTTTCATTGTATATAATGGTGTCGCCATCACTGTCATTGACATAATAGATTGCATTCCAGTGCGGATGGAAGCTATCAATGTGGGGCAATAATGCTCCTTCACCGTTTGAAAATGTTAGATTAGCTCTCATCCTGAATAGTCTGTTAAATGGTACTGCTGCTTGACTAGTAATACTCAGCACTAATGGATATACAAGTTGGAAATAGTTACTTACGGGTACATTTTTTTCATAGAAAAAATGATTCATACCTGCAGGATTTTTTGTAGATCCTACAAATGGGTCGTCTCCAGATACGATATTCTTATTCAACACCCAAGGAAACTCCCATCCAGTTAAAACTGTTTCTAGATAATCCTGGTAGTCTTTAGGAATAATATTTTCGACTATGATAATATCGTCACTTGGCATGTATGTTTCCTGATATTGATATTCTATATTCGTCTGAAGTGCTGAAAGGGTAAACTGTATGTGGTAAACAGCTAGGAAATAAAAATATTTGTCCTTCGAATGTGCTGTCTACAGGAAACTCTGCTTCTCTTACTTCTCCGAATATGTTTGTATATATGAAAGAAAACATTCCTGCCCTGGGCATGTTGGTATTTCTAACATGGCTTTCTTGTAGTTCATCTTGGAATCTATAAGGAACCTTGACCCATATAGCGAAACTAAACAGGCCATCGTGAGTGTGCATAGGATTAAACTCGTTTTTGCGTTGAAAGTTAACCCAATAGCTCTGTAGCTCTAGATTTTCATTACCAAGATCTTTTCTAGTATGTCTCAAATCCCAAGCTTCTTTGTATTGCTTACAGAGCGATACCACATATTCTTCTAGAGATTTTTTGTTTTTATCTAGCTTGAACTCGAACTTTATATTTCCTGCAAGATGCTGATTAAATTTTTCACTGTTTTCAAAATCAATAGAATCTATTTCACTTTTTAAATCAGCAAATAACTGACTCGGAAGTGTATCTTTGATAAATCCGTAGTTGGCAAATGACCCAAACATGGCTGTCATGCAGCAAATCCAAAAAAGTTAATTGTTAGTCTAGCACTGTCTTTGTCATTGCCAAAATAACTGTCTGCGCTATGCCACTCGTCTGGCGGAAATATGACACATCTATTATAGACATTTTCTACAGTCATTGATTTTTTAAAATGACTTCGTTGTTCTAGCTTGTGTTTATAAAAATCTTTTCGATCTTCCGGAGCAGCCTTTAACTCGTTAAAAAATAATTGATTAAAATCAATCATCATTTCTTTTGTTTTTTTATAAAATATTGTTCCACTGTTTTTGGGAGGATCGGGATTTAAAAATATAACTCCAGCTACATTATATTTTGGTTCATCGACATGACACCAACCTAGATTGTAACTTTCATCAACTAGGGCATAGTTGATTTTAAGATAATGGAAGTACCTTTTTCCTGGACAATGCACGATTATTTTTGATGCCAGCGAATGAAAAAGAGTTTCATTGATCTGATCGAGAACCGTAGATCTTACGCCAGGCCATGTTGCTTGTTCATCTGTAGTATATTCTTGCTTAAGAGCATGGTATCTCCACAGATCAGGACATTCAAAAAAATCATCAACTATCTTAAAGGGTTGTCTCACTGTTCTAATCATCTCAATCTCAAAAAATGTATTTGATTTAATCTAGAACTTTCTTTATCGGTTCCAAAAAAGTAATCTGCGGCATGCCAGCATCGACTGTCAAACATAACCATCCTGTTATAAATACTTTCTATTTTTATTGTAGGATTAAAATAATTTATTTGTTCCTCTCTATACTTAGACATAGCGGCACGTTCTTCTGGTGTAGATAATAATACATCTTTCATAAACATTTCACTGTATTCTTCACCATTAAAGTCAGGAGCATCTTCAAAGATAGTAGTTCCGCAGTTTTCGCCTGCATCCTTATTAAGATAAACTACACCTGCTACGTGTAGCTTAGGATCATCGTCATGCACCCAACCCCTGCCGTAGCTTTCGTCGATTAACTGGAATCCTATCTGTATTTCTTCGTAATCTCTTATTCCATATTCACGTAGAGTGAACATTAGTTTTCTAGAGACAAACTTAAACATATTAGTATCTAGTTCGTGTAACAGTTTTGTACGCAGCCCTGGCCAACTACCTCTATTGCCTTTAAAGAACTCTTGATCAAGAGCAAACTCTCGAATCAAATCTGGGTCTTCGTAGAAGTTATCTATAACTATAGTAGGAAAGAAAGGATAAAGGAATCTATTTTTTAGGTCACCTTCTCTTATATCTGCAGCACTTTTTTTCTGCATACGCATTAGATAATCGACATGATCTTTACTCATTGCGGCAAGCCTTGAAAGTTAATAGTTATAGCTATCCTAGTAGTAAACATCTTAGGACATGTGCTGGCATGGAAATGTCTGCCGTCAAATAATATTGCCCGTCCTTTCTTTGGACTGCATTTTTCTAGTGAATAATATTTTTCAGAAGGTCTAGTTTCATGGAAAATAACAGTGTCACCGTCTGTATCATTGACGTAGTAGACTAAGGTAAAATGATCTTGATCATAATCTTGGTGGGGTTTATTATGACGATACGGCATACTAGGTAAAGAATATGATGTGTTTAATAGAAAACCCACCCGTATCCTTAACAGACCGGTCATCTGTATATTGAATTTTTCCTGTATAGCAGTTAACAGTGGATTGTAAAAATCAATAGATGGATTTTCATCTCGTTGATTCCAATACGCCAAGTGACCAAAAGACGGCGTGGGTCCGTTTAACGCAGAGTTATTATGCCCAAACTCATCTGTGGCATCGGCCATAAACGCCCAAGGGAACTTTACATCAGTTAGATGTCTATAAATCTCATCTTGATATTGCTTTTCAACAAGATTATCAATCGTTATTGGTTTGAATACTTTCATGATTTATCTTATACCAGTTTCTATCACTTGATTCTTTAGGTTCGTCAGTAGGTAACTTTGTCCAACAAGGAACGCTCATGCTTAATCTAGGACCCATCGGGTACGCTATATGATACATCCTAGAAGGAATGTAGATTGCATCTCCGGGTTCTAGCACCACATCAAATGCTAGGTCCAACATATCTTCAGTTAACTGATGATTCATAGTACCTGTTCGATACATGGTAGAAATCCTGTTGTTAAACACCTTCCAACGAGTTTTACCCCATGCTTGGAATATGAAGTTTGAAGGATAGTCTTCGTGTATCCAAAAACTTTTTGAACCTTCTAAGCCGCCATAGACGTGTATGCAAGAGTTTACCATGTATATATTTTCTAATGTACGCATGAGTTCTATAGTTTTTTCACTGTAGAATGCGTAGTCCATGATAACAAATCCGTTGCCTTTATTGATATTTTCAAACATAAAGGCTTTGTCTTGTACAGGTTTAGAAAATACCCATGCTTTTTTATTCATAGGTATTTCGATTTTAAGATTGTCAGGGCCTATCATCTCAAAGTTATACAGCTCTGGTCTATTAAAACAATGTTCCACATCGTTCCATGTGACCATTTCTGAAGCTTCTGGAAGTAGATTTTTAAAATAATGAGGCTTATCTTCATAAAGAAGATTAGTCTCATTCAATAACCTGAATCCTAATTCTTTCATCGTCATTTCTTATCATCTTTATGTTGAACGAAACAGATATCCTGTCTTCGTCGGTAGTGTTTGCTCCTACACCGTGTGGCAATGCACCAGGAAATAAAATAAGTCTGCTAGTTACTGGATCAAAACTAATAGCACTAGCACTAATATGTTTATATTGTTCGATGGGCGCCTGTGAAGCGATTACATAATCCTGAGAATACTCTTTAAACAGAGTTATTTTTCCTTGTCCTGGATATGCCTTGAGGTAAAATACTCCTGCTATAAACGTATTATCATGTGTGTGTACCATGTTAGTATGGTGCTTTCCGTTGACATTAAACCAGAAGTTTTCGATTAAAGGAAAACATAAGCTCTCTTTATATCCATAATCTCTGACACATTGTCTAGCCTGTTCCATTAATCTATCTTCAAGTGCCTTCATTTGAGGGTAAAGTCCGGGTCTAAAATCCATACTCTGCCAGCCTCCTTCGTTGCTGAGTCTGCGACCGTATGGATCTTTTTCTTTGAGTTCTGTTAACAGCTCTAGCATTGGTGCAGGATCGATGGTGGTGTCCTCCCACCAAACGGGCGTAGGAAAGTAAAGTTCTAGATTCATGAAAACAGATCCTTAAGCGTCTTATGTTGTAGTAGTTCGTGACTAAAAGCAAAAGCATGACTCCATCTAAAATCTACATTTTCTCCCACCCAAGCACTGTGACATATATTAGCTTTGTACAAAGTCATAGTTTTTTCTCTTGTTGGGGCCATTCCTACTAGTTCAAACCCCCATCTCTTCAGCTCTTCTTCAGGAACGTTCATCCAACTATCGAGACGTTTTGGTTCAAGTGATAGTGCTTCCCATTCTTTTCTCATAGGATGCTCTAAGTCTAACTGAAAGTCATAGACATCGTTGTAGATCTTACCATGATACTTATACAGTCGTGTACAGCTATCTTCTATTTTGTGATCAGTGAACCATAAGTTAGAGACCATCCCAAACACATAATCAATGTGAGGTAGTCTCCAGCAGCTTATTGGTCTGGTGCGTTCTCTTAGAAATATATTGCCCCATTCGTGTATCTGAGGATCTTGCCACTCGTCTGTTCCGTGTATTTTATAAAAATCTCTTATTAAGAAACAAAGATCTAAATACACCCATTCAGGTAGATGTATGGTATCAAAAGGATTTGGATCAAAGTTTTTTGGATGATTATTATCTTTCTGTATAGGAAACATTCCTATGAGATCTCTAAAAAGATAAAACTGTTCGTCAGTTTCAAAAGGATGATCTGCCGTCCAATAGCCAATATCATCAGAAAGATGATGGTATTCCACATTCCAGTCATCTATTTTTTTAAGTTTGATGATGTCTTTAAATGTGTTGGCATCAGGATAACAGATTTTAAAATCTTTCATTTTATGTTAAACGTGATTACTACACGCTCCTGATCGGTGTTATTCGGCTGAACTCTATGTTTAATCCAACCTGGAAAGATTAAAACATTATTTGTAGCTACTTGGACTTCTTTGTAGAATGATACTTCAGGGACAACAGGAAAGTTACTCTTGTGATATTCAAGAGGATCTAAAAATTCTATATTGCCTGAGCCAGCAGGTGCCATAAAATAACAACTGGCTACCCAAGTGGCGAACGTATGATTGTGTTCTAGAGTGTATCCGGATCGTAGATGTCGATTGCACCAGCTACGTTGTACTTCAGAATAGCCGTTATAAAACTGATGCTCTTCTCTGATGTTAGCGATTTTTTCTCCCAACCAGTGTTGGAAGTGTTCTAGTTCAGGCCATGTATGAGGTTGAAGGCGCTGATCCAAACTTACTGTTGATATCGCAGCGCCTTTTTCTAGATCAGAATTTATTTCCACCAATGAAAATAAATCATCAATCTTAGGTTTAAGATATGATTGATCGAACTCGTATTCAAACTTGTATATTAGGGGTGGAAATAGATGTATCGCCCCATTATTAGATAGTTGCACCTGCTTCTACTCCGTCATAGGTTTCAAGAGCTAGTCGAAGTCCCATGACTACACCTTCCATCTTTAGAACATCTGTGCTGAGTTCTTGACGTTTTGCGAAATCGATAGAAGTGATTCCATAGGGATTTAGTTTGACATTGGCAAACTCTTCTTCTAATCTTTTGAGTTCAGCTTTACCGTCCTCGATTTGTTTTTGAACATTGGTTAGTGTTGCTTGTAATGACGTTTTATAGTCCATGTTTGTATCCTCACTTTTTGTACTTATTAAGTATTTTTTTCGATCTGCTCAATCTTGATCCTAGAGAATCGTGATTTAAGATCACACAACTAGCAGCATAGTTAAACTCTCTATCTTTGAGCTGGTCTTGTTCTGTGGCATTATCTATAATGACATCATAAAAACCAGGACTTAACGCATCTTTAAGAACTGGAACTAGTTGGCATAACGGTGTTCCTGCCTTGACTAGTGTGCGTCCTTCTTTGACATTCCAAAATAGTTGCACATTTACTGTGTATCCGTACTCTGGATCTAGCACACCAATAGCTGCTGTGAAACGGCTTTCTTTGTTATAGGTAACAGGAAGTTGGAGTAGTACATAATCATCGCTCATATCAACACGCCAAGGTGTTTCGAGCTTTACTACGGTCCTGACAGTTTTTTCAGGATCATCGACTAACGGATCAGTTTGATGCCAACTGTGTAATACTACATAAGAAGATTCATTGATATCAGAAGATCTTTTAAAACGATAAGGTTCCAGCCACTGGATCGTTGTTCCGTCACCATTAGTATCTATGATAAAATCAGCAGGCGCAGGCACGATCCATCCAGAACCCACTATTTTATTGATAGCAGGACAGTTTTTGCTAGGAGGAACACCTTCGTAGGTCTGAGAACTTCTATACGGTCTTTCTACTGTAGATGATCTAACTATAGGAAATAAATCTACCACACCCGGAGTTAAAGAATAAAACCTTATGTATGGTTTTGTTTTTTTATTTTTTCCTAACCAGCCAAACAGTTTCTTACAGAGCGTAGTCATCTTTTCCGCCATAGATTTCATGTAACAAGAACTGATAGTGCGTTGGACATTTCTTGACATAATCAATGACAAAATCTCTATATTCTTCGTACCTTCTCTTGGTATATCCGATTTCTTCCATCTTAGATACTTGGTTTACTCTGCCGGTTACATAAACAAGTTCTTTAGTTGATGTTGATTTGACTCCCATGCCAGCAGCAATAAACATATTACCAACATAGTCGCTAGGATATGCATTGCCCATGGCAATATTGCCCATTAGATTTGGATACTGGGCTTGCTGTAACATAAACTCTCCCATTCCTTCTGGGCAATATTCGTTTATCTGTGTACACCATCTCCAATATGGGGTGTCTGTTCTCTTAGATAGAGCATAATGTTGTGAAACAAAGTCACGGAATCTTAAAACATCATGTTGTACAGCAAAGTTAAATCCTTCACGTTCGGATCTAGTTACATATCCTTCTCTTCGATTTAGTGCTTCGATTAGTTTAATGATGTTTTCATGTGTAGTCAAAAGTCCTGTTGACTCTAATGGTTCAACAAATCCATAGCTAAGACCAACGCCCACAACATTACCTACCCATGCTCGGCGTCTATATCCATGCTTAATATTAACTAGGAACATGTCGGCTCGATCAGCACGTTCTTTAGAACCTGTAGTAGCTAAGTGTCTGCGAAACTCTCTTTTAGCATCTTCGTCCGAAATAAATCTCGAACTAAAAACATATCCAGTACCTATACGATTCCATAACGGAATATTCCATACCCATCCGTTATCAAGAGCATGACAGTCTGTGACATTGTGCATTTCTCGCTCTCTATCTTCATAAGGAATGCGACATGCCCATGCTCTGTCGTTAGCTAGATATTTTTCAAAACTAATAAACTGAGAACCCATCCAGTTTTCTAGAAGTATGCTTCTAAAACCAGTACAATCAATCCAAAGGTCAGCTGTTAGTGTAGTCGTGTAATCAGCCAACAAGATCTGTGTGATATTGCCAAGATGATCTTTTTGGTGGGAGTGTACATCGCCGATCATATGCTTCACACCGTTAGGCAATGCTATTTTTTCTTTTAGATACTGACCAAATAACTGTGCATCAAGATGATAAGCAGTATCCCACTTGAACTCATAGTTTCGTAAAACTCTAGCTTCGTCTCTAGTTTGACGATTGTACTTGGCGAGGAAAGTATTGCCAGTCGCATACATTTGAGCAAACTGTTCGGGACCATATTCATCTGGATATAGTGTTGCTAGTTCTGACCATGCATTTGACCCACTAGGTTTATCGGTGAAATCTAGTCCTGCACTAAAGGGATATTCAAAATACGAACCATCTTTTTCTCTAAAGTTAGTAAAACGAATAGAGTTCTTATAGGTAGCATTACAAGCTGCCATCCAATCTTCGTCTTTTAGTTCTAGAATATTTAAAAATCTATTAATATGGCCTAAAGTGCTTTCTCCTACACCGACTGTTCCTACTTTTTCAGATTCTATTAATGTGATATCTAGGTGTGGACATAGTTTAGATAATGCCGCAGCGGTCATCCACCCAGATGAACCTCCACCAACTATAACGACTTTTTTAATATTCATGAGAAAACCCTTTGTTTAACGTCAACTATTTATGGTCATTGTTTTAAGTGATCATAGAAAAAGGGCGAGTACGATTCGCCCTTTTTAATCGTGTCTAATATTAGACTTTTGGTAGTGGATTCTCGTCTGGTCCGTACCATGTAATGGTGCCGTTAGCTGCGGTTTCGCTGACGATGCCATAATAACTGGCAATGTGCAGCTTCTCACCAGTTGCAGAATATAACCACCCATTGTCATTCATTTTTGCGCCTGCTGGAATAGGCATTTTTTCGCCTTCATAGCCCTTCCAACCGGGATAACGCTTCCATGATTGTATATCTGGTGTACAAGCAGTGCTAGGAAGATCTGGTGATGGTTCTTGGTTTTGCATAGCAGCAGCCATTTCTTCAAGACTTCCGTAACTTGGCTGTGGCACTGGCTTAGGAATCAACGATTTAACTAATAGCTGATGTTTATACCAATCGCTGTTAGTATCTAAAACTCCGTGTTCTTTGATAGCATCAAAGATTAGACCTAGCTGGGCGCCGATCTCGCCGTAGGCTACTCTACGTGCAACGCCGTTGTCTGTATGAGGGCCATCTCTTTCAACCCAAACCATGATTTGTTGACTAGGACTCCATTCTAGTGTCCAGTCCATTTGGATATTGTCCGGAGCATCTACCCACATGATCGTTGCGTCTGGGCCTTCGTATAAAGGACCTTCCTCGCCCGGATCAACGATTTTGCTGACATATCCTTGATATGATACAAGTGCTTTCTTCATAGTGTTATTTATACTCCTGATTATCTATATTCTTCAACTACAACAATACCTGGACGACCGTCACTACCGCGGTGTCCGTGGAAATAACCACCAGTTCCGCCTGTTCCTGGGGCTGCATGAGTTTGGTGATTGTGACTAAAATGCCCACCTTGTGGGTGTCCACTAGGAGCAGGGCCACCGAAGTGACTTGTTCCGCCTGGACCAAAACTATGATGGTGTGCGCCACCGCCACCTTGGTGTATGTTTAAGTCTCCACCTGATCCGTTGCCACTAACACCACCGCTGTGGTTGTTTTGACGACAAGCACCGTGCCCGCCGCCTGCCGACACATAAGGACCAAAACCAGCATAATCTCCATTACCACCTGCATTGTTGTAGTATGTGCCACCGCCGCCGCCGCCGACATAAACTGACACGGAGTTAATATTGTTGACTGCTACTTCAAGTACACGTTCGGCATAACCGCCCGCAGCACCCGACTCACCATGTCCGCCACCGCCACCACCTGCGCCTTGGCATTTAATACGAATGTATCTTACGCCAGCAGGTCTGTTCCATGTACCACCTGATGTAAATACCGAAATACTGTTTGGGCCAACTGTAGCATATTCATAGCCGTTTGCTGCTGAGTTTGTTCTTAAAACTGTATTTGCGCTGCCGACGCTGGTTATTGCTGTACCGCCTTTACCCACAGGCATTGTTCCTGTGACTATACCACTGCCTAAGTCTACTGAGCTATTAGCTAGCTGAGAAGCAGTGATATTTGAGTCTGCAAGATCTGATGTAGGAATGGTCCTAGACGCAATACTAGCTGTCTGGATCGTTCCGTCTATGATCGCAGAACTGTTAATCTGTTTGAGTGTTTGATAATCAAATGGCATTTTCTCTTCCCATTAATAAAACTCTGTTATAACTACAAGTCCGGGACGTCCATCTGAACCTCTGTGTCCACTAAAGTATCCTGCTGTGCCACCTGTGCCCGGTGCTGCGTGACCTTGATGGATATGGCTAAAGTGTCCTCCTTGCGGGTGTCCTGCAGGTGCTGGGCCTCCCCAGAAACTTGAACCTCCCATGCCCGACGAACGCTGTTCGTGGCCGCCACCAGATCCTGTATGGATGTTAAAATTACCGCCAGATCCTACTCCGCTTACACCGCCATTATGGTTATTTTGGCGGCATGCTCCGTGGCCGCCGCTCGCCGATACATAAGGACCAAAACCTGCGTAGTCTCCATTACCGCCTGCATTGTTGTAATATGTACCACCGCCACCACCGCCAACATAAACTGAGACAGAAGGGACTCCAACCATGCTGACAATTCTTTCAGCATATCCTCCTGCTGCACCGGATTCACCGTGACCACCAGCGCCGCCGCCGGCTCCTTGAACCTGTACCCAAACATATCTTACGCCAGCTGCTGGAGTATATGTTCCTGATCCAGTGAATACAACCATTCTATAGATACCATGGTTTGCCCATGTCAATGCGTTTGTGCTGCTGTTGGTTGTAAGAATTTGATATGCGCCACCGACACCACTCAAACCTGTACCGCCCCTAGTATAGGGAGTAACACCTGTAACTGTGCCGCTGGCGAGATCTACTGAGCTTGTTCCTAGTTCGTTAGCTGTTAATGATCCTGTTTGATATTTTGAAGTTGTAATCTGTGAAGCACCGATATCGCTACCAGTAATAGCTCCGCTTTGAAACGCTGCATTACTAATATTTTTCAGTGTCTGATAATCAAATGGCATTTTCTACTCTCTTATTAATAATACATTGTGACTAAAACCAATCCCGGTCTTCCGTCTGAACCTCTATGTCCGTGGAAGTGTGCGCCTGCGCCGCCTGTGCCTGGTGCTGAGTGACCTTGGTGGACATGCGCAAAGTGGCCGCCCTGTGGGTGACTACTTGGGGCACCGCCTCCAAAATAAGTATCAGCACAACTTTGTGCCGAGTAAGCGTGATGGCTTAGGCCACCACCTTGGTAAATGTTTAAACTTCCACCCGATCCTGTGCCACTAACGCCGCCACTGTGCTGATTCTGTCTATTGGCTCCGTGACCGCCACCTGCCGAGCAGTATGGCCCAAAACCTGCGTAGTCGCCATTTCCGCCTGCGCCAGAATAATAAGTACCACCGCCACCGCCACCAACATATACAGATACTGATGGAATGCCAGTTACATCTAAGAAACGCTCTGTGTATCCTCCGGCGCCGCCACCTTCTCCGTGGCCCGAGCCACCGCCTGCTCCGCCTTGGCACTGTACTCGAATATAACGGACGTTAGTTGGTCGGTTCCATGTTCCTGAACCTGTAAAAACCTGTATACCATAGATACCGTGGTCGGAGTTGACTTGCTGACTGCCGTCTGAATAGACAGCCTGGTATGCGCTACCTAGGTCAGTTCTTCCACGACCGCCTCTGTTCACAGGTAAAGTTCCTGTGACTACACCAGTCGTTGTGTTGACTGCGTTGGCAGCAAACTTACTAGATGAAACTGCACCTGTTTGTATACGATCAGCAGTGATCTGCGTATCACCGATATCTGCGGTCGCGACACTGCCGTCAATGATTGCTGCGGAACTAATGTTTTTAAGTGTTTGATAATCAAACGGCATTTCGGACCTCTATTAAATACCCTGAGCCATTAACCATCCTGGGTTACTTGCTCCTGAATAAACTAACTGGAATGCTGCACCTGCTGTGGAAACTGTCATGGTATCTAAAATACCCATGATTCTGTTACCGTTATTATTTACAGTTAAGTTTTGTGTGTTAAATGTTCTTGAATAATCGATAAAATGTACAGAATCACCTCTGTTAGGTGCTGATGGAAGTGTAACAGTAAAACCACCACCGGAAGTATTGCACATGATACGATCACCTGCAACAGCGGTATAACCTGTTGTAATAACCTGCCAATCGTTACCGTATCTAGCTTTTACATAACCTGCGGTTGTTAGGTCGTACTGGTTAGAACCAACTGTAGAAAACGCTGAGCTGGCTCTTACAAAAGAACCGTTCATATTAACGTTATCGCTGAAAGTACCAGTTGTAGCAACCAATACACCACCTTCGATGTTAGCCAACACATAGTTAGTACCATCTGCTGTGATCGTCATCGTAGTTTGACTTGGCACTGTTTGGTTAGCTGTACCGCTAGATGCTGGACCTGTAAATATTCCGCTTGGTGAGCTTAATGTGATGCTACCGCTAGTAGCATTATAGTAAGTCTGAGTATAGCCGGCAAATAATACAGGACTTGGTACAGTAATGGTAACACCACCTGCTCCTGTAATCGTCGTGGTCAGACCTTGTACGGGAGACGAAATTGATGTTGATCCCGATACTGATGTAGTATTATAAACTGTATTATATCTTGCCATTTTTCTATCTCACATTAAGTTGTAGATGTTTCAATACCGTAGACTGTAACGTTTACACCAGTGCTGCTACACCATCCTACTAGGTTTAACCCTGGTTGTAGAACTAGACCAGTACGTTCTAGAACACCGTTTGGAACGATTGTGGTTCCCCATTCGATCCATTCTGAGCTGGTAGGGCTAGTTGTACTAGCCATAGCTAGACGTACTGTAACTGATGTAGCATTCGTGTTAGTAAACGAAACGTTTGCTACTGTGTAATATCCTGTCGGAACCGTGTACAATGTGGTATTTGTCGAAGCCCCTGGGGATGTATTTCCTAATCTTCCTGTTGCCATTTAATTTTCTCCAATATTATCTTTGCATAAAGAATCCAAGTGCAACGGGTGCCCCGTCAATGCCACCTGTGAAATTCAACTTAGCTGTAACGTTGATTTGTACTCCTGTAGTTGTACTTATCGTATTGTTAGCCAAGTATACAACACCTGCTGTCAATGTATTTACGTTCAACGAGCTAGCACCACCACCAATCTGTGCAGTGATATATGCCTTAATAGCACGTTGAGTCGGTACAATACTATCGCTATTAGCAGTGAAGTATGGGTCTGTTGAGAACTGAGTAATAACTGCAGAACCAACACCGATCGAAACAGCACCTAACTGCAAGCTCTGTAGACCGCTTAGGTTGAACGCTGAAGCATTCAATGTAGCAGTACCAGTTGCCTGTTGGACTCCGAATAGGTTACCAACGTTAAAGTTACCGTCTTGGTCAGTACTTGTGAAGAACACACGACCGCCACCTGAGCTGTTACTTTGGTTAGCCTGTACCGCTAAAGTAGTATCAACATATGGGTAGTTTGTTCTCTGTTTGTTACCGGTACCAATGTACAGGAAGTCATGACCAGTTAGACGAACCTGTGAGTACAATAGTCTTGTAGTAATCAATGTTCCCTGTGAAGGAGCATTGTACACAGTTAGACTTGGGTTGATCTGTAACTGAGCTGTATAGTTTCCTGCGATTCCTAGCACGTTGGTTACAGAAACTAGTTTGTACCAAGTATTTGGAATATTTGCAAACTCTACGTTTGCACCGGCTTTTGGAATCTGATATAGGCCAGCGACATTGATAAATGTGCTTGGTTGATATAGATCTGAGAAACCATCACCAAGTGCCACTGCTGTAGCTGTAGTGTTATTGGTACCTCTGTTAGTGAAGCTTGGATTGCCTAAAGATCCATCAGCCATACGCATACGTAGTGCCGCAGTCTTGACCTTGTTAGGATCAGTTAGTGTGTAGATCGGGCCTGCACGATAAGTTCCTGTTAATCCTGTTGCAGCAGTTAATGTAACAGGTGTTGCTGAACCTTGTGTTGCACTGACCTTGAATGTATTACCAGAGATAGTTGAACCAATCACATAGTATGTGACGTTTTCAGTCAATCCGCCTGTGCTTACACCAGTAAACTCGATTGGTTGACTGTCAACTAGTAGAGCAACGTTGTCTGCTGTAATAACATTAGTAGTTGCTGCGGTAGCACTGATAGTTCCATATGGATAACCAGAGCCTGGTTCTAGCATACGGACTTCTGTTACTACGCCTGATACTACTTTTACACGACCAGTTGCTTGAGCTCCTGTACGGATGCTGGCTGCTACTGTACCGCTGGTGCGTGAAATAGCTGCCCATAATGGACGCTTGTTAGTGTTACCAAATGCACAAGATACCCAGTTGCTTGAGCTAGGTAGTGTGCGTAGTGTCCATGTAATACCGTCTGGGCTTGTAGCACACTGATTTGTGCCTTCTGCTGTGGCAAAGAATAGACCTGCACCATAACGGATCCTTGTCCATACTGCGCTTGCTGGCATTCCGTTTGGACTTAGATACCATGTAACACCGTTATCGATTGTGTAGGCAACGTTTCTGTTTGCTGAGCCACCTTGGCCGCCTGCGATAGCAACAAATCTACCATTACCATAGGCCATTGAAGCCCAGTTTGTAATAGAACCTGGAATAGTTCCCTGTGCTGTCCAGCTTACACCATTGCTCGATGTAGCTGTCTGACCTTGTGATCCTAGTGCTAAGAATATAGCATTACCGTAGTGTACAGAAACATAAGTTCCTGCACCTAGTGTTGGTAGTGTACGTGATACCCATGTTGCACCACCATCGCTTGATGTTGATGCTAGAGCTGTTCCACCACAGGTTACTAAGATACCACCGCCATAGGTTAGACCTGCTGTGCTAGTCGATGGAAGAGCTCCGCCGCCTGCCCAAGCAGCACCTAGGTTGCTTGGTACTGCATATGCACTGTTTGTGCTAGCAGTTGATATCGCGACAAATCTTGCAGTAGCATCTGTGATAGTCACTGTAGGTACTGAAGTGTAACCATAACCGCCAGTACCATTTGTACCAAATGTGATAGATGTCACACCTGGCAAGTTTGGATTTGTTCCGCTATTTGTGACTGCCGCTGCTGTAGCTGTTGTACCAATATATGTTAGAGTTGCTGTACCGTTTGATGCAGCACCGCTTTGATGTATCGGTCCTGATGTAGTAAATGTTCCAGCACCTGTACATGTATAGAAGTTCTTGATACCACTGTTGTTGAAATAATAGATAGTATTCAACACAGCAGAACCACCTGATGTCCATGCACTTCCGTTGAATGGATCGCTAACTGTTACTGTTGGTGTTGAGAAGTAGTTCTTACCATAAGACACCATGGTGTAACCAGTCACTGTGCCAGTGTAGGCTGTTGCTGTTGGAGCTGATGTGTATCCAGAACCTGGAACTGTTACAGTCACAGAAACAATAGTGCCATTGAGCAAGACTGCTGTGGCTTGTGTACCACTTCCGCTGCCGCCGCTAAACAAGATTGTTGGAGGACTTGTATATCCAGTACCGCCTTGGACCACTGTTACGCTTAGAACTTGGTCTGCACCAGCGATGACGTTGCCGGCTGTTCCTAGTTGTACACTTAAAACTGCTCCAGAACCGCCAAAACCGCCTAGTGTTGCTGTTGCTGTTGCACCTTCACCACCAGCATAAACTACCTGTCCCCATGTCTGTGAACTTGGTAGTGCGCCGCCTGCGGACCATGTTACTCCATCTGTTGAGTAAGCTGTTGATGTACCACCTGATGCGATAGCGACATAGTTGCCCGAACCATAGGCCATATTAGACCATGTAGCTGTTGCAGGCAATGTTCTTGCTGTAGCAGCATATCCAGGTGCTGTGTAGCTAATGCGAGGTTCAATAATGTATGTTGTTGTTAGGTCAAGTGCTGCTACGATTGGTGTTCCTGAAACAGTATGATCCCAACCAGCTGCATACAATGTCACGCTTTGACCTGTTGTAGTTGTGATCGCTGATGTAAGAGCACCGCCACCGCTAGTTGCACTAACGTTGATTGTTGTAGAGTTTACAACGCTCTGTACAAAGTAAACCTGTCCTGAGCTCAATCCACCTACTGTAGAAGCTACGTAGAACGGCATTGTAGCATACATCTGGCTTGTATCACTGACTGTCACTGTACTTGGAGTACCTTGTGTTGTGGCAGTGATTGTTACGTTATTAAACGAATCTTTATAGACCTGAGCAATCTTAGAACCGTTGTTGTATGTTAGGATATTTCCGTATTGTCCGACGCCAGTACCTGCAGTAACTTGGATTCTCATTCCAATGTACGCAGAACTTAGGCTAGTGTCAGTAGCAGCGATTGTGATGCTGTATCTGTCACCGGTTTGTGCTGCGTTAGCAAAAGTTACATAGCTAGTACCACCGTAACCATTACCATCATTTAAATCAATGATTCTTGATTCAAATAATGCACCGTCACGGAACTCATCATGCATAGCTGCTGCGTTAAATCCGCTGCCGCTGATTGTTGTTACAGAGTTAGTGTAGTTCTGACCTGCATTACCGTATTCGATACGTAGAACTTTGTTGTTTAGGTCAGTGACTACGTTAGTCATCTGCGCTTGGAAGTACGAGTTATTAACGGTACCATATAGAGGTGTTTCGTAGGTATCAACACCTTCTGCGATAACACCATATGTACCATATGATGAGTTACCGTTAGTAGCACGTATACGTCCACCGTATTCTGCTAGATAACCTGCGTAACCGTAGTAGTTGAACACAGAAACAAGTTCTGTTAACGAGCCGCTACCTGTACACCATACACCAATACCATCACTTAGGATTGTTGTAAAGTCATTCTTAACCATAGACTTGTTGCCGCCATTGTGTAGGGCTGCATCAATCTTGGCACCAGTACAACCAGTACCAAACATGGTCACGTTCTGACTATAGTGTGAACGATTCGTTACCCAAACGTTAGTGTCGTTTGGACCAAATCCTGGATCAAGAGCTACGAATGCGCCAGCTGTAGGACGCTTGGTTCCATAGCTGTTAGCATTTGTTAGACCACCGTATGGTCCATATAGACCATTCAATGTGCAGTTACGTAGACCTGTCGCATTTCTTACACGGAACATATCCTGTGCAGTAGAACCTGTCACAGAGTTATTGTACCACATAGCTGCTTGTAGTGTCTTGTAGTTACCTGTGTATTGTAGATCATATACCAGCGCCTTGACATACTCTGCGGTATCTCTCTTGCACTTTGCTTGATCAAAATAGTAGAAGCTTGTAGCAACACCGCTAGCTGTTGTCAACGAGAATGGTTGCGAACTTCCGTTTGTAGCGGTAACTGTAAATGTTGTAGTACTTGGAGTTGTCAAGACCCAATATACTGTGTTGGCTACTAGATTTCCAAATAGACCACCTGCTGTAAATGCTGTAGAACCAGTTCCTGCTGTTAGGTTAGTTGTGGTTCCGCCGCTTACAGAACTAATAGTGATGTAGTTACCACCTGGCAGCGATTTGATATAATAGGTACTGTTTTGTGTGATGCCACCAAATACTGTACCAGTGAATATGATTGGCATATTCACGACCATACCAGCGGTTGATGTTACTAATATTTGATTAGGTCTTACACCATCGGTGCTGGCAAATGTCTGTGTAGCCGTTGCATTAATCGTTACTGCTGAGAACTGTACAGGATCACCAACTACTAGATTATGTGCTGTGCTAGTAGTGATAACATTGGTGCTAACTGTGGTGTTAGTCACTGTAGCAGAGTTGTTAACTGTAGTAAAGGCAGCTAGTTCTGCTGCGATAAAATCAGAGTTTGCACGTAATATTTCTGCACCCTGGATTGTGGCCAATGTGTTTTCATAGGTCACTGTTCCGTTGATTTCTGGACTTAGTTCAGCAGTTGCAGCAGTACCAATACCAGTTGTTAGAATCTTGATGATGATATCCATCAAGTTATTAGCTCTGGTCTGTGCGGTTGTGCTAGAATATACTGATGCTGCTATCTGTGTTTTTAGATAGTTCATTGCAGAGATAGTAGCTTCTTTTTGTCCTGCGATCACTAGCGAAGCCTGTGATGTATAATATGTTCTTCCTGATACAACTGATCGGAAGTTACTATTAAACATAAAGTCGTAGGCAATAGAATCAATAATAAAACCAACGTCTCTTGAACATGTTGCCTGATTGTAGGTCAATGTTGAGTAGTTAGTGTTAATAAAAGATAACACTGCTGCTTGTATTGCGGCCTTTGCTCCGCTCAATGTTTGATAAGCAGTTTGTAGTTCTGTGCTTACACCTGTGATCGACGGCATGTTGGTCTTTTCTACTGTAATAGTTAAACCAGTACCGTTAGTGAATCCTGATAGAGCTGCACCTAGATAGCTTGAACTTAGTGTAAATGTGTTTGTAGCAAAGCTCTGTACATAATAGATAGTACCAGCAATCAAACCATTTGTAGTAGTTTGTGCTGTGATCATGTCACCTACTGCTAGACCGTGACCATTTGATGTAAATGTATTACCGCTAGCGATAGCTGTGATAGTCAGTGTTGGAACACCTGTTGTTAGACCGTTATTGATGATGTTTGTAATAGTAGTCATCAATGTACCAATCTGTGTGGCAGCGCCTGCTGAACCTACAGTCTGTGTACCTTTGGTCCTTACCTGTGTAACTGAACCTTGCAGTGGACTGGCCACTAGTGTATTTTGTGCCACACTTTGAGCCAATGTGCTTAGGTAACCATATGCAGCCAATGTGGCTGCTTTCTCGCCACTGGCTATCTGCAATGTGCTGGTCAACGCAGAGTAATATTTCTTACCTGCTTGTGTGCTAGCAAAGTTTCCGCCATAGGTTAAATCATAACGTAGAGCATCGATGACATATCTTACATCTCTCTTGCAGATGTTGCTGTCATATGACACAGCTGGATAGTTAGCCGCAATATATGCGATAACTTCTGCTTGTAAGAACTCGACGTTGTCATACAGAGCCATCTTAGCTGCTGCATAACCACTGTTGATAGTGCTTGGATCTGGCCATTGGAATCTTGGAACACCACCATTGTTGATAGTGCTGATTAGATCATATAGGCATGCATCTACTTGAGCTGCACTTCCGCTGGCTGCTATGATTCTGCACTTGCTCTTTAAGAACTCAATAAATCCTTGTTGAGCTTGGAACTGGCTTCCAGTTACTTTAGCAGTAGATGTCAATGAACGAGAGTAACTCATGCCTGCTACGATGCTGGCATAGTTTGAGTTGAACATTAGATCGTATCCAAATGCATCGACCATTAGACCAACGTCACGTTGACATGTTGCTTCAACAAAGTTGACATTTTGGAAGAACTTCTTGACCCATGCACTAGCATCTGCAGCGATTTCGCTTCTGCGAGCCTGTAATGCTGCACGAGCAGCTACTAGACTTGCAGATACCCACGATGTCGCTGGTTGCACTGTTGCTGGAGCGGTTCCGTTGTTGAGCCAATCATATACGTTCTGTACACGATCGCCGGCAAATGCTGCTGCGGCAGCAGAACCAGCAGTACCAGTAGTCACAATAGGAGTAACGTTACCGGCTGCGGCTACAGCAGTCTTAGTAACGATAGCCGATACTTGAGCTTTTAGATATGCATATGCTGCCTTGGTAGCAGTTAGTTCCGAGTTAGCGATAGTTAGCTGGTAGTAAGAATAGTACGAACTACCCGCGATCAAGCTCTGTGTATTACCGCCATAGGTTATATCATAGACGATAGCATCTAGGATATAGCCGACGTCACGTTGACATTTTGCTTGGCCTGTTGCACCTAGAGCAGTCCATACTGAGTTATAGTTATTGATTAGATATTGACTTACGTCTGCTTTCAAGAACGCATAGTTCTGGATGATCTGTGCGCGACCTAGGTCAAATCCAGTAGTTGCTCCACTTGCATAACCTGTAGCTGCGTAGGCAGTGTCAGTTAATGAAGTTCCATAGTTTGTTGGATCTGGAATCTGGAAATCAGGTAAGCTGTTAATACCATTAGTAAACACATCATAAACGGTATCTGCTAGTTTTGTTATTCTGCTTGTAGCCAATGTACTACCTACACTACCTGCTGGTAATGATGTAACCTGAGATACAGTGTTACCTGTAGTAGGGGTAACAGGTGTATTTGACATTAGGTTAGGTACTATAGCTCTTAGTCGTTGAATAGCTGCTGTAGATCTTGTTTCGTCATTGACTAAAAATTTATTAGCTGATGCTGGTTGTACAACACTGGTTCTAAGTTCGTCACCTACGATAGCTGTATAGCTTGGAATATTAATAGGTGTTACTTCGTTAAATGTACCAGTTGTGATACGTATTGTAGTAGTTGGTTGTATCGGTGTTGGAATACCAGTTGCTGTGCCGGCACTTACTCCTGCCTTAATAACTTGTATCAAGTCTTGAGCACTCTGAGTAGTTCCTGTTTCTGCAGTCAATGTGTTATCAATGATCTGAAGAGCCTGAGAACCTACAGAGATTCCATTTAGAGTCTGATAGTTATTAGCTGGTGGAACATTTCCTAGGATGTTGGCAACCAATGTTTTTAGGTATTCGTGTGTTTCAGTAAACACAGTTATTTCACCTGCATCAACGTTGGTAGCATAAGCTGTTCCTGCACTAGTGTAGTAAGCTGATGCATTTGCAATCGTCTTGCTAGTTCCGCTATGTGTGATATCAAAGATGATACCATCTAACACATAACCAGTATCACGTTGTGTCTTTGCAGAAACGTTATTATATGATACAGTTTGAGCACCAGTCTGTTGTGTTAGTGTTCTTGTCGAACCGCCACGTGTGTTGCTGATAGTAAACAATGTTGAACTATCGATCGTCTTGATATAGTACTGTGTTCCAACAGTTACACCGCCGATGGTTGTTGTAAACACCACAGGCATGTTGACACGTAATCCTCCGGTATCTGCTGCAACAAACTGATTAGAAGCATTTGTGCTAGTAATAGTTGCCTTGTAGGTATATTGAACAAAGTTGTCGATTTCTTTAAGTACGAACTGTTTATTCTTTGCTAGCAATAGTCCTGCTTGGCGATTTAGATAACCTTCTTCAATCTTTTGTGCTGCATAGCGAACACTCTTCCAAGGTTTATCAATGGTTGTGCCTGTGCCATCGTCTAGTGTATCTACACCGCTAGGTGCTACCCATACCAAGTTATTGATTTGACCATAGTAGGCCCATGCTGGGTAGCTATTTGAGTTTACACGTAAAACCTGTCCATCTGTACCAACAGGCAATCTGGTTGCGCCGTTTGGTCCATAATAGAACATATCACCTTTGGTTGTTAGTACGGCTGTTTCTGTACCGTTAGCTAATAGGTTCCAATAAGTTGCTGTCGTGTCGTTGTCTGGTCTATTTCCGGTGGCTGCTACGTGTGCGCTTACGCAAATGTATGAGCTCGATCCCCAGAAAGTTACATCACCTAGTACATAAGTTGTTCCCGATGTCCAAGTTGTAGAAATACCAGTACATGATACCGCAGTAATCCCGCCAGAAGTGACTCCAGTAACTGTTAAGATAACATCGTTAACTGGACTTAGACCACCCAGACTAGTACCAAGGATTTTTAATGTATCATTGATCGCATAACCACTGCCTGGCGTTGTTGCTGTAGCTGAATAAACTGTTCCTGCTCGTGTAACTGTGAATACTGCGCTACTTCCAGAGCTGCTGATGTTAGTAGCTGAAAGTCCAGTGTATGATCCCGAAGTTGCTGCCCAACGTAGTCCACTGTTTAGTCTTGCCCAATAGCTAGTATTAGGTGGTGTTTGATTTAGACTATCTACTGTAGCTACATAGGTGTAGCCGCCTAGGCGTACAACATGTCCTACCTTGTAGCTAGTACCTGAGTTCCAGTCGCCTTGGAAACTGAAACCAGTTGTATAAACATCCCAGTATGCTGAACTAACTGCGCTAGGTGTTTGACTAGTTGAATGATTCTGTTTGCAGATGTAGCTGTAACCACCATAGGTTACTACATCACCAATTTGATAAGTTGTTCCGCCAACCCAGCTATTCTCAAACTGTAGTCCGTTAACAAACATTGAGAACTTAGTGTTATCAAATGTTCCGCTTGAAGTATGTTGTGTGGTGCAAATCCATAGGTCTGCGCCATATTTTACAACATCATTTAATTTATAACGAGTTGTTCCTGCCCATGCACCTTGGTAGATAACACCAGCATTGAAAGTATCCCATTTTGCTTGGTCTACTTCGAGTCCGTTTGACGAGCTAGCATCACTGATGTGAGCCGTGTTACATATGTAGGTATAGCCACCATATGTGACAAAGTCGTTTTTCTTATAGCGTGTACCTGTGGCCCATGCGCCAGTCCAGTTAAAAGCCGTTGAAAATACGTCCCACTTAGACTGATCATTTTCTAGTCCTAGGTAGGTTGGACCTGTGAATGTCGCCGAAGTGTGAGCCGTATTACACTGATAAACGATTCCGCCGTATTTGACGAGATCGCCTTTATTATAGTATGTGGTAGCGGTCCAAGTTCCTCTCCATGCAAGACCATCTGCCATTAAGTTCCATTTGCTAGGATTCGCTGATAAATCAGTTGTGAATGCTGCGCTTGAATTATGACTTATCACACAGATATAAGTCTTACCGCTGACGGTTACAACGTCGTCAACGACATAGGACTGGCCAGTCTGCCAAGTTCCTTGATAAACAAATTTGATCCTACCTAGTTTAAATTCTGCCATTTTGTTTCAATCCTCGAAAGTATTTATCTAAACTTTAAATACACGCTTTTTAGCCTCGGAAGAATGCTCCCTTCATGTAAAACTCAAGAGCCATTCCGTCTCCGTCCCACTGTCCGTATCCGCCGTTTTTACCAAATAGTGCTACGTTAAGCACTTTTAATCCCGAACCCTGTGTGCCTTCTGGTATCGTGCTTGCGATCTTGTTAGGACCACCAACTAGTACGACACCTGCTATCAACTGTCCAGTAAACGTGTTAGAACCACCTTGGCTCAAACGACTGGTCAAATATGCTTTGATAGCTTTTTGTGTAGGTACAATATTGTTAGAGTTGGCCACAAACGTCTGATCTGTACTAAACTGTTTGATCACCACGCTGGCTCCGCCGACTGCAATACCACCTAGAGAAAGTGTTTCAAGTCCAGACAATCCAAACTGCGAAGCACTTAATGTAATAATACCTGTTGCCTGTTCAACACCAAACAATGTACCAACTTTAAAGTTACCATCTTGGTCGGTGCTAGTGTAGAATACACGACCATAGTCAACTTCAACAGTTTGATTCTGTGGTTGTGTTTCGTTAACATCAACAATAGGATAGTTAGTAGCTACAACATCACCAGTACCGATGTTCAAGAAATCGTGTCCAGTTAGTCTTGCTTGGCTGTACTGCTGACGTATCAATATTGCTGTATTATCTTCAGGACTCAATGCCACAGTCATATCTGGAGATATCTGTACGTTAGCTTCAATATTTGGAGCTGTCGTACCAAACATAATTGTTGCATTTGTGACCTTGTAGATCTTATCATTACCAGCGATACTCAAGTTATCGCCTGGTCTTGGTAGCTTGGTAAGATTCTTGATAATCAATGATAGGCCAGTCTGATAGTCGTCGGCATAACCGTTACCACTGATAGCGATAGTTGTAGTTGTAGTATTGTAGCCCGATCCTTTATTAATAAAAGTTGGGTTTGCCAATGATCCATTACCTACTCTTGGCTGCAATGTAGCTGGAGTTTGTACGTTTGGATCTGTGATGGTAACTGTTGGTGAAGAACTATAACCTGATCCAGGTTCAAATAAACTAATCGATGTGATGATATTGCTAACCACTGTTGGTCTAGCTTTAGTTTTCACACCAGCAATAATCCTTGAACCTGCTGTTTGAGCAGCAACAGTGACAAAGTAACCAATGCCGGTTGTCATGTTAACGCCCCATTGGAGATTTCCATAGGCATCTGAAGATACTGATCTTGAAATCCATTGTACGCAATCATCAGTAGTCCATGCTTGGTTAGCACTGGCGTTGACTGCGAGGAACACTCCCTGACCATATGCTACGCTAGTTCCTGTGATGGCCAAGTTAGATTGATACCATGTAGTTAGATCAAAGCTATAAATGGTCTTAGAACTTGCACTTGATACTATCAAGAATCTATTGTTACCGTATGCAATATCGCTCCAAGTAGCACTGATCGGTAATGTCACTGAAGTCCAGTTTATTCCATCTGTAGATTTTGCTGCTACGGTGCCTGATGCAGCGATAGCGACAAAGACTCCCTTGCCATATACCACTTTGACCCATGCTTGATTTGGCAATCCAGAACCACTGGCCCATGTCTGTCCAGAGTTTGTTGAATATGCTGCTGTAGTAGAGTTTGAAGCTATCGCTACGAATTTACCATTTCCATATGCGACACTGGTCCATGTTGTTGATGACGGAAGGGTAAATGGTCTCCATCCATTACCATTGTTAAATGATACTAGCACTGTAGAGTTAGTCGCTCCACCTGAGCTAATGATAACCCATGCACCTTGACCGTAGGCGATTCCAGTCCAGTTTCCACTGGTTGGCAACGGAACATTAGACCAGTTAAGGCCGTCTGATGTCCTAGATGCTGTCGAACCACCATTGGCGATCGCGATCCAATAACCATCGCCATCGCCATAAGCTACATCAACCCAGTTATTAGTTGGGGGTAGTATGCTCATAGTACCAGCTGTCTGAGAGAATGTTGGGTCTGTAAACTCTAGTTTCGGTTCTATAAAGTAAACAGTAGAACTATCTAATGGAGATATCGCCGGTGTTCCTGGAATAATATGATCCCAACCACTAGCACCAAGTTTCATAGCACCAGTTTTGGTTGCTAGATTAAATGATATGCCACTACCTTGAGAAGCTGTTACTGTGAATGTGTTGTTATTCGAGTCAATAGTATTGACATAATATGTTGTTCCAGATACTGGACCACCAAATAATGATGTTCTGAACTGTACATTCATAGTACCTGTAGAAGTTGTCACATTAGTCTTTGTACTTGTTGAGGTTCCTGTTAGATTAGAAACGCTGGCGTTAGTACCTGGGTTAAATGCTGCTGGTGATGTCCTTACTAGCACATTACCAGTAGCGTTAATCAATCCAACTGCTGATCCGCCAGGAGTCTGGCTGATCGTAAATGAAGTGGCATTGTTAACCGCTAGGATATAATATACTACTTCTGCCTGTACGTTTCCAAATGTATTTCCTATGAATACCACTGGGTTATTAGCTTGGAAACCAGCTGTCGATCCTACAGTGATTAGGTTAGTTGTTATCTGAGTAGCTGTTGCCTGTGTTGACAAAATGCTGCTAGAAATCTGGAAAGTATTTGCACTGACTATCTTGCTGATATAATATTTTGTTCCTTCTACGATATTGGTTCCAGTTGTAGTTCCTGCAAATACGATCGGATTCAATGGAATCAACGTAGAGGTCGATGACACTGTAATCAAGTTACCAGTCGATGCCACGGCTGTTGGAGCTACAGTTACTAGACTATTAGAAATAGTAAAGTTATATCCATCTATGATATCTTGTATGTAGTAGGTATTTCCTAGTGTGAGTCCTCCGAGTGCGGTTCCACCGGTAAACTGTGCAACTAAGTTTGGTAGCATATTTGCTGTGCTGCCTACAGTGATAAAACTATTTCCTGCAGGGAAACTCATAGTCATCTGACCAGTGGCTGTCACTAACTGTGCAACAGGTCCATAGATAGTAGCAGTAATCTGTATGGTTGTACTATCAATGATCGACGAAATATAGTAGAAATAATCAGGAGTAATACCACCAAACATAGCTTGTGTATTGTCTGATGCAAAAAACTTAATAGGCTGGTTTACTCTCAACTGAGCTGTTGTAGCCACAGTTACAAGATTGTAAATACCGCCAGATACTGCTGTGACTAGCACAGTTCCTGTACTTGTATTTGTGGTCGATGTTGTATAATAGGTTGGCGTAAACTCACATGGCATTCCAACATACAGCTGAGACACGTTAGATCCTGAACCAAGAGTAAAGTTATTAGTACTGCTTGTTGTTGCTGTGATGTTCAACTGTTTAAAGGAAGGCTTCAATACGTTGGCACGTTTACTATTGCCACTGTCAAAATAACTGATAGTACCATATTGACCAGCACCTGTTCCACTATTAATAAAGACATTCATACCTACATAGTTGGTATCTGACTTAGTGTCTGATCCTGCTAATAATACATAGGTATCAGTACCGCCTTGGGCGTTATTACTAGCTGTTAGATAACCAGCTCCACCAGGAGTTCCGCTTCCGGAAAGATCAGTGATACGTGTCTGGAATACTGACTGTGTTCTATTTTCATCGCCGACTACAAGAGCTCCAGTACCAGCACCTTGTATGTTGAAGTTGGCATATGAAGTGTAGTTGTTATTATCAGTTTCAAAATAGAAACTAGGTTTACCAGTGTTTGTTGAAAGCTCTAGTTGAGAACCATAGAAATAAGTATATCCTGCACCGTTATTTCTACCACGTGCATATAATCTATATTCTAGATTGGTATTAAGACCGGTTACATCATTTACGGCCATCCATAGTCTATACCATCCGTTTGGCAACACCACAACGCCGTATTGTGAAGGAACAAATCCAGTTCCGTCGCTGCTGGCTGTGGTTACACCTGTGAGGAAGTTATAGTTTACTGAACTTCTAACTGTGGTATTACCGCTAAATGTTCCGTAAAGATCAACCGATGGAACATTTCCATATTTTACATAAGCACTAAGAGTATAGTTTCTAGCACTGTTCTGCGGAACTGTTCCAGTTACACTAACTGTTAATATAGCCGAGCCGCTTAGTGAAGTTACAGTGATTGTACAATCATTAGTAGTTACTAGACCACCTAGCTGATCGCCAGGTACGAACATCTGGTTTCCAGTAACATAGCCGCTACCGCCTTGATTGACCGAAACTACATAACCGGTACTTGTAACAGTTATGTCAAATAATGCACCGATACCACTACCTGTTAAGTTAGTAGCTGAAAGGCCTGAATAAGTTTTACCTGCCGCTGGTATCGCTACTGATTGATAGATGTAAGCACTATCTGTACCGCCAGTAGTACCTGTAAGAGTCCATGCTTCGGAGTTTCCTGTAGGTGCTATCTGGTTTTTCTGTATGCTAACATTACCATCAGTGCTCCACGCCACGTTGTTATAGACGTTACTGTAGTCTAAGAAGTTTAGTGTACTGGTCAAATAGTTATTACCAGCATTCTTATAGTTTAGACCAACTAGCTGGGCATTACCGCTCAATGAGCTCTGTACTGATGCTTGTATCTGTGATGATTTGTTGTATACATTTCCAGAGATAGGAACTTCGGCAAGATCGTAACCTTCTGCGATAACACCATATGTACCATATGATGTATTACCGTTAGTTGCACGAATCTTTCCTCCACCTTCAGCGATGTAACCGGCATAAGAATAATATGCGAACACAGAAACAAGTTCTGTTAGTGCGTTATGTCCGGTACACCATACGCCTACACCGCCTGAAAGAATAGTTGTGTAGTCGTTGGCAACGATTGATTTGTTTCCACCGTTGTGTAGGTCTCCGTCAATCTTGATACCAGTACATCCATATCCGAACACAGAACAGTTCTGTGTGTATGGAGAACGTTGGTAAATCCAACTACGTGAGTCATTTGGTCCACGTCCTGGGTCAAGGCTTGAATAAGAACCGCCTGTGGGACGCTGAGTTTGATTAGCGTTAATACCGCTCAATGAACCTAACAGTCCAGTAAACGTCATATTTCTTAGACCTGTTCCGTTTCTTAAATGGAACATATCTTTGATTGCATCACCGCCGAACAAGAAAATAGCTACATTACCTGCTGTTTGTGTTTGAACAGGGAATATAGGTCCGCCTGGGAATGTACTAAGGCTGAACTTAGTACTAGTAATCGCTGTGCCAACGATAGTTGAACCTAGACCGGTAGTCCATGCTTCTGCAAAACTAAAATCATGATAGTGATATGTACTATCAGGCGTAGCATGACCACCTGCAAGATCTTCACCAAATGAATAACCTAGTGCCTCGCCAGCTGCATATGATGCATTGTAGGTATATCCAGGTATAGAAGTAAATCCGTTAGGTGAACCTTGTGCTGCGCTAGGTGAGAACATAGCGACACCATTTAACCAGAATCCAATAGGACCATATCCTACATCAGGATGTGTCAACGATGCTACGTTAGTTCCTGCACGAAGCTTAAATGTTAGGTTCCAATCTTTTACGTTAGGATTGTTTGCGCCTGCTGGGTTTCCAAAACTGTGATAAGGGACACCAGTAGATTTAATCTTGATGTTACCACCGCCATTGGTAATAGTCCAGCTGTGCTGGCGTCCGTCAAAGTTTGATTTTTGACTTGTATATGCGATTTCATATCCTGCAGGTGCTGATCCTCCGCCACTGTAGTAGTCGCTGATAAAAGGATTTGGATCGCCATAGAACTTTTTACCTAGGACATATGGATATGCTGGGTCGCCGTTTGCATCAATAGTGCAGAAATAAGCATATGTGCCGTTAGGATAATCAGGAGTTACACAATAACGTCCATTATAAAGATCGAGATCGGTGCCTTGAGGGTTAGTAAAGCTCCAATCTTCGTTAAACATGCCCATAGGATACTGGCTAACGTTTGTAGCTGGTGCTACTCTAGTCGAAGGACTATTAAGAGTATAACCACTCTGCATACGTTTTGTAGCAGAGTTAGCATTAGTAGCTTGAGAATAGCCATAAGGACCATAAACAGGATAACCGTCAAGTGCAAATCCAAGGATCTTACTGTGTCCATCTGGATGTGTTAAGCTACCGTTAAGGTATTCGATTTCATTTACTTCTGGCACACCAACGTTAGCAGCGTTTGTGTCATTCACATAGAAAGTTGTTCCGGTAGTAGTTCCGCCGATAGTTTTTGTTGGAGCACCAATATCGATAGCTCCAGAAAACTGTACCGGAGTTCCATGATTTAGACCTTCTGTAGTTATAACTGTAAATGAGTTATCGGCAGAAGATGAACTTTTAACTACTGTGTTGATAACAATATTAGGTTGTACGACTGTACCTCTAAGTTCATCACCAACGATTGCAGTCATCTCTGGAACTGTGATTGGCAATGTTTCTTTATATGTACCTGTCTTAACAAAGATAGTCGATGTAATACCTTGGTTAGCTGGAGGCAATCCAGTAGTAGAATGACTGGTGAACGCTGAAATAGGTAAAGCAAATAGAGCATTTATCGCATCGATAGCACCGGTTTCCAACGGATGATTTGCCGCATCAGTAATCTGCGGTACTCGGAGATCCACAGGTATGTTATTCAAGACCTGATAGTCGTTAATCGGTAATAATGGTGTGCTAGTGATCGCATTTTGTATCACTAAACTTTGTATCTTGTTAATAGCAGCAATGATGTACGGCATGACCGCTTCAGTTCCTGCATTGTAAAACTGTGTTTTTGATCCGTCAACAAAATATGCTAGAGTCTGCATAACTGTCTGACCGTTGCCGCCACGTCCTAGATCATATAAGACAGCTTCTAGAATAAATCCAGCATCTCTTCTTGTTTTTGTTTCGTCAAATACCGAGCTTGGAGTGAATCCGTCGAGCGAGTTAGCTTTGGCATATAACATATATTGCCACATCTCTTCGATGATCCAATCTCTATTCGCTTCAGCTAGATACCTAGCATTATGGAAGAAAGTTCCTTCTAGGATTTTATCGCAGGCATATTTGATTGTGGCAAAAGGCTTGTCCCATGATGTTCCGTGTTGTGTGTCATCTACACCTTGTGTAGTTGATACATAGAATACGTTAGTAATCTCGTTAATCGTGCTCCATGTAGGAAGTTTAGAACTGGCTTTTAGAACCTTATCTTTTTCACCTATCGCGATAGCTGTGTTTGTATAACCAGAAACATATGTTTCTAGGTCACCAAGTTGATTCATAGCATTCTTAGGAGCATGTGCTACTAGTTTGACCCAATACATATTAGCTGTATCTAGGTCAGGTCTATTCATTATGATATCAATCTTTGTACTAGCACTATGATTTCTTATGCAACGATAGGTAAAGTTTTGCCAGTAGACAACATCACCGACTGAATAAACTATAGGACTAGAATTGGTGCTGTACTGCCAACGAGCTAGATAGTTTAGACCCATAACCAACGGAGTCCAATAGACATAGTTAACACCTGTAAATGTAACCGTATCACCGTTGGTACTAACACCGTCTGGTCCTCTATCCATCACTAGGGTAGTTCCGTCAGTTACCTGTGAAACTCTTTGACCAATCGTAAAACCAGGTCCAGTAATGATCATTCCAGGACGGATAGCAGCAGTACTAGTCACTACCAATGTAGTTCCTGTAGCTGAAGTAACTGATGTTGAAACAACATATGAAGTAGGATCTGTATCGAGCTGTTGAGTTGTAGCAGGAACATCTTGTGCTGCTTCAAAAAGTATTCCACCTTTTCTTACTACATCGCCAATCTTATAAGATTGCATTCCATCCCATTCGGCCTTCATGTTGAAACCTTGAGTCAAGATAGACCAAGACAACGATGACATTGAAGGAATGTTATTTTGATTGTTTTCTTCTGTACAAACGTATGTGTATCCACCATAGATAACTACGTCACCTGGATTGTAGATAGCAAACTGACTCCATGTTGTTTGGAGTTCAAGTCCAGGCATCCATATCTGCCATTTTGTAGGATCAAATGTTATCGAAGAATCATATGTTCCTGATGTGTGACCAGCTGTACAAATATAAAGATCTGGACTACGATAAACGATATCGTTTAACTTATATCGTACATTAGACATCCATGTGCCTTTGTACTCTATTCCATTGTTAACTAATGACCATTTAGATTGATCTGATTCAAGTCCTGTGGCAACATCAACAGCAGAAATATGATTTGTATTACATTCGTAGACGATTCCGCCATACTTGACGGTGTCACCTTTGCCGTATACTGTATTAGGAGTCCATGCGTTGTCCCACTTAGTAAAGGTAGATAGCGTTACCCATTTGCTAAGATCGATCTGAGGCTGTGGATTGTTTGAGCTGGTATGACTCTCTGAACAGACATAAACTACACCGCCGTAGGTGACAATATTACCTAGACTGTAATAGGTATTGGAGGTCCACTCTTGTTTCCAGGTCTTACCATCTACCGATAGTTCCCAATATGGAGTAATAGCACCCGAAGGTGTTACGTGTGCTAGGTCATTATAAAAATCGCTAGCATTATGTGGAATAAGACATATGTATGTCTTACCATTATACTGAACTACGGCGTCTCTGTTATAAAACTCACCAGTAACCCACTGTCCTGCCCAGTTATATCTTAATCTCGCTATCTTAAACTCTGCTGCCATTTTTGTGTTTTCCTAAATATTTTAGACTACCGGTGGCATGATCTGACTTGGATCATACTCATAGGCCTGGTTAACTCTTACTGCCAACTCTCCTTTGGCTGTGATATAATAAAAAATATTCTTGTCATCCCAACGATATTGATCGTAGAACAGATTTTCATATGGTCTGCTATGGTCTTGGGCTGTTCTTCCATCAAAAAAATCAACACCGTATTCAAAATCTTCGTAGTTCTGGGCATTAGGTCCGGGAACATTAATAATGATCTTTTCTGTAGAGTTGATCTGATCAATCTTAGCAAAATAAAGATTGCCTGCTTCATCTCTACGAAGTGCAAGGAAATATCTCGGGTTACCTGTACCAAGTATGTCTGCGGTTGTAATCTGTCCAACGTAACTCATTTATATCTCCTTAGCTGATCTCTACGTAACTTAATACTAGATCAACACTATCATCGGTATTTGTAGTTATAACTATTGCTGTTTGCTCACCTAACACTAGACGTTCGCCGCCATTGACTACTCGCAAACTCTGGTTGGGCGGTATTACAGCATTCTGTATGTAATACGCAGAAGTAGCCGATACGCTATCTTCTAGGTGTATGCTAGCTAATACGATACTGCTAGTAACATTTGTAAGGCTGATTCCTACTATCGTAGTTTTAACACCAGCGTCTGTAGTCAATACTGTAGTTGGCGCTGTTCCTAAGTTCGATTGTAAAACGTTTTTAAATGCTGTTGGCATAGTTCTCTTATCCTAATATGATCACTAAAGACAGCGCGATGTCTTGTGCTTGTGCTTGACTGACAGCACCTGCAGCACCTGCAGGGCTAGCCCATGTTAATCCATCCCATACTTCAAGTGCTTTTGACTGAGTGTTATATCTTGTCATACCTAGAACTTGATTGTTTGGACGTTGAGCGTTGGTTCCAACCGGTGGAACAAAACCGTTAGTGCCGGCAAACTTGACGTAACCTGTTCCTGTTTGTACTATCTGGCTGATAGCACCAGATAATACGTTAGTGATAGTGTTGTCAACTACCTTGAAGTTACCTAATCTTATACCACCGGTACCATTACCGTTGATAAAGAGATCTTGTCCTGTTGGTGTACTGATTGTGTTACCAGTAAAGTTAATATTGCCGACATTGAATGTTGGAGTATTAAAGTTATCAGTGAACAAGTTTGTGGCATACACGCTGCGCCATCTCTTTGAAGGACTTCCTAGACTGTATGCGTTGTCGGTTACAGGCAGAACGTTGCTGTTAATGCCTGCATTGAATACTACATTATCTGTTGATTGATCACCGATGGTTACATTACCACCGATAGTGATATTTCCTGTAGCGGAAATGTTTCCAGTGACATTCAAATCACCGGTGATGTTTGTGTTACCGGTAATCATTAGCTTGCCAGAACCGTTTGGAACTAGTTCTAGATTTGCATTTGAGTTGAATGTGGAAATAGTATTTCCGCTGATCTGTATCTCATCAACTTGTAGTTTTGAATGATATACAGTAGCTTGATTACCCGAAGGAACAAAAGAAATAGTTCCTGATGTGCTGGCAAGTGTGTTGCCAGAAATAACTAGGTTTCCAACAGTAACTTGATTTGCTACTGTTATGTTTGTTGATTTTGTTGTACCGTTAACATCTAGAGCGGCCGTAGGAGATACGTTATTAACGCCGATGCGCGAGTTATTAACACTTAGATAGAGTAAGTCCGTCTCAAAGGCTAGGTCCACACCGTCACGGTTCAGGTTAGCCTTGAGCAGCGGCCCACTGATACGACCAATAGCCATGCGCTCTCCTATACGACCCCGTGTTTCACGGTTAACCTATTTTGGATTTCTCCGCATCCGCTTTAACGGCTCTTTGCTGGTTTACCACAGTTGAGTATCGTAAAGACCTTGGTCGGGTCCTTACAGTAATAGTATTTATGCCGAATAGGAATTAACCCAGTACGAAGGTCCAAAGATTGACATACTCTTCCATTTTATCACGGTTGACTACATCGCCCGGGCCAGTGGCAATAATATAAACGCTGCCATCATAGCACTCTACGTAGCCCTTGTCAGTATTCCAACGGGTAAATCCAGGTTCTGGGTTTACAGGTGCTTCTGCGTCTGTTCCCGATGGGAGTACAAAGCCATTGCTGTCAGCAAACTTCCAATAACCGTTACCTGTACTAGCTAGCTGTAAAGGAGTAGAAGCTGATAGATTAGTGATATCACTGTCTTTGATACTTATATTTTCTATGTTAACGACACCTGTTCCTGGAGAAAGCGTAAGTGTATCGTTAGTAGCGATGTCAAAAAGAGTATTGTTAACACCGTCAATTTTTGTATTGTTATTAATCGTTAATGCGTTAACATTAAGATTAGTAAATCGACGCCATTCTTCAGTGTATATGTTTTGCCACTTCTTACTGGCACTACCAATGTCTACGGTGTTTGTTGTGCTAGGTAATAGATCTTGTGATATATTTGGAGATATGGTTACTGTATCAGTGGCTTGGTCGCCGATGGTAATATTTCCGCCATTGGCTTTAACATTGCCCTGTACAAATATGTTTCCAGTAACATCTACATCGCCAACAGTATTAGTAGTAGTTGTAAACTCTACGGTACCCGAACCATTAGGATCAAGCACGATATTTCCATTGCTAAGACTACCAATGTAGTTTGCACGTATTTCTAATCCACTGGTCTGTAATATCTTATGCTGGAAGGGAGTTCCAATATCTGCAGGACTGATAGCTAAAGGGCCAGTTACTGTACTGAAAGTATTAGGTGCTTGTATTAAAACATTGCCGATCTGTGCTTGTCCGGTAGCTTCTAGCCCTTTGGTTACAATATTCTGACCGGTAAGATCTAATGCTACAGTTGGGCTGCTGATGTTTATACCGATTCGTTTATTAGTAACGTCTAGGTATAATAGATCAGGGTCGCTGGCGAGATTCCTGAAGGTTAAATCAACACCATTCCTTAGAAGGTTGTCTTTTAATAACTTGCCACCGATACGACCTAATGCCGCTGCGGGATTATAGGCGTTATAACTTTCGCCTAGAGCGCCTTCGCCAGAAGTAATATCATCTAATACTACTGGTTCCTCATCGTTTAAAAATATTGGAGGTCCGCCTCCACCGCCGACTGGTGCCATATTATATCCAAGTTACTTCAACATAGTTTCCACCAAACGGTCCAGTGCCAGTGGCAAGGTTAACGCCTGATGTTTGATAAGCATATATTTCAAAATATTCTGTAGGAGCTAGAGTAAATGTAGTCGAAATACTAATCTGTGGGTAGTCACCTGCTATGGGTACTGTGGTAGATTTAAGTTTGATAACTCCGACTTTTTCTATCCATGCAGCTCTAAAACCTGCATTGTTTACATCAAAAGGTATACTAAAACTCACATGCACAGATCTAGTTTCGCCGCTGGTGTTTACAAAACGTCCTGGAAATGCATCAAGTGCTCCTTGATATGTTATACCTGTAGTTGATACTGAATCAACCACTGTGTCAAATTCTATCTTACCTGCTGTGGCATTTGATACTAGCTGTGTAGTAGAATGTTTTCTTGTAAATGTAGCTACGGTTCTATGGACGGTATTATTAACAGTTAGTGCAGTTAATGTACCAACGCTGGTAAGACTGCTGTTAACGACATTAGATGCTAGTGTTGTGCCAGTTAATGTATTAGATGCTGCAGGAACTGTTATGTCAATCTGTCCGTCAAAAGCAACTCCGTTAATATTCCTTGAAGTCTGTAACTTTGTAGCACTGTAGGCATTTCCATCAACGCTGATTCCTGTTAAGGTCTGTGATGCTGGTCCTCTATTAAGTGCTATCTGTGTAGTACCTACATAGAGATTGCTGTTACCTAAGACACCGTATGGTATGGTTCCAGTTAAGTTTCCTGCTGTTAGGTTAGTTAAATTTGCTCCGCTGACAGCACCAAAGTTTGCTGACCATGTTCCAGTAGTGATAGTTCCTACGCTGACTAGACTAGAGTTGATCACTGCTGGTTTTAGTGTTGTGCCAGATAAAGTGTTAGCATCGGCTGTAACAGTTATGTTAGCTGAACCGTCAAATGCTACACCGTTGATTGTTCTTGATGTTAAAAGTTTTGTAGCTGTAGCAGCATTTCCAGCAAAACTTCCTGTGGAAATAACGTTTCCATTTACTGTTAGATTTCCGTTAACAGTAGTAGCTCGCTGTAAGGTAATCGCTCCAGCATCAGTGGTATCGATAGTATGCCCGTTTAGAGTAAAACTACCAAAACCCGATCCTGCATTAGAGAAGTTTGTCTGCGCTAGGCTGGCTGGAAATGTGCAGAAAACTGTCTTTGATCCTATGTCAAAGGGTACTAGTTGATTGTTGTTGCTTGAAGAAAGTACTGAATCTCTAGATAAGGTCGGGCCTACAGAACTATATGTACCGCGTCCGATTTCCCAGTTACCCACAGTATCAGTGATACCGTAGTAGGTTTCATTTCCATTGCCCACTGCTTCAAAGCTCTGGAATCCTGGAACTGTATTTTCTAATGTTAAAGAGCCCGTACCAACTGTACGAGTCCTTGCTTTTACTCTATCTTTGATGACTAATGCCATTACGTATCTCCAACCCGATACGTATATTTATTGCTATTTGGATTATCTAGAGAATCCAAGATAGACGGTAATATCGGCGCCGATTGGTGGGGGGCTTGTAAACTGTAGCCAGGCGTTGCCTGTGCCCTGGTAGTTATAGAGAATATTGAAGTTTGAGACAGAAATCTGCCATACATTTCCTACAAGAACAATAATCGCATCGTCCTGTGGAGGGCTCGATAATAATGGTCCAAACTCTGTGGTGCTGGCATCACCAGGTCCAAGTGTTTGTTTTTGGATAGCGTTTGAAGCCGGTGCTGATACAACCTGCCAAACACCCAAAACATATGCTTCGATAGCGTTGGTTGTTGTGTTGTAGCGTATGTAACCGTTGCTATCACCGTTAGGAACTTTTACTCCGCTGACCTTGGGTCGTTGACCTGTAGTTCCTTTTGGCAGCATCAGACCGCCTGTGGCATTGGTCACTTGACGACCAAACTCGTTGGTAAACAAAGTTTGATCAGTAAGGCCAAAACGGCTGATATTTTTTTGCTTAAGAAACTTCATACTGGCAACGAGCTCACTGTTACGGCTAGAACGTTAGCTGCCGATGTACCTACCCAGATTTCATCGTTACCATCTAGAACGATACGTTCTTCGCTAAAGAATACCGTTTCGCCTGCAGGCACGATAAGACTGTTTACTACTTGGTTAGAAGTGCTATAACTGCTGCCCGATTTGACCAAATAAATGTTGACTGTTACAGAGTTTACAGTTTCATCAGTGATTGTTACTGCTGCGGTGTTACAGAGCATGATAGTAGTTACCGCTGAAACTTGTGCAGTTCCTCCCACAGCGCCGGTAGTGGTACTTTTAAAAACCCTTACTGGAACTGTTATTGATGTCGATGTGCTTAATGTACTTGTTATCATGTCTATCTCTTAAAATATCATGCTTAGAACCAATGCTCTATTCTTACTTATTAATTCTCCACTGTATGATGTATTCACAAATGAAAGTCCTGTAGAACCAAGTCCTACAGGAGAACTATAAAATAATGTTGAGCTAGAGATTGTAGCTGGGGTAACATTAATAGTTTCTAGTTGTAGAGCATAGTTTGTTTTAATTTTACCTGTGCCCTGTGTTCTTAAACTAATATCACCGTTGGTTAGATTATTTGTTATTTCGTTAGCGTTAAACTCAAGTCCTTGGATTACAGCTCTGTTGCTGTAAAACTGTGATGTAAGAACGCCATCTATTAACACAGATACCGCACTTTCACCGAAAGTCGAATACCCTGTATTAGCTATAATATAGTTTAGAGAACCGCTAACATCTTTGTCTGTTGCGATTACTCTCGTATTTGAACTAGTAATCTGGAAGGACGGACTATTTTGAATAGCATAGTCAACATAGCCTTTGTTAGTTAGAATGGTGTCATCATTTCTAGCCAGTACCTGTCCGGTATAGTTAGATGTACCAGTTACTTTAACAACACCATTACCTGTTCCGATTAGAGTAAGATCTCCACCGTCGGTATCTGAGTTTGTTAGAATATTTTTTACTTTTATTTTACTGTTGCTGTAGTTAAAAGCGCCGCCAACAACACCTTGAGGAAATAACCAAGTCTGTGTTACTTCATCAAAAATAATTCCTGCGGGTGCGAGTGTTCCTCGATCTACCTGTACTCCAGAATAGCGTAGAGTTACACCCGCTCCGGTTTCACCATAGTTAACAGTAATGATGTTATCTTTAACGTTTAAGTTATCAGACGAAACAGTTAGATTCGTTCCTTTGACGATAAGATTACCAGTGACTAATACCGTTCCTACTTGAGGACCGGTATCTAGAGTGATGATGTGACCATCACCTGTCTTAATCTTATAATCGCCGTTGGTTTGAACTACTTGTCCCATTATGATTCCTTATTAGCTCTTAGCAGTGATTGGTGTCAATACGATATAATCTGCTGAAGAGTCGTTGGATAGATACCATGTATAACGCTTTTCATCGTGGTTAGTAGAACTGGTGCTATCTTCGCTGTCCCAGAATCCGTTACTGTTTAATACTGGACTGCTTGGAAATCCTACAGCAGTTGTTCTTGTGATTTTGGCGATTGGAACTAGGTTGGCTGTAACCTGTGCACCTTGTCCGCCTGCGCTAACATCATAACCACGAATACGCATTTCTCCTGCGGCATTTGGTGTTGTGTCAACTAAAGAACATGTCTTATAGTTAGCTGTAGTTCCAATGTCCCCTACGCGGCAAACTACGAAAGTTCTTGCACCTCTTTGCTTGATGATAACACCATCAGTTTGGTTTGTTGAACCATCATAAAACTCGCACTTGATACCAGCTCCGCTGTTAACATATGTGCCTAGTACTTCTGTACCGTTAATATCTTTCTTTAATGGGCGTGCCATTTGTTTTCTCCTTGTGACGTTCTAGGTCTACGCGGTTGGTTCCGCATAAGTCCGAACTGTGCCGGCTCTTATATTAGACAAAGTATTTATCTTTGGCTGAGTAAAGCCATAACTTGGGCTTTTTCAGCCTGCAGGATCACACGATTTATTTCATTTATTTCGTCTTGGGCACGTTCTAAAAATCTACGTTGCTTGGTCTGTCTATAATGTACTAGTGCTATGCTGTAGTTTTGTATATGGGTTTCGATGATATTTTCTATCTTATCAACATCGTGTTTAAACATAGGAAACTGTCTGCGCCAAGAGTCCATTAAACTCCTAGCTTTGTTAAAATCGTCTTCAGAATGTATTTCCACGCAGATATTTAAGTCAAAAAGAAAGCCCCTTGCGGGGCTTTCTGATCGTTTATTAATCGTGTTATCGATTAAGCAAAACGTAGATTTGCAGATGTTACAGCAACCTTGCCTAGGTAGTCAGCTGCGTTACCTAGAGACGAAGCAGTATTTGTAAGTTCAACATAACCATAACGTGTCATGAAGCTTACGACTGGTTCGAAGGTTGATGGATCTAGCACAACACCGCTTGACATCAATGGGATGTATGGGCAGTAGAATGCTGCTGCATCGCTTTCGCTTGAACCCTTGTAACCAACTAGAACATCGTCAGATGTTGCATAGCCGTTTACATAAACACGCATTGCGCTGTTCAATGTACCAACGAACTTGGTGTTTGTTGGAGCTTCGAAAGTTCCTTCTGTTGTACGTGCAAATGCTGAAGTAGTTGCACTCTGTAGCAGTGTCAAGGTTGTTGGGGAAACAACAGCCCAGTTACCTGCGCCGCGACGTGTACGCTGAGCGATCAAGTTAGCAACACGGTTGATTTGAACTGCCAATGCGGCATGCTCGTCACCAACGAATGTAGCTGTACCTGAAACTGCGTTCTGGTCGTATGTTAGCACTGTACCTGCTAAGTTATTTAGGCTACCAATAACTTCCTGGTCGATTTCAGCAGTGATTTCTTGAGCCAAAGCTGCCATGATTTCAGCTTCGATGTCAATGCCTTGTTGGGCTTGTGCATCTTGAGCTGCTTCAAATGTCCAGCGAGCTGACAACTTACGTGTCTTCGCTTCGACAGTTTGTTTCAAGATTTGAATGCTTAGTCTGTTACCAGCTACGCCTTCCATTGCTGCTGTAGTAGCTGCTTTGTCAGACTTGCTGCCAGAATAGCCTTCAGCAATCTTGAATGGGCTTAGTGCCTCATCACCAGCTGTGATATCAGTACCACTTGTGCTGTTAAAGCTGTCGCTGTAACGAACACGTAGAGTGTGGATCTGACCAACTGGGCCAGTTAGTGGCTGTACGCCTACCAACTCGTTAGCAATAACGGTTGGCATTACACGTCTGATCACTGGAAGGATCACACGATTTAGTGTTGCAATATTGCCAGCGGAAGTAGCACCAGCAGTAGCAGCTTCTGCGAGATACTTGCGGGTATTCTCTAGAGTTGTTGCCATTACTGAACGCTTGTTACCTTGTAGGCCTTCAAGTAGTGCCTCTTTGGTTTCCGACCAGCGTGACTCGAGTAGTTGTGACATTATAGTTCTCCTTAAACTTTTAGTCCCGCAAGCCTGCGGATGTCAAAGATTTCGGCAGTCTTGGTTTCTGTGCCGCCGAAAGTTTGTGCCTGTTCTTTATTGCCTGTGATTTCTTTCGCCTCTGTTAGTGCTTTCTTCGCTGGCGCACTTGCTCCGTTCATAACGGCTGGCAAGTACTTGTCGAAAGCTGCACGTAGCTTTTCAGTTTGTACTGATTCAAGTAACTCTTTCATTACTGTACGCTTGTCACCAGCTAGCGGGTTTAGCAACTCAGACATGATGTCTTTGCGCTGTGCCGATTCCTTGATGATTCGTAGTTCACGATCTTTTTCAGCTACTTGGGTTTGTGTTTCTGCAACAATTTTAGCTGCTTCTTCCAACTCAATTTCCTTCTGCGCTACTACTTTTAATAGTTTTGCAGTTTCGGATTTTTCATTTAGATGACTTGCAGCGTATTCGCTGGCAAACGATTCAAAGATCCTGCGACCAAAGTCATTCTTGCGAGCTGCGTCGATATCTTCCTTAAGCTGTGACATTTCAGAACGCAGTCCTTTTGCGACTGTTTCTTCAATGATACTTGCTGACTTGTTGATGAAATCTTTCTTGATAGCTTCAAACTTAGCTTTGCTGTCACGGATTAAACGTACTTTAGTTTCAGCTAGGTCTTTCTTGTCAGCGTGGAATTCTGCGATTTCTTTCGCCAGTGCGTCCACGATAAAGGATTCATATCTTGCGATATTCTCTGCAACTGCTTTACGATCTGCGTGTAGTTCTGACAGTTCTTTGTTTAAGTTACGCAATACAAATGACTCCAACACTTTCGCATCTTCGGTCATCTTTTTGGCATACTTAGCACGAGCTTCGATTAGGCTGTTGCGGTCTTCTGCAAACTCACCTAGTTCTGCTTGTAGACGATCTGTAAGCATGGCTTCGACAGCTTCTGTCATAGCCTGCTTGTCATATTCGTATTTCTGTGCAAATTCTTCACGTAGCGTAGCAGTGACTTGTTCACGGTTTTCTTGAATCCTTGCTTCCCAAGCGGATTCAATTTCCGATTTGATTTCTTCGGAAATCACATTGTTTTCAAACAACTGTTTTACGATATCTAACATGTGATTCTCCTTGTTATCTCAGTTTCTTGATGATTCTCACCAAGCTTTCTGCTATGTATTTTTGTGCCTTTGGATCGCCTTGGACTTCTTGTGCTATTTTAAATGCCTGATAACCACCTGTGTTGTTCATCAGATGTTCATATACTGGAGTGGGATAAGCGCCTGGGGCGCTTGGTTGTGCGACTACATCCACTGTGATTATTTCAAATCCTTGTACATTTCCGCTATTGTCGACTTCGCCTGAGCCTCGACTGGAAACGCCAAGTTTAACTCCCGACTCCAACATTGTCTGTACTAGTTGACCCATTGGAGTAGGGAGTATTTTAAGTTTTCCGTAGCCGTTAGGACCGTCCATCCACATCTTCGTGATCATGTGCGAAACACGATCTAGATTGATGCGTAAATCTTGAGGATGATCAACTTCTCCTAGCACGGAGTAACCACCAGCGATCTGTTCGTTGAGAGTCTTGACAGCCTTGCCAATCTCTTGAGAAGAATAAACACGTTGATTTGCATTCCTAATGTCGCCCTGAATGCAAATCCCGTTGAGATACAGCGACTTTTTACCGTCGCTGCCTTCGTCTCTCTCAAGGACAATCTTAGCCTGGTCGTAACTCAAATGTTCTGCTAGAGTAGTTTTCACCGGTTTACGATCCTATTATCTACGACCACGGAAAAGGCTTTGGGTGTTGACACTTGGCTTATCGCTGTGATTACCTGTACCACTTAGAACGCCTTCGCCACCGCCCTTTTTCTCTGCACCATGTCCAGCGGAGTTTTTCTTGAAAGCATCGCCTGCTTTGCCGCCGGGAACATTGATGTTACCTGTATTCATATCCTTTGCTTTAGTATCGCTTAGGCCGTTGCCTTTTAGAGCACCGCCTTCTGCGCCTGCGTGTGTAACGCTGCCATCTTCGTAGGCTTGGTTAAGATTGCTAGCTGTACCGCCCATGTCATTCTTACCTGCTACGATAGATTTTGTATTAACGCTTGGCTTGTCACTTTGTGAACCTGTGCCGCTTAGTTGACCTTCTGCGCCACCTTTCTTTTCAACACCGTGACCTGCTGGAACTTTTTCTACGTACTCACGAACTGTTGCTAGTTGTGGGTCACCAAATGTTTCCATTTCTTCTTCACCAGTGTCACCGTCCATTTCGTGCTCACCAGCTTCCATGCCCTTTAGCTCGTCGAACTTAGCTTGTAGTTCATCAACGATAGCGTCTAGGTCTTGGAACAATTCTTCTTCGGACTTTTCTTCTTCTTCGCCTTCTTCTGGGCCCATGTCTAGATCACCTTCTAGATCACCTGTCATATCGTCGCCGCCCATATCGTCTTCTTCGTCGTCGCCTTCGATAGCGATATCTTCGAAGTTTTCGTCCATTTCTTCGTCATCTGATTCAGAAGATTCTTCCATTGATTCTTCATCATCTTCTTCAGTTGCTTCTTCAACTTCTTCGTCTTCTTCGTCTTTGATCTCTGATTCGATCAAATCTTCATAAATTTCGCGGGATTTTTGTACCACGTATTCGTGGAATAGTTCTTCAGCTTTAGCTGAATCATCGTTAACTAGATGCTCAAGCATCTGAGTCAATAGGTTCTTATCTGCCATAGTATTCTCCTTCAAGATGTGGTTAGGCTGTGTTTTATTTAATACATATATTTTAAATCGGGTTTAAATGGTAGTTTTTTGATCGTTTTGATCAGAATATATAGCCGTTGGAAATTTTTCAAAGAAATAACGATAAGTCATATGTGAAAGGTTTCCGAGGTCTGTAGTCAGTTCTACCGGCTTAAAATCGCTGGGTTCTATAACTCTAATGAACTTTGTTTTTGGAAATTCCTTGATAGTTTTAACGGTCTGAGCCATCCAGTTTCCATAATAAGTCGCAGGTTCAGAGCTTTTTTTATAGTTGTTTGTGTCTGCGTATATGTTGTTTACTAGTCCTTTTTCGCCTTGATAATCAAACCCTAGTATGTAGATCTCAGTGTGTCCTCTGCTAGCAGCCATATGTAATGCTGTAGGACCACTGCTCCAACCTTTATGCGGATGGAAAAAGTTAATATCTTTGTGATCTACGATGCCTTTGTTGTGATTAGTCCACACTTGGTTGCATCTGTGATAGCCCGTACCGATGATTTCGTTGACCATTTTTACGTCAACGGCTATTAAAAAATGTGGATTAAGTTCGCGATATATGGCGTTACAGCCATAGACGATACCAAGATTCAGTAGCTCGTTTGCGTTTGCTGCTAACCGAGTTTTACCGTTTCCTAATACAAAAGCTATGTTATTGTGCTGGTTGCTCAACTGGGGTTGCATACATTTGTTGTATAAAAGCAGATTCGCTCTCTACTTCAGCTTTGTGAGCTTCGGCTTGCAGCCTTAGTTGATTGATTTGTCTTAGTGTAAGACGCACTTTACGTGTATCACCTTTTTCCAAAACAGAACTGTCCTTGCTGTTATCGTATCGGCGATCAACAGCAAAGTCATTAATATTGTCGTTAAAATAGATGAACTCTCGTAGAAGCATATTGTATTTATTATTATGCTGCGGGAGGCGGAGGTGCAGCTCCAGCTCCTGGTTCAGCTCCTGTAGCTGCTTCGCCCTCGGCTGCTGCGGCCATATCTGGACTTGCTTCAGCTTCTTGCCCTGCTACATCGCCTGCGATACCTCCAGGAGTGATTCCTGCTCCACGCATTTCTCCCTGTGCATCAGTAGGCGGTGCTAGTTTGCTGCCGTTTTCTTCTCTCCACATCTGTTCATTTTCTTTGATTTCTTCTTCGGTCATGCCCAAGAATCTCTTCATAGCAAAACGTTTGCTCAGATGCGGAATCTGTTGTACTTGTGCGAATGTTGCTACGCGAGCAGTATCAAGTTCACTTTGACGATAAGCGGCAAAGTTTTGAGGAGTGTTGAACTTGAGTTTGAATAAAGTGTTGTCGATATTGACCCCTTGATCCATTAACCAAAGTTTAAACTCTGTGTCAAAAGCTTCAATGATAAGACTCTGTAGACGTTCGCAGTATTTGTTAAAACGCAGTTCTTGTATGTAGGCTGTTCCTACCTTACCGTCTGCGATATTGTTTGGTTGTTCGTCAATCTGTGTAGGCAGATAGCTACTTGGAATACGCAGAGCACGGAATAGCTTGTTGGTAAAATAGCGTAGATCTGTGATTTCACCTAGATTAGTACCGCCTGGAAGTGTTTCAACTTTTGATCCACGACCTTCTGCAGTCTGCGGAAAGAAGTAATCTTCGTTTACACTTAGAGGATTATAACTAGCGTCTATGACGTTCTGTCCACCACCTGTAGCACTTGGAATACGTCGTTGTTGTATTTCGTTTTTAACACGTTCAACGAATCCCATAGCCATGTGTGCTGGCATATTTCCAACGTCCACGTAGAAGATTCTACGTTCTGGAGCACGTTGTATACGATAGATAATGATAGCATCTTCGAGCAGTTCTTTCTGCTTGTAGACTTTGAATACTGATTCTAGTAGGCTGTTACCAAATGGATAGTTTTGATCAAGTCCTTCTGAAAGACTGATATGTATCATGTGTTTGGCATCAACAGTTACTTCATTAACTTGGTTACTGAAACGTGTGCCAGGTGGGCGGGCAGCATCACCTGTAAAGCCTCGACCAAATCCACCTGCTGTGGTGTAATAAGATGTACCACTAGGCTGTGTGTTTGTGGTTTGATGCGGTGTTACTGCTATTAAGTTCTTGAAATTAAAGTTAATATCTTTGAGCGTGTACTGCTCAGGAATCTTACCTTCGCTTTCATTGACGATGATTTTTGTAACCTTGGTAGGGTCTACATACAACCATTTTTTGTTTTCTGGATCACGTATGAAGAAACAATCTCCATACTTAAATGTGTTACGCACGATACGGAAGATTCTTGTTTCAAAATCATTTTCCTTGTACCATTTTTGTAGACTGTCTTTGATCAATCTAACTTCTACGGCAGTCGGTTTTCCTTTGTATTTTACCTGGAAAGCTGTATCGTTTTCTTTATCTGATTGTGTGCAAAACTCACTAAGGATATCCAGTGCTGCATTAACTTCTGAGTCCATATCCATTGTGTCATATTGGATATATCGTTCGATACGGTTTGGCGAGCCTGCATAGACATCCGGTAGGTAACTGCTGTAGTTTGATCGTGCTGGTCCAGGGCGTGTGGCTCCTGAAATAGGACTAAACCCTGCCTTTTGGACATTAGTGTTAACCGGCGTAAAATATTTTTTCCAACTCATTGCAGTACCTTAAATGTTAAACATGTCTTTGCTTAGACCTCTAGTAACGCTTAGTTGGCGCTCGGCAACATTAAACGATTCTCGATTTACTCTTAGAAGTTGATCCATCTTAGTATTTAACTGTGCAAGCAATGACTCGGCGGATTCTTGAGCTTGGGTCGGAGACTTTGGAGCTGCTGGATTAGTAGTTGAACCACCTCCACTTTCTCTGGCTTGACGCTCGGCTGCTTCTTTGGCTTTTTTAGCTCTTTCTTCTTCGCTGACCGCTGCAATTTCTCTTCTAGTAGTATCTGCACCTGCAGAAGCCGAAGCAGGGGCTGGTTCTCTTCCTACAGTTTTAGCTGCCTGTGGAACTAAATCACTTCCTTGTTGTGTTGCTACCTGTTTCAATAATGAAATAGAATCAGTAGTGTTATAATCAACATTTGCTAGTTTCTTTTCTGCTTCTTCTGCTTTATCAGCAATCTCTTCTTTTTTGTCTGCATGTTTTTTGTCAGCAGCCAAACTAGCTCCTTTAATTGATAAACCATTCTTGAACAGTGTTTCTTCTTTCTTAGCAAGATTCTCTTCGATATCTTTAGCATTCTGACGACGAGCTTCTTTTTTCTTGTTATCAGCTTCTTCTTTTGCGGCCTCGGCTTTTGCTTCAGCTTCTTGAGCTTCTCTGTTTTTCCTCATACGCTCAGCCATGTCTTTTTCAAGCTGAGTTGCTTCCTCGCTATTCTTTTTTCGTTCTTCCTGTATGTCTTTAATATCTTTATCGTAGTCTCCACGCATACCAGGAATAGCATTTAGGAAAACTAATATACCTTCCTTGAGCATAAGGAACATAGACTTGAACTGTTTACCTAACCAGCTAAATGCATCAGACACAACCTGTGTATCACCACCTAGTTTTTTAAACACATAGATAGCAGCGGCGATGGCAGCAGCTATGGCTAAAAACGGCCACGTGGCTGCCACAACTCCTGCAATCAAAGGAATAAATGCTGCCGCAGTTGCAAATGCCTGTGCAGCAGTAGCTATCATCGAGGGAATCATAGAAGCGAGCTGTATAGCTTTCATTGTTACAAATGCTCCAACAACTCCTATCAATATTGGAGTTAGGTTATCTGCGATAAACAATGCTACATTCTTAAAGATTGGAATAACATAATCTTTGATAACATTAGAAATCCATTCGAATGCAGGTTTGAGATCTTCCAAGGTAGTTTGTATAGCTTCAACAAATGCAGGAATGACTTCGCCTATTATTATTCCTGTTAGTCGATTTAAAATAGGAAGAACGTTTGTTACAAAAAAATCTGCTAGAGCTGTAACTGCGGGCATTAAAAGATCAATAAATGTTGAACCTGCTGAGTTTATTACCTGAGCAAACATTTGAAAAATAGGCACAACAAAAGTCATTATTATATTTGCTACAAACTCAAAGGCTTTTAACAACAAATCTAATAGACCGCTATTAGCCAGAGCCATTTGAAAAGCGTTACTAAATTCTGCTAACCTTTGTTTAGTAGCTTCCATCTGTGCATTCATACCGTCAGTTTTCTTAGCAGCTTCTGCTTGTTGTTCTCCTGCTTTTTTAACAGCGTCTGTATTAATTTCTTGCGTACCTGCTAGAGCATTAACAGTCCCTGATAGCTCTTGACTAGCGGCACCTGCTGTTTTAATATTTTTTAGTGCTGCTCCGCCTTCTACTTTCATTAGATTGTTTAATCTGTTTCTTTCTTCAACACTGATTGTTTCGCCACGTGCTATTTTAGCATTAAACTCTGCGAGCATGGCTGCTGATTTAGGCATCATGGCCATAATCTTTTGATTTTCTTCAGTGGTAGCAACACCGTTTGCCATAACGTCTTTGGCAAAGTTTTGTAGTGCGGGATTTTTAAACTGTAGAACTGTATCTCGAAAACTATTTCTTACTTCTTCACTGGCTCCGGCCAATGCTGCTTGGAACTGAGCATCTTTTGCTAGTGCTTCTGCTTGTGCTTCTTTTGCTTTGCGCTCTTCACCAGTTATCTTGGCTAACGCATCCATTTCTTTTAGATAATTTTTAGCACCGCTGGCTAACTGTGCGTTTGTTTGATTACCTTGTAGACCTTGTTGTCTTAACAATGAACCGTACTTAGCGAGGCCTTCATTAATATCTTGAGTAGAATACCCAAGTGCATATAGTTCACCACTAGAGGTTCTTAAGGCTTTTGACACCTGTGCAAATCTCTTTGCACCATCTTCAACCGTTGTTCCAAACCCAAGCATGCCAGCGCCGTTGTTTCTTATTAATGCACCAAAATCGGCCATTGTCATACCTGCTCCACTGGCTGCGGCAGCAAACTGATTAACACTACCTGTGAATGTAGCTCCACTGGCTGCGGCATCTTGATATGATTTAACTACTCCAGAAGCTGCGGCTGCTACCGCACTAAACATCGTTCCAACAATAGGAACCTTACTGAATACTGCGGCCGCACTGTTAACATCATCTCCTACTTTAGAAAACTGTTCTATGAGTTTTGTGCTACCTTCACCAAGCCCTACGATAGCACCAGTAGTCCATTTTACTGCTTTTTCAACTTTAGCAAATGCAAAACCTGTTGCGTAGGCTAGCTTTCCTAGAGATTCCAGGCCGCTACCAGCTTTAGATCCGCCGCCACCACCTCCGGTGTCGCCACCGCCACCACCGCCTTTGTCCCCAGGATTCTTTTTAAATCCCCCGGTTTCTTTATCGGCTTTTCTAACTACTTTTAATATTTCCTGTAGCGTGGCTTCAGAGGCCGCATTTTTGGCTTCTACTGTTCCAACTCCGGGTATGTCTATTAGGACGGATGCTGCCATCTTTAGTTTTCCATGGTTTTATGCGTATATAAATACTGGCATATGATACAATATTATTTATTGGAGAAAAAATGAGTGATCTAGAGAATGTCAATCAACCTAAAAAGAATCCCTTAGCGGGTTGGTACAGACAACCAAAACTATATGTAAAACTGCCTAGTAAAGGACGGTTTTATCCTCCTGGTGCTCTAGATGTCAGCACCAACGAAGAATATCCTGTATATGCTATGACAGCCAAGGATGAACTACTGTTTAAAACACCAGATGCTCTGCTTACTGGTGCTAGCACTGTAGAACTTATTAAAAGTTGTATACCTGCTATCAAAGATCCTTGGTTAATGCCTGCTATCGATCTTGATTTTGCACTGATCGCTATTCGAATCGCTACCTATGGCGAAAAGATGGAGATCGATTCTAACTGTCCTTATTGTAATGCAGAAAACACCTATGACATTGATCTTAACAACTGGATGGCATTGTTTGCTGCATTTGAATACCGAGATATGATCGAAGTAGATCCCTTACAGATCTATATTAGACCGTATACATATCAAGAAGTTACAAAGACACAACTTAAGACTTTAGAGCAACAAAAGATATTCACAATCATCAATGATGAAAAGTTAACTGACGAGCAAAAAGTTGATCAGTTTGGCAAGAGCTTTGTCAAGCTCACAGAACTAACTGTTGAGATTGTAGCTGAGTGTATTAGTCGAGTCGTAACACCCGATGGTGAAACTACTGATAAAAAAATCATCAAAGAGTTTATCAATAACACTAGCAAGGATATCTTTGATCAAATACAAGATCGCCTTAAGTTGTTAAGAGAGCAAGTTGAGCTAAAAGCTCAAAATGTCCAGTGCGGAGAGTGTAAGGAAACGTTTGATATTCCTATCACTATGGACCAATCAAATTTTTTCGTAGTAAAATCTTAAATCTATCTCTGCCGGAGATTTTACAGGAATCTGCGAAACTAGACGCACAGGCTAGAGAAATCAAAAAAGAAGCCATGAAGCTCTGTTGGTATATGCGCGGAATGAGTTTTTCTGAAGCTATGCATCTCAGCTATGAAGAAAGACAGATCATAGGTGAGATAATCAAAGAAAATTTAGAAACTACTAAGAAATCTGGATTGCCGTTTTTTTAACGGAACTGTTTGTGGAACTGTTTGATAGCTTCAATCTGCTGAGGATTAGCAGCTCTACCACTAAGTGCTGCTCTTAAACCTGACACCAATGCTTTAGCATCAATATCGTTAGAGGGTTTCATCTGCCCACTGGTTATCTGATCTAGTACACGTTGTATAAATGTTTTGTCTGCTGAATAAAGAGCTTTACCTCGTATTACTAGATCTAGACTATTTTGTCCACTGCTCATAAAAGCGGCAGGATTCTGTATAAGATTAGGATCAACTTTTTCTTTATCAGAATCAGTGTTAATCCACGATAAAGGACTTAATAGTTTTTGACCAAACTTTTTTCCTTTATCGTAAGGATCTGTATTATCTATTTCTAGATTTTTTTCGATCAGTTCACTGATTCTCATTTTCTGAACAAGCTCGCACGACCGTTGACTAACTCAACTTCAAATATCTCACGCTTCTTAGATTCAATCTTAGCTGCTAGTGCTTCGCTTAGACTGTTGCCTGTGCGAATAATGCTGTCGCTAGTTGGTCCCATGATACGCTCACGGTCAGCATCGATAGTAGCTTGATCAGGTGCTGCGCCTGGTGCTGGCTCTGCTGCACCTTTCTTAGCGGCACGAGCTTGACGTTTTCTGATAGCGCCAGGTGTTTGGCTAACTTGTCCGGCAACTTTGCCACCAGTGCGTTTTGGTGCTGGTGCTGCTGCGCCACCTGCTACTGGTTCTGCTGTTGCGGCTGCTGGTGCTGCTGTTGCGGCTGCTGGTTCTGCTGCTGGTTCTGAACCTGCTGGTGCTGGAGGAGCTCCCGGAGGAGTTGCTGCCGCTGCTGGTTCTGCTGCTGGAGCACCACCTGCTGCTGGTGCTGCTGCACCTGCCGCTGCTTTTTGGTCAGCTGGTCCAGGTTGTGCTAGAGATTTTTGTAGTAGCTGTAGGATACGTTGCTTGCCTTTCTTGTCTAGCTGGTTCAATGATGCTTTGACCTGTGCATAGACTGTCTGTCCTGCTTTTTCTGCACCTGCGCCTGCGGTAGCATCTGCTGTTTTCTTCATGGCTTGTGCTGCTGCACCTGTCTGTGCTTTTGCGGGTGCTGTACCTTTAGGACCTTGTGCATTAGCATCTGCGGCGGTAGTAGCTGGTGCTGCTGCGCCTCCGGCTGCATTACCGCCTGATACATTAACATTTGTTGTATTTCCAGGAGCTGAACCTGCGCCACCTGCTGCGGGTGCGCTAGCGCCACTTGCTGGAGCTGCTGCTGCTCCACCTGCAGGTGCTGCCGCTGCTGGTTCTTCTCCGCCTGCGGGTGCTGCTGCCGCACTTTTTGCGGGTGCTGCTGCGTCTGGAGCATCTGGATAAGGATCAGGATCGCCTGCTACTGTGGCTTTGCCAGTGGCATAACCTTTCTTGAAGGCTTTGCCAATACCTGCAACACCGCCTGCTACGGCTCCTACACCTTTGGCCAATCCGCCTACCCCTTTGCCTACTGCTGTGCCTAGGCTTCCTAGAGGACCTTCTTCAAGATATTCTAGATGTTGTTGTTCTGATTCAGTTATGATTTCATTTAATTTCATTTTATGCGGTTCCTAGGTCTTTTTGCAGGTATGCCATGATACGCTTCTGCTGTTTCTTATTTAACTTTAATACTTGGTCTTTGATCTGCATGTATGCACTGGTAGCTTTGACAGGATCTAGCGTAGGTTCCTGAGGTCCTACAGGCAGTTTCATGTCTGTGTAGACCTGATCCACGATCTTAGGATCGATGCCGCCATAGTTCTGTAGGAACTTTCTCAGCTGCTCAGAGTCTGTAGGCGAACCTTCTAGCTTCCATGCAGCTAATAGTTTGGCGGATGTGACCTTTTCAGTGGCCTGTTTGCCTGCCCAGGCAACACCTTTGGTCACTGCGCCTAGAGCCTTGCCACCTAGCTCCTTGGCCTTGTCCAAGAATCCTGCTTCAGTAAGAACACGATTCACGATCATATAGACCTGTCCTTCGCTGAGTGGACGAGTCTGTAGATAATAACTTTCTTGTTTAGCTGGTGCTGCTGCTCCAGCTGCTGCCACTGCACCCTGCGAAGCAGCCTGCATGCCAGTCTTGGTAGCATTGATAAACTGTAGTAGGCTGTCATTATCCTTAGCAGCCTTCCATGCACCTTGGACTAGTTGATCCATGCTAGACGTATATTCTTGGCTTCTAACTATGTCTGCTATATTTTTAAGTTGATCAAAACCTTCAGCAGCACCATCACCTCCGGATTTAACTAGATTCATCGCAGCACGGATAGCACTGGCTTCTTCAGGTTTAACTAAGGCATTGAATCCTTGAGTGGTCTGTGTCCACTCCATGCCTGGAGCTCTTAGTGTTTTACTAGCGTCCCAACTGATCTGTTCAAGTCCTGCATCCTCAGGACCAAATGGTATAGACTGCTCACGGAATCCAGCCATCCAGTTGCCCAACATTTGAAAGGCTTTACCAGATAGATAACCCAGAGCCGCTGTCTTGATACCTTTGCCAATAGCAGTGGATAGTTTCTCACCTTTGAGCAGTTCATTGGCACCACGCAAAACCTGACCAGCGATAGCACCGCCTACAGGACCACCTGCTAGTGAAGCTAGTGCTGTGAGTATGCCGATGACTGCTGCTGATTTACCAGGATTGGCCTTGACCCACTCACCTAAGGCCGCGGTTTTTTCTGCTAGATCTGGAAACTTCTCAGCGACCTTGGCTTTTAGGTCCTCAAACTTTTGATCAAATGCTTTAACAGGAGTAGTGTCCTGTAGCCAACGTCCTGCTTTGTTGATGATTTCATCTGCTTTCTTGATAGCATCTTTGCCAGCACCAATGACTGTTCTGCTTTGTCCACCTGCGATACTTTGCTTTTCGATCTCACCAAATATCTGTGTGATCTGATCAGCGGTTAATGATGCTTCGATCAGTGGAAGCATGTCGCGGTAGTAGCCTTCTACAATCCTTCTTTGATCTAGAGTTAGGTAATAACAGGATTCTCTTAGTATTTCTCGAGAATCAGCCATATGTTGTTCAAGCAGAAAAGTATTCATATGTTTATTTATCGGTAAAACGAGCTAACGCTCGTTTGCGCTTTCGCTTACGCTCAGCGCATTTTTTCTTTTTTTAGATTTTTATCTAGATGATCTAAAAATCTTTTTTCCGCGAAGCGGAAAGTTTAGCATTATCCAGATTCTAATGGTCACACTTAGCCCGTTTCCGGGCTAAAAGTTTGAGCTTTATCCGAGTTCGGCAAGTCACACAGCAGTAGAGCATTACAGAGGCGGTTGTCCGGTACCTCGAGCTCCGTCTTTATACAACGGCGGCATACGTAAATCTGCTATCACTTACGTATACGTGGGGTTTTTCTCCCCTCATTTTGCCTTATTTCGCTCTCAAAAACAACCAAACAGCAAGGTCTTTGCTATCAACGTCCTGTTAAGGATAGTGGTTGAGTCGCTCTTCACCAAGGTAGAGCTTCCTTACCGCCACACATCAGAGCGGATTTCGGGCACCATAACAGTCACCGGTGCGGGTTTTTTTGGCGATTATTTGGCCTTTTTATGCTCTTCTAGACGCTGCCTAAGTATGTTTGAACCGCCTACTCTGACGTTTATAATGCCATTATAATACTCGTCAGTTTCTAAAACTCTGCGTTCAAACTGTTCTCTAGCCTCTAAATAGCCCATTTCTGCCTTAGATTTACAGTAGTAGAGTATTTCTCGGGTGAAGTTTTCCGGACCTAATGCTTGGACATCTGCGTTTAACCTATCGCTAGAACCCCAGTAATCGCGCCAATCGCTTTCTACTGTGCTTCTGCGTTTAAGTTTTTTGCCTTTGAGTGGTGGTTTAGTACGTTTAAACTGTGCTAGTTTCTTGCCTATGTACTTCTGTCCGGTGGTTGTGTTGGTGATGAGATAAACGAAGCCAATGTAGCCTTCAGGTATTTCTTCTACGGGTTGATTTTGATATGTCCACTGCACTCATTTAGTTATAGACAGTGGTTTGCCTCTCATGCCTTTTCTGGCTTTGCGCCTTTCCTTGCGTTTTTCTTGTATTTCTACTCGCCTTTTTGATGCCTCATTGCGTATTTCTGATAGCCAAAATCGTGCCTTAATGCCAGCTTCGTCGCTGTGCTTGTATTCAAATCGTTCTTGCCACTTGAAATATTCTTGAAAAGCAGCAATCATCTTGTCGTGTGATTCTGTACTCACGGTTCTTGTCCAAGAAACACATTACCTGATACAGATATTCGTATTTCGTCAGAGTTGCTAAATGGATATACACAGTGTCTTAGTAGACTAGGAAATAACATAGTCTGTCCAACGCTGTATTTGTTAACACCCATAGTAGCACCTTGAGTTCTTCCTAGCATATCTGTGTAGGTAAACTCTAGTTGTCCAGAGAATGGATCTTTAGTATCGTCAATGACTTCCGGAATCCTTAGCCATATGGTATAACTTAGTACACCGCCATGCATATGATTAGGAAGAAACTCTCCAGCTCTTTGAAAGTTAATCCATGGACGTTCGCAATAATATTGCGGTTCAACTTTAGGAGAATCAAAGGTCTTTAAATAGTGACAACTTTCTCTATACATTTGAGTACATTCTAAAATATACTCCTTTAGTAGATCTTCTGTAGACTTGGTAAATCTATAGTGCTTAGGAACGCCAGGAGAAGATAGTCCAGACTTAGTTTCTTCTGCAGACCCCTCGTCTTTTTCTATTTGATCTATTTCATCTAACATTATCCTTAAAAGATTGACAGGAACTTCTGCCCTAAGAAGGGTCATGTTTGACAAAGCTATGATTCTACTGTTGATGTTCACGCTACGATCTCCACGTCATTGCTATAACTAGTAAAACCGTTTTCTTTAATAACTTTTAACACATGGTTTACACGATTAGTTAGATCATCTCTATGGCTGATCAAGAACACATTCTTATCGCGTTCACGAGTCATGCGTTTTAATACAGCGATACTAGATTCAACACCGCTGGCGTCCATGCCGCTATCTACTAACTCGTCAATAAACAGCAAGTTGATGTTATGATATAGATTCTCCCACACATCACGGAACGCCCAACTTAGACTTAGTATCAACCTATTACGTTCTCCTCGGCTTAGATTATCAAAATCTAGATCTTGACCTAGCTGTGTAATGATGACACTTAGGTCATTTTGAAACTCGACGATATGAGGCAGACCAATCTTATCGAGATAATAGGTCAATCGCTGATTTAAGAACGCTAGATTCTGATCAATGATGCGTTTGCGTACAAAACTATCTTTGTTAGTGAGTAGTTTGTATAGAAACTCTTGATGCTCTTTAACTCGTACTAGTTCATTTAGTTGATCCCAATCAATCTCTTGTACCGCAGTTTTCTTAAGTTCTTCGATCTGTTCTTGATAGGGGTTTACTTCAGAAGTTTTAGTCTGTAGATCTTTAGTAAGGCCTTCGATAGTGTTCTTATGATTAAGTGCTTCTTCTAGATTTTCATAGACAACCTTAGGACAATCAGTTTGTTCTCCTAGTAGATCCATTTCGCCTTGCAGTTTCATTAGATCATCGGCATGGTTATCTATAAAGGACTGTGCGTCATCGATCTGTTTGACCTTATTAGTCATCATTTCTTCGTGCTTGTGGTCATGCAGATCCTGACCACAGCTATGACACTTGTGTTCAGCTAACAAGACCAACTCAGATTCTAGTTTTTTAAGAGTCTTTTGTTCTTTTTCTAGTGTGGCTATAGACTTAGCCAACAGAGCCTGTACTCTATCACGTTCCTTTTTATTCTTATTCCATTCTTCTAGAGCACGTTGATTTGAGATCTCTTGCTCAATATCAATAGTTGACAGTACATCGATGCTTTTCTGTAGGTCAGTGACTGCTTTGGTCTTTTGTTCTTCCCACAGTTTTTGTTTTCTTTCTAGTGCTTCGATGCTTTGTTGTATGCGATCGTTAGATGCTTTAACAGTTTCAATCCTTGTGTTTTCACTGTTGATAGCATCTTTGGTTAGTTTAACTTGTTCTTTGAGATTTTCTGCTTTTTCACTGAGCAGAGTAATACCTAATAGCTGTTCAATGATGGCTCGTTGATCAGCAGCCTTCATACTAAGGAACGGTTCAGTATAGGTATTCAGCGCCACAAGATGTTTAAACATCTCATGGGTCATTGGAAATATTTCTTCGATAGCTTTTTGTGTTTCTCGAGAGTCGCCTTGACTTTCGTCAGTGGCATTTTCAAGATCTTGCTCCTCTCCGTTTACACTAAACTTGAGAAGATTAGGTTTTCGTCCACGTTCGATATGATATTCAACACCATCTTTTTCAAAGGTAACTGTAACCAACATACCTTTGCTGTTAATCTTATTGATAAGATTATCACGCTTGATGTTAGTTAGGGCTTGACCATAGATAGCGTAGCTCAGTCCGTTGATGATTGTAGTTTTGCCTGTTCCGTTACGGGCGCCAGAGTCATCACCTCCTAGATCTAGATTTTCACCTAAGACTAAGGTCAGCTGTCCACGGTCAAAGTCGATAGCTTGGGTTTGGTTGCCCACGCTCATAAAGTTTCTAACTGTTAGATTTTTAATCTTTATCATAGGTCTCTATAGATCTCCAGTAACAGTTTTTTGTCATAGGTATCGCTTTCGATAGCATTGATTTGGTTCATGACGATAGTATCGACGCTTTCAAACTTAAGATCTATCGCTACAGCATTACTTTCAACTTCTACTTTTTCAGGAATAAGCATCAGTTCACGCAGATTATATTGTGGCATGAACTGTTCTTTGATAAAGTTAGCTTCTTCAAAAGTGATAGGCAAGTCAATAGTAACACGACAATGCATCTTTTCACGCAATAGCTTGTCGGGAGTATCAATGATTTGACTTAGCTTATAGGTCCTATAAATGGGTTGACCAGGCCATGTCTTATAAACAGGCTCCTTACCCCATTCAAGCAGCATCATACCTCGATCGTCATCAAACGAATCTGCATAGTTGTGCGGAAACGCATTGCCGATGTAAACGATATTGCCTTTGGTCTGTCGTTTATGGAAATGCCCTGTAAACACATATTCTTGATTAGCAAAGTGTGTAGACTGCAACTGACCGTGGTCTGGCATCTGCACCATGGCGTTCATATAAAAATGCGGAAGCTCAAGATGCGAAAACATATAACGGCTCTTGATCTTAGGAATCTTCTGCCACTCGTCACCAACAAGCCATGGCATGATAGTTACATCGCCATCAGTTATGGTTTGGTTCACTACCGTGATATTAGGAAACAGTCTAGCAAACTCTAGGCTGTGTATTTCACGTTTGTCCTTGTAGTATTCATCATGGTTGCCCATGATCAGATATACATGATCAAAACTGTTGTTTAGTTTTTCTAGATTGCTAACAGTATAGTTCATGGTACTAACATCAGTCGTTGATCGATTATGATGCCAGTCACCAAGGAAGATACAGGTTTCTGCACCTTCTTGTTTGGCAGTTTCGCAGAACCAATCTACGAAATCTTCGCAGTCTTGATTGTGGATCCTACTACCAGATTTTAATCCAAAATGGATGTCTGTAAAACAGGCAACTTTTTTAAACATTGATTTTGTCTACTCCACTAATAGTGTACAATTCTTTTTGAATCAAGTCAATCCCAATCATCACTGCTTACAGGGGCTGCTGGTGCTGCTGGTGCTGTAGAACTGCCACTATTTTGTCGAGTCCAACTAGGAGTCATTCCGTTCATTTCTAAGATATCATCTCGGATATTTTGATTCCGCTTCTCAATATTAATGATACGAACGAAACTATTAGTGACAGCAGCAGTATAGTAAGCAAACGGATTATCTGATTTAGATTCGTCAAACTGTAGTCCTATCTGTGTGAGCTGCAAAATGGCCTGGCCCTTCATTTCATCATTGTAGGTATAGCCACGGACGTTGCCGCGAGTAGCATAACGATCACAGAGCTTCAAGAACATGCGGGCAAGATTGTCAGTCATCTTTCCGTGGTCCTTGCTGTAAACACCTTTGACAAGCCCACCTTTCCAGTGGCTTTTACCTACGCAGATAAGGTTATCGTTGTCGTCAAACTTCCAATGTTGGAATGGAGGAAAGTTGATTTTTTCGTGGCTGTCGGCAGTATTTTTAAGAGTCTTTTTTCTTCCTGGTGCTAACGGGATATGCTCGAAAGTCATGATCCTAAACACTACATCGACCTTAGCTACTTTTTTGTAATCTACTTCAAAATCTTTTGGGCTTAGTTTTTTGCCACCTGCTGCTTGGGCAGCTTCATAGGCTCGCTTACTGAGCTTAGAAGCCTTATTTCTCTTGGCTTCTGCTATAGTTCTAATATTGATTTTGTCTAGACTGGGCAGTATCAAATCATATTCGTGATGTTCAGGCTTATCGAAACTGCAATATGTATTTTTACTAAGGTGTATCTCTCTGAGGAGATCTTTATTTGTTAGATATTTTATTTTTGGAATAGTCATTAGATGTCATTCTCCTAGTACTTATAATAATAGCATATTTTATTAAGAATAAATAGAGTATAAAGAGGAAATTTGTTCAAAATGGCAGGATTATCTATAAACCCGCAGGCCTTATTGGTACAACAACTTGGTGCTAAGATCTCAGAGGCCTCTAACGCAGCAAGCAGTGCCATGGGCAATGCCAGTAATACCTTGGCAAAGGCCAACTTAGACTCAGTGGTCAACCAACAGAGTGGTGGTATTGGCAGCGGTCTAAACAGTTTCACAGGCAATATTAAACAAGGTCTCGGAAACTTCGGTAATCAAATACCTGGGAGTCTTGGTGCTCTCGGAGGCATCGGTGGACAGATACAGTCTCAAGTAGGTGGCGCCGTTAACTCTTTACAGTCTGTTGCAGCAAACACAAGTAATATTACTGCTGACATTTCAGGAGCGATAGGAAAGCTCACAGGTGGAAATCTAGCAGGTGGTTTAATGGGATTGGCGGGTACTATTAGTTCTGCAGCAGGTATGCTTAATAACTTACTTAGTCTAGGAAGAGGCATCAATCTTCCTGCTGGTGGAGAGCTTTTTGCAAAACAAGGAACAGCTATTAAGTTGAATCCAGGAGCACCTGATGATTGGCGTGTTAGGATAAACGCACAATGGAGTATGTTTAAATCGCCAATGTTTGGTCTTTTAGAAAATACAGGTGGTGTTGTCTGGCCTTACAACCCATCTATAAACATTACTACTAAATCAAACTACACAGAAATCGATCCCGTACACAGCAACTATAAGTTTTATTCTTATAAGAATAGTACAATAGAAGATATACAGATTTCAGGCGACTTTACCTGCGAAACAGCAACAGATGGCGCATATTGGATAGCGGCAACTACATTTTTTAAGACAGCTACAAAGATGTTTTTTGGTACTGGCGAAAACGCAGGGAACCCACCGATCATTTGTAATCTAACAGGCTACGGTGCTAGTGTGTTTGACAACGTTCCGGTTATTATAAAATCATTTACTGTTGATTTAAAAGATGACGTTAACTACATACTTTGTGATAGCTTTGGAACAAGAACGTGGGTTCCTGTATTAAGCACTATAAGTGTAACAGTATCACCAATCTACAACAGATCGAGATTGCGTCAGTTCAGTCTTGAAGATTATTCAAGAGGTCGTCGTGCTGGTAACTCTACGGTAGGATTCATTTAATATGTCAGAACTATATCCTGAAACATCTCCGTGGGCTAGTACAAATATTAACAACCTGTACATGGAGTTGTTAACTATTCGTCCAGTTCCTGCAGAACCAGATGATTTCAAATATACTATAGAAAATCAATATAAGCATAGGCCAGATCTTCTTGCCTATGATCTTTATGGAACATCTAAACTATGGTGGGTGTTTGTTCAAAGGAATATGAATGTTATTAGAGATCCTATCTATGACTTTGAACCAGGAGTGACCATTTATATTCCTAAGAAAAGTAATCTACAAAAGTTTCTAGGAGTTTAATATGGCCTGGTTTGATTCTATTACAGATGCTATTCGTAAGCCCGACGGTACTAACATAGTACAGAATGTTGTTGGAAATGCACTCAACGCAGGCTCGGCTCTACGTTCGACATTTTTAAATCCTGCTAGAGCTATAGATTCTATAGTAGGAGGAGCCAGCAGTTTACTACAAGATACCACAAAGACTAGTGCAAATATAGAAGCTCAGTTAACAAATGTTATACCTAACCCTTTGGAAAAATATGCATCATATGCTCCTCTTTGGACACTGGCTTGTCTAACCCCTGCACAGTTTAATAATCCTGCATCTTACAGAAATAGTCCCAACGATTTAAAATATGTTGTATTTTCGTCTGCAGGAAGATTTGATTCAAACAGAGTAAAAACCGCATACGGATCGCCTGAATTTTTTGTCAACAACTTTTCTATGAATGCTGTTATTTCTGCAAATACGCAGACAGGGAACAGCAATGCTATTAAGTTTAGTTTTGACATTTATGAACCTTACAGTATGGGATTACTGTTACAAAGTATGCAGGTAGCAGCAGTCAACGCAGGCTATGTAAACTATCTACAAAATGCTCCATTTGTTTTAAGATTAGACATCCAAGGTTATGATGATGTTGGAAATATCTATACCGCTGTAAAACCTAAATTCTTTACACTAAAACTAGTTAGTTGTAAGTTTAGCGTCAATGAAGGCGGCAGCACATATAAAGTAGAAGGAATCCCATGGAACCATCAAGGGTTTGCTGATGCTACAAACATTACCTACACAGACATATCGATATCTGGAACTACAGGTAAAGGTACAGCCGAAGGCGGCTTTGAACCAGGAACAGTTGGTGATCTTTTAGTGACCGGTGAAAAGAGTCTATGTAGAACTATCAATGAAAATGAAAAACGTCTAGTAGAAGAAAAGAAGATTTTATTTCCGGACGTGTATGAAATACAGTTTCCTGATAACACTTATGAGATGTTTACAGGGAATCCGCCCCTAGAAGAAAAGAAAGCCACAGTAAATCCTAATGCTGCTGAGAAAAAAACTATCTTAGGAACTAACCTTGCTCCTAACCTAGGTGGTGCAGGAAACTATGGAAACAATCCTATAGGAAAATCAAGTTTTGGGTTTTCTCAGAGTTCTGGGGGAACATTTGTACCAAAGCGCAATGGTGATGTGAGAGATGAAAAAACTGGTATAGTGAAACGAGATAAAATGGCGATAGATCCTAAGAGCAGGACCTTCCAGTTTTCTCAATCACAATCGCTGACATCTATTATCAATCAAGTCATTGTTAGCTCTGACTATGGCATGAATGCTCTTAAAAAAGAAAATGTCACTAACGGTTTTATCAAATGGTTTAAACTTGATATACAAATAATGTTTCAACAAGACAAGTTTGATTCATTAACAGGTGACTATGCTAGAAAGATAATTTTTAGAGTAGTTCCTTTTTTAGTTCACGAAAGCGTTTTCAGTGCAGCAACAGCTAGTCCCGAAGGATACGGAGACTTAGCTACAAAAATATGCAAGTCCTACAACTATATCTACACTGGCAAGAACGTAGACATTCTCAAGTTTGATATTAATATTAACAATCTGTTCTATGCAGGTGTGAACCCTAGTGCCGAAGCTAAAGCAGGCAAACAGGCATCGCCAGACGGGCAAGGAACAGCTGAAAATCTTCCTAAGAAAACAGAAACTGGATCGGGTGATGCAGACAAAGCCGGGTTGACAGCTAATACGGGTAGAGCTAGACCATTTAGAGATCCAGATTTGATCAGTAAGTTTAAAGGCGGTTCTTCAGGAACTTCGACTGAAAAAGAAGTTGCAGAAGCTTTCCATAGCGCATTCGTTAAAGGCAGCAGCGCAGACATGGTCACTATAGATCTAGAAACTCTAGGCGACCCTTATTGGATGATTGACAGCGGAATGGGGAATTATTTTGCTCAGCCGGTTGGCGGTGGCGGAGTGAGTCAGATTACTAAAGACGGTACGGCTCACTATGAAGGAAATGATGTTTACATACATATAGGTTTTAGATCTCCTATTGATATTAACGAAGGACTGATAGATGGTAATGGATTATATAACTTTCCTAATGGCAAAACTGCGAGCAGTCCGTTTGGTGGAATCTATCGAGTAATAATGTGTGAAAATATTTTTAATGATGGTGTTTTCAAACAAAAATTAAAGTGCGTAAGGATGCCTGGACAAGCATCAGATTACGGCAAACCTAACACACCTGCTCCAGGCGGTAGTAAGTTTGCTATTGAAACTAAAGAACCAGTCAAACCAGCTAAAGACCTTGGCGATGCAGGTGAAGTAGCGGATCAACCTTCAGAAAACGGCGAAACACAAGTGGCATAATAAAGGAAAAACATGGCAACATTATCTAGACCAACAGAAGATTTACAACAGTCAAAAGACATCGGAGCAGGACCTTATCTTGCTAGAGTGGTAGATCATCTTGACCCTAGTTTTATGGGTGATCTAGAAGTCACGCTCTTAAGACAGCAAGGTAATACAGTAGCCGACGAAAATCAAACATACACTGTAAGGTATTGTAGTCCATTCTTTGGTTATACTGGCTTTGAGTTCATGGGAAATAACAAAGCAGATTTCAATGATACACAGAAATCTTACGGAATGTGGTTTGTTCCACCAGATGTTGGTGTAACAGTTATGGTTTGTTTTGTTGATGGAGATCCTAGCCAAGGTTATTGGTTTGGATGCATACCGCCACGCTTTGCTAATAATATGGTTCCGTCTATAGGTGGTACTACTGAAGTAGAACTCACAGAAGAAGATAAAAAGAAATATAATACCAAGATGCCTTTGCCAGTTGGTGAAGTTAACAAACGTCTCAACGGTAATCCTAATGAAGGCGATGAAACACAGATCGATACGGATAAGATAAAAAAACCAGTACACCCTATTGCTGACGCCTTCTTACAACAAGGACTTTTAGAAGACGATGTTAGAGGAGTTACGACTTCAACATCTAGAAGAGAAGCTCCGAGTTCGGTATTTGGAATCAGTACACCAGGACCGTTAGATAGGAGAGAAAATGCCAAGAAGGCTAAGATTGGTAGAATACAAGATGAAACAACCAATCCAGTTCCGGTAAGTCGTCTTGGTGGAACTACTATTACCATGGATGACGGAGATGATCGTTACCATAGAAAAAAACCAGCCGATGAAGGTCCTGTTGAATATGTAGATATTACCACAGCCAAGACAACCAAAGATTATCAACCTGACATTCCTTACAATGAATATTTTAGGATTAGAACTAGAACAGGTCATCAGTTGTTGATGCATAACAGCGAAGATTTAATCTACATTGCCAACAGTCAAGGTACTACATGGATAGAAATGACATCCATGGGAAAGATAGATATCTATGCTTCTGACTGCGTCAGTATACACACTGAGGCAGATTTTAATCTTAAAGCAGCTAGAGATATAAACATGGAAGCTGGTCGCAATATTAATATGAAAGCAGAAAGCGGCCGCTGGCAGGTTGAAGTTGCGACTGATTTAAATTTTTTAGTAGCAAACGATGCTAAGATCACAGTTGGTAACGATTACAATCTTCTTGTAGGCAAAGATAATAAAATATCTACTCACGGAACATTTAATCTTAACACAAATATAGACAATAAATTTACCGCTGGAGGATCTACTAATATAGGCAGCGGCAGTAATCATATTGAAAGCGCAGAAAAGATCTATATGAATAGCAGTGTTGTAGCTGCCCCTGCAGAAACAGCAGCGTTTGTTACACCATTAGCACTAAGATCAAATATAAGTGTAAGTACTGAAGTGGGGTGGAATCCTAAAAAATATCAGGCAGGAGAGTTCAAGAGTATTCTAAAACGAGTTCCTCAACACGAACCTTGGCCATTGCATGAGCATTTTGCTCCGACTTTACTAGATTCCGATAAGTTGGATAGGGAGACAGATTAATGGGATTAGCAACTAAAAAACTTTATAACAATCAAGTTGTAGCAGCAAATAAGGCATCTGTAGGATCCGAAGGATCTAGATCTTTTACCTATAGAGGGTTTAACTCTCAGGAATCTGCTAGAAACTATAAGCTCTACGATATAGATTTAGTCAAGCAAGATATAATCAACCATTTCCATATTCGTAAGGGAGAAAAATTAGAAAATCCTGATTTCGGAACTATCATTTGGGATCTGTTGTTTGAACCTTTTACACAAGAAGTTAAACGATTGATAGCCAAGGATGTTGAGGATATCGTCAACTATGATCCTAGGATTTCTGTCACGGCAGTAACAGTAGACAGCACAGATCAAGGAATAAGGATAGAAGCAGATCTTGTTTATATTCCTTTCAATATCAATGAAAGGATGACCTTTGACTTTGACCGAAGGAACGCGATAATAAAGTGACCACTTAATTTTCTAAGGTAAATATCATATAGGAAAACACAATGACCACGACTTCTAGACAGAATAACCTGATTTTAAATCAAGATTGGAAAAGGATTTATCAGACATTTAAAAATGCTGATTTCAAATCCTACGATTTTGAAAACTTACGTAGGGTTATCATCACATATCTAAGGCAGAACTACCCAGAAGATTTCAATGACTATATTGAAAGTTCTGAATACATGGCCCTCATTGACGCTGTTGCGTTCTTGGGACAGAGCCTAGCGTTTAGGGTTGATCTGGCCAGTCGTGAAAACTTTATTGATCTAGCAGAACGAAGAGACAGTGTTTTAAGACTAGCTCGTATGCTTTCTTATAATGCTAAAAGAAACGTTCCTGCACAAGGACTTTTAAAGTTTACTTCAGTCAGTACTACTGAATCCTTGCTTGACGGCAATGGTAAGAATCTTGCTAATCAGATCATCCAATGGAATGATCCAACCAACACCAACTGGTTAGAACAGTTTATTGTTGTATTAAACGCTGCGATGGCTGATAACACACAGTTTGGTCGTAGCCAAGGAACAAGCACCATACAAGGTATTCCTACTGAACAATATCGTTTTAAAACCACATCAGCAGACGTTCCTATCTATTCTTATTCTAAAACAGTTAGTGGTCGAGGTATGAGTTTTGAAATCGTGTCTACAAGTTTTTCAAATAGCACAGTATTCTATGAAGAAGCTCCAGTTCCTGCTAACCAACTAGGATTCATTTATAAGAATGACGGTAAAGGTCCAGCAAGTCCTAATACAGGATTCTTTTTAATGTTTAAACAGGGAAGTCTCGAGTTTGCAGATTTCACTGTTGACATTCCTACCACTAACGAAACTATCAGCGTTGGAGCACAGAACATCAATAATGATGATGTTTGGTTATTTTCTTTAAGTTCGGCAGGAGTACAACAAAATCAATGGACTAAGGTTTCAGATCTATTAGGCAACAATATTATCTATAATAGTATCGATAAAAATATACGTAACATCTACTCAGTCGTTACTAAAGAAAATGATCAGGTTGATCTAGAGTTTTCAGATGGAGTGTATGGAAATCTACCACAAGGAAGTTTCCGTTTCTATTATAGAGTCAGTAATGGTTTGTCGTATACAATCTATCCAAACGAGATGAAAGGAATCAGCATTGCTATTCCTTATTACAACAAGCAAGGTGTTAGACATACAATCACTGTAAATCTTGGCCTACAGTATACTGTCACTTCTTCTGCATCGTCAGAAAGTACAGACAGCATACGAGCAAATGCTCCTGCTCTATTCTATACACAGAATAGAATGATAACTGGAGAAGATTATAATCTTGCTCCGTTAGCAACCAGTCAAAATATTCTTAAGATCAAATCGATCAACAGAACTTCTAGCGGTATTAGCAGAAACTTTGAAGTTATTGATGCTTCAGGAAAATACAGCAGCGTCAATGTTTTTGCTGACGACGGTTATATCTATAAAGAAACTTCAGAAAAGAATATACTTTTCAAATATGCCAGTACTATCGATATTATCAACTTTATACGAAATACCATAGAACCTACTTTTGCTAGTACAGATGTTTATAACTTCTATCTCACAAAGTTTGATAGAACACCTTATACTTTTACAGATAGCAACTATATATGGAAACAGGTCACATCAACAGGTAATAAAACCACAGGTTACTTTGTCAGCGGAATCGATGGTAGTCTTTTAAAAGTTGGAACTTATACAACCAGCGTACTAAAGAGCGCCGCCCCGGGAGCACTATTAAGATTTGTTGCACCTGCAGGTAAATCATTTAGGAAAGGAAAGTTAGTTACAACTAATACATCGGATCCTTTGCAAACATCTTATATTTGGTCTGAAGTAGTTTCAATCGTAGGCGATGGAACTAATGCAGGTCGTGGTGTCCTTACATCAGGTCTCGGACCGGTTACATTTAATACAACTATTCCTAGCGGTGCCATAGCAGATAGATTTGTTCCTAGATTTAGTACATCTCTAACTGATGCTCTTGAACTTGAAATGATAAATCAAATATCTCAAAACTTTAACTTTGGTTTAAGATATGACATTGATACAGCATCTTGGAAAGTTATTACTGCTGGCAACCTTAATCTATCAGATGTTTATAACTCAGGTAAGGCAGGCGATACAACGAATGCAGGTTTAGATGCATCTTGGTACATAGCTTTTGTTAGACAAGCGGATCAATATTTTATACGCATTAGAGTTATGCATTATATATTTGGCAGTGTGCAACAAAATAGATTTTATTTTGATGGACAGCAAAAAGTCTATAATAGTGAAACAGGTACTGTAATAAAAGATAAGGTTAAGATACTGGGTATCAACACCGGCGGTGACCTGTTGACATCTATCAAACAAGATATCGATTTTGAAATCGACGAAACGATTAAGTTTGATGATGGGTACGAAAGCACCAAAGAAATAAAAATAGCATTTGCAGATTCTGATAATAATGGTGTTATCGACAATCCGGATGCATTTGAAAAGATAGTAGGGCTTGATAGTCTACATAACTTTTTGTTTTTTAAGAAGACCACCGATGCATCAGGTGCAACATACTATGACATTATCGATAACTCTGATGAGCTTATAATGATTTGGCCTAAAGAAACTACCGCAGTTATTTCAAACTATAACAACGGTCAGTTGGTTTATTTTTATGATTCTGCAGAAGATGTAGTTAAGCGTGTTGATAAAACAACCAATACATTTGTTCTAGAAAGTTCTTATAAGGCTGCGGTCGGTCGTGATAGACTCAAGTTCCAATATCTTCATAATGCTAACAGCGAAAGAAGGATAGATCCTAGTTCTAGTAACATAATAGATTTATTCATATTGACTAGAGCGTATGACACATCATACAGAAACTATCTTGCAGGTTATATTTCTACAGAACCAACACCACCTAACAATGATTCTCTAAGAGACACATTTGGTGTTAACTTAGATTTAATCAAATCAATCAGTGATGAGATTATATATCATCCGGTAAAGTACAAGGTATTGTTTGGCGCCAAGGCAAACTCAAAGTTACAGGCAGTTTTTAAAATAGTTAAGAACTCAAACAAGACAGTTAACGATAACGATATAAAAGTAAGAGTAGTGTCAGCTATAAATGATTTCTTTAGTGTTAACAACTGGGACTTTGGTGATCGTTTTTATCTCAGTGAGTTGATAACTTATATTTTGACAGCCACTGCTCCGGATATTAGCAACTTGGTTATCGTACCCAAGCAAGCAGACCAATCATTTGGTAGTTTGTTTGAGATACAAGCAGCACCGGATGAAATATTTGTTAACGGTGCTACGGTTGACGATATAGAAATAGTAACAGCTATCACAGCCGCAGAAATCGGCGCAAACCCATCAACAATAGTTAATACAACAGCGTGAGTAAGTAATGGCAGATAAAATTTATCCACAAAGTCAACTTCCAATAAGAAAGACTAAAGATCTATTGCCGAATGTTTTCCAAACACCGGCAAATAATAAGTTCATGGCCGCCGTGGTCGATCCTTTGGTACAGCCAGGAGTCTTACAAAAAACTGCCGGTTATGTCGGTCGAAGATATGGAAAAACTTATCGTGGTAGCGACATATATCTTGATACAGACAATACATTACGTAGTAGATATCAAGTCGAGCCAGGAGTCATTTTTAGAGAAAATGAAACCATACAGAATTTTTATGATTATTTAGATGTAAAGAATCAGATAAAGTTCTTTGGAAACGAAGTTGATAGAGATTATCTAACTACTAGCCAAGAACACTATAGTTGGAATCCCCCTATTGATTGGGACAAGTTTATTAACTTTAGAGAATACTATTGGCAACCAAGTGGTCCGCCTCCGTTGCAGATCTACGGACAGTCGGCAAAAATAACCAGCACTTATAAGGTAGAACTAGGGTTAGGATCATCTTGGGTTTTCAGTCCTGATGGTGTTACAAACAATCCTAAGATAACACTGTACAGAGGTCAAACCTATAAGTTTAAGATCAATGCTCCTAGTGAAGCATTTGTGATCAGGACCAACCCTGATCTAGGTTCATTGGTCTACAATCCAAATCTTGGATATAAGGCTGGATCAGTAGTTCTTTACAATGATCAACTTTGGAGAGCTAAAGTTGATGTGTTACCAGACGGCAGCACTATCAATGTTGATAGTCAAGACTGGGAGCTTATCAGTATCAACGACTATAACTCAATCTTTGATTACAACGATGGTATAAAAAATAACAAGATAGAGAACGGAACTTTAACATTTACAGTTCCCTATGATTCACCTGATGTATTGTTTTATCAGAGTGTAGTAAATCTTGATAGACAGGGTCAGTTCGTAATACAGTCAATAGTTGAAAATACCTACATCGATGTAACTAAAGATGTTCTAGGTAAATCTCAATACAAGAGCAGCAACGGCATAGAGTTTACTAATGGACTAGTTGTTGAGTTTATGGGCAAGGTCAGCCCTGAAAAATATGCAACGGATACTTGGTTAGTTGAGGGAGTTGGAAAAGCTATAACATTAACTAGATTTTCTGATCTTATCGTTCCGGTATTGTCTACAGATGTTCCTGAAGTTTTGTTTGACAATGCACCGTTTGATGCTGAACCATTTGATGATGCATCTGCATATCCAGGACAACTTGATTATATCACAATATCAAAAAACAGCCAAGATTCAAATCCGTGGTCACGGTATAATCGTTGGTTCCATCGATCTGTTTTAGAATATGCTTATACACAGCGAGGACAAGATTTTCCTGCTGATGAAAATCTCAGAGCAAAACGACCTATCATAGAGTTTAGATCAAATATACAGTTGTACAACCACTGTTCTATTGCAAAGACTCAGGTTGATTATATCGATACCTTTACAGATGATATCTTTAGTAAAATAGAAGGTAGTTCCGGATATAACGTCGACGGCGAGTTTTTGTTTGAAGGTGCAAGAGTACTAGTGGTAGCAGATACTGATTCTTTAGCTAACAACAAGATCTATACTGTTCATTTTATAAAGTTTGGCAACAACACGCAGATTACACTCAAAGAAGCTACAGATTCTCAATCTGTAGTTGGCCAGGGTGTATTGGTTCGCCGCGGCAAATCAAACTCTGGATTGATGTATCATTTTACCGGAGAGAGTTGGGTCAAGAGTCAGGCCAAGACTACTGTAAATCAATCTCCATTGTTTGATGTCTATGATGAAAACTATGTTAGTTTTTCGGATCCGGAAACATATCCTATTAGTTCTTTTAACGGCAATCCTTTAGTTAGCTACAAGATAGGCAACGGTCTGACAGATAGTCAGCTAGGATTCAGTTTAAGTTATCTCAATATTGATAATGTTGGAGATATTCAGTTTAACTGGGACTTTGGTTCTGAAACAGTAAACTATACAATCGATAGACAAGCTCTTTCTAAAAAAGTTGCTGTAGGTTATTTTAAAGATAACTCAACAGGAGGGTACGATAACGGCTGGACACTTACAGACCTGACCTATATCCAACCGTTAATTGATAGTGTTACTATACAAGAAGCCACTAACACCATAAAGTTGACCACTATAGATTGGGCGCAGGTCACGACTGAACCAGTTATTAACTTTTATCTCAATGGAGATAAGCTGACAGATAATCCATGGACAAGAAATAAAGATACTTTTACTTTCCAAGATTCTTTTTCTGTTAATGATATTATATCTGTAAAAATTGTTACAGATTTAGAACCAGTAACAGGTTACTATGAAATACCCGTTGGGCTAGAAAGGAATCCGTTAAACTCTCCATTGACTACATTTACGTATGGTCAAGCGATTGATCATATTGTTTCTGCTGTAGAGTTTGATACTGAGTTTCAAGGAAACATCCCAGGCAAATCTAATCTTAGAGATCTTGATGGATATCAAGATAACGCCAAGAGATTTTTAACACATTCTGGTTTGACTCCAGTTGCGATCGCATTGCTCTGTGATAAGACTAATAACATCATTAAATCTCTGCAGTACGCTAAGAGATCATACACAGAATGGAAAAGTAACTTTATTACCAAGGCGTTGGAAATAGAATACAACGAAAGTATTCCAGATTTTGTCGATGACATTATCAACGAACTATCAAGAACTAAGAACGGTGATTCGCCGTTCTCTGATTCTGATATGATCGGTTCCGGTGCATATTCTACTATTTCTTATACTGTAGAAGATACTGGAATAAAAACTTTTGCATTGTCTGCGCCATTTAGTTTAACTACCCTGTCTAGGAAAGCAGTTTATGTATATCTAAATGATAATCAGTTGCTACACGGACGAGACTATACATTCAACGATACTTTTGGTTTTGTTAATATATCTCTAGATCTGAATGAAAATGATCTAGTAGAGATAAGAGAGTATGTTTCAACAGCACATTGCTTTGTGCCACCAACTCCTACAAGTCTTGGTCTTTACAAGAAATATACTCCGAGCAAGTTTTTAGATGATACTTACAAAACACCTACCGAAGTTATACAAGGGCACGATGGTAGTATAACTGTCGCCTACGGCGATTTCAGAGATGATCTTCTATTAGAGATAGAATACAGGATTTACAATAATATTAAACAAGAGTATGATCATACTATTTTTGATATCGATGCTGTCTTGGGCGGATATTATGGTAATGCTATTTTTAATAAAGATGATTTAGATAATATTGTAGAACAGGAATTTTTAAAATGGATCAATAATACAAATATTGATTACACCAACAATACCTATTTTACAGAATATGAAACATTTACTTACAGTTATACCAATATGACTGATCCTACAGGTAAGCAAAACTTACCTGGATGGTGGAGAGGAGTGTATAACTGGTTCTATGACACCGATCGCCCACACAGATGTCCTTGGGAAATCTTAGGATTTAGCCAAAAACCAATCTGGTGGGAAAAATATTATGGACCTGCTCCATACACCAGCGGCAATCTGATTTTGTGGGAAGACATACGAGATGGTATCATTCGAGAAGGAGACCGTGCTGGAACATATCTAAGATATGCTCGACCAACAATACTAAGTCATCTTCCTGTTGATGTAGAAGGTAAGCTTCTAAGCCCGCTTGAGTCTGGGCTAGCCAACGACTTTGTTCTTATCAATAATAGAGGACCATTTAAGTTAGGAGATATATCTCCAGTTGAGTATGCATGGAGGTCAAGCTCAGAGTTTCCGTTTGCTATCACTATTGCTCTATGCCTATTAAAACCTTTCGAGTTTATAGGAGACAGCTTTGATCGCTCTCAGGTTAAGTTAAACAATCTCGGTCAGACTGTTAATGTTAATACAAATCTTCCTGTAACTTTAAATGATATAAAAGTTCCTAAGACAGGTATACAGCAAGGAGCAGGATTAGTTGTCTACTTGATAGACTATGCTAAATCTAGAGGTGTTTCTTTAGATCTAGTCGAAAATAAAATAAAAAATATTGATGTAAATCTTACAACTCGACTAGGCGGTTTTGTTGATAAAGCTCAGCAGAAATATCTGTTAGACAGCAAGAATCCAAAATCTACTTCTACAGGAGTTTATATTCCTGCAGAAAACTACGACATTATTTTTAATGTAAGTGCTCCTATTTCCACTATATCATACAGTGGTGTGATCATAGAAAAAACATTAAACGGTTGGTATGTTACAGGATATGATGATCTTCATCCATACTTTCCTTATTACGAACCGTTGGCTAGTCAAGGTGATCCATTAATCTCTGTTGGCGGAGTGAGCGAAACATTTTCAGATTGGACGCTAGGAACTTCTTATGCTAACGGTGTGATCGTTAGAAACAACAACACTTATTATAGGAGTTTGATCACTCATACAGATTCATCTGCGGATGATCTAAACAACAAGACTATATGGAAGAAACTTCCTAAACTTCCTTTAGTTGGAGCAGTTGAAGCATTCAAGAGAAGAAACTTCAACTTCTCGGCAGTTAGCAAAATGAGCTATGGAACAGAGATAAATGAAATCCAAGACATAGTTAACTTCCTACTAGGATACGAAGCCTATCTCAAATCTAGAGGATTTGTATTTGAAAATTATGATCCTGATAATCAAGTAAGCCAAGACTGGACCACTAGTTGTAAAGAGTTCATGTTCTGGACCAGACATAACTGGGCTATAGGATCGATTATCACATTAAGTCCAGCCTCTCAGAAAGTCTATATAAAGACTCCTGTTGGAGTAGCAGACAACCTGTTAGATGGCTTTTATGATTATCAGGTATTAAAGAGTGATGGTAAACCTTTACAGCCACAATATATCAACGTGGATCGACAGTTCCAAGAAATAACTGTTGAAACTACCAATACTACAGAGGGCATATATTATATTAGATTATATTATGTTCTAAAAGAACACGTAACAGTGTTCAGTGATAAAACGGTGTTCAGTGACATCATCTATGATAAACCAACCGGATATAGACAGCAACGAATCAAGAGTCTAGGATTCCGTACCACTGACTGGTACGGCGATTATACAAGTCCGGGTTTCTTATTTGACAACGTTGATATCGCTGTATGGCAACCATTTGTAGATTATAGACTAGGGGATATTGTTGCTTATCAGCAATACTATTGGGTAAGCCAAGTTAATCAAGAAGGATCAGAATCTTTCAATACTAATCTATGGACTAAACTAGATACAGTTCCAGAAAAACAACTGTTATCAAACTTTGATTACAAGATCAAACAGTTTGATGATTATTTTAATGTTGAATCACAAGGCATTGGAGAAACTCAGCGAGAGCTTGCACGTCATACTGTGGGATATCAGTCTAGAGAATATCTACAGAATCTCGCAGAAGATCCAGTGACCCAGTTCCAGTTGTATCAAGGATTCATTAGAGAAAAAGGAACTATAAACTCTGTCAAGAAAGTTTTTGATAAAATAAGTCGCTCATCGGAATCGGCATTAGTTCTTGATGAAGAGTGGGCATTTAGAGTTGGACGCTTTGGTGGTGTTGATCAACTTAAAGAATATGAAATAAAGATAGAAAAATCCGAGTTTCCATTAAATCCTCAGCCTCTGCTGTTTGTAAATTCTATTCCGTCTGTTTCTAGCGATCGTTATTATAGAGTTATTGGCAGTGATTTTACTATCTCCCCAACACCTTATACTACAAACATAAATCCTTTAAGTCTAGAGGCAGAACCTGAAAACACAGCAGGATATGTAGCAACATCTCAAGTTGATTTTGCTCTATATAATGCAGACGCTATATTAGGTATAGACATTTCTACAGTTTCTGAAGGCGCACATTTTTGGCTTACATTTTATTCACCTGATTGGACCGTATGGAGATTCTCAGAAGCTGCAAACCTCAAGGTCGTTGATGCTGTAAAATCTGGGTTAACTGTTACTGTTACAATGAATCGCCGCCATGGGTTGACTGTGGGCGACATTGTAGGCTTTAGATCGATTCCTAACCTAACAGGATTTTATAAGATTACTGAAGTCAGTGATATGACTATTAGCGTTACTGTTACTCCTGCAGCACAGGATCCGGTTATTGACGGCAGCACAGTTACCAATGTAGGATTGTTTACTGAAGTTAGATTTGATACCTACGACATGGTTGATCCTGAAAAAGTAGCTTTGTGGAAAGAAGGATCTACTCTATGGGTTGACGATAATGGTAGCGGGCTGTGGGAAGTTATTAGAAAAACCAAACAATATTCTTTTGGAGAAATCAGTGAATATGGTTTAACATCACCACTGAGAACTGGTGCAGCAGTCTTTTATGATAATAGATCAAAAGAATCTATAGTTGGTATTCCGGGATCGGGCTATGCCGTTGTTTATTCTGATATTAACGGTGCATTGACTCCTAAGCAGATATTATCACCGCTGATCGAGTTTAGAACATTATCAATAGGATCATTCGGTCAGGCCATTACAGTAAGTCCAGACGGTCAATGGTTGGCTATTGGCGTTCCCTTAGCCAGTGGTGTTAAAAATACATATCTAGGACCATTTAGTTCTACAAAGAGTTATGCTCTTGAGGATGTTGTCCTTTATGATGATATTTTATGGACACCTAACAAGTTTGTGTCACCTGATGGCAGCACTTTAACATTTAACACAGAAGATTGGGACCGAGCAACAAACATTGAAGCCTATGGAGAAGCCAGGGGAGATGGATTCTCAGAACAGGGAATGATTGTTCTTTATACAAGGACATCTCAAGGTTGGGATTATTATAAAACTTTTGCAAGCCCAAGACCGGCAGCCGGGGAACTATTTGGTTCATCTATTAAGATGGCCAAGAGCGGTACATCATATTCGATGATAGTGTCAGCTCCTGGATCTTTAGATGGCATCGGTCGAGTTTACGTATACAGTCATAACGGAACTGGATGGGAGATTGGCGAGATTCTTCCATCTGAACTAGCATTGAACAACTCACTAGTTCAAGATAGATCTACTATGGCTCACGGTATACTTAACAGTGATGTTGAAATGCTAAAGATAGGAGACCAGTATGGCTCGGCGATAGCCATGAGCTATACAGGTGATATTATTGCAGTTGGCGCTCCGTTTAGTGATGGACAGGTTTTTGATCAGTACAGAGGTGTGTGGAATTCTACTACAGAATACTTCGAAGGTGAAGTAGTACAGTATGAAGGATTGTACTATAAGTTAGCTCCAGACACATCAGATTCCACATATACTAATACCGGAACCAATCCGACAACATTGCCGTGGGTGTCTATTGGCGATAGTACGATGAATCCATCTGGAAAAGTTTTTGTTTACAAAAAAGAATCAACCGGTTACAGATTAGTGCAGACTATTGGTGCAGATAATCTTTCTGAGTACAGCGATCTTTCTAAAGTAGAAACAATAAATGTAGGCGATCAGTTCGGTGCATCATTGGATTTAGATTGGTCAGGAACTACATTGGTTATCGCTAGTCCGCTGGGAGATATAAATCTACAGAATCAAGGTTCGGCCTATGTATTAAGATTAACAAACAATATTTTTAGAGTAAAACAAAAACTAGAAAGTTTTGAAGATTATCCTAATGAATATTTTGGACAGAGCATCTGTATAAGTGGAAATACAGAAAAAATTGTTATTGGAGCAAAGAATACTCCTTATCATGAGTCGGTTACATTCTTTAGCAAGGATGAAGGAACTACTACCTTCGATCACGGAGCTACAAGATTTAGTAAAGATTATGGTTTTGCCGGAGCAGTTTACGTATTCGAGAGAAAAGCAGATGTTTATTTCTTAGCTGAAAAACTATCTGCTGATCTGTCATCGAACGAATCTTTTGGTTACAGCGTGTATTGTACACCAGATAACATTTTAGTTGGTTCTCCTGATTATTATTCTAACGTATTAAATCAAAAGACCGGTCATGTGAGACTGTTCAAGAAACTAGAAAATGTAAATTCTTGGGAGATCCTATCGCAAAGAAGCTTAGTCGTTGATATAGAAAAGTTAAAGAGCATTTCTCTTTACGATGATGTAAACAATAAAAAAATACAAGATCTGGATATAATCGATCCAGCTAAGGGTAAAATATTAAACGAAGCAGAACAAGAGTTAACTTTCAAAGTTCCTTACGATCCTGCTGTGTATTCTATTGGTACAGACTTACAAACAGTTATACCATCGCAAGAATGGACTGATCATCATGTAGGAAAACTATGGTGGAATACATCTACAGCTAAGTGGATGTACTACGAACAAGGTGATACATCTTATAGAGTAGGAAACTGGAGTAGACAAGTTCCTGGTTCTAGCATCGATGTTTATGAATGGGTAAAGACCAAACTGTTGCCTAGTGAGTGGGCCGCATTAGCAGATACAAACAACGGAATAGCCAACGGTATCTCAGGACAACCTTTATATCCTAACGACGATGTCTATTCTCAACGTATTCTATATAATGCGTCGACTGGTGCGGCAACAGAAACGTACTACTATTACTGGGTAAAAAATAAAACTATTTTACCTACTAATGTTATAGGCAGAAATATATCAGCATCAACAGTGGCTTCATATATTAATAACCCTATTGGTTCGGGAACAGCATTTGTAGGCATAGCAGCAGAAAATACTCTTTTGTTGTATAACTTCAAATCGATTATTTCAACTGATTATGCTTTGTTGAATATAGAGTATAAGAAAGATACTAGTTCGTTAAACCCTGTACACAACGAATACCAGTTGATTAGAGAAGGGTCAACTCAAGGTGTTCCGTCTTATAAACTTGAAACCAAATGGATCGACAGTCTTGTAGGATACGATTCTGTTGGTAATAGAGTTCCTGATCCGGGACTGCCTGCGAAATTAAGATACGGAATCGAGTTTAGACCTAGACAAGGTATGTTTATTAACCGATTAACTGCACTAAGATTAACAGTCGATAATCTGAATGCATTCTTGTCAACGTATCCGTTGACAGATTCATTGGACTTTACGTACCTAAATCTAGTCGATCCTGCCCCTAACAGCCAACTAAATCTCTATGATGTAGCAGTTGACACAGATATCGATCTTGAAACCGTAAGCACTACTCGTGTAGAACCTGCGATTTTGCAAGTGAATATCATAAACGGACAGGTAGATACTATTGATATAGTAAGCAAAGGTTTTGGTTACAAAGTAGTTCCACCAGTAATCATTGACGGAGATGGTGAACTAGCAGCAGCCGAAGCAACTATAGATTCACAAGGCAGAATAATATCTGTTACGGTTACAACTAAAGGTAGAAAGTACAGTTATGCTTCTGCATCCATTAGACCTTTCTCAGTGTTGGTTAACAAAGATGCTACAGCCAATAACTTCTGGGGCATATATGCCTACAACAGTGATAAGAAGACATTCTATCGCACAAGAACTCAGGCTTATGATACAACTAGATATTGGAGTTTACAAGACTGGTGGTTGACCGGTTATTCATCAGTTGACAGAATAGTCAAAGAGATTCCTAATATTTCATATCTAGGGTTTGTTACCACCTATGTAGGCGATATGGTACGTATAAAAGAATACGCATCTGGCGGTTGGGCTGTATTGTTAAAAACTTCTGAAGGTAGCTCGAATCCGTCAGATGACTGGATGCTAGTAGGAAGAGAAAAAGGAACAGTTTTATTAGAACCTTCTCTATACGATCCAACAGTTGGCGGAATAGGTTATGATAATAACAAGTCATACGATACTGCATTTTATGATCTTGAAAACGCTAAAGAACTAAGAAATATTCTACGTGCAGTAAAAGATAATGCCTATAATCTAGGTTTCGGCGACCAATGGAGTAGTTTGTTCTTTGTAGCAGTTCGATATGTATTAACAGAACAGAAATATGTTGATTGGATGTTCAAGACTAGTCTTGTTACTGCCACACATAATGTTGGAGCTTTTGAGCAGAAGTTAAACTATAAAAATGATAACCTTGCGAGCTTCCAAGATTATATCAACGAAGTTAAACCATATAGAACAACAGTGAGAGAATACATTAGTAGGTATAATACCCTAGAAACAACAGGACTATCTACTTCTGATTTTGACCTTCCACCTGCATATAATGTATCTGAAGGAAAAATAACATCAGTAACAGAAACCCAAGAAACGATTCAGAGATATCCATGGAAATGGTGGCTCGATAATCATAGATATTCTATAACTGAGATTAGGTTGTCTAATCCGGGATCAGAATATAATTCACCGCCTACAGTTATTATTGACGGCGACGGAACCGGCGCAACTGCAAAAGCCTACATCTCAAACGGATCTGTGTCTGGTGTTGAGTTGTTAACTGCTGGCTCAGGATACACAAGAGCTTCTATAAAACTAGTTGGCGGCAACGGAAACAGCACCGATATAGCAACAGCAATACCGGTACTTGGTGATTCTAAAACTAGGACATTTAATCTTTCATTGAGATTTGATCGAGTTAATAAAGAATCTTCTTATTCTACTTTTACAAAGACAGATACTTTTGTTGCTGAAGGAAACAATGCTGTTTTTAAACTCAGCTATGCACCATCTAACAATAAGAATAAGATCAACATTTTAAGAAATGGTAATGTTGTTTATAAAGATGAATATTCTGTAAAGATTTATAAAGAAGGTATAGACAACTACTCTTTATTAAAAGGATCGGTAATCTTTGTTTCAGCTCCAAACAAAGGTGACAATATCGTTATTACCTACGAAAAGAACGATGAGTTATTGTATGCTGTTGACAGGATAAACAAATATTATCTAACAGAATCATCATCGCCTACTGCTTCTGGAATGCTAGGAAAAGAACTTAATCAGTTAATGACCGGTCTAGACTTTGGTGGCGTCCAAGTACAAGGAACAACATTTGAAGTCACTGGTGGTTGGGATGCTCTACCTTGGTTTTCTGACAGCTGGGACAGTGTAGAATCATCAAATGACATTTATTTTAGGGCAGATGGAAGTACGGCATCGTATACTTTTGATGCACCTCCTGCTGCTGGCCAAATTTATAACATCTATATTAAGAGAAATGGTGACACACAGTTTATAAGAATAGACGATCCATATTTTAACCCTGCGCAAGATAGTTCTATGCAGACTAATCCTCATGCAGAAATACCTACCTTTATAGGGGATGGATCGACTTCTGTGATAATGCTAACTCCTTATTTGAGTTTAAATGCAGGTGATACATTGGTATTCAGACAAATCGAAAGTGATGGTTCTGTTACTATTAATGATTCCAACATTTTAGACACAAAGATAAGTGGTGGCACATTAGCTGCTATGAGCGGAGCATATTCAACTGCTTCAGGTACTGCCGCAGAAGAAATAGTTCTAGAGGGTGGTAAATTTATAAGTCCTGAACAAGTTCCTGCACCTGAAGAAAATGTTCCTGGACAGGTACTAGATAGTCTTTCTATAAAAGTGTTTAATAACACAAGGTCGGGAGCCACTCCTCTTAACCACAGGACTATCTATTCAGATGGAATAACTTTAACTTATAAGATAGGACAAAAAATAATCGAAAATAGCTCTTTGTTAGTCTATATCAATAAGATTAAGAAAACAGAAACTATAGATTATTCTATCGATTATAAAGATCAAGAAATAACTTTAAACAGCCTAGCACCTGCGGGAAATATTATTGAAATTATTTCTTTAGGTATTGGCGGCCACAATCTTTTAGATTATCAAGAGTTTGTAGCTGATGGTGATACTAGTTTATTTTTAACTGATGCAAACTATACAGATACTACTTCAATATTTGTAACAGTAAATGGAATCTATAAGGAAACAGCATTCGTCAACAGTACAGGAGTTGTTGATTCTCAAAATAGAACATTGGTCCAGTTTGGTATAAAACCAACTCTAGGTGATGTAATATCTATACTTGTTTTAGGTTCTGAAAACGGTAATGTATTAGACGGATACGGTGTAGTAAGGATCAATCAACAAGTGTTTAACTATGAAGGAAGTACAAGAACCTTTAGTTTAAATCATTCTGTAACTGAAGATCCTAAACTAGTATCTCAGATCGGTGCCAACTTTAATAATGTTCTTAACGCATCGGCCGCGTCATCGATGATAGTCGAAGTTAACGGAAAAGCATTAAAGGGACCCGATAGTGTTTATTTTGTCTATGATGGAGTAACTAAAGATTTTGTTCTAGGAGAAGATCCTTACACCGGCCCGGGTGCTGTACTAACTAGCAACATTTCTGTTTATATTAACGATGAACTTAAGACTTTTATTCAAGATTATGTCTATGATGGTACTTCTAAAACTATTACTATCACAAAATCATTGACTAAAGGTGATGTTATTAAAATAGAAACAAATTTTATATCTGATTATAAAATAGAAAACAATAGTCTAGTTTTATTAGATACAATATCATTAGTTGACGGTGACACTATTGGTGTTACATGGTTCAACGAATATACTTCGATGGATCTAATCTCAGACGAATATACTGGTGGTAAGGTACAATACCGACTCTCTCACAGCCCTATATCAGTAAGCTATGTATGGGTTTATAAAAATGGAGATAGATTGTCACAAGATGTTGATTATTATGTAGATCAAGATCGATCATTGATATATCTCAAGAACAAGACTACTGAAGATGATAATATAAAAATTCTTTTATTTGGGTCTCAGATCTATAGATTACCTAGTGGATATGAAATCTATAAAGACATGTTAAATGTCTACCACTTCAAGAGGTATTCACAAGGAATGGATGTTGTACTGGCAAAAGATTTGAACTATTTTGACACCTCACTAGAAGTTACAGATTCTACTGAACTTTCAGATCCTATTCCTTCTAGAAATATTCCTGGAATAATAACCATAAACAACGAGCGTATTGAGTATCTATCTAAGGTTGGAAATGTTCTTTCTAAACTCAGAAGAGGAAGCCTAGGAACATCGATAGCTACATTGCATGCCAAGGGCAGCTATGTCGTTGATGTAGGTATCAAGGAAACAGTTCCTTATAACGAAACGCAAGATCGTACAGATTTTACCAGCGATGGGAAATCAGACGATTCTACTATAGGAACAGCTCAAACAATCGGACCGTTAGAGTTTACACCTAGCAAAGGAACTAGATCAATATGGTATAAAAATACCATCCCATCAGATTTTGGGCCTTGTGATCAGATAGAAGTATTTGTAGGCGGCCGCAGACTGCGTAAAGATCCCTTACAGGTATTTGATGAAACTCTAGGAGCCGAAGGATCCGGAAAATACAAGACTCTTGAAGCAGAGTTTAGTGTTGACGGAACCACCCCTTACATAAGACTAACCGAAACAGTTCCAGCAAATACGCTGATAACTGTCATCAGGAAACTAGGTAGAACTTGGTATGATCGAGGCGAAAATACCGTTACTAGAGGCGTTACGCTGCTAGAAAACACAACTCCGATCGCTAGATTCATAGCAGAAAAGACTACTAAAATACCTGAATAAATACTGATATGGAACCACAAGAGACTAACATGACCGAAAACCAACAGCAAAAAACTGATGCTCAGCCCAACGAAATTGGAGGTTTCCATTTTGAAGGGCATATCAAGATCTATGATCCGCAAAACGGCGAGATATTCGTAGATAAGCGTAATGCTATTCATTATGAAAATATGTCTGTAGCGATGGTACAGAGTTTATCAAACCAGGGATTGGGTACTATCTATCAAATGGATTTTGGTAACGGCGGAACAACCGTCGATCCTACAGGACTCATAACTTATCTTACTCCGAATACTATCGGTGTAAACTCTAGTTTATACAGCAAAACCTATCAAAAAATAGTAGATCAGCAAGCAGCAATCAACTCAGATCCTGTTCGTAATAAGATGGAAATACGTCATATTAGTGGAGCCACTTACTCGGATATTGTTGTTAGTTGTTTATTAGATTACGGCGAACCTACTGATCAGGAAGCATTTGACAACTCTGTGGATTTAAGCGGAAACTTTGTTTTTGACGAACTTGGTCTAAGAAGTTACGATCCTAGCGGAACAGGTAAACTTCTTACACACGTGGTATTTCACCCCGTACAAAAATCTTTGAATAGGTTATTACAGATTGATTATACAATACGTATTCAGAGTCTAACTGGATTCACTGGAGCTTAATAAATGCCATATAATGTAACCAGTACTGATAAAACAAAGATTATCACTGTCTATGACAATACGTCAGACACTTCTAGCACCAGTCTAACATTTCCTGGTAGAAATGTAACAGGATACGGTCAAACTATAGCAGAAAACTTTCTACATCTACTAGAAAATTTTGCCGCTGGAACCGAACCAGTTAACCCTACAGTGGGTCAGGTTTGGTACGATACAGTAAATGCACAGCTCAAACTTTACGATGGTGATTGGAAAGCAGCTTCAGGAATACAAAAAGGTCCTTCTGAACCAAGTGTAGAAACAGCCAAAGTTGGTGAGTTATGGATTGACACAACCAATCAACAGTTAAGAATCTTCACAGGTGCTAGATGGATTCTTGTAGGTCCTGCAGAAAGTTCAGTTGATGGTCTAAGATACGGACCGGCTGTAGAAGCTATATCAGATAGCGACAACGTAACAAGAAATATTTTAGTTTTCTATATCGCTGATGTACCTATCATCATTGTAAGTAAAGATAGTTTTACACCAAAAGTAAACATTCCAGGGTTTAGTCCGACAGCAATAAATCCCGTACCTATACATTCTGGTATCAACATCCATATCCCAGATGCAACAACACAAGATAAATTTCAAGGCGGGTACATTCCTAAACTTTTTGGAACAGCAAAAAATGCGGACGCACTAAATGTCGGTGGTACAGAAGTTGCCGCCGGTAAGTTTTTAAGATCGGATATTTCTAATACAACAGATTATGGGATCATTATTCGAAGCAATGAAGGTTTAACTCTAGGTGTTAACAGTGATTTCCGTATATCTAATGACAATACATCAGCATCGATTTACAACTCTAAATCGGGAAGCTCTTTAGATTTACAAACTAACAAAGACGGAATACCAAACACAGTCCTTCGAGTTAAAGGAACGTCTGTAGGTGTTAATGTTTTAGCGCCAGAAGAAGCTCTTGATATTGACGGTAACCTACAAATAACCGGTTCAGTTATTATTAATAATACCACACAGAGTACTAATCTTTCAAACGGAAGTTTAAGAACACTTGGTGGCATTTCTGTTACAAAGAATGTACTGATCGGTACTGATCTAACAGTATCAGGAACATCCCAGTTAGGTGGAGTAGTTCCATCGGCAACAGAAACATTTGACCTGGGCTCGACAAGCAAGCGTTGGAAAACTGTGAGAGCAAAAACTATCGTTGCTGATGAAATACAAGGTATCTTGAATGGTAACATTAGTGGTAACGCCAACACAGCAACCAGTTTGAGAACAGCAACAACTTTTAAACTTGAAGGAGACGTCATTAGTCCTTCGATCTCTTTTGATGGGCAAGTGGGGGGTTCTACAAAAATATTTGTTACATCGCTGACATCAAATATTATCAGTAGTAAAGATTTTCCTAATCCTAACTATTCTAACGCTGAGGATTTAGTATTAACCTATAGACCTAGCTTGGCAGGACAAGGTGGAGCTAGCGGTCTTCTCAAACAGACTAGAAATACTTTTATCGGAGATCTAGGTGTTCCTATAGGGACTATGTTCCCTTATGCAGGACAACTTCCACCATACGGATATTTGTTCTGCGATGGATCAGAAGTAGAGCGTGTAAAATATCCAGATCTTTATGACATCATTGGAACGACTTATAATGGATCCACAGCACTAGTTGGTGTAGGAACATTTAGACTTCCGGATATGCGAGGACGCTTTGCTCTTGGCAGAGACAATATGGATAATGCTCAGAGTGTTCCAAACTCATTGGGCGGGTTTACTGATGCAGGCGGCGGCACGGCTGGTCGAGTACCTGACATCAAGGCACAAAGCATCGGCGGCTCTGCTGGTCAGAGTTCAGTTACATTAGACCTGTCAAATCTTCCAGATCACGAACATTCTATGTTAGTAAATGGAATACAATATTCTGCAGTCAGAGTGGATACTGCTATTAACTCTCCTGCAACAACTGGCCTTGGACCGAACGTACCTGGTGGCGCACAGTATCTTAATACTACAGGAGGCATTAAGAAACCAACAGTTGATTATACATTAAAACAGGCAGTTGGTATAATGAATCCATATCTAACCGTGAACTACATTATTAGATCTGGTCCTCCGGCATTTACAACAACTACAACCTAATAGGGCAAGAACATGGCGTATCAAGTTAACAGAACAGACGGATCAATAGTAGCTGTAGTTGCAGACGGTCAAATCGATACATTATCGACTGATCTTACTTTGATCGGAAAAAACTACAGCGGCTTTGGAGAAGCCCTTAATGAAAATTTAATAAAACTTCTAGAACATTTTTCAGGAAGTACAAAACCATCACATCCTATACGAGGACAGATATGGTTTGATACCGCAGAAGGAAAACTAAAGGTTTATACAGGAACTAGTTTTGTTCCCGTGAGCTCTGCTACTATTTCGAGTACCCAACCTTCGACGTTGGGTGTTGGTGATCTTTGGTTCAATGATGTAGACAAACAACTATTTTTCTATGACGGTACTAGCACGATATTGTTAGCGCCTGCTTATTCAGTGACTCAAGGTGTAAGTGGTCTAAAGATTGAAAGTATATTAGATACATTAAATCAAACTAGAGTTATTACATCATTGTATAATAACGGAATTTTACTTGGAATATTTGCTAAAGATTCATTTACTCCAAAGAATGCTATCACAGGGTTTTCAGGCAGCATTATTCCTGGTTTCAATGCAGGTACACTAACCGGATTAAAGTTTAATGTAACGGCCACTAATGCTGAAAACTTAAATGCAGTTCCAGCCGCTAACTATGTTCGAACAGATACTGCGAACTCGATGCAAGGGCAGTTGAAGATTACCACAGACCTTGGTATTATTATCGGTAGTGCTGACCAAGCGACATTGCGAGTTACCAATGGTGATGTGATATTAGCTAACTCTGCATCTAATAGAGATTTGTTTATTAATGTACGTAAAGACATTACAGCCGAAACAGGCATTAGGATATCAGGATCGACAAGGACGATTGACATATATCCTAATCAACCAGAAAGCCAAGTTAATCTTGCAGGTAATCTAACTATCGCTGGCAATCTAACAGTAAATGGTGACACTACTACAGTCAACGTTTCCACAGTAACGGTTGAAGATAAAAATATTGTATTGGCAAAAACTACGGGAGTCTTACCTACTGATGCAAATGCTGATACAGGTGGCATGATAGTACAAGGTGCTACAGCACATGTCTTTGTTTGGTCAGATGGCGGAGCAGCCGCGGGTTCAAATAGTTCAGAAGCTATTGCTGGAGGATATATTGATGCGTTGCCTGCTTTATACAGTAAAGCATGGAATAGTTCAGAACATATCAATCTCGCAGCAGGAAAATATTTTGCTATCGACGGAGTTCCAGTTTTAACAGGAAACTCGTTGGGAGCTAATATTACTAGTATTCCTGGGGTTACATCATTTGGTACACAGTCTGTAGTTAATATTGGCCCAGGTGTTCCACCTGTACCTTATATGAAGTTGGAAGATAATAGGATTTCTACACTTCAAACCGACCAAGATTTAGAGATAGCACCTAATGGGAATGGAAATATAGCCCTTCAAGGTTATCCAAGAATCACAGGTATGGGAGATCCGGTCAGTGCCCAAGATGCTGCGACTAAAGAATATACAGATAATAGATTAGAAACACGTCCGGTAGCATTAAGTATTGATCTTTCAGATGGTAAAGATAACTCTTACATCATCACAAATATTTTGAATAACGTTGCGCCACCTGCTGATTTTAGAAATGGAGCCGTTGCTAGAGTCTTATGTAATATTCTAAGTCCTCAGTCTACTACATTAGATATAAATCCCTTGCTCAATCAGAGTACGGCTACATTTAATACTCCGACAGGTACAGCTCCAGCAGTTACAAACGTTGCTATTAACACAGCAATCATTCCGCCTAGCACAATTTCAGTTACACGTATCGTTAAGATATTCCAGATTATCGCAAATAACTGGCAGTTTGTAGGCGACACAGTATTACCACCATAATGAGATCGGAGCGCATAGAACATGTCTTACATTATTAACAGATATAACGGCCAGCAGCTTGTTGTTCTACAAGATGGAACGTTAGATACAACTACTAGCATTGGGCTAGTAGGTAAAAATTATATTGGCTATGGCACACAACAGAATGAAAACTTCTTATATCTGTTAGAAAACTTTGCCAATGATAAACCGCCACTGAGACCTATTAGCGGACAAACATGGTTTGATACATCAAATAATACCATGAATGTGTACAATGGTACTGAATGGCACCCTATTGGCGGGTCAGTGCAGGATACAGAACCAGAAAATCCAGCTCCAGGAGCTCTATGGTTAAAGACTCCTATCAATCAACTTTATGTATTCAACGGCGATGAATGGGCATTAATAGGTCCTGAAAACGTTGAAGGCTTTGGCGCAATGACCAGAGCCATATCTACAGTATTATTTGACTCTAATAATAACCCTCATCCTGTAATAGAGCTGTTAATAGCGGGCGAAGTTATTGCTATAGTATCCGGTGCGGCCTTTACTATTAGACCTGATGTTGGTATTTTAGGTTTTAACAATCTCATTAAAGGTATCAATCTAGCAGAGTTTGTTAAACTTAAAGGGGATATAGTAGGTCTTGCCGACAGAGCTTCAAGATTAGAAACACCAAGAAAAATCAACGGAGTATTTTTTGACGGGCAGTCTGATATAACTATTACAGCATCAACACCTGGCATACTAAAGAAAGGTAGTTATATTACAGGTAGCAACTTTAATGGTAGTACTGATATTACCTGGGGTGTAGATGCTAGTCCAAATAATGTTATAGGCAAAGTTGTTGCACGTGATACCGCAGGAAACTTTTCTGCAAACAGAATCACAGCAGATTTAACAGGTAACGTCACTGGTGATGTTACATCAACCGGCATCAGCGATTTTAATATCATTACAGCCAATGAGTTTAGAGGTGCAGTATTAACTGGTAATAGCTATACTGCAACTAGATTACAAACCGCGAGGACTATAAACGGAGTCCTCTTTGACGGTTCAGCTAATATTGATGTAACTGTTGATGCAGAAAATTTAATCGGTACTGATCTAAATACAGGCATAATCAACTCAAATCTTACCAAGGTTGGGTATCTAAATGAGTTGTCAGTTCAGGGATTTGGGGGCATTAAACTAGGTAACGGCAGCACAACCAACTTTAGCCTATTAGTTGATGGATCTATTGGTAAAATTAAAGCAAACACAGAGTTTAATCTATCGATACAAGACATAACGATTTCAGGCAGCTATCCTACATTGAGATTAACTCCTAGTGCAGTGACTATTACCGAAGGGGGTGCATCTTTACCTGCGATTATTCCTGATACAGATGGTGGTTGGTTGCTAGGAACACCTAATAAAAAGTTTGGAGACTTGTACACTGCCGATGTATACGGTACAGTTTTCCATGGTGATATTACAGGAAATGCTCCTACAGCTGATCACGCTATAAACGCAACGAATCTTGATAGCGGCCAAATCGGTTCATTGCCATATCAGTCTGGACCAGGCACCACAACGATGCTGCCGCCAGGACAACCGGGTCAGGTATTGCAGACCGCAGGTACAGGAAATCCTCCATTTTGGGGAGCAGCTTTTGTTCGTGGTATGATCATGCAATGGTATGGAGCATCTAATGCCGTACCTAGTGGATGGGGCTTGTGCGATGGTACAAACGGAACCCCAGATTTACGAAACAAGTTTGTTGTTGGTGCAGGAAGCACTTATACAATGGGTACTACAGGTGGTTCTACATCATCAACTAACAATGTAAATCTTACTTTTACAGGTACAACATCGGCAGCAGGAGCTCACAGTCACGGTGGTTCTACTGGCAGTACTGCGCTAAGTGCTGCTATGATGCCCGAACACTATCATAACTTTACAGACGTTTACGCGATCGTCGGTGACTACGGTCTTGGAGGCAGTACAGCCTCGGCATATGATAGAAATGGAACATACATCTATCCTAGCTTTTACGCTGGAAACGCTAGTGACGGAGATCGAGACAACGGATATTATGGGTTTCCAAGCAGAACTGATACAGCAGGTGGCGGGCCAACAGGAGCTCCGCACAATCACAGCCTTAGCACTGACGGAAATCACAATCACAGTATAACAGTAACAGCAAACAGCGGAGATATTGTGGTACAAACATTACCGCCCTATGTAGCATTGTTTTACATAATGAAACTCTAATAAATATAACGAATAAAGGTGGAGCAGCCCAATGGCATATACAATTAACAAATTTAACGGTTCTTTTTTAGTAACCGTACAAGACGGAACCGTAGATACTAGCACAGATCTTAATCTCGTAGGTAAAAACTACGCCGGTTACGGTGCTATTGAAAACGAAAATCTTGTTTATCTTCTAGAAAACTTTTCAAACACCAGTCCCCCTCCAAAGGCACTAACTGGACAAATATGGTATGACAGCGGAAATAAGAAGCTGAAGTACTATGACGGTAGCAAGTTTAAAGTTGCCGGCGGTGCTGAAACCGGATCATCTGCTCCATCCGGACTAGCAACAGGCGAGTTTTGGTTTGATACTAGTGCTAAACAGCTATACACATGGTCCGGAACTGAATATGTATTGATTGGTCCGCAGGCTAGTCCAGAACTAGGAACAAGCTCAGTAACTTCTCAGGTTGTCAAAGACGACACAAACGCTAACCAAACGATATTAAAGATCATTGCAGGCGGCAAAGTAATGGCCGTCGTTAGCGAATCTGAGTTTGTGTTAAACAATGTTAATCCGATTACAGGATTTTCTCTAATCAAGAAAGGCATTACTTTAGTTAATACTAACTCTAATGGTATTACTACAACCGGTACAGCATATTTCTGGGGTACCGCTAGTAATGCAGTTAGCTTAGGTGGTGTTGAAGCGACAGAATATATTAGAAAAGGTAGCATTACATTTGATCAAGATGTTACTTTTCAGAATGCCGGATACTATGTAGGTAACAGTAAAGACCTATATGTACATATTGGTACTAACGTACAAGGTAATACCAGTTCGCTACTAGAAAGTATCAATAATGGAAATCCAGTAACTATTCGTATCAACTATAACAACTCTGCAGAAGACGTTGCTATCTTTGATAATACTGGAATGATTCCAGGTGCAGATAATGCTTATACAATCGGTAATACTGGGTATAGATGGTCCGATGTTTATGCCACTACTTTCCATGGCAATCTAACAGGAAATGTCACAGGCAATAGTACTGGAACACATACAGGAACAGTAGCGGCTGTTGACGCGACTATTTTAGTTAATGGTTCTACTAAAGAAATAGGATATACCGGTGCTACTATACGTGGTAATCTTGTTGGAACTGTATCTGGTAACGTTACAGGTACAGCTACTAACGCAACAACTCTTACAAACTTTGTTCCTAGCACTTCGTTACCTAGTAGTATTGATAAAACATCGATTCCTGTTAGAAATAGCAGCGGAAATATCATAGCTAATCAGTTTGTTGGAACTGCTGATAAAGCAGATCGTATCAAGATCGATGACACAGCTATCGATTCTGATCCTAACTACAAAACAGCAAAAACAACAGCAACAGGAAGTACCATTGCAGCTAGAACATCCGGCGGTAATCTAGTAGCTGTGTTATTTGATGGTACTGCAACAGCAGCACGTTACGCTGACCTTGCAGAAAAATATTTGCCAGACCAAGAATATGCACCTGGCACAGTAGTTACAATCGGCGGCGATGCAGAGATTACACAAGCCAGCGGTGGGGATAGAGCCATTGGTGTTATTAGTACAAACCCAGCCTATATGATGAATAAAGACCTCGAGGGTGGTGTTTATGTCGCACTAAAAGGTCGTGTACCTTGCAGAGTGTTAGGCCCAGTTTCCAAGGGCGATGACATGTGCCCGGGACCAAATGGTGTAGCAGTTTCAGATAGATTTGGAGATAAAAAAGTGTTTGGGGTCGCCTTAGAATCGAGCGATGATGAAGGCGAAAAAATCATTGAAGTATTGGTGTTATAATGAGCGGAGCAGTTGGATCACAGATTGCTGCGGTAGACTATACTAGCATTCGTGCTAAGATTATAGCTCTTTTAGGCACCGGATCAGCAGATAAAGGGTATGGACAGACTGTTTACAGTGCTGATGTAACCAGCGGCCAAACCGCAACCAAAGCACAGTGGGATGCCTTAAGATATGATCTCATGTCTATCAAGTTTCACCAAGATGGTGTGATGCCATCTATAGTGGAAATACAGAAGACTGATCCAATAAGATACGGTGCAGGTAATCCAAATACTGATTATGATAATCTCGCAGATCAGGCCACACTTACTAGATTCAATGTCGGACTTGGACAGTTCGCGGTAACTAGCAAAGCCAATGCCACTTATACAAGTTTATGGTCGATTGAGGCAACAGCAACGCTAACAGTGACATTTGCCAATGCAAATCAAGGAAGATATTTTTTCAATAGCGGCGGAAGTATACGTTTAACATCAACAAGGACCGGCGGTGTAGCAACACTACAAAATGCAGCATGGACTAGCATACTTTCTTCAGTAGGAACGATAGCTTTTGATGCAGACAAAACAAAACAACTAAGCTATTATACTTTAACAAATAACTATCAGCTGTTTAAATATCTAGCTTCTAGTGCTCCTTATTCTAATAGCTATTATCAGGTAGAGGCAAAATGTGATGTTGCTAATAATATCAACGGAACTGCCACACAGATAATATTCAAAATCAGGTGGGTTGATGCATACGTCGATCCTGACGTGCTCACTGGTTATGTGAATCCTCCGGGCGATGGTGTAGATGGTACACTATCTTTAACAGTAGAGGAAGCCAAAGCTGCTGGAACACTATTTCCTACAGGAACATTTAGTATCGTAAGTCCTACATATTCGCTATCTTCGATTACCGCTACCTGATAAAGTAAATATTACCATGGCAGTTAATGATAAAATCAGTCAAGCAGACTACAATAGCATCCGAAACAAAGTAGTTCCTATAATAGGAACAGGTTCTAGTAACTCTGGGTATGGTCAGTTTGTTGTCAGTTCTGCTGTCGCAGAAGGGCAGAAAGTTTCATACAACGATTGGATGAAGCTTGGATATGACATCATAAACTGTTATAAACATCAACAAGGAACCAATCCTGCAGTAGCGGTCGTGGCTGAAGGAAATACAATACGTTACAGCACTACATTTACTCCAGCTGCCACCGACTCTCCAGTTACACAGCTTGATTCGTGGGCTAACACCGTTGTTTCAAATAAGTTTACGATAGCCCCTAGCCAGTCTTATACGACCAATGTTGGCACGGTTACACAAACATGGCCGGGGGTATACGGAAATACTTGGTCAGTGCGTATTCAGTGTACAGTCACAGTTACATTTTCCAATGCAGATCAAGCTAGATACTTCTTCAACTCTGGCGGAGAAATAAGATTTACCTCTAGTCGCAGCGGAGGTCAAAATATTCCGCAAAATACATCTTGGACTAATCTATTAAGTTCGGTGGGCACAGTCGCTTGGGGCGGAAACAAGCCCGGTACTGGAACATCTCCTAACGATAATCTAAACTATTATAGATGCAGTAATATTTTTAGCAACTTCTATTCGGCGAGTGCAAGCACTCCCTATGGTTCTAACTCTTATATTCTGGCAGCTAGGACTCCTGGAATAGCCAACAATAGCTCAGGAACAGCCAGCAGCATTGAGTTTCAGATTACCTGGAACGATGCTCACGTAGGCGATTCTGGAGGTCCTGACTTTGTTGATGGAACTTTTAGTCTAAACGTTTCGACACTAGCTGCCTCGGGAACATTAGTTCCTGTTGGTGCAGGTAACTTCACTGTTTCGACTCCAGTTATAACAATCAACGCTATAACAACATAAATTTTCCTGGTTATCATAGCATAATAAATAAACTGCTATGTTAATCAGGAGAAACAATGGAAGAACAACTCAAGCAGGCTCTTGACTTTTCGAACTATCGTCAGAGCTTTTCTATCCAAAGAAAAACCCTCAAAGAAAAGATCGAAGCCAAACTCACCTATGGCGCATCTGGTGGAATCTTTAAGATTGATCAAACACTCATAGCATTTGTTAAGTTTTTGATCGACCAAGAAAGAACGCAAAATGTTCCGTTGATCGACGCTAACGGAAATCCTGTCTTAATCCCCGACCTTAATATTTTTATGAATGAAATATTAGATAGATATTTCACATCGGTCTACGAATATCACGAGCAATATCAAAATCTTAGAAAGAGTAGATCTGTAGAAAAGTTATTAGACCTATGACCAACGGTATTCTAATATTTGCTCATAACAATAGAGAAATAGACTATGCCCTTATGGCAGTGATAGCCGGGGGTCTAGCACGTAAACATCTTAATGTTCCTGCAACACTAGTGACAGATGCTTCTACATTAGAATGGATGGCAAAATCGGAAATAGTAGAAAAAGCCAAAGAAGTCTTTGAAGCGTTTATTATCGTTGAAAAACCTTTAACTGATAATCAACGTCGATTACATGATGGAAAATTTTCTGATGTATTAGTTCCGTTTGTTAATGCTAACAGAGCAAGTGCTTGGGATCTAACTCCCTACGATAGAACATTATTAATAGACAGCGATTTTTTAATTTTTTCTGATAGATTGTCTGAATATTGGGATGTAGACGAATCTATATTAGTTTCTGATTCTATGAATGATATGGTTGTTCCTTCTAGGAACGGATATCATGACAACTACATTTCTGATACAGGAGTAAAACTGTTCTGGGCAACAACAGTAATGTTTACTAAAGACGATGTCTCAAAAATGTTTTTTGAAACAGTAGATTTTGTTAGGACTCATTATTCTTATTATGGAGATCTTTTTAGATTTGATCCGAGGCAATACAGAAATGATATCAGCTTTAGTGTAGCAAATCATTTATTGTATGGCTTTGAGGAACCGGTAATGTCATTGCCTCCGGTACTAACGACCATAGATAAGGATATACTACATTCTGTAGATGATAACGGAAAACTAACTTTTTTATTGTCCGGTAAAGTAGATGCTAACTATTGCCCTGCGACTATAAAAGATACAGATGTGCATGTAATGAATAAAAAAAGTATAGTTAGAAATGCAGAAAATCTTATGAGGTTGATATGAACTTTGGTTATCTTATAATCGTGTCAACGTCAGATAAAGCAGATTATTCTCAGATGGCATATGCTCTTGCCCTGAGTATAAAGAACACTCAAAAAGAAGGGTATGATAAAGTAGCACTGGTGATCGATGACAAGATGTATCTCGATAGATTCGAATCTAAATGGGTTTTTGATCATATTATTGAATGGAATGAAGAAACATTTTGGGATGGGCGTTCTTGGATGGATCGATTAAGTCCTTTTGACGCAACGGTTTGTCTAGACGCTGATATGTTATTTTTAAGAGATTACAGTCATTGGATTGATTATTTTTTAGAAAACACTGAGTTATATGTAGCCAATAAAGGGTTTACTTATAGAGGTGAAAAAATAACTTCTGATGAGTATAGAAGAACTTTTACAAAAAACGAACTGCCAAATCTTTATAGCTTTTATACTTTTTTTAAACGTGATAGTGAGATGGCTAAAGAATTCTTTTCTTTAGGTAGACATATCATAAAAAATCCTTTACAATTTTCAAATGTATATCTATCAAAACTAAAACCTAAAGTTTTAGGAACAGATGAAGCTTTCTCATTGGCAGCTAAGATACTAGATATTGCGGATGAGATCGCCTATGACCTAGAGTTTCCTAGAGTAGTGCATATGAAACCGATGGTACAAAACTGGCCTTGGCCTGCTGACACAGTAACAGACCATGTAGGGTTTTATCTTAATAGAAAAGGACAGTTAAAAATAGGAAACTATCAACAGCACGATATAGTTCACTATGTTGAAAAGGATACTATTACTCCTGAGCTTATCAATATACTTGAGGAAATAGCATGGAAGAAATGATCGATTTTGATAAATGGCTTTCAGAATACGAAGTTCCTGAAGTAAGATATGTCGCAGTCTATGACAAGGATACTGGCAAAGTTATCAGCGTTGGGCCTAAGTCTGCATTTCCAGATGAGAAGTTTAAAGTATTTGTTGACACAGAAATCGCTGAGTTAATCTTAAAGGGTACTATTAGCATACATTCTTGTTTTGTTGATCCGATGGGTGATAGTCTTGAAATAACAGAAATGAAATCTGTTTTCAAGATAGACGATGTTGTCCATAGAGTAATAGATAAAAGATGGTCTGGTGTAGAAATACCCGATATCTATATTACCTATGATACTACTTCTAAAACATTAAAGATTGAGTTGACTGAAGATTTAAATGGAACGTATATACAGGCTGAAGAGTTCCAACCACGACCAAAGCGTTCAGTACATTGGGGCGGAGACACATTGATGAATTTCTTATTGACTGATTATAACGATCCTAATGTATTAATCAAGATGCTGTCTGTGAGATTAGATGAACTAGTAGGTCAGGCAAAGATATTTGAAAATATTAATCTTCCTGAAAAGTTCAGTGTGTATACTAGAAGAATATTTAAGAGTTATGTATTGGAGATATTATGAAAGTCATTGAGTTTGACGTAGTGTTTCTAAGTTATGACGAACCGAATGCAGATCTTCATTATGCAGATTTGTGTAATAAAGTGCCCTGGGCAAAAAGAATACATGGTGTGAAAGGCAGTGATCATGCACATAAAGCCGCAGCAGAGTTATCAGAAACTGATTGGTTTATAACTGTAGATGCAGATAACATCGTAAATCCTGACTTCTTCAATCTCGATCTTAAGATGGATGATCCTAAGATACAGGTCTACGGCTGGTGCGGAAGGAACTCTATCAATGGACTACGATATGGCAATGGTGGTTTAAAAATCTGGCGTAAAGATTTTGTTCTAAACATGCGTACTCATGAAAACGCAGAAAGCGAACGAGCACAGGTAGATTTTTGTTGGGAAGATGGATATCGTAATTTTCCTAGAGTGTATTCTGAAAGCGTTATTACAGGTTCACCTTTTCAAGCCTGGCGAGCAGGATTTCGTGAAGGTGTCAAGATGACCTTGCTCGATGGAGTAAAAGTTCCTCCACAGGAAATCAAGCAGCAGATATGGTGGCATAACATACATAGACTCCGTATGTGGTCAACCGTAGGAGCACATGAAGAAAATGGTATCTATGCAGTCTATGGAGCTAGATTGGGAACATGGATGACCAACTGCACTCAGTGGAACTATGTAGATGTTAGAGATTTTGAAATACTAAGAGGAATATGGAATCAGTATGGCCGACCATATGAAGAAGTAAATGGTGAAGGTCTCGTAGAAGCTATCAAAGATTTAGGAGAACAAATCAAGCATGAACTTGGTCTCGATTGGCCTTGGCTTGATGCGGCGCAGAGCAAATATACGCTAGATCTATATGACGAAACTATTAATCTGGGTCTAACATATTATCAGATGAACGAAAATGTATGATATATTTTTCTTTGGTGGTCTGGGTGAACAATGGGAAACTCTAAAGAGGAGATATCCTAATGCTCAACGCCTTGACAAAAATATGTCTATAGATCAGATACAGAAAAAATCTTTTACTAAGATGTTTTGGTTAATATGGGATGATCTTATACTTTCTGATTTTAATCTGAACAGTTATCGAGCAACAAAATGGGATGAAGAATACACCCATGTTTTTAAAAATAAAAATACCTATGATGGTATATGTCTTATAAACAAAACAATATCCATTTCTAATAGAGAGTTTAAAAACAGATTCTTTATGAATAAAAAAGAAATAGATATTGTGGCCAGTAATCCTATTCCTTTTGAAGTTTTCTATATTAAGTCATACGATGATTATCTGTATGCTGTCGAACATTCAAATCTTGAAATGTTTTGGGCGGTTTGGAATGACATCGATGTAGATTTTGATTTTGATTATTATGTTCCTGCTTACGATAGCTTTCACAGAAACATTACTCATGTTTTTAAGAACGGAGAGTATTATGACGGCATATGTTTATTTTCTAGGAATGAAAAGATAACCAAGCGTGAGTTTGATAATAGATTTTTCACAAATAAAAAAGAAGTAGACATCTTAGCCAGCACTCCGAGGTCTTTTGAAGTTTTTAATATTTCAAGTTACGAAGATTATCAGAATGCATTAAAAACTTCTGAGACAGACATGTTTTATGCTGTATGGAATGATGTCAAACCTAACGACTTTGATTTTAGCTATCAGGTACCCAAGTATAATCAAACGATAGTACATATTTTCAAAAACGGAAATAACTTTGATGGAATATGTTTGTTTCCTAAAAGGAATGTGTATGCACGTCGAGAGATTGAAAAACGATTCTTTCATACAAAGAAAGAAGTAGACATAGTTGCCAGTCAACCTAAAGACTTTGATATAGTTTTTATCTCATATCACGAACCGTATGCCGATAAACATTATCAGAAGCTGCAGGAAAAAGTTAAGAGAGATATAAAACGTATTGACGGTGTTAAAGGGATACACAACGCACACATAGAAGCTGCGAAGCAGGTTTCTACACCTATGTTTTGGGTAGTTGATGCTGATGCAGAGGTATTAGAATCTTTTAACTTTGATCATCGACCCTTAAAAGTAGATCAAGATATTGTTTTTGTATGGCGTAGTCGTAACGAAGTCAACGGTCTTGAATACGGAAACGGTGGTGTCAAACTCCTCCCGACGAAGTTAACACTAGATATGAAGGTTGACAATCCAGATATGACCACTAGTATTTCTGGTAGGTTTAGAGCCATGCCAGAAGTATCAAACATCAACAAGTTTAATACAGATCCATTCAATAGTTGGAAATCGGCATTTAGAGAATGTTCTAAGTTATCGAGCAGGATTATTACAGGACAAGTTGACGAAGAAACACAACAGAGATTAGATGTATGGTGCACAGAAACCATAGACAAATATGCTTTAGACGGTGCTAGACAAGGCCGAGACTATGGTTATGAAAATAGAAATAATATAGAAGCTCTTAAAAAGATAAATGATTTTGCATGGCTAGAGGAAAAGTTCAATGAACGACATATCGAGGATTAAAAAATTCATTCCTATAATGAATGAAATATCGCCTACCTTTTGTCTAGCTAAATGGCACCATACCACTATCTATTTGCAGACCGGAGAAACCCATAGTTGTTATCATCCGCCGCCACACAAGATCTCTTTAGAAGAAATCATTATAGATCCAGGTGCTCTGCATAACACAAATCAAAAGAAACATGAACGTCTTGAAATGCTCAATGGAGGAAAACCTAGCGGTTGTAACTATTGCTGGAATATCGAAGCAATGGGCGAGGACTATATTAGTGATCGTAAAGAACGAAACTCTACTATCTACACGCCCGAAAGATTTGCACAAATCAAGGACGGGGATTGGGATCAAAATATAAATCCACAGTATATTGAAATATCATTTGGCAACGAATGTAACTTTAAATGCGGGTATTGCCATCCTAAACACAGTAGTAGTTATTATAAAGAGATCAAAGATCACGGTCCTTATACTATGGTAAAGAATCATAGAAATGACATTGATTGGTTTAAGATCTATGAAGAAGAGGATAATCCTTATGTGGAAGCATGGTGGCGTTGGTGGCCCGAAGTACGCAAGACATTAACTATCTTGCGTATCACAGGCGGCGAACCTCTAATACAGCAGAGTACATGGAGGTTGTTAGAGGATCTTGAAAAAAATCCTTTGCCTAATCTGGAACTAAACATCAACACCAACTTTGGTGTCAAACCTATTTTGATAGATCGTTTAATAGAAAAAGTTAACAACCTAGTTGAAAATAAAAAAATCAAAGATTTTAAAATATTCACAAGCATTGATACATGGGGACCTCAGGCCGAATATATACGTACTGGTCTAGATCTAACTGTTTGGGAAAGAAATCTAAATGAATATCTAACTAGAACTTCTTTGCCTATCACTTTCATGATAACTTTTAACATACTAACAGTTACAAACTTTCAATCGTTGTTAGAAAAGATCATTGAATGGCGCATTAAGTATAATGGAACAGATCAAAATAAATGGCAACGTGTTAGATTTGATACACCGTTCTTAAAAGAACCTTTACAATATGACATGAATATATTGCCCAAAGATCAGTTTATGCCTTTTATGTACAATCATTTAAAGTTTATCGAAAATAATCTAGATAATAATGATCGTACTAAGTTTAGCGATTATGAACTAGAAAAGTTTAAGCGTGTGGTCCATTACATGGAAACTGCAAAATATAGCGAAGAAAAAATTAACGAAGGTCGTAGAGACTTTTACAACTGGTTTAAAGAATACGATCTGCGCAGAGGAACAGATTTTAGATCTACATTTCCTTTGCTTATAGATTTTATGGAGTTATGTAGTGCAGCTTAGAAAAAAATACATACATGACGACCTATCTTTTAAAAGTGACTGCGATATATTAGATGGGGTTGATTCTATCATCTATAATGATGAAAATTTAAAACCTGACTGGGTCGAAAAGCCTGCTAAAAATACAGAGTTTTTTATTAAAAGAAATAAAACCGAACTGTTGGTTGTAATAGGTGAAAGTTGGACCTATGGTGAAACATTGAAAGGAATTGCCACAGGTATAGAAAGATATAATCTTCCTGCTCAACTAAAATACTGTTATGGTCCTAGGATGGCCATCGCTCTTAACTGTGATCTTTATCAATATGCGGTTCCGGGCAACTGCAACTTTTATATGTTTTCTGAGCTAGAAAGGGTCATGGATTATGTAACTACGCTCGGTTATTCTAAGATATATGTTTCTATGCAGATGACTGAGCCCTCTAGAGAAAACGCCATCAATAATAAAGTTCAGCAAACCGATCATCCTTTAAAATACTTAATGAAATCAGATAAGACCATGACTTTTGAGTGTTGGTTAGAAAAATATGATGAAATATTTTTTACTCAATACAATGATATATTGTCAAAATATAAGAATGTATATATCGATGCCGTTCTTTGGAAAAACTTCTGTAGGATAAACACGACCTTCAAGAATAATAAGTTTAAGATTATTGATACTACTTGGATAGAGTATTCATCTAAGATATTAGGAAATCGAATTTTTTCTCCGTCATTTTATTCTATAGGATGGTTAGACGATATTATGAAATCATCTTTGTATAAGTTCATTAAGTTTGAGCTTCCTTATATAAAGAGAGAAGTTGATCTAATAGAAAAATCTAATAATTTTATTCACGGAAACTTTTTACATTCACATCATCCTAATGAGTATGCGCATTTAATGTGGTCTCAATATATTTTACGCAAAGCGGAGTGGATAAATGACCTCTAATACATTCTGCATATTGCCGTGGATACATTTTTATGCCAACCCTGATGGAAACGTTTTGCCTTGCTGCATCGGTAATCATAGAAAGCCTTTAGGCAATGTGCAAAAAGAATCTATTCTGAATGTTTGGAATAGTGAAAAATATCGAACCATGCGGTTGAATATGCTATCTGGTAAAAGATGTGACGAGTGTCAGTCTTGTTATCATGCAGAAGATTCAGGAGTTAATAGTTTTAGACAATCAGTCAATAGAGATTATGCAGAATACATACCGTTGGTTAATAAGACTAATGTAGACGGATCTCTTGACGAAATGGATTTAAAATATTTGGATATACGGTGGAGTAATATCTGCAACTTTAAATGCAGAAGCTGTTCTAGCACCTATAGTTCTAGTTGGGCCACAGAAGATAACAAGAATGGAAACAAAAAACCAGTTTATATCTTTGCCGGAGGAGATAACAACGATAAACTTTATGAAGAACTTAAACCTCATATAACCGGAGTTAAGGAAATATATTTTGCAGGTGGCGAACCTTTGTTGATGGATAAGCATTATGATATGCTAGAGTATCTCATTGAAACAAATAATACTGACATAAAAATAAGATACAACACAAATCTAAGTTCATTGCATTTTAAAAATAAATCAGTGTTAGAAATGTGGAAGAAGTTTTCTAATGTACATCTCAATGTTAGCTTAGACAGCTGGAGTGATAGAGCAGAATATATTAGGGAAGGAACAGACTGGAAGAAGATAGAAGAAAATATTTTAACAGTCAAATCTGAATGTCCTCACATTTATTTTGGTATAGCATCAGTAGTTTCTATTTTTAATGTATTGACATTACCGGAGTTTATTGATTACCTATTTCAAAATAAACTTGTAGATTCAAAAACCACAGCCAGCTTTTATTCTTTGATCAATCCAGATTTCTATAGTTTCAGCATTTTTGATGATAAAACTAGGATGCTGGCTATTGAAAAACTTTCAGATAGACAGTATAATGGGCATATAAAGTCTCAGATAGAAAATGTTATTAGACACTTAAAATCTTCTGTGGTAAATGTTGATCTACAGAAACAGTTTAAGCATCATACAGATTACTATGATTCCATTAGGAATAGGAAGTTTGTAGAAACATTTCCTGAGTTAAGTGGATTCTATGAAAATATATTTTGACGATGTCTTTCATCCTACAAGTCCTAACTGTGTTAGCCTTTCAAAGAACGGCGATAACGATTTTTGGTTGACATCACCTGGATCTAGACTTAAAACAGAACTGGGAAATCTTAGGATACCATATTTCGGTATCAATCATATCAGAGAACCCGGACTGTATTTTATAGAAGTCAACGGTGATCCAGTTTGGTGGGCAGGTATGGCTCAAGGCCCGGATGTTCCAAAGAAACATGTCCTGAGATGCCTGCCACAAAATATTTTAGATTTAGCTAGAACAAAACAGATTAAGATAATCATATCAGCAGATAGAGAAGGCGGATCCATGTTTGTTAACGACGGGTCATTTTTTGCAAAAAAAGATGGATTTCTCTCTACCTACAAGGCTATGAAAAAACAAGGTTTGCCTGCAGGTTCTGTAATGATAATACAGGGAAATAAAAAGATTGAACAACAATATGAATCATGGTTGATAGACACGGGGCTTCCGAAAATATTTGATGTAAAATATTCAAATCATTTCAGTAGGATTTTCATAGATAGAGGTCATCAACCTCCTGCGGTTCCAATAGTATACGAGTCAATACATAACCCATTGGCTAAAGATTACAATAGTCTTAACAGAACATATAAACATCATCGCAGTGCGCATCTATATCATTTAGCAGTGTCCGGAATGCTGTCAAGCGGCATAGTTAGTGCCAATGAGATAAAATTTAAAGAACACCAACCTCTTAAAATATTAGGTGATTCTGTAGACTTGAAATCCTTTGAAAGGGTATTATCAAAGAACTATCCTATATTTGTTGATGGTGATTGGTCTGTAAACAATGCCGCAAACTCTGTGAACCCTGACATTTTTAAAAATAGTCTCATGAGTTTTATTACAGAAACTAAGTTTGACGAAGATGTTGTGTTTCTTACAGAAAAAGTATATAAGGCTTTGGCGTACGGTCATCCGATGATTGTACTTGCTGCTGCAGGAACTCTTCGAGCTCTCGAGGAGCTTGGTTTTAATATACATTTCAATGGTATCGATCCCTCATATAATGATATTGAAGATCATACAGAAAGATTTTATGCTACACACCAAGTGTTGCAAGATTGGATATCATTACCTAGAGAAGAAAAAATAAGACGCATTATCGATTCTATGCCTATTATAGAACATAATCTTAAACTTTCTGCCAGCAGAGATTTCTATCATGAAGATCTAGTAGATACCATAAATATCGCAGGAAAATATTTTAATGATTGATTTTAAAAAGTATAAGAGATTTTTTGCTTTTGGATGTAGTATGACTGCTTATGGCTGGCCGACTTGGGCAGACATTATAGGAAGAGAGATACCTGAATACAGAAACTATGCACAGAGCGGTGGCGGTAATCTTTTTATAGCTTGCCAGCTTACAGAAGCACATCAGAGACATAAGTTTAACAAAGACGATCTCGTAATGGTAATGTGGAGTTCAGTATCTAGAGAAGATAGGTATATTAATGGTACATGGCTTACCCCCGGAAATATCTATACACAAAACTATTACGATGAACAGTTTGTGATGAAGTTTTCAGATGATTTCGGTTATTTGTTACGTGATATCAATATGATAACACTCAGTAAAAATCTTTTAGATAATCTGGGAATCGATTACTATATGTTAAACATGTCTCCGTTGACGATAGAGGCCAAGACAACAACAGAAAGAAATAAACTAACGCAGCTAAGACAATATTATAAGGATACCTTAGATGCTATACTTCCTGACATTTTAACTTTAGAATGTAACGGTGTTTGGCCACAACATCCTATAAGCAAAGAAGGACATCAAAGTGCAGACTATCATCCAAGCCCTAAGCAGCATTTTGGATATCTCAGTAAACTATTTCCTGATCAAGAATGGTCCATTAACACATTCTCTTGGTTAAATGTACAGCAAACTAAAATGGAAGCTCTGCGTAACTTTGATGATATGCATTTTCGACAACCTCCGAATGATCGATTATGATCTTACTCAATAAATCTATTCCTCTTATCAATACCTATAATCCTAGTGATCCTAAAATCACATGGACTGATAATAAAACAGCAGCGATCGATACACTTTCGCAGCAACCGGGTTTTGATTTTGAAGCATGGTATGCTTTATTCTCGTGCGAGAATAGTTTTAAAATCTATAACATGAAAGATCTAATCGACAAAGAGTCGTTAGGTAGGATCGTAAACAAGCAAGCGTTCTTGATATTAGACAATACCTTAGAGCCGTTTGAGAGGGCTATAGATTCGATATATCAAAATATAGTCATGAGAGATGGTATTCCGGCATCTCAGATAATATTGTTGACTAATATGTATGACGCTGGCGAATACAGTCGTTATATCGCTAAGAAATTAAATCTAGATCCTATAAGAATATTCTGGTATACAGTTTTTGAACAGGATCTGCAGAATGCCGTACTGCATCTTTACAAAAAACAACTTCCAAGAACATTAGAAAATAAAAAGTATAACAAAAAGTTTCTAAACCTTAATAGACGTTGGAGATTGCATAGACCTTTTCTAACAGCATTGCTCTATGGAAAGAATCTGATCGAACAAGCGTTCATCAGCTTCGGACCATGTGATCAGAGAGATACATGGAACCATAAATGGCCAGAGCTCATGCATTACTTCCGCAACGACAAGGATATATTAGATATTCTTAAACGTGCTGAGGGAGTAAAGAATCTGCCTCCTATGTATCTAGATACCGAAGAGCTACATATTAACAGGGCTGAGTCGACTATAGACACTAATAGATATTATGAAGATACCTATTTTAGTGTTGTAGCTGAAACTACTTATTTTACAAAAGAGTGGTACCACAGTGCGAGATTTTTAAGTGAGAAAGCATGGAAGCCAATCGCTATGAAGCATCCATTTATTCTAGTATCTGTGCCTAACAGTTTAGACATATACAGAATAATGGGTTACAAAACCTTTTCCTCTATTATCGATGAGAGTTATGATCTTGAAACAGACGACGGAAAACGTATGCTAAAGATTTTAGACGAGATTGAAAGACTATGTAATCTTTCAGAAACAGAACTAGAAAACTTTCTTAAATCTGCTCGTGAAATATGTGATTATAACTATAACATGTTGATGTCTAAGAAACGATTTATTACGGAGTTGTGATATGCCCTACGAAGAAGGCAATGATAAACATATAACGACTCTCAAGGCTATAGCTCAATATGCTAAACCTGTAGAACAAAGAAATACGACTACGGTTGTTATACAGCAGGCTGAGCGCAAGACTAAGCTGATGTTAGTACTGCTACCACAGTGGGCAGCAGAGTTTCCTCCTTTTAATCTGTGCAGGCTATCGGCAGTTTCTCGGCAAGCAGGTTATGCAAGCAAGGTATTAGATGCCAACATTAAATCTTTTAGATTCTATGAAAAAGAAATCAAATCTAAACTAGATTATAAACTTTGGGATCCTACAACCATATGGCGCTGGTGCGGCGATAACTACCAAGAGATACATCAATATCTAGAACCTTATCTTAAAACTGTATTAGATGAAATAGTTGATTACAATCCTACTCTTGTTGGCTTCAGCGTCTACCAGATGAATGAAGAACCTACTAAATGGATGATTCAAGAGTTAAAAAAGAAGTTACCAACAGTTAAGATCGCAGTTGGTGGTCCTAATGTACAGAAGGGATTTTTTGTCAAAGAAGAATACTATGATTATGTAGTAAACGGCGAAGGCGAAGAAGCTATATTAAAAATACTAGACGAGATAGAACATAGCATCGAACATCCTGAACAACAGTACATAGTTCAGCCCGAAGATCAACGATTAAATCTTAACAAGTTTCCTATGCCAGATTATTCTAATATTGATTTTAATCTCTATAGGATTCCAAATGGCGTTACTACAGAACTTAGTCGAGGTTGTATAGCTAAATGCACATTCTGTGAAGAAACACATTTTTGGAAATATCGCCAACGCATGGCCATTGATGCTCTTGAAGAAGTAGATTACCTCTATCACGAAAAAGGAACTAGAGTCTTTTGGTTTATTGACAGCCTTGTCAACGGCAACTTAAAAGAGCTTCGGGCGTTCGCTAAAGGAGTTATTGCTAAAGGACTTGACATTAAGTGGACAGGATATGCGAGATGTGACGGTCGTATGGATCTAGAGTATATGAAGGATCTAGCTGATAGCGGCTGTGTTTATCTAAACTATGGTTGTGAATCTGGCAGTCAAAAAGTTCTAGATGATATGGCCAAAGGTGTCACTATTGCAGAAATGGAACAAAACTTTAGAGACGGAAAGACTGTTGGTATTGAAGCAGCCACTAACTGGATAGTGGCATTTCCGACAGAGTCATATCAAGACTATGCAGACACTATGACGTTTCTCTGGCGTAACAGAGACATGAATATTAGGAACATGAGTACAGGTATAGGATTTGGGCAGGGTCCTGAAACTATTACAGGTCAAAATCCTGATAAGTTTAATCTTTCTTATCACAAATATCTCGGACATTGGATCACAAAAGATTTTAGATTAGGCGGAACACACACTTTGATGCGTGTAAAATGTATTAGCATATATCTAGATCAAATCATTGGCAGCAAGAAAATCACCTATCCTGTAAGGCCAAATCTTAAGAAATATCATTATGATATTATCTATGATAATGAGCAGGACAGAGAAGTCAGTTATGAGCAGTTTGATTATAACATCATAAAAACAACCATCAATCCTTATGCCGATGGTCTGGTTAATGAGATCTGGCCATTGCTAAGAACTCTATGGAGGGCAAAGGGTGGTTATAGATTTAATCTTCGATTTAGTCCCGATCTAGATTCTGCTGAGTTTGGTAATCAGTATGGCTCAGGTACGTATCATGCTGACTTTAAGTTTGAAATAACAGAAGACGGAAAATGGTCAGCTGATTTCAAATGGAAGTTTAAACAAACCTATGAATACAACGAATATGCTGAGCCAGAAAGACAAGGACCGTTCTTTGCACAAGACTTTAGTCGAATGACCAGCAATGCTGCTGTGAGAGCAAGGCGTTTGGCTAAACCTTGGTGGGGTATAGATGGTAGAGACTGGCCGGAATATGTAGCTATGATCGAAGAAGAAAAACATCTCAATAACAATATCGATTGGTCCTTTGATCATTCCTGGACCGGTACCGGGGACTGGAGCGATTACTCTGATTACTCTACAGAAGTTTCTAATCAGATTGTAATAGAACAACCTATACAATTTTATCGTTAAAGGTAATAGTGTCTAGTATTCTTCTATTGTGCTTTAATACAGGTCGCATGTCTTGATATATTTTCTGTAACTCTTCTAGAGATTTAGAGTTGATAGAATCTATAATATCAAAAATCATAATCATTCTTTTATAATGATCCTCTTCTTGATCATAACTTTCATTCCACCATTTACCGAATGTTGTAAATCCAAAAGTTTTGAGATATTCTAAACTGCGTGGCGGAGCTACTAGTATTATTGGCATACTGCTACCAATAGCTGTTAAAGTTTTTTCGCTGAAGTAACCGAACGGTTGTGCATATCTTGTTTCATTGATGATAGCACAGAAGTTAGATTCGTAGCTCTTTAAAAACTCTTGAGTCCATTCGGGTGCCTTGTGTCCAGGTATGTATACTTGATCGGAGTTGACAACATTAACTGAATCTATTTTTTGATCTATAGCCAGTATATTTTTTTCTAGAAAATCTACACCTTTTCTGAGTTGTTCATGTTGTTGTGGTCTTTCTTTTTGAAACTGATCTAGATCAAACCAGTTATTATTTTTAAGTTCGTTGTAAGAACATTTTAGATTCCATGTATAAGTTCCATTGAGTTGAGAAAGATAACTGGTCATTAGATGTCTGTGGGTAGTGTATCGCCAGTTACCACACCAAAACTTTTTTTCTATTTTATGTTTTACAAAATATTTTGGAAATGATTTATAGCATTTTGCTATTTCTCTTAGGAATAAATCTAAACAATCTATTTTTATATCTGGATAGTTGTCTTGTAGTATCTGTATCCTATAATCGGATGTGAATACACGAAATCTTTTTAGATTATTTTGATGAACAAATATTTTTATACTTTCTAGCTCATCGACTATGATATCTTTGATATTTTCGTCTGATCGCATTTCGCTATAAAAACTTCTATTATGTTCCCCTATCCTAAAACAACTAGGTTCGTATAGATAAAAATACAGTTCTGTTGAGTTAAGTTTATCGACAGTATCTTTATCTAATATAATAGATTCTAAAGATTTGATCCTTCCATTGCCTGTGTATATAAAATAAGGATTCTTTATGTTTCTAAGAAAAGATTCGTCTACGAGATTTTCTTTTAGATATCCTAATCTTTTTTGGTATCCAGGAATGTTATTCCAAAAGATATCGTGTTTGTAGGAATCATCCTCGGACCAAATCAAGTGTAACACAATGATGACCTCCCCCTAGTGTACGACTGTGTCTAAGTTCGACACCTATGCTTTCAACATTATATTTAGAAAGCAGTCTTCTGAGATAACTCTGTTTAGGATCGCAGATTATCAAATAAGGATTTATAGTTAAAAAATTTAAAGCTATGTATTTGCTGGCGTAAGGATAACCTTCAAATCCTTGCGGAACTATATCATCTCCGCTGACCCATATTTTATCCCAGGATTTAAAAACTGACGGAAGATTACTTTCATTTATTCGATCAGCATTAAGGACGACTAGTCCTTCTCTTATAGGAGATATGGTACTGTCGATGTGTACTCCGCTGTATATGTTATCTAGTATATGTATTCTATGAGTTGGAAATATTTTTTCTAACCATACAGCACCATTTCTATTACCGCTTTCACTGATTAGATATAAAATATCATCGTTTAGTCTACATATGTTAGCTGCATCAAACTTTGCGGTATCATCATCTACATGTAAAACGTTATCTAACAAATGATCAATGGCATCTATTTCTTTTGTTCTCGTGGGATATAACATTGGAGCATCTATTGCTTTATCGCCTATTATTAACACTCTGTCTCTTGGGCAATAGTTATACATACCGTCAAATGATTGGAAATCTAAATCCTTGGGCCTATGTACTTTCACAGAAAGAGACTCTAATGTTTGTTTAAAATTTTCTAGATCTTCGTTAGTTTCGTCTACTATTCTTTGTTCTACACAACCAGACGGAACGGGAGTTTCTTTCCATGCAGTGATATTTTCTAGATTTCTAAATGCAGGACAACTTACTGGCCAGTGTGCATTTGTTGCCGTTCCAAGTATTACTTCCTGTAACGGGTCCCATTCGTTGTAAGATCTAATCATTTATTTTTATATCTCTGCAATCTGGATATTCTACAAATGCTATGTTGAAGTTTTTATTATTCTTATATTCTTCCAGTTTTTCAATACCTTTTATGCATTCTTCTGGATTGAGTTTATAATGAAATCCTAAAGTAAACTCTTTTTGTGACTGCCATGGAGAGATAGATAAATCTCTCCCATCATATCTCATCATAGACAATGACTTATAATCATCATAGTTGTCTAATAATATCGCTCCGCCTCTGCCGATGTCTAAAGGTTTAGAGTAACCAAAACTAAGGCATTGCATCATACCAGGCATGTACATTCCGGGTTGCAACCTTCTGGCACTATCCCATATGTCTGTACCATAAAATCTATATTCGCCTGCCCATTTTTCTGGAATCTGTTTATACTCTATATTAAGTTTTTTCATGGTCATAGGTATAGAGAGATATGTAAAACAGGTAAACTCGGTCGTTTTTACTTTTTTATATCTAAAGCATAGTTCGATAGCATGTGTACAGCAATCAGTAGTGATTACAAACGGAGCACCAGTAAACTCCGATAAAGCGTTTTCAAAGTCTGCGATCTTATTGAACATGAGTGAATGTTATCTGTGCTGTGTATCGAGGTTCTAATCCGAGATTAGCAGCCATATGTGCTGCATCGTATTGCCATAAGACATATTCTCCTGCTTTCCATTTGGTAATAGGATCACCTTCAATCTCAAATACATGGCCTGGTTTCCAGTCCTCTAAGAAAATTATTGCTCGCCATATTGAGTTATTATCTGTTATGTTGAATATTTTTTTGTATAGGCTATAGGTATCTTTATGTGTTGGAAGTACATTGCAGGTCTCCATCTTGTAGAAACTCAAGCCTTGATTCTGTCCTTCGAATAGTGTTAAAAACTTTTCAGTCCATGTAGGCATGACTGATTTCATGTCATACAAAAGACCAGTGAAATGATTTTGAGAATATCCTTGAGAACGCCACAGTTGGATGTCTTCATAGCAGTTAAATGGTTCTCTTTGATAATCCAAATATCTATGATGCGTACCCCAAAACGGTTCTATCAAACCTTGCTTATACAAAAAAATACTCCACTAAATAATGTGCTGCTATTATTTATCGAGGTGAAAATGCAAATTGGTTTTATTGGTATAGGCAAGTTAGGTTTGCCTTGCGCAGAGGAAGTTGCCAAAAAAGGTTATACAGTTTTTGGCTATGATATATCTGAAAGATCTAGTGAGTTAATCAAGGTAGTACCTAGTATTGAAGAATGTGTTAAAAATGCAGATATAGTTTTTATCGCAGTTCCTACTCCGCATGATCCTGACTATGATGGCCGTAGTCCTACAGCGCATCTCGAACCAAAAGATTTTAGATATGACACAGTTATAGAATGTCTTAAAGAAGCCAACAAGTACATGAATAAAAATCAGTTGTTGGTTCTTATATCTACGGTACTTCCGGGCACCACACGTAGAGAGTTCATCCAACATATTACCAATACACGGTTTGTTTATAACCCATATCTAATCGCTATGGGCAGTGTAGCATGGGATATGGTTAATCCTGAAATGGTCATGATTGGAACCGAGGACGGTACCGAAACAGGAGATGCAAAAGAGTTGGTCGAGTTTTACAAAACAGTCATGGAAAATGATCCTCGGTATGTTATCGGTACATGGGATGAATGTGAATGTATCAAAGTATTCTATAACACATTTATTAGTGCCAAGATTGGCCTAGTCAACATGATACAAGATGTTGCCGTCAAGCAGGGAAATATCAATGTAGATGTAGTAACTGACGCATTGGCAAAGAGCACTATGCGTATCATGGGACCACAATATATGAAGGCAGGCATGGGAGACGGCGGTGCCTGTCATCCGAGAGATAATATAGCTCTAAGATATATGGCAAAGAACCTAGATTTAGGATACGATTTATTTGATGCCATAATGAATGCTAGAGAAATACAGGCTAAAAATCTAGCCCAAGAGCTTGTGAGACATGCTGAAAAAAATAAGATGAGCATCTTTATACACGGTAAGGCCTATAAGCCAGATGTTCCGTATTGTGATGGAAGCTATAGTTTATTGATTGGTCACTACTGCGAAGAACTGGGGCATAAGCCTACGTACATCGATCCTCTAACAGGCGATGACATACAAGGCTGTTATGGTGTTGTGCTATTAGCACATAATAGAAAGATTACCTATGACTATAGAGGTTTCGAAGAAAATCAAAATCTCTATTGTAAAATAGAAAAAGGATCGATTGTTATCGATCCTTGGAGAACGTATGAGTCACCGGCCCACACAGTGATACATTACGGAAATACTAGAAAATATCTTTAGTAGAATTCCTAATATCTTCTTTTAGTTTTGTGACATCGATTTTAAAATCTAACTTCTTGATATCATCTTTATATTCTTGCATGGTTTCGAGAAGTTGAGAAGCTATAGAATCGGCATCACTGTCCCTGAGCTGTTCTTTTATATCTATACGCCATATCCGTCCATCGTGGAACTCGATGTGCATCATTTCTAGATATGCAACCGGCATAGTATTCATATAAAGGTCTTCGAATACCTCCGGCCACTCTTTAACGAGATGTCTTGGCGGTTTAAACAAAGGTTTAGGCACTTTCTACTTCAGCTGCTTTAACTTTTTTCTTTGGCGGATCAAGTTCATCTGCTTGCTTACGTAGTCGAGCTGCTTCTTTGTATAGTGCATCAGCTTGGCTGCGATAACTCTTAGCTAGATCACCGTCTGACAATACTTCATTATCCTTGGCCTTTAATGGAGCCGATGTCGTTGGCTCCGACATATCCTTGACCTTTGCTACTTCTTGAACTTCTTCTTTAGCTTTGGCGTTAGGAGCTCCTGCGACAAAGTTACACAAGTCATCGATAGTACAGTTTTTCTGCTCTGCGATAAGATTGTTTAATTCGTCCAATGCTACTTCGGCATTGATAGTAGGGGTCATAATAACATTATCAGTAGTGACACGTTGCATACGACCGTCTTGACTCAGAGCCTGCAACATAGGACGCCCGTCTGGAAATCTACGGATGTGTAAGATTTCACCAAACTCGAACGATTCTTGTGCTTGATCTGTTTCGACAAGAGTCATGATGCTGTCATGATAGGCATCAGGTAACGTTGCTGTAGGAATAACCAGGGACATGTGAGAATCACCTGGGATAGTACGGAAAGCAACAAGAACTTTCATTCCTGTGTTCTTGATCTTTCCGATGTGTTTTAAACTTGCAGCCATTTTAAGCCTCCTTTTTAGCAACTGATTCTAGAAAGGTATTCAGCTTATTGAAAGTTTTACCGACTGCTTCTAGTTCATTTGCTTTGAACGCTCCTCTTTGTGATGCTATTTCGATGATACTCTTTACTGCTACTAGATCGCTGACGTTAAGGTCAGGACCAGCTGGTTGTTGAGGTGCCTCGGGCTGTGAGCCTGCAGGAACTTCTGGGTTTTGTACTTCTTCTGTCATTGGTTTCTCCTTAAGTGTGGGCATGCCAACATAAAGTATGTTAGCTCTTTCTGGTCTTCAAACGCCACAAAAGTGGCTGTTTTCATATTTCCATCTTTATCTAATGATGGTGTTCTAGTGATAGCGTATCTTCCTTTTAGTTTGTTTTGGATCCATTCTTGAATGTTTCCTTCAAACAGGTCACCTTCATTGATCTTTAGTTTAGAAAAATGGAGTGGAAGAAAGTTTAGCTTTCTTTTCTTTAACACATCGATAGGATTAAGATCGAACATAACGTGAATATTTATATGGTCAGTTTATTGAGGTACTGAATCTTGGCTTAGACGAGATGATAGTGCTTTATTGTAGCCCATTTTTCTTATATCACCACTAAAGAGATAAAGCTCAAATGCTGCTTTTTCTTTTAACACTATGATCTTCCTTTTAGTTATGTAAAACGGTGAATCGATAAACTTGTCCAGCCAAACTAGAACTTGCGGAGTTACTGAAAAATCCTTGGGAAGTTCTATACTGTATGTTTTTATTTTAGCTTCTTCTTCAATGAAATGCAAGGCCTGATCTGTTAGACGTAGTCCGCCTTGATTTTTTTGTCGGATGTTCCACCACCAAATGGGTTTGAAGGCTTTTATTTTTTCTTCTGTAGCCTCTTGATCTGCTGCCTGTAAGAACACCTTGGTGTAGGCATCCTTGAGATCCATCTTATCCTACCTTTTCACCAGATGTTAACTTAAAGACTTCGAAATCTTTAGTCTTAAAAAGTCGATTAAGTTTTTTAGCCAAGTTGATCGCATGTCCTGGATTACTAAATGAAACCTTTTTATATTTGGGTCCGGGATAACTTGCGACCAAGCTACCACTCTTAAGGTTGAATGGTTGGCCTTTATAGAATACTGCCCAGATAGCTTCGCTGTCAAGGATCTGCTCTATTTTATATGTTTCCTTGTTAGCGTACTCTAAGAGTATCTTAGGTTTTGGTCTGCTCATAATATACGTGTTCCTAATAAACCACGTATATATTTATACCTTTTAGAAGCTACCGCCGTCGAACTTTACGTCGATTAATGCGGTAGTTTCTTTTATTTCACCTAATATTTGGTGTATTTCGGTAACAGTAGAACCTAATCTAGAGGTTAGTATAGCCAATTCAGCTGTTAGTAGTCTAGCCTCATCTATAGATATGCGTATGTCTTTTTGTTGTGTCTTTTCAGCAGATACTACACGCTGTATTAGCTTTTCTATAGTAGGAAGAGTAGTTGGTAGTTTATTTTGAGACACTTGACAGTACCTGTTTCATTTCAATGTCGGTTTTATAAGGTCCTCGGAACTCGTACCTTTGTAAGGTAATCATTTTAGGACAGAAGCTCTTAACCCATCCTTTGTCGAATCGAATCACATAATAGCCGGCACAGTAAAGACTTTTACTGTCTTCGCTCTTGGTAAACAAAGGAAGTTTCTTTTTAATATCGAACATGGCATTGTGAGGTGATGTGCTACTAGGATAGCCATGCACCTCTAATGGCTTGGCAGTCTCGGATTCCTTAACTATCTTCGCCACAAAAAAGTTTTTACCGAACTGGCGTGTTAGACTTTCTTTATTGTCGTAGATTTGAACACCTGTTTCGTTACTCATAACAAAACGATTGTCTTCGTTCTTTCTTAGAGTGGCATAACGACTTCCATCTTTCTCGATGATCCAGAATTTATCTTTAATGATTGGTTTTGCATATAAATCTTTCACAGTCGGTCCTCCACAAGTTTTGCTATCCTGGCATGTGTTATCATACTGGCATGGCATTAGTTTCATAGTTGTACCTCGCATTTAACGGATCGGCGTAGCTCTGTGCCTGATCTGCGATCTTTTTTAAATCATATAGACTGCAAAACTTCATCAGCCTAATACCAACCTGGCTGACATTCTTATTTGCAGTTACAGCATTATGGATTGTCTCATTGATAATCTCTTTAATGTCTTCTGGTTGATAACTCAAGTCGATCAGACGACGATTACGCTCATAGTCTTCTAAGACTCTGTGTTCTTTGCCTTCGTGGTCGGTCCATCGTTGGAGCATAAGGTTGTTCCAAGCGAATCCCTTGGCCTTACGGTCTTCAAACGCTTCCATGAGACCAACTTTATTTTTGGTCCCCTTTGTACGCACACCTGGGTAAGCACTAAACACATTGTCGGATGTGTCACCTCGTATACACTTCTCGAAAAGTAACCATTGCGGATCAGGAGCGGCCTTGTCTTGGCCTGTCTTTTTATCCTTGACCTTACTACCTTTGGAATCAAAATAGCCCTCGTGTGTTATGGTTGTTTCAGTGATGCCATTGTATTGCTTGACATTAGGGGCGATAAGTTGTTCAAAATCGCTGTCTGTAGAAATAATGACATGATTATCATGCGGATGATTCTGAATCCAGCCAGCGATAAGATCGTCAGCTTCTAATCTAGGATTTTGTATCACGGTACAGTTAGTATTAGCAGACACAAACTCTTTAAACTTATCAAAGGCTTCCCAAAAGATAGTATCTTCTTCTGCTTCTTTCACAGTATGTGCGGCACGAGCTTCTGCACGATTGCGTTTATACGGCTCGTAGTAGTCTTTACGCCAGCTACGACCTTCTAAACAGAAGATAACATGTGAGCCACCGAAGTCTCTCCATGCTTTTCTAATAGAGTTTAGGGTTATATGGAAGGCCATACCGAGCTTAATATCGGCATCACCGTTGATTACGTGCCTTGCACGAAAGAACGTGTTAGCAGTATCTACTAGAATGTAGGTCATTTGTTGTTCTTAATCACCGTCTGTATGTCCAAAGTCCCAGTTTCCAAAGGACCACCGTAATCACCGTCTACTACGACGTTAGCACAAAGCTCACGGAACCAACGATCGACGATTTCTTCTTCTTTGTCACCGTCTGCACCGTAACCTTCTTGCTTTAATTTTAGCACAAAGTACTCGTTCCAGTCAAGTTCAAAGAATCCATTACGGATATTATCCTTATTTATATGTGTATTTAATACACCGACCCATGGTTCTTTCTTACGAGTAGCACGGTCTTTTGGGTTGAGTTTGGCCAGTTCTTCTTGTTCTAGAGCGGCCTTCTGTGCTTTTTCTGATTCTTCCAATCTTTTATTGGCTTCAGCTAGATCTTTTTCTGCTTTGGCTATGGACTCTTCTAGTTTGTCCAAACCCATCATTTTCTTTATAAATTTTTTCATTAAGTACCCCATTCATTTTTAAACAAAGGTACCTGTAGGCGATCTGAATAGCGAAGTCCGTTCTTCATTGCTAGTTCCGCTACTCGGCGATTATTTAATGTATAAACGCTTTCCACACCACCTACAGGCATCAAATATATAGGACCAGTAAACCCTTCTGCACGATAGATGTCTGCTGTTTCAATCGCTTCTTCTGCATCTTCTTCTGTGGCCACTACAAACTTAAGATATGTATAACCCCAGTTTTCATATTCGCAAACGATCTCTGGACGGATGGCTTCGTCCCTGCTTTCACCTGAACAACTGAGTTTAGCACTTACACTAAAAGTGATTTCTCTTGTGTAATCTGGATGAGGCATGAGCCATTCTAGCAAGTACTCTTTAAAATCTTCACTGATAGGTTGAGTACCATTAGTTTCAAAAGTGATTTCTTTAAGACCTGCCATCTTAGGATGACGCAGTAAATCCGGATATGCACGTTGCCAACCTAACAAAGGTTCGCCACCGGTGATTACCAAGTGTTCATCCCGCCACTCTCCAAACGGAAGGATTTCACAGATACGTTCTGCAATACCATCGCTTGTAAGCATTGGGCTGAGATCTTTAAAACGAGGATCCCAACTAGCGTAACTATCACAACCTGTGCTAACAAGCGGTAGTTCTTGGTACGACTTAAACTCTGTAATACGTTCTGCAATGGATTCAACTTCATTGCTTAGTTCTCCTTTAGGCATACCAAAGCCGGCACACTTAAAGTTACAGCCAAATGTACGTAAGAAGACGGACGGTACACCCATATATCGTCCTTCGCCTTGGATTGAATAGAATAGTTCTGCTATCTTAATCTTGCTCATTCTTTATTATACCTTTTTTTATAAAAGTTGTCAAGTCCTCTTTTATCAAGGTGTAAGACCCATCGCCATTATCACTCCAATAAAAAGAATCTCCGATTTCAAGACCACTGGCCTTTATAGCCTCTTCTGGAAGTTGTATATAATAGTTTCCAGTGGTTTCATCATGTTCTACAGTAACTTCCCAAGATCTTTTCATGTCCGTATCAACTTACGTCCAGATTGTTCTTGTTCTCTTTTTTCTTGTTGCTCTTTCCAATACTCGTAGTGAAGTCTGCGGCATTCTTCTTTAACAGAAGGCGGAATATCAGGATGCCATTCAGCCATGCCGCAGTCATAAACTCTTCCTCGAGGAGCATTAATGACATATATTCCCAAAAGTATGAATATACATACTACTAGAAAACCCAGCTTGGCTATCTGTTTCATATCTGATCGCTTATAAGAATCCTACACATGAGAGCTTCTTTTTCATCTTTAAAAAAGAACTTCATCTCGTCTGCACCGACTTCTGTGGTATACTTATCACCAGGCAATCCAAAATGTAAAATGATTTGAGCACATGTTTCATTCCACCATGTGTTACTCTGGTTTTTCCACGGAACAGTTATTAGATTCATTTTGACCGTGGAGTTGTGCAACTATCTGACCACAGTTCTTGGGCCTGCTTAGAATATTCAGATAGTTCCCACTTTCTACGTGCTTCTGCTAGTTGCGTCTCAGTAAGTGAATGCCAACCAACACACACACCAGTGGGAGAACGGCCGCAGCCACACTTTCCAAAAACATCATCACCTTCTGTTGCTCTTATCTGCATTATTTTTCCTTTTTGTAGTTACCTTTTTCTGGAATGACATGTCTCACACCTCCGGTGGGGTCATCCATATCTCCTGTACGTCTTGGAATAAGATGTACATGTGGCCAGCCAACAGTTTGGCCTGCAGACTTGCCGTAGTTAAATCCAACATTGAACCCATCGCACTCGCCTCTTTCGATCATACGCATACCATCGGCTACGGCACTTTCAAACGCATCCATAAGCACATGTATGGTGTTGTATTTAGGCACGAATAACAAATGACCTTCAGTCACTGGATATTTGTCATAGAAAACTTTTATATGGAAATCTTCTTCTAAGAGATTATCCCAAGGTGCCGTGCTTTCTTCTATAAACATCGGCTGACCTTTCATCAGTTCTTCTTTATATTCTTTCATCGAGTAAACTCCCTCCTTTCCTGAGGCAACGCATCTTCTTTGATAGTGAACTCTCGTCCCCCGACACTACCAACAAACACCTTGGTCCTATCTTGATAGGCCATGCGGATCTTTAGTGTTTGCACCGCTACTTCTAAAATAGCCTTAGGTTTATAGTTCAGTACATGACCTTCGAAGTCTTTTCCGTTGTCTGTACAATGTATTTTTATTTTAGAATCGATCATTTTGACCACCAATCTTCCCAGGGGAAATCAACCCAGACATCATCTTCGGCTTTGTTGATTTCCATGCCAACGTAGTCCATTTTTACATTACACTTGCTGGCTAGATTATCTACTAGAACAGCAAACTTAACATTCTTATTCCACACATAGTTCCAGTGATCGTCATTAGGAAAACATCCACTAGGCCAGTCTTCCATGATCCAGTTAAAGGTAGCACCAGTGTCATTAATATCATCTACGATGAGTATGTTTTTAGGAAACTCTTGATTGTGCCCAAATGCATCTTCAGCCATCCATAGATTACTATCGCATTCGCCACCGTCTCTAAGACTTACATTCAATGTATTCAACGGTACATTAAGATAATGACTGAGCATAACAGCGGGAACAAGCCCACCTCTAGTGAGCCCTACGATATAATCAGGACGCCAACCTCCGGTAGCAATATTCCTACCGATTTTGCTGACTAGACCAGTCATGTTATGCTGGTCGATTATGAGCTTGTTCATATCTCTCCTTAAGATATTGTTCGTGTTGAATCCATTTGTTCTTAACTAAGAATCCCCATTCACGCTTATGAGGTCCTGGCATAAACAATGTCCAGGCAGTAACACCTTCTTTCAGTTCGATCCTATGATAAGAATTAGGACTACAGATCCTAAAGTGACCAGGGCCACGCCAATGACGGCGCTGACCCAACATAGTACCGTTACTATCAAACTCAGGTACCCATTCATAGTAGCCACCTTTCAAGATTAGCGTAGCATAAGGCCATGGGTGATCATGCACATCGTCTGGATCACCTTTCAAGAACTTGTGCAAGAATACATTAAAGGGAAAACGATCTCTATCTTTTAAGAAAAGATAGTATCGTTCGAGATACGGTTCGTTGTGTACGCGATCATAAATGATGCGTTTTCTTCCTAGCTTATCAAGCAGTTTCAGGAACATTCACTTCTTCCTTTAGATATCTAATCAACTCTTTGTCTTTAGGTTGTACGGTATAGTTTTTCTTAAAAAAGATTTCATAACTATCGCTACCATATTTTCCTATTCCATATAACATTGTAGCATCATTTCCGTCCCAAGTCAAGAAATCAGCAGTCATAAGTTTGAGTCTTTGGAAACGAATATTGTACATTCCTAATGGCCAAATAACCTCCTTGACTTCGTCTATCGGAGCCCATAAGAACTTTTTGGGAGTAGGCCATTTTTGTAAGAATAACGGCAGTACATATTTTACTGGTTTGCGTCCAGTTTGGTTCAGCATGATCACACCGACCATATGTTGCCAAGCTCGATTTCTTTTGTTCTTTGCAGGCAACTGTTGTTGAACCATTAGTTCATCTTTAAGTGGTTGTATCATTTTAAGAACACATCGTTGATCTGTCTGTTGACACGGATAAATGTGGTACACTTACTCAACTGCTTAAGACTAGGAGCACCAACATACGTGCAGGTGCTACGCAAGCCGCCTAGTATATCTTGTACAGTTTTCTGTACAGGACCACGATAGGGGATTTCTACAGTACGACCTTCTGAGCTTCGATATTCTGCAACACCGCCGCTATGCTTATTCATAGCAGTCTCTGAACTCATTCCGTAAAATATAACCTTATCATTATCGATATGGCCTCCGCCTTCATCGTGTCCTGCTAGCATACCGCCTAGCATAACGAAGTCAGCACCAGCGCCAAAGGCTTTTGCCACGTCACCTGGACAGGTACAACCGCCGTCTGCGATGATATGAGCGCCAAGACCATGAGCAGCATCAGCGCACTCCATAATAGCACTAAGCTGAGGATAACCAACGCCAGTTTGTACACGAGTAGTGCAAACGCTCCCAGGACCGATGCCCACTTTAATAATATCTGCTCCACGTAAAACTAACTCCTGTGTCATGTCTGCGGTTACAACATTACCGGCAATGATCGTGCATTTAGGAAATGTCTTACGGACTTTAGAAATAAAATCACCAAAGTGTTCACTATACCCGTTAGCAACATCTACACAGATAAAATGAATTTCTGGATAGCTGTTTATAATCCTAGTAAGTCTTTGAAAATCAGCATCACTAGTTCCTGTGCTAACTGCAAAATAGTTTCCGCCGACATTAGCAACAAGATCTTCAAACTGATCTTCGGTATAAGATTTTACAAGGCACGTAAACATTCTCTGAGAGTATAGTGCATCGGCCATTTCCATAGTTCCGACACCATCCATGTTTGATGCCATAATGGGAATACCTGACCATTCCCATCCGCTGTATTTGAACTTATAAGTTCTATTCAGGTCTACTTCTTTTCTGCTAGAAAGTGTAGATCTTTTAGGCCTTATAAGAACATCTTTGAAGTCAAGTTTGATTTCGTCTTCGATTCTCATCGAGGTGCAAACTCCTGTTGCATTTTGATGTTGTCAAAGAATTCTTTCTTCGTTCCAGCATCATCTTTAAAGGCGCCCTTTAAGACAGTAGTCTGTGTAAGACTAGAGTGTGCCATGATGCCACGATTCTCACAGCAACCATGTGTAGCCTGGATGTAAACTCCTAGGTCTTTGGCTCCGGTTGCTTTCTGGATTTCCCTAGCAATGTCATTAGCAAGTTCCTCCTGGAGAGTTCCACGTCGGGCACACCACTGGGCGATGCGGGTGTACTTTGAGAGTCCAATGAGCTTCTCGGCAGCAATAAGACCAATATAAGCAACACCAACCACAGGTTGGTGATGATGGCTACACATACTGCGAAGCTCACTGCGAACAACCAGCATACCTTCGTAACGATCCTGCGTGTCATTTGGGAAAGCTGTTGCGTCTGGTGCTGGGTCATATCTTCCTGCCATTATTTCGTTAAAATACATTTTAGCTAGTCGGCGAGCGGTGCCCTTGCTGTTAGGATCGCTTTCACGATCGATCAGTAAACGGTCAAGCACTAGTTCAAATGCTTCTGTCGCTTCGTCGATTAGTTGTTCTTTATCGCCTTCGTGTAAGTAGTCGCTGATGTTGTCACCGGCCCAAAAGCGTTTGCCTTCACGCTTCATCTTAAAGCGAATATGATCGCCAAGATAAGCTTCTTCATATCCGCCGTCGCCGAACATGACGTCTAATGCTGTTTCTTTATTTTCCAAGTTGATTTTCTCCGAGTTAATGTCGTGGATGACATAATGTATATTATTTTAACTTCTCTAGTAACTTATTGCAACTAAAAAAGTTTTCTGTTAATCGATCTACCTGTTTATTTAGGCGGGGGAGGTAAGATTTATAATTTTCCATGTAGTGTTGGACTCTGTCTACGACTGCGTTTCTATGCTTGGTATAGGCATCAAACGACTCAGTCCATTCACTAGGATATTTGAAATCTTCCATTGCCATTTCGCTGTAGCTTAAACGATCTGGAACCATAGGAATAGCATCTACGATAGCACCTTCGTACCAACTAATACCCAATGTTTCTTGCAGGTTTGCACTAAACACTAGTTTGGCCTCTCCGAGCATGTTATGATATTCTCTTTTAGTGAGCTGTTGTTCTTGACAGACTACAAACTCGTATTGAGGAAGATGTTCTTTTAGATCTTGAAATATCTCTATCTGTTTCTCCGGAGCGATACGATGTGGAAATAAGATAAGATCGCGCTTTGGCATATTCTTATACATGACCAAAGTATCTTTCATATATTCCATGGGCCATCCAGAGCGAACGATTTTACCGCTATCGTAACGCTCTTCCCAGTCTTCGTAGTACCAAGGATTCTCGCTAGGGATTCCTCCATGTAAGAGTTCATCGAAGAACAGTCTTACATGGAACTCTGTGGCAAAGTAGTTATAATCGATTGAATGATAGAAACTCTTCTCAGCGTTTCTAACCCAAGGAGCATTACCAATAAGGCGTCCTAAGAAGTCTTGAGGATCATAACTGCCAGCATGCCATAGAGCATGAATCTTGACAGGAATGCCAAGAAGTTCGCTCATGTATTTGAGGTTAATGATCCCAGGATGCCAAGCATCTGCAAAAATAAAATGATCACCAGGGCCCACTGATCCGGAGCAAAATAGTCTGCCAATTTTCTCAACTTGACTAGACTTGTATATATTGGTGCCACCAAAATTAAGAAAAGCACCAGGAGTAGTGGCCGCAGGAATATCCGTAGGGCCATCGATAACTTGAACATCATGCCCCTCCTTTTTGAGAAGTGCAGGGAAATGGGTTTTCCATTCGCAAGTGTAACGAGTTTCAACTGATTCCAAATCTACTAGGAAAACCCTTGCCATTAGTTGCCCCTGCGGTTGTAATGTGGTCTTTGACCATTATGAGAACGTTCACCACGATCGACCCAAGGTCTACGTGGACGCTTACTTGCTAGATAAGCCTGATAGTTTGCAGAATCTTTCTTGTAAAGATCTGCGGGATTGAACTCACGTAACTCAAACCTGCAGAAGTCGAGGTACGCATCTAGATCGTCAAAGATTTTGACGATGTCAGGACGTCTTTCAAAATATTTGAAATCCTTGTAGTTTTTACTCATCATTGTTCCTTAGTATTTGATGAATGAACCATTTTCTCCGTCTTCGGAGACCTCAATCCAAATCTCACGATTTGGATACTTTTGTGAAATCATGTCATATAAATCATCTGACATCATTTCGCAACTCTTGTAGTCAAGCTTCAAAACGGAATCTTGACCATTATACAACGACTCGAGCCATCGTTTGAACTGGATGAACTCGATGTCCCTGTCATTGTGCTGCACACTGATCCACACCCTGAAGTGAAAGATATGGCGATGAGGAGTGGCAAGAAACGATACATCGTATTCATCTCCTGTAGCTAGGTTAGGATCTGTGGCCGCCGCCGGAAAGCAGTGAATACCTTCTTTACGGAAAGTGACCCAGATCATTTTGTTAGGACGAATGTCCTGTCGGATAATCATATCTGTTGTAGTCCTTCTACTAGATCGTTGATTTCTTCTTTGGTCATAAAGAAGTTATAAGTGCTAGAATCTACTACCTTGCCTTTATTTAGGCTTTCTTGGATAAAATCTAGTGCGATTAGTTCTTTAGGAGAAAGACAAGGCACAGCTTTTACACGAACTCGAAAACCTTCGTTTTCTTTTACTATAAACTCTTTAGTTACTCTCATGCTTTAAGTCCTTCCATAGTAATGATCTTACCTATTTCTTCCCCAAGGTCTTTATCATCGGTAACAATGTAAAGCCCGTTGCTACTCGTATCACGCTTATTATCATACTTTCGTGTTTCGATAATCGTTCCGCCGTTTGCTTTGTAGACTTTTAAGTTAAATCCGTTTGCATCGACAGACCTGCCAACTTCTACCATCGCTTGTGCGCCAATCATACCAGTGCCCATTTTTATGTTCCTTGATTCTTTATAGTTGACAGCTTCTTCGTACCTATCCTTATTTTCCCACATGTCACGGACTTTGCCGTACAACCATTTATCAAAAATATTCATTTGATTATTTCGTCTTTGCCATATTGATCCCAACTTGTGAAGCGATCTCTTCCGAGTAGGTCATGCAGGTTATGGCACCAAACCCCATGATTAGTTGCATCAAAATCCTTGTCGTCAATCTTTAGTGTAGCATTATATCCTAGCTGTGAGAGATAGGGAATCTTTACACTGATCTGAGGAATAAACTTTCTATTCTCAACAAGGCCGCTTTCTAATAGACCTTCGACCTGAGCAACGTCTAAGTCTAAGGTACACCAGTAACCTGCATCGAGGCATTCTTCGATCATGTATTCCCATTCACCCCAACCGTCAGCATCGTTGACAGCTAACTTAGGAAAACTCTGGTTAGCACCGAAATAGATATGTTTAATGCGCCTAGACTCGTCGAGAAGGGGTTGTGTGTCGTTAGCGATGTGCAAAATAATCGCTGGATCTTGAACTCCTACTACAAACAGAGTCTTCATTTTATATGCAGGAGTATGTTCTACTTCTACACCTACAAAGAAGGAGGCGGTGTCAGTGATACCTGTTGAGTAATCGCGCTTCATAGTTCGAATCCGTTTTCTCTGGCTAGTTGATTTTCGGTTTGAATAGGAAGTCCTGAGTCAGCTGACGCAAAAACTTTCTGTTCTTCGTATATTTTATTGATTTCTTCTCTAGAACGCAAGACCACTTCTCGAATAAAATCACCATTTTCGCTGCAGAGGGTAACTTCAAACGGTGCGTAAATATGGACGGCACTATCTTCTTCTTGCCAATCGTGTTCACCATCAAACAACCATCCAGCACCACCGTTATAGTATTCTTCTCGGATAGCTTCTTGTTCTTCAACGGTGATATCTTCGCTGAACTCAAAATCTATGCTGATACTGTCATCGAACTCGCAGCCCCATCCTGGTTGTGTTTTGGCATATGCAACCGGATCATCAGATCGGGGAAGATTGACGTCCATGTCTCCCTCGACGAATCCTTGCCCCCAACGGAAAGTTTCGTCCATATTGAACCAGCTTATAGTTCCATCTGAGTTTTCACGAAACATCTCGACGTGATAGACAATGCTTTTCTTTTCGAGTGGTTTGATCAGATATACTTGATCCATTTTAGTCTTTCTTAAAGAGATTTTTGATTGATTTTAGAAGATTATAGAATCGCAATGAATGTGGATTGAAATAAGGTGGATGGTTTGGACAGCGTCCTTGATTCCAATCACAAGTTATGCTGTATGTTTTACCGCAGGTTGTGCATTTGTCAGTCATTATCTTCCTGATAACGTTTTTGCTTATCTTTCATTATAGAGATTTCATCCTTTAAATGCAACCTCTGTTTCTTCAAAGTTTCAAGTTCTAGGTCGTTAAAGACGCCTGTTCTTTCCAAATTGTCGATCTTTTTGTTGAGCATACTGTGTGTTTCTTCGAGATGTTTGATTCTGAGTTCATACATGTGTTACTCCTGTGTAAGTTCGGTTTCTAAAGCACGTAAATCGTCATCATCCTGTTGATCAAAGTTTTCAGGATCAGTTTTTTTGGCATCACCCCAATCAAACAAGTTATTAAACTCGTTATCAGCAGGACCACCTTGTAGTCGAGCACCTTCGAGACTCTTTAAGAATCCACCGGCATTATTGATAAGATCAAATGCTTCTGTTTTATCTTTAGTATTAAACAGTTCTTCGATGAATGTGCCGAAATAAAGGATCTTTCTAGGAACCCATTCGCTTAACTCGATCTCTTTCTTGCCTTCGAGACCCCAGTTACGCCAATCTGGTTTGAATCTAGTGCATTCGATATCCATTAACTGTTGAGCACGTTGTACTGCCTTGATATGACATTCTACATTATGACCCATCATTAGAGCATATGCAAAACTATCCCAACTAGTCTTACCTTCTTTGCCAAGTTTGTTTAGCATACCGGGAGCCATATAGCAGATATCCCCCATTGTTAATCTGCTACCAAACTCGCTTTCAAAAGGAAACGGAATATCGCTGCCTGCTAGTGCCTTATTATCAGGAGCCTTGTCCATGATTACTGACCAACGCTTGTTAAGATGTTGTGCATTAGTGTAAACAAGGCCGTGAGCTGTAGCAATAAATGGACTAGCGCAGTCAAAGCTAATAGTCAGTTCTGGATTGATGTGCTTACGGATTTGACGTTGGATCTGTGTTAGGTAACAACTCCAGTCTAACTGTGCTGTACCCAGGAAGTGGATCCAGTTCTTACCGGTTAACATTCCTTCGTCACGCATCACCATCAAACGTTTGAGGGTAATGTCCATCTTGCACATGTTGGCACCACCAAAGGCCCATCCTTCTGCTTCTTTACCAGCATAGGGGCCATTAGGATCGCTAAACTCTTTAACACCTTCGTACCATTGTTGTGCAGTATCCCAGTCACCACCTTGAAGCACATTAAGCCATTTAGTTTGCCCTAGGCGATTATCAAGGAAATATTTGTTATTGAAGCGAGTCTTTTCTAGACAGTCTTCAAAAGTCTTTAGCCCAGTCTTTGGACTGTGAATGTGGTCACACGCCCAAGTCGGAACGTCCAGCATCATAGACCAGTCAGCAGTTAGTTCTAACCACTCAAGAATCTTTTTACGAGTCTTGTTAGCTTCTGCACCTTCGAAGTTCAACCAATCAAACTTAAGAACACCTTTACCAATCTGATATCCGCCGGAATCTCCTACGATAACGGTACGACCTCTATTACGTTGCTGTATCATTGATTCTTGCTCAAGGCTTTTCTGGAGATCTAACTGAGCATGTCCTGCAGAATACAGCGCATAGGTATAGGTAAAGTAACCTTCTTCTTCGTTAAGAAAGTTCATTCCTTCGATACCTCGATCCATTCCTTTAGGAATACGGTCGTTAGGCACAAACTCTTCGAGTCGTTGTTTAGCTACATAGGTGCTGTAAAAACTACTGATAGCAGGTAGATATACAGCATAATCTTTCTGCAATGGTGTAAGGTGTATTTGTCTTTTCATATTATGGGCTTGCCTGTTCCATAACTTCTCCATAGTCACGTGATGTTTCTTGTGCCAATGTCGCAGTTATTTTTAGTTGTTGTTTTGCTTTTTCTAGATTTTCTAATGCTATTTTAACAGCGGAGTTAGTTTCAGCCAATGATTTCCACTGTAGTTCTTCGGCACGTTTATCACGGGCCCAGTCTAGCAATGACTCTGCTTCGTGATTTAGGCCAACTGAAGCGGTTGCCATGTTTATCTTTTGCCAGTTCTGACCGTCAAAGACTTCCATGCATTGCATACTGGTATTGTATCGCATGTTGCCGACACCCTGTGAACCAGAATAGTTATTGACGTATGTGCTGGCGCCGCCTCCTGACACCTGCACATATCTACCTGTGGGCATAATAGTACTAATCATTAGGCCGCCTGTGCTGGAATAATGTATTTGTAAGTTGCCAATCCGCTGTCTAGCGTGATCTGGATAGCGCCTTCATTGCTCAATGACATCTTGGTGTTGTTGACATCTGAAATCTTAAGAATACTCAAGATAGGCAACACAGGCCAAGTCCAACCACGATCAAGTTTACCTGGTACATTCTGTGCAAAGATAAACTCTCCGCCGTGTGTTGATGCATCACCGAAGATAAACTTTAGATTTCCACCTTCTGTCTTGGCAAGGAATGTTGGATGCTCGTTGTTAGCACCTGCTTGGAAGTTAAAACGCTGTACAGCAGCAACAGTAGGTTCTACTTCTACGTCCCACTTAACACCACGGAACTTGACAGTCTTCATCTTTTCGTTGATGATTTCTGAGTTCATAAAACGATAGTCGTTCTTGAAGTCACCGTCTTTGTTTTCAAAGTGGATGCCTACAGGAATAGTTTCGCCATTGCGTTCTGCTGTAGTGATAGTGATTTTAGCATCATCTTTGTATTCTGCACCATCTAGCAGATACTTTAGCTTTTGCAGTTGCGGCATACCGAATACGCCAATCATGTCTGCATATGGAGCAGAAGTTTCAGCTTCCATGATAACTGAACGGTCATCTGCCATTGAGTTAATAGTTGTCTTTTCTTCTGTACCTGTTACCTTGACGGTAGTTAGAAAACCGAGGTTCTGTGTATGACCCACGATATCTTGTAAAATGTCTTTCATTAGAGTTCTCCAGTTATAATCTGATTATATTTAGATCTTGAGAAAAAAACAAGTGTCAAATCACTCAAAATCAAATAACTTGTTAAAGGTATTATCGCTTCTAGTTTGACTGATGTCCCATTCAAGGACCCCGATCAAGTTTTCTAGCTTTTCATCGATAACGGTATTTTCCATCTGATGATCGTCAAATGGAAGATCTTTAAACCACTGCGGCAATCTCAGTTCGTCGACTGGGTAAGCCACAGATGTATAGCCCATAGGATTTTCTTTGAGCTTGCAGACGATGACCTTGGCACCGTCTACGATAGTCATAGAATACTTGTCGTCAAACATACGTTTCAAAGTATTCCAGTTTAAGGAAGCTCTAACATGACCTGGCATATTGGCCTTGCCTGCTTTCTTTTCTTTGGCTGCATACTCTGTAATGTTGTTGGCACGTTTAGGTGAACCTTTTTCCCAACCTGGTCTAGTTTTAAAATCGGTTCGGAAGTCAGTGATATATTCTAACACTTCTTCTTTAGGTACGCCATTTAGTACTCGGGTCAAGACTTCACTGAGAAAGTCTTGGATAACAACCGGGGTATCTGACCGCTTGAGGTCGAGCCCCATGGCTTTAATCTTGCCTGGTTTGCCGTCGACGTCTGATCGCTTGCCTTCTTTGTCGTAGTAGAGGACTGCATATCGTTTCTTTGTAATAAAGAGTCCTTTGCTTGCAACAATCTCGCGACCTGCCTTGATGACCTCTCCTCTAGATTTTGGCACGTGGAAAGCGTCTGACATGAACTTGACGAAGGTTCCATTTACAGTTTCTCCTATGGTGTCATAAAGTTCTACGACTGATTCTCTAGTCCAAGGAATCAATCCTTTCTCAATGTCCTTCTTTAGCGTAGTATACGCAGAGAAGTAACAAGAGTCTGTGTCACCGTAGATGATAGCTCGACCGATATGGTCATACTCTCCGGTAATGATTTCGTTTACTTTACTGGCCATATGTTTTGCAATAGCTCTGCCCGTAAGCGTGGTAGATTGCCCGATCCTATTATCGAAAAAGCGACAACCAGGATTAAGGATTGCACCATAAAGGCTATTAAGATTAATCTTTTTAACCAGTTGACGCTTGTCCCAATATTCTTCTTCAATCTTGTTACCTGCCGCGATAGATTCTTTAAGTTTGGCCTGCATCTCTTTACGCTCTTTATACCAACGAGCTAGCAGACCAGGAATGATTCCTTCAGTTTCATATGTGAAGATAGTACCGTTGGCACTGATCATCCATGGTTGATTACTTTCAAATATAAGATCATAAACTTGAGCGGCACTAAGGGTATCGCTGCCGCCACCTTCCCAGTCGATAGTTATGTCTCGTCCTACTTCTCTTTCCATCACTGAAGTGTATTCTAGACTTCCAAAGATGCCTTCCCAAGCGGCCGCAAAACTCTTACCTTTGGCCATTTCAGCTTCGAGGTGTGCTTTGGTCCCATCTTGGCGCAGTTGTCCTACGATAGTTTCGGGCCCCATGTTTAATGCACGAATGGCACTAGGATACAATGAGTTAATATCTAAAGAACCAATCCACTCGTGGATGCCTTTCTTAGGATATGCAACATACGCACCTGCGGCCTGTGTATCACCGTGTTCTTCCATCTTCTTACGATTAGGAACGATCATACCTCTGCGATGTGCTTCATTGATAATAGCCTGTTCAGTAACAGCTACCGCACCCATAGTTGTCTGTAGCAATACAGTATTTTCGTGTGCGATCTTGTTTGACAGATCTAAGAACTTTAGTTTTTTATCTAACTTATCAAGTAGGCTTGTATCTTGTCTGTTGTATTCAATAAACTTTTTAAAGTCATTGTTATACAACGCATCGAGTGTGCCTTCGTAGACTGTTTTGTTTTCGCCAATCTCCATCTCACCGATCGCATCTAGTCGATAAGTGTGACGCTCTTCATAGGTATATTTGCGATATAGCTCAAGACTATCTAAGTGAACACGACCGATTAGATCATATGTGACCGCTGTCTTACCAAACTTTTCATACTCTCTTTTCTTAGGATATTGGTTCCAAAGGCAGAAACGACGTGTATCTTCTTTGCTTAGGACTTTGGTAACACGATTGACCGTATAGGGAATATCAAACCCTTCACTGTTCCACCCGCTTAAAACATCAGCATCTTGTATCAGATCTAGAAAAGCATCTAACATATCTGCTTCGTTGTCGAATAGCATGGTATTAGGAAAATCTTCTACAGCCTTGGTTGCTTCAGCCATAGATAGCGTCTTAGGTGGCATAGCTAAACAAACTAATGTGTCAACCCATTGTAGATGCACAGCGATAGATGTGATAGGCATAAATGCATCGTCTGGGCTAGCATATCCTCTAGCAGGGTCGAAATCGACCTCAATATCGAAAAATGCTACATTTAGTTTTGGAGCGTCAATGTTGATATAATGGTCTTCTAGACATCTAAAGATAGGATTGATGTCTGATTCGTATAGCTTTTTGTTTGAATGTATAGCAAGTTCTTTTCGTAGTTCTTTGATATTTTTACAGACTACACGGGTGAGTGGTTCACCTTTGATACTTTGATACTTGCCCTTGGGATCGTAATAATAGAAAAGATGCTTGGCAGGATAATCTTTAAAATGCCTTTCACCTTTTTCATTGCGCTCAACGACACGAATAATGTCGTCTTCGCGATCATAGAATGCGTCAACGTAACTCATATTTTTCTCCTTGCGATTTTCGGCTCGCAAATACCCAACTGATCATTTATGGCTGATCGAACCTTATATTAATTAGTTAGCATTCTTATCAGACCGTATGTATCAATACTGGTCAACAAGATGTAGTTAGCCAACATGCCAAATGATTTCCTAGTATAAGCAGCCCAAGCATACATGGCGCAGCCAGAGATCCAAACAGGATAAAGAGCGAGAAGTGGTGGGTTGGGGACAGTAACAGCCATAGTAATACTGCACCCAATACTGACAGCCCAAGCGACAAGCTCAACAATAAAACGGAAAGGATTACTGTTCCAGTCATCTCGTATCCAATCAAAGGTTGGTTTTAATAAGTCTATCATTCTGGTAAGCGTTTAGTAACACCAAGAATACCTTCGATTTCTTCCCATTCGTTTTCGTGATCTTTCCAGTTGTCTTTATGTGCGATGCGAATAGCTTTATTGATAATACTTGGTTTAAGTTGTAGTTCTTCTGCTACTGCCTTGACTGTTTCTTTAAGACCTTCTTGCAGATCTTCTACTTCGCGTAGGACATTTGATCCTTCGTTGATCAATCTTTCTAGTTTTGCTTTTTCTTCCGGACCATAGATTTTTGCCATTAGTTTCTCCTGACTATAAGACAAGTATATAGTCATAAAAAAAGCCAGTCAACCTATGACTGGCTTTATATTACCAAAAACAAAAATTATTTTTGTGCTTCGGATAGAACGTCGTACATTTCAAATACACCGCCCATACGCTCGTATACTAAACCAGCATAAACTTCTTGTTTGGCTGATTCGTTAAACTTTCTTTGAGCGATTCTAGTTGCCCAAGCAAACAGTTCACGATCAACTGGATCGATTTGTTGTTGGCCACCGCTTTCACGGACTAGTTGGATCATTTGTTTGAAAGTTAGTTTTTGTTCTATGCTTTCTTTAACTGCTTTCTTTTTACCGAAGAACTTGGCTTGTTTAGCACTCATGCCCTTTTTATCGTCCTTCTTGTCTCCGCCCTTGGATTTAGCAGCACTCTTCATTGGTTCTTTCTTGTTGCCGTCTTTGTCTAGATCTAGGAAATCTGGCTTAGAACCTTCTTCCATCTTTTCCTTCTTGGCTTTCTTCTTGTCGTCAGCTTTCTTGGCTTCTACCATCTTGCTGAACTTAGATTTAAATGCCACTGGATCGATGGATTCTTTCTTAGCTTTCTTCTTTGGTGCGTCTTCGTCGTCACTAACATTAGGAGCTTTATCACCGCCGTAGTTCTTGCCTGCGTGGTGTTTGATACCTGTTTTAGTCTTTTCGATAGTTCCGCCAGTTGAGCTTGGCTTCTTATCGCCGACTTTCATTTCTTCTTTGACTTCTTCTTTATCTTCTTTCTTTTCTTCAGCTTTTTTCTTAGCTTCTGAAATATATGAAGAAGTGCCAGCTAGTACACGAAGCTGGGCGTCTTCGTTTAGCTGTACAGCTTTAGGTAGCTGTGGTGCAGGAACTGAGCTGATCTTGTCATCTAGTTCTCCGATCTTGTTAATGAGTGCTTTAAAATCCATGTTAGTGTCCTTGCGTTTTAAGGTTCATAATGTATTTATCTTTTGATAATAGATTCGCTTTTCTTCTTGCTCTTACGTTTCTGCCCGTAACTGCCCCCAAACAGCGTTCCTACATTAGGGCCTGCTCCTGTAGCAGATGTACTAGCTATAGCTCCTGCGCCTGTAGCACCCGCTGAAGCGGACTCTTTTACAGGTTTCCTTAATATTTCTGCTAGTCTCATTTTTTATGCCCTCTACGCATATTTATCTGCCAGCGGGCCAGTTGTCCTTTACGCCCTTTTGCATGTGAAGCCTTTTCTAGTTCAGCCATAGTAGCTTTTTTGGGTATTCCGTGACGTTGGCTATCACCCGGACGACCAGGACCTTTACCGTCCGCGAAGTTTTCTTTAGTTAACGAACCGTCGATTATTTCAGGATGCGACTTGGTATAAAGTTTCATCAGATATCCTGCTTTGGAATCTGCATCCATTTCATTGGGACTCCCGGGAGGACTATGTCCATGTATACGACCCTCTTCACCCTGTTTTTCATGAGTCATTTCATGCGCTAGGGTTCTAAAGATATCTACTAGATTTCTATGTCCTGTATAGACATATATTACATTTTTCTCTTTATTAAAATAACCAGTTCTATGTTTGCTTTTTGCTAACTTAGTATTGTTACTAAAAATAATCTCTGGTAGGGGATCGTGTAGGTTTAGCTTTTTGTAAACCCATTTTATAAAGTGTTCTACTTTTTTCTGATGTGGATGATAGTCTTCTCTGATGCTTTCATCTTTTGCTGTAGCAATAGCGTTACTACCACCTCTATCTTTGCTAACAAGTTGTTGAGGCTCGTGATCTTGTTCGCCTTTGGCTACACGTCTGGCACGTTTAAGCCCGTCTAAGATAACTCTAAGACTGTCTTCGTCTGCTTGATATTTGATACCGATGCCGCCAGCAGCTTCCCATGATGTTATATTGCTTCCTCGATCGTCGATTAATACGTTAGGAAGTCCATTGGGACTTTTAGCATATTTGGCCTTGTTAGGAGTTATAATGATTTCTTTAGGTTGTACATGTAGATTCTTTTGAATCCATCTACGCTTTTGTACACCTGAGTTCTCGTGATCTCCTCTAAGAGGACTTGAACAGATCTTATAACTTCCGGCAGCATCGACTACTATATCTAAAAGTTTATCTGCTGTTGGAAACTTAGGAAGCCTAAAAAAGAAATCAGTACCGACCATCTTATCTAATGTAGGATCTGCCTTGGCGGGAGGAATGTCTCTGTAGTTACCGCTTTTTACTCCTGCAAGTTTAGCATATTCTGTAAAGAAGTCCGCGATCACACCGTCCATGTCTACATAGACTTCCATTCCTTCTGGTAAGTGTAGATCTGCTGCTTTCATTAGTGTTGTCCGTAAGGATTTTTAGGAGTATCTTCTTCGTTATTATTTTCTGGGTATACCGGATATTGTTGAGGCTCCGGTGACTTATTTTCTTCTTCTAGACGTTTTGTCGTTCTTTCGATATAGTCTTTAAGAGTTTTGTCCATTAGTCTGTGGCCTTTTCACCTGTACGAGATACTTCCCATTTTTTACCAGTCTGCTCAGTTTTTCTGCGGCACATGTCTTGTAAACGACGAAGCTGGGCCATTTCTCTGTGATCGTCAGCGTATGTTCCTTGACCGTGTAATACCTTCCATTTCCTACCATTGATATAGATGGCAAAGTTATTTGGTGGTTCAGTATTACCCTCGTCCCAATCGTCAGCTCTATTTCTGCGACCGAACCCGCTTACGCTACTATTGTAATCTCTATCGTAGCTTCCGCCACCACCGAAGTAGCCTGCCTCATCTAAATCACTTTTTATAATATCTTTGTATCTCATTTTAAACTCCAAAGCTACTGCCACAGCCACATGTAGTAGTGGCATTAGGATTTTTTATAGTAAACTGACTGCCCATCAAATCTTCTTTATAATCAATAACAGCACCAGTCATATAGGTCATACTCATCGAATCTATAAGTATTTTCCAACGTCCTACTGATATTTCAAAATCATCTTCATTCTGCTCGTCATCAAAGGTAAAACCGTATTGGAATCCAGAACATCCACCGCCTTGTACAAAGGTGCGCAACTTTAGATTAGGATTGTTTTCCTCATCTAAAAGATCTTGTATCTTTACTTTAGCCGATGGAGTAACTTCTACCATTATAGTCCTGCACCTCCAACTAGATCACCTCTCTTCGCTGGACGATTTTTTTTAGAACCGCGGTTACTCCATTGTCCTGCAGGGCCTTGCTTGTATGATCCTGCCATTGGAAACTTCATACCTTCTGTGGTTTCTTCTTTATTGCCGTAGCGTCTTTCCCATTCTTCACTGTCGACTATATCGTCGATCTCGTCGTTGGCATATTTGATAAGACTCTTTATTGTTTTTTCTAGATTATATACGCTACCGTTAGCCTGGCGTATAGCCTGTACTGACTCGTCAATAGCATCTTCTAGATCTAATACACTGTTTTGATCGAAGCCTTCTAGAGATTGTTTTAGCCCCATAATCTGGCTTTCTATTTCTTCAAACACATAATGGTTGTCGCTGCTGATTTTTAGAACCGAAGGAAGTATTTTTTCTAAGCTAGAGATATGTGCTTCAATCTTTGCTATTTTAGCATCAGCGTCTGGATTGCCAGTTGCTTCATCTACTTCGATGGGTTTCTTGTGTTTAACTTCGCCCTGTTTTTGAGATTTCTTTTTATCTTTATGGGGACCAGCACCTGTCTGTGTAGGAGCATGACCTGTTCTTGGCTTAATATTAAACTTCTTAGCCTTACGATCTTTTTTATTTTCTAATAGTAGGTCTTTGATTTTCATTGTTTTATTCCCATACCTTTTCTGACCAATGCAAACATTTCTTCAGCTAGTTCACCTGCTCCCGTTGCTTCTGCAAATCCTTGAAGATCATTGTTTGCAGCCGCAGCTCTTGCTTTACTTGCGCTCACTCCTTCGACACCGGGACTATCTGGATCTCTAGCACCACTTGATTTTAAATCAATAGTTTCAAAATCATAAAACCCGTGTGCTTTCCCTTCGATACCGTTGTAGTCTTTTATTAACTTTCCCATAACTGGTAGTCGATCATCACCAGCTACAAATGTTACATGTTTATAACCTTGATCGTATAGATAAGAGCAAACTTTTCCTATAGTATTAAGATTAGCATCATCAACTACCTTTCCTGCATGTTGCGGAAATAGTTGTTTGATAAATCTTACTTTATCCTCTGGACTTAAAGGATTTTCTTTTTTATCCTGTGTCCTGCTAGGAAATATACGATAATCGCCGCCGACTGAAGCAACAGTGTCCATTAACTTTTCGTGGCCCAATGTGGGAGGATTCATCCTGCCAAAGCAGAAAGAAACGTGTTTAGACCCGTCTTCGAAAAGTTCTCTGAATCTCACTTATACTGCCCTTCTTCAATATGTTTGTGTTGTTCTTCTGCTATTTTTTTAGCAAGGTCGATAATAACTTCTGGAGTAAACTTCTTATTCTTATCATTAATATCAAATTTTGCACAGTAATCCTCGCAGCAATGTTCTAACGGTTTGATATAAAACTTGTAAGCATCGGGCCTTCCGTGAAACTGTTGATGTTTCATTATAGCAGGAAATAGATGATTTGCCAATAGGTCAGAATCATTATCGATATAAAACTTCAAATCATCTCCCCAATCGATTTCGGGCTCTTCGGTTTTTTTCGGTCCGCCGATTGGACTAAACATTTCTCTCAGTAACATTACCAGCTCCTACACGACCAGTAACGTGCTTTCCAACGTGGTCCTGGATTCTTACAGTTGTGACGTGCTCTAAATGATTTACGTCTCTTAGGGTTTGATTTTTTGATACGCATCTTCTTATCGCCGAAGTTTACCTTGACGATATTGCCGTTTGGCTTGCGTACATATACTTTTGATTTCTTAACGTCGCCTGGCAGTTTCTTACCTAGCGGTACATTCTTACCGTGATACTCTGCTTCGTTCTCGATGCCTTCTGTCTGCTCTTCTGACTGCATGTAATCCCATACAGCGACTAGCATACTCTTTGCTACAGCTATTTTTTCTTGGCACCATTCTGGTAGATTATCACCTGCGTGTATAAGATCGTCTAGACCTTGTACAGCACGTTTCATAGTTTCGAGATTATTGTCGGCCATACCGGCTTCATCATCATATTCAGCATCGGAACCCTCGTGTTTAGGAGTTTTGTGATGCTTCTTCATGTTGATAGCTATAGCTGCCTGCTGTGCAGGATTAGCGGCTTCTGGTACACAGTTAGGTACGGTTTTGCCGCCCTTCTTCTTTGTACCCACTGGATGGTATCCTTTCCAACATGGATTATCTTTGGGATCTTTGAGGCCTTCTTCTAGGAATCCTTCTAGGAAGTGTATACCGTTTCTTGATAAGTGCTCAAGTGCTGTATCATCAAGATCGATAACGATGCCATCTTCAGTAAATCCTACGATTTCAGTGGCTATTTCTAAATCTTCATTAAAGCTAATACCAAAATCGTCGCCTATCTGGAATGCAGATTCTCCAAAACCTTTGGCTTTGGCTTCACGTTCTAGATCGTTCTTTCGTTGTATAATAGCTTGGCGGATTTCTGGATCTTTGCTAGCGATAGGATCCATCTGTAGATCCTGCAGGGCCTTGCGTTTTGCCTGCAGATCTTCTGGGCTCTTAAGCTCTGTTTCTGCTATAATATTATCTATTTTAGATAAAAGGTCTCTCATAGTACTCCCTCACGAGGTCATACTATATTTATCGTTTAGTGCCGGTTAGTAATTATAACGGATCTCGGTGATTTCACCGCTGTTAATGGTACCTATAGCACGAAGCCATACGAATCTACCCTTAACATTTATAGTATACGAGTCATCGTAGTCAGTAGACCCGTCACCTAGCATAGCATCATTATCGTCAGTATCTTTGAGGTCAAACCAATCATCATCGCCCGGATACAGTGCTAGAGTAGCTTGTATTTTCACCTCACCAGACCAGTTTTTAAAGTAAAAAACGATAGTATGTAGGCTATCATACCCAGTCTGATACCCGGCACCTTTTTGCTGTGTGCCGGTAAAGTTTCCTGGAGTTGATGTAGCGGGCAGTAGAGTTTTGATTTCGTTGGTCATCAATTATTTATCGGAGATAATGTATTTGTAAACTCGGCCTACTACTTCGGAGTTTCTAAGTTTTAACATCAGCAGAGTCTGCTCAGAGTCCACTAGCACGTATCTACGATCCCAGTTCCAGTCAGTATACATGAACCACTTGTTCACAGCTTCTGTACAGCGGATCTTAGGAGCCTGAGAGTTCACCCATTTAAGATACTGCTCCTTAGCTAGTTTATCGTTTTTCAACTTATGTGGAAGCAGATAGACACGATACTGATAGATATCGTGCGGGTATTTTTTAGAAACTATTACGTAGTCATCTAGTAAATCTTCGTCTGAACCTGGCTGGAACCTATGAGTCAGTTTATCTTTAAACTTTAGGGATAGATCATCATAAATGTCTCTATCATTGGTATAGATGTCTAGTTTTTCACCTTCAATACGCTTAAACCATTTTGTGCTGTCAATCTTTTCAAGGATATCAATCATGCCAAAAAGGTCATCTTTATTGACAAAGATTTTATTAAGACGGTTGTTGCTCTTGTAAGGATGTTCACTGGGAGTCGCGCTATCGCAGATAACGCGAGCCTGATCTAGAGAATACCTAAAGACATGAGCCCCAGGTTGATAAACCGTTATCTTATAGTTCCACTTATTGTAGAACTTCCGATTGGTTGTCTTGGTCAGATGTTCCATTTTCTAATGCCAGTAGTTTAGCAGCTTTTCTCTGCTCTTTGGTTAAAGGTTTAACTAGTTCGCTCACTGTAAACTCGAGTTTATTATCATTTACTGAAACAGTCACTCGTCCACCGTTGACAAGATCACCAAACAGCACACGACGACTCAATGGACTCTTGATTTCGTTATCGATCAATCTGGCCAACGGTCTAGCACCCATCTTTTTATTGTAACCTTTTTCGGCCAACCATTTAGCAGCTTCATTGTTGATAACGATTTCGATGCCTTTATCTTTAAGCTGATCGTTGAGTTCTTTTCCAAACTTTTTAACGATCTGAATAACCACTTCTGGCTCAAGGCTCTTGAACTTAACAATAGCATCTAAACGATTTCTGAACTCTGGTGCGAAGTACTTCTTGACCGCTTTATCATCTTCACCATCTTTGGCCAAATCGCCAAACCCGATAGTGTTGCGTTCATTATCTGCTGCACCTAAGTTTGACGTCATGATAAGGATAGTGTTTCGGCCATCTGCGGTTTTACCGTTGCTGCCTGTAACAAATCCATTATCCATGAATGCCAATAGGATATTGCTTACATCTTGATGTGCTTTTTCGATTTCGTCGAGCAACAGAATAGCATTAGGATGTTCTTGTAGTTTGGTAATAAGCATACCTGCGTTATCTTCGTAACCTACATATCCAGGAGGTGCACCGATCAGACGTGCAACTGAATGCTTTTCTTGATATTCGCCCATATCAAACCTAATAAGTTCCATGCCCATTTTGTCGGCTAGAGTCTTAGCTGTTTCTGTTTTACCAGTACCTGTGGGACCTAGGAATAAGAAACTGCCAATAGGCTTGTTTGGTGCTTTCATACCTGCTTGCGAAACAAAGATCTTATCAAGCAGAATCTGAACAGCATCTTCTTGACCGAACACAGAAGCCTTCAACCCATCTTCGAGGTCAGCAAGGTTCTTTGATTCTTTCTGCGCTACTGTTTCTAGCGGCATACTGATCATTTTACTAAGCTCATAGGTTACCTGTTCTAGATCAACAATCTGCTCGACGCCTTCCATTGTCTCATCATCCTTGATCTTGTAACGAGCGCAGGCACAGTCAATAATATCAATGGCCTTGTCTGGCAACTTCTTATCTGCCATATATTTGATCGATAGTTTTACTGCCTGTTCGATAGCAGCATCAGTGATTTTGACGTTATGGTGCTTTTCGTAATACTTACGGATTCCTTTGATGATCTTAACAGTCAACTCTGGAGTTGGCTCATCAATAGTAATACGTTGGAATCGACGCATCAGCGCACGATCCTTTTCAAAGTACTTGCGATATTCTTCCCAAGTAGTTGAAGCAATGAGTTTAATGATACCTTTAGTCAATACAGGCTTAAGAATGTTAGCAAGGTCGTTGCTGTTCTGGCTAGCAGAACCTGCACCGTTCATCATATGTGCTTCATCGATGAATAAAATAATCTTGCCTTTGCGTTCGAGTGCAGTTAGCACAGCCTTAATGCGTTCTTCAAAGTCACCACGATACTTGCTGCCTGCGAGTAACGCAGGGATGTCTAATGCATAGACTGTGTGATCTTGAATAAACTTCGGTACTTTCTTTTCAAAGATTTTACGTGCAAGACCTTCTGCAATAGCAGTCTTACCTACGCCAGGATCTCCTACCATTAATACATTACACTTGTTCCTACGTGCTAGAACGAGTTGTGTTTTTTCTAGTTCCTCGTCTCTTCCGATAACAGGATCAATAGCTTTTTGTTTTGCTCGCAAGCTAAGGTTCGTGCAGTATTGATTCAAGATTCTATCCGCTCCTGAGGTAGTTGTTATTTGTTGTGGTGATTCTTCTTCGTCTTCGTGTACAGCTACATTTTCTTGGAAGTACTTGACAAACTTTTCTTTAGTGACCCCGCCCTTCTGCAGGAAGTAAAATGCGAAACTATTCTTTTCACTAAGGATACTGATGATAACATCAGCTACTTCCATACGCTGACGGCCGCTGAACAGTACCTGTGTAAAACAACGATTTAAAACACGCTCTACACTATTGGTTTTTCTAGGACGAGTATTAGGATCAGTTGTTTTGATATCATTAAGATTGTTCTTTATATAATGCTCGATGTTGGTTTTTATAAACAGAGCATCAGCACCAAACCCTTCGAGCAGTTTAAATGAATCCTCGTCGCTGACGATGCCAAACAATAGATGCTCGATAGTCACATATTCGTGATTGAGCTGCTTGGCAACAGAAACGGAGTTTTCAAAAATAAGTTGTAGTTGTTGGCTGGGTTCGATCATTTTTTTATTTTCCTTACCTTCTTCATAGCTAAGTCTAACTTCATTCTACTTACTTTGTCAACAAAACAAATGCCCTCTAAATGATCGTATTCATGTTGAAAACATTTAGAGAGATATCCATCTACTTTGATTTCTTTAAGGTTTCCTTCACTGTCTTGATATTCGGCTACGATCCATGCTGGACGTTTAACCTTAAGATATAGACCGGGATAACTTAGACAGCCTTCTTGATCTAGGACCTGTTCTTCACTTACTTCTTTAATAACAGGATTAAACACAGCAAACGGTGCAGGAAAGTCTTTAATACTATTACTACCCATAACAAAAACTCGCTTGGTCAATCCTATTTGATTAGCAGCGAGACCAATGCCGTTGCTGGCGATCATGAAATCAATCATGTCTTTTTCTAACTGTTTAGCATCACCGTCGGATGAAAAATCCCATGGTGTGCTTTTTTCTACGAGACTGTCGTGTGGTCCTAGTTCAAAGTTCATTTTTAAGTTGTTCTATTCTAGCTATCTGTAATGGTGAAAGATTTCTTGGGATTTCTATATTGATATGTATCAACAGATTTCCACGTTGTCTAGTTCTTATATCTGGCAGCCCCTCACCTCTGCAGCTCAATGTAGTATCGGGCTGTGTTCCCGGAGGAACATTTATACTAAGTTGTTTTCCATCTAGAGTTCTTATATCAACTTTAGATCCTATGATAGCATCCCACACGCTAACTCTATGCTCTACTATCAATGAACTGCCATCTCTCCTAAATACAGGATGCGGTCTTACAAAAACATTTACTAATAGGTCGCCGGCTCTAAGATGAGGGATGCTGTTATCGCCCATCCCTTCGAAGCGTATCTGCTGGCCGTGTTCTATTCCTGCAGGAATAGAAATATTAATCATTTTGCTCTTTCCGCCAGGGACACCTACTTCGGCATTAAGCTCTTTGCCTTTTAGAACTTCTTCTAGAGTAACTTCGATGTTAATGCTGAAACTCTTATTCTTTGGTTGTGGCCTCGCACCGAAACCTTGCCCAAAGCCAAAGTTACCAAAAATATCATCAAAAGGAGTACCTGTGTTGAAATGGAACTCGAATGGGTTCCCCTGTCCTTGATGGAAGTGGAAACCTCCCGGGTTAGGCTGATTAGGATCGATACCCGAATCGATCATTCGTTTCTTCTCAGGGTCGCTTAGAAACTCATAAGCCTGAGAGACTTCTTTAAACTTATTTTGGTCCCCACCGCGATCAGGATGATATTTCATAGCCATTTTTCTATAGGCTTTTTTTATCTCCTCGTCGGAAGCACCTCTTTGCAATCCTAGTGTTGAATAATAATCCATGGTTCTCACATTATACGAAAAAAATAGGACTACGTCAAGTAGTCCTATTATTTAATGGAGATTTACTGAGCTCGTTATTTTTTCTTACCGTCGGGAACTTTTTCGCCATCTACTTTTTTATGTACTTTGACTTTTTTACATTCCTGGACTTTTTTGCCCTTCTTTTCGACTTCTTTACAGACTTCTTTAACTTCGCCGCCTGCATACGCTGTTGTTGTACCAGCTAGTAAGCCCAACGAGATCATTAGTGCTAAAATGTATTTCATGATATTTTCCTTTATTTTTTTGGATGCTTGCCGCCACATACTGGACAGCCTTCGTCTGTGTTAAACATAGTGTTTCCTTATAGAACTGGATCGTCTGTTGGAACGATCTTTTTACCACTTGCTGTTACGGCCGGAGTCGCTGGCGCTCCAAATCCTGTACTGCTACCAAAGCCTGTTGTTGGTGTTGGACTAGGTGTGCTTCCAAAGCCGCCTGAGCTAAAGCCTCCTGGGGCGCCTGTTGCTCCGAAACCTGTCGAAGCTGGTGCCTGGAAACCGCTTGGTGCTGCTGGAGGTACGCTAAAGCCTGTTGGTGCTGGTGTTGCTGCTCCGCCATTGTTTGCTCCTGCTAGTTTTTCTTGTGTGCGACCCAATGCCGCTATACCTAGAACGGCACCCATCGCGATGTGGAATAAACCCGCACCTTGTAAAGTCAATGGTTGCCATTGGGTAATGGTGCCTACTTTCATTATTGCCTGTAGTAGACTCCACATGATAGGAAATAGCACGAAGTCAAAGGCGCAAACACCCATGTACAACCATCCCATCATTGGACGCCATTTACTGTTCATCCAATCTTCTTTTTTCTTTTCTGCATCACTCATATTTGCGTACTCTTCTTGCGTTGCCATTATTCGCTCCTTTTTAAGTTTATTTTTTGAATATGCCTAGAACTTTAGCCTGGATAGTTTTTGCAAACTCTGGCTGAGGAAAGTTCCAACCTATAAAAGCACCTAGTGCTAACCAAAAAATAGTTTCTAACATAATCTTCTCCTTATAGCCAGAGTAGAACACCCTGACTGCTTAATAACAAACCTATTGCTGCTACTCCGAAGCTACCCCAGAACAGCGGCATACTCACAGCAAGAATACTTGCTGACAACAACACGATCGCTAGTTGATATGCAGTATTAGCATAGCCAATCCATGGACTACGTAGTTTTGCTTCATCGCGCTCGTGTTCTAGTTTTTGTGCTTTAGCGAGAAGATCAGTCATACCTTCTTTAGGTTCGTTCTGATAACGGTCTGCCTTGGCACGTAGTTCATCTGCTCTTTTCTTATCGCTGCGAGCAGCAGCATCGTCGGCAGCATATTCTGCCATAGTCTTCTTCAAGCTCTTTGCTTGATAGAAAGCATAGGTATCATTCGCTGCAATCGTATTGTTGAGTATGGTAGAACTTAATTTTCCACCGTACCATGTATTAACTGCTAATAGTAGAGCGAAAACGTTAATAACTAAACCAGCCTTGTCTTTGATTTTTGCTTCGCGCTCGCTGCGTGAGCTAGGTTTAAGTTGCTCGTAACTTGAGCCGCCGTCCTTAGACTGCTTTGTAAAGATATTTAAAACTGAGTCGACTAATGCCATTCTCGCTCCTTAATGTATTAATATAGTGCTGCTAAACTTATCAGCGCATTCATAGCTGTATTTATCTGCTCTTTTAATCTTAGATCTTGTACAGCTTCGTTGATATTCTTTTCGTGGTACAGATCGTTAACGAGTTCTGTAAACTCGCTCTTGCTGATCTGCCCTTGCTCTAGCATGGTCTTGAGACCCAAAGCTCTGTTTGCTAGATCTTGAAGATTAGGGTCGCCGGTATTGTAGATTGATTCTAGTTGTTGGTGTACTTCTTGACTCATCTTGGTTTCGCTCCTACGACGTTTTGGATGTTAACAGCATTACGTTCGATACTACTAAACTTGGTAGTACAATACATCATACTAACTGGCTCTTTGCCATGATATCTTTCGCTGAGCCCTTTTACTATCTCAGCTAGCTCATTGCCCATTTTTGTTGTTTCTTCGTTATGCGGAATAGATTGACTGTAGTTTCTAAACTCAACTGCGGTGTACCACATACGATCTACTACTTCGACAACTTCGGGCTTGCCGCATTTGGCAGCACCTAGGTTGGCTTCTGTGCGTATTCTGTTGATCAATGAATATTCGTTATTATCAAATCTGGCCATGAAGTACGCATCATACAACGCACAGCCTGTTAGTGCCTGTGTTAGTAAGAATATTGCTAATAATCTTTTCATTTGATATCCTCAAATATCTTCTTCTGTGTTCTGAACCATTGTGCCCACGCATCTGACTTGGCTTTACAATCGTGGTACTGACCGTAGTTCTGCGTGACAGTAGATAAGACATCACTGAGTTTGTCTGTTTTGGTGTCAACTTTTTTAAGATCAGGACAGGGCTGCATCAGGTCTTCTGGGACCTGTGGAAAGCTCATGTGTACAGGAACAGTGGTTGCACAACCTGTTAAAAATAACATAGGAAGTATTAAAAATATCTTTTTCATTTTTTCTTACCTCCTTGGTTGCTGGCAGCATCGTTTAGAATACTGATCGCTTCTGGATCTACTTTGCATTCTGCATCGATGCGCTTTTCAACTTCTCTTATTCTTTCTTGGATAACGATCTGTACTTCTCTGTTGTTATTCTTTTTTGCTTTTAGTGCTTTGTCTAGTTCTTCATTAGCAGCTTCGCTTTTTTGTACAGCCTCGTCAATCTTAGATTGCATCTCTGCTATGCGAGCTCGGTAGCTCATTTCTACTCCATACCCACCGAATAGATATCCGCCACCTAATAAAAAGATTATTCCGACTATTTCTGCAGGTAGCTTGTATTGCCCCATGAGAGGAATCCAAGCTACTAGTTTACTGGCAATATACAATGCTAGACCCACACCTATCATAGCATAGGTGACCCAGATAAACAGACTATCTGGTATAAGGCTCAGCATCCATTGGAACTGCCACATATCAACCGCCTAGGACTTGAAGTGCGTGTTTGTAATGCTTAGTTCTGTCTTCTAGTCCGAGTGTACCACCATTAATACGCTTGGTCATTGTAAGGATGTCACCGTTGTCGGCATATTGGTTTAGGTTGTTTGCTTCCCAGAACCAAGCCGCGCTCTGTACACAACCTTCAAATGTTGTTAGGTGTTCGCTGGCTTCGTCTAGACTAATCTCTAGACTTTCAGCGTAACGTTGATAGTTTGTTTTACCAGTCAACTGGATCAAGCCACGACCGCAGAACTTCCAACCGTCACCACTTGCTTCGTCACCGTTGCCCATACGATTAGCATAAGCACGATTAGCGATTGCCTGTTGGTTGTGAGCATATTGCTTGGCAATATCTAAACTTGGGAAATAGCGTGGCCAAACTTTAACTAGGCTTTCTGCTTTGTAGTTTAGATTTTCCTTGATAGCACGATACCCGCCGCTCTCGTGTGCTGTCTGTGCTAGAAAAGCAGCCACACGTGGCACAGTGTTAATATCGTAGTCTGGAAGTATCTGACACAATGCTTCGTGCCAATGATCTGCGTATGGAGGATTTCCTACACATTCCTTGAACTTAGCTAGTGTAAAATCAAAATCAAAGTCGCTCATTATTTTATCCTTTGCAGTAACATGGCTCTACGGCCATTTTCAAAAACAAAGCTGTCTCCAACTTTGTTAATATTGTAATCCCCTAATACTTTAGTAAGCCAAAAAATCTCGCTTGTGGATTCTTGATCTATAGTAAATGGATCTGTGATACCTTCTAGAACTGCTTCAGGGTCACCGTCCTTGACCATACGAAGTTGTATTTTTTGATCCCATGGTTTGTGGATAGTAATGATGTCACCATCTAATGTTAGGTCATCCATCAAAGTCTTAGTAAAGAATCTGCGAACATCTTCGGTCTTTACTTTGTTGACCATCATTTCATAAGTTGATGCAGACTCTGGGATTATATGTTTTAGTGTTTCTTCTGTTACTTCGTGTTCGGTATTATCTTTATAATATTGGAATTTAAATTTATCAATGCCTGTTAGTTTCTTAACACTATAAACAAGCTCGTCGATATTTTCTGCTAGTTTGGGAGATCTAGAAAGTTCTACGAATACATAGTAGGTTCCATCTTCATTCTCGCCCGAGCTAACATCAGAGTCGAGAACAAATGAAAATCCTTTTTCTACAAACTCCATTAGATCTTTAGCAGGTGAACGATCTTTAACTTCAAAAGTTAAAACGCAAACATCTTTATCTTCGCCCATCTTCGAGGCATAGGTATCAACCTTGAAGGTTTCCTTGACCATTTCTTTTAGGTCTTCAGCTCTTAGGCCTTCATTAAGCTGCTGGTGCTGCTGCTGGTGCTGCTGTCGCATTAGCCATCTCCTGTGCTTGTTGATCTGCTGGATCGATATGTGCATTCACACCACCACCTTGTGTAAGGATGTCTTCTATCTTATTCTTATCTAGTTCTGTGTATCCGCGATCGATGTCGTGCATTAGTTTCTTGGGCATAGTGATCTTGACCAACCATACAGGTTTATGATCTATCTTGCCTTTCTTGGTGCCCGGTCTGATGTCATCCGGTTTCTTGATTCTGCGAACGGACGAAATCATGCTTTCAGCATATTGTACCTTGCATCCGTATTCTAGGAGTTTCATACCACCCTTGGGTTCGGGCATATTATCTTTTGGCCACATAAAAGTACACTCTACAAAATAGCGTGATTCTTTAGGACCCTGTACAAGCTCTCCGTCGAGCCAGTTTTCATAAACATAGGTATCTAGCTCATCAATAACACGCTCGAAATCTTTGAGTAAATTCAAGCTATTATTGGAGCCGTAAACCTGTTCAATGTTCTTTAAAATGTCTTTAGTTGTAGCCATAGTATCTCCTTTTGTATTTATCGTCAAAAAAGAATCATTACATATTACTTTCTACGCCCAAAGTTAAATACTTTTGTGTCCGGTACGGGCACTACGGTCTAGGTCCGTGCCTAACACAATCAAGGAGGGCTAACCTACATATGAAGCGAAAAAGAGCGCAAGCAGCATATCTGCAAGAGAATGTAATAAACATCAATCAACGCATTGAACAGAAACGCAAGCGAGTTCAAATATACCCCAAAAACCTCAGTCAAGAGACTTATCTTTTAAAGCTCAACGATCAACAAAAAATTATTGTTTTTGCTATCGGTCCAGCCGGAACGGGTAAGACCATGTTGGCTGTGCAATGGGCTATAGACCAGCTCAAATACGGTGAAGTTGATAAGATTATTATTACAAGACCAGCTGTATCAGTAGATGAAGAGCATGGGTTTTTACCAGGCACCCTACAAGAAAAAATGGAGCCGTGGACTAAGCCTATAATGGATGTTTTCGCAGAAAACTTTAATCAACGCGAAATCGAAGGATTTGTTAGAGAGGGGGTGATTGAAACAAGTCCACTAGCGTACATGCGAGGACGTACATTTAAGAACGCTGTGATCATTGCTGATGAGATGCAGAATGCTACACCTAGTCAGATGAAGATGCTGTTAACTAGGTTAGGTCAGGGGTCAAGAATGGTCGTTACAGGAGATCTACAACAAGCAGATCGACCCAGTAATAACGGCCTTTTAGAGTTTTTAAATCTGTATAATAACTTCGACAATCACAGATACGTAGACGTATGTCATTTCACTATCTCTGATGTCGAGAGACATGAAGCTGTAAAGGAGATACTAGCGATATACGGTGATCAATAAGATAGGGGGGTAACCCCCTATCACAGATTAGCCAGCTTTGCTAATGTTGCGCTAAGATTAATCTCTGGATCGATGCATGATGTGTGATCCACAAGTCCTGCCTTGATGATGAAAATAGCTCTGTCTTGTGTTTTTTCATCACCGAACAGCTCTAGATTATCATAAAGCCATCTGTAAACATGCACCATCTCATCTGCTTGTAGTTTTCCGCAGAGCAGTTTTCTTGCTTCGGTGATCTTTTTAGCCTTGAAAAGTTCAACCATCTCAAACTTCCATTCGAGCGATCCAGCATCTTCTTTGGCAGGACTGTGTAGTTTGCCCTCGCTACAGTTCTGTTGAAGAAGATTCAAACATTTGCGGAGATCAGGATATGTTGTTGAGACATATAAGTCTAATGTTTCTAGATCAAAATCAATCGCTTCTTCAACTAGAACAGTGGCTGCGCGAGCAGTAAACTCTGTCTGATCTAGTTTAGTAAAATGCCACTGCTGGCAGCGACTATGTAGTGCTGGTACTACCATATTAGGATTATTGCAGGTTAGGATAAATCTAGCAAAGTTGCTATATTCTTCGATGATACCTTTAAGTGAATCCTGTGCATGTGGACTTAACCGATCTGCTTCGTCGAGTAATACAACCTTAAATGGCCCCCACGCAATGCTACTGATAAACGGAACGATTTTATTACGGATAAAATCGATACCAGTTTCTCGACTGGCGTTAACTTCTAATACATCGGCATCTTCGATACCGATCTCATTAACCAGCATCTTGGCCATGGTAGTCTTACCGATACCTGGAGGACCGCTTAGAAGTAAGTGTGGAATACTTTTTTCCTTGACCCAAGTCTCAACCTGTCTGCGTTGCGCATTGTCTCGCCACACATATCCGTCCATCTTTTTAGGACGGTACTTCTCAACCCATAGTTCTTTCATTGTCTTAGTCCTTTTTCTACTTCAGCGGCTATCACACGGCTGCGTAGTTCGCTAGTCGAAAAGTTATGTTCACGTTTGTTAAAATAAAATTCTATACCACGATTAATACATTCATATCTACCGGTGAAGTCTCTATCTTCGTATTCTTGTCCTAGTATTCTAACATTTATAGGATAAGAAAGCAAGATGTTTACAAGATCAGCTTCGGTTTCGTAGACTAGGATTTCGTCAATATATTTGCAGGCTTTGAGCTGTTCGTATCGTTCGAACACGCTTTGAACAGGTTTATTTTTGGTGTCCGGACGATCAATAGTAGGATCTGTTTGTAATCCTACGATTAAATGATCACAGACTGTTTTTGCTTCTTTAAGCATCATGATATGACCTGCATGAAACAGATCGAAGGTACTACAAGTAAAACCGATTTTCATTCAAAATCCTTTTCAACTTGTTGTATTGTAACATAGTTATTGATCAGTTGTCTAGCCCGTTCTTCTCGTTCCCTGGGAGTTTTTTCTCCAAGAATCACAATAGCATATCGCTTGCCGTTCTTCTCTGTTAGAAGGGCTAGACATCGACCAGCAGGATTCGTAAAACCAGTTTTGCTCAATATGATTTGATCAAACTCGAAAAGAAGACCTTTATTGGTATTGTTTAATAATACCGATTTAACTTTCTTCCCAATCTTTTCTTCAATCTTGAGATATTTAGAACTTGAAGTATGTCTTATGATATCATACTTTGAAGCTTCGGCTATCAGCCTGTTCAGGTCTTCTGCGGTGCTGACATTATTTCTACTTAGACCGCTAGGATCATCGAAATAAGTTTCAGTCATGCCTAGTCGAGAAGCTGTTTCGTTCATTACTTTAATAAACGCATTATACCCTCCGGGCCATGCGTCTGCAAATGCATCTGCGGCTTTATTGTCGCTACGTATCAAGAGAGATTCAAATAGTTCTCTCTTGCTAATCTGTTTGTTAAAAAATATATGACCCTTATATTTTATTTTCTCATCCCAGTTAGGTGATGATTCAACGACGACCAGTGCCGTCATTAGTTTAGACACTGATGCTATGGGTCTTTTTAAACTAGCATTGTACGAATGTACTACCTTTTTGTCCGTTTGATTAAAGACATAATAGGTAGCGTTTTCTGCATGAGCTAGATTAGTTAATATTAAGAATAGTAAAATCCATAATCTCATGACGTCTTTACAAAAGGTTTGAGATCGGGAGGAGTCCAGCCCAGAGGTTTAAGTACTTTGCCGTCCTCACGCTTGCGTACTTTACCAGTTTCAGAATCGATCTTAGCAAAGTTAGTACGCATGACTTCTTTCCAAGCACCTTCTGCATCGGCGCCCATGCTGTGTAGAGCGCCGATAGTAACGACTAGAATGTCAACTAGCGCATCTGCTACTTCTACTTTATCAACATTATCGATCGCGACATTAAGCTCTTTCCATTCTTCTTCTATGAGCTTAACGTAAAGATTGAACTGATCAACGTTCCAGGTATCTACAGTCTGATCACAGGCCCGCATAAACTTTTCTTGATCACGAAATGGATTAGTCATTGGTTATTTTCCTATGTTTTTTATTGATATCTTCTACTCTGCCGAGTAGTTCCATGTCTACACCTAGATCAATAGCTTCTTCTTGTATGGCAGCTATGTCTTTAGGAAAGCACATTCCTCCCCAGCCAAACTCACCGTCGGGCCCAGGAACATCTAGGTGTGTACGACCTATTCGGTCATCCCAGATTGTCAACTCTTTGAGTTGATTAAAATCGATATCAGATGCTTGAGATAACTTATAAAACTCGTTCATAAAAGTTACCTTGGTAGCCAAATATGTATTCATCATGTACTTATACATGGCAGCGGTCTTGATATCTGTGATCAAAAACTTTTCATGAACTAACGGAACACCTGTTCGTATAATCTCACGTGCTTGCTCGCACCATGCCTTACCGCCACCTAATACAAAGTAGTCGCTATTTTGGTAGTCAGTGTTTGCATCAGCCGCAGTAATAAACTCTGGGCAGTGTACGATATTAGGATATTGTTTCCACAACTTTTCGTATACACTAGGCGGAGCAGTAGATTTACAAATGATAGGGATTTGTTTGTTGATAGTAACAAACAATAGTTCTTTGAGAGTCTGTTCTAGAATAGTCGAGTCACAGTGACCATCATCAGTGCTAGGTGTAGGCACACAGACATAGACCGCATCGCAGGTATTAAACTGGTCCATGCTGGCGCTATTTTCTAGTTTTGGATCTCTAATAATGAGGTCTTGACTGCGGTGTGCCCATGTAATGGCACCACCAACATGTCCAAAACCTATGATACCGATACGCAAAATCAAACCTTTCTATTATGATTTTAGTATCTTTATTATACGCTTTTTTTCTTGTTCTGTCAACCAAGTCTGCTCTTGTTGTCCAAAATCTGGAGCATCATTGAGTGCTTGGTCTACTATGTGCTTGATTAGATAGAGTTCTTTTTTACATTCAAAAGCGGCAAAACCATCATTATATGGACTGGCGCATTCTCTTGCGAGAGAATGTAACTGACTAGATATGTCAGCTACATCCCAAGATTTTTTGAAACCCATTACCTAATAAAGTCTTCTGGACGTATAGTCGCAGTGGATCCGTGTCCAAACTCTTGTCCGATATAAAAATCATTTGGACGTTCGTTGGCAACAGCGATGATGCTGTCAACTTCAACTTTCTGAAACTCTTTAACACCCTCGCCGTCATCGATCTTAATCTTTCGAGTCCATCGACCGTGCTCGATAAGAATCCATTGTCCCACTTCTACATCAAGGTCGACCTTATCGCCTTTCTTGTAGACCTGAGCCCAACGAGGTTTAACACCGTGTGCCTTACCGTCATCACTTTGGATGATAAGACCACCTGCGGTTTTCATCTCTCCCATATCCATATTAATGACTAATATGTCTTTTGGTAATGGACGTACTTTTATGTTCTTAACGCCGAATGCGCCACTCATATTAGGCCCTTCTGCTAATAGATTTCTCGTCTACAGATTTTTGATTATTGGCATAATAATCCTGTAGAACCTGTTCGCGGGTGCGTACAACTTTGCCCCCGGGTCCTAGTTCATCGCCTCGAGCATTAACCTTGGCATTTCCTACAGCAGGTACAGTTTCGTTCTGGAGAGATAGTTTCTCCATGTCGATTTCTGAACCTCTGATACTGGTATAAGTTTTACCCATTATTTTCTCCTTTTGAGATTTGTTTTTGGAGTCTTGCGACCCGCAAGAATTCTTTTTGCATTTCTGCTTGCAACACTTTTTGGACTTCTTCGTTTAGACATTTATACCCCCTTAAAGAACTCTTCTATTGGTAAGTTGTATTTAATACTATCTATCTTATGTATCCCTATCAAATAGAGTACATAACTGGCCACGGAACTACCTCGTCCTACACCCCAAACAATGTTGTTTTCTCTTAAAGTATCTACTATATATTTTATGACATGAAGTATATCATACATTCCGTTCTTGATAAACAGTTCTAGTTCTTGGCTTACTCTATTCCGCTGTTCTTCGGTTTCACACATTCCATACAACATTTCCACTAGATTTGGACAATAGTCTTTGGGTATAAACCAATGACCTGTGTCTATAGTTTTTGGAGGGATTGGATAATCTAGATACTCGGATTGTAGACGAGAAAGGTATTGATTCAGATCATCGGAGCAATAGCAATGTTCCAGAATATCTGGACCATATTTCATGATTCCTTTGATAAGTTGTTCTTGGGTGTTATTTTCAGTCCACATTGATCAGTTGATCCAAATCGCCATCAAGTTGTTGTTTGTTACGTGCATATCTAAGAGCGAGCTCATCTTTATATATTGTAACAAAAGTAGCGATCTGTGTCAAGAGTTCAAGTTTACCTAACCGTGCCGCAGCATAGTATTTTTTATTGAGCTCTATGACCTTGTCTTCGATTTCTTGATCTTTGAGCTCTGAAAGATCTTTTGAAAGAGGATGGAACATTAACTGAATTGGCCCACGTATCTCATGAAGAACTCGGACTCTCTCCTACGCCAAATTTCTACGATAGTTGCTGTAGATGTAGATGTTGGTAGAGCGACTGGCTGTTGGCTGTTTCCGATCTTAGAAAGAGGAAACCCATTGGCCTTAATAACTGCTATTCCTGAAGTTTGGAATGTAGCTGTCCTTGCCGATCCATCGCTGTAGAGTTCTAAGGTAACTTTGCCCATACCACCGGCGGTATCGGATAGTCCTGGGTCACCTGGAAACGAGCTAAAGGTAAAAGTAATATCCGCGCCGAGTCTAATAACCTGATAGTTTCCTTGGATGTAATCGATCGATTGGGGTGTAGCTGTTAGAGGGTTACTAAAATCCCAAACAACATTTCTATTATTCTGCAACATAGCTTTAGTGATGTAGGAAAACCCTAGATCGTTTGTTGCTGGCGTTGTGCCTCCTAGTGCAGAGTTTAACACAGACTTGCTTTGTAGTGCTGTTATTTCGCTGGCTGCGGCCTGGAAGTTTGTTTTGA
>Ga0255151_1000002_pt1 | contig 198603 bp, 263 predicted proteins | sample Atl_Yuk_RepB_8h_FD_183612 | JGI IMG/M metagenome (GOLD analysis project Ga0255151, IMG submission 183612) | Freshwater microbial communities from Altamaha River, Georgia, United States - Atl_Yuk_RepB_8h | ecosystem: Environmental > Aquatic > Freshwater > River | place: USA: Georgia | collected... | reverse complement strand
TGATTTCTACTGAACTGTTTCCTCATGAGAATCACCCATACCGATTAGAGTTTGGTGAAAAGAAAAATCCTACGGTTTGTTATTTTTCTTGCGAAGAACACTTGCAAAAATATCTAGAAAGGTATAAACTGGATAGTAAGACCACAAAGATTGATTATCGTGATGAACCCCCTGTCCCCAGTAAAAAACACAAGAGAAGTGTGGAACAAAAACCTAAACCAAAAGGTGACGGAAGTACAAGTGCAGTTCGCAAAAGAAAACCCAGCGTGGATTCCAATCGAAACACTACTCGCAATACAAAGTCTAACAAATGATACAGGTAACTGAAAATGAAGACGGATCTTTCGATATCTCCTGGGATGAGAATTCTCCTACGGAAAGTATTCTCAACACCTGGACTGAAGACGACTTCACCAAAGCGATTATGGAACATCTTCAAAAACTGAAAGACGATGGATGATAAAACCAAACTCATTCTTGCTATGATGCAGATTGATAATCTTACTGAACTGCTAAAAGGAAATCAGTATCAAGACTTTCTATACAGTAAACTAATCTCCACACGAATTGAACTACAGAGGCAACTGAATCATTATGAGTAAACAGTTTTATGACGACGATGCTTTTTATGTGGAGCAAAAAAGTTGGGGAACTTGGCAATCACATTATCCAGATGGTAAAGGTATTATTACCTCACTTACTGAAGAAGAATGTGTTAGAGCAACTCGTTGGTATTTGAAAGCAAAGCAAGACGGTGAGTTTGACAAATCACCTGATAAAACTTATGATTCAACTGTTGAGGGAAAATTGTAAGTGAATAAAAAAGTTTTAATTACTGGCGGTGCTGGATTTATTGCCCATCATTTGATTGGACAAATTTTAAAAACAACTGATTGGGACATTGTAACACTTGATCGTCTTGATTATAGTGGAAACTTGAATCGTCTGCACGATTTGATGCTTTCATTTGATCCTGAAGTTCGCAAACGTGTCAAAGTAGTTCATCACGATCTCAAGGCAGAGCTTAATCCTTTGGTCCGTAGTGAAGTTGGAAATGTGGATTATATTCTACATCTTGCCGCTGGATCTCATGTTGATCGCAGTATTGAATATCCAATGGAGTTTGTTCTGGATAATGTTGTGGCAACCTGCAACATTCTGGAGTTTGCGCGTCTTCAAAAAGATAATCTGGAACGCTTTGTGTATTTCAGCACGGATGAAGTATTTGGTCCTGCACCGAATGGTATCAAGTACAAGGAGAATGATCGGTACAACTCCACTAATCCTTACAGTGCAACCAAAGCAGGTGGTGAAGAACTTGCAGTTGCCTATGAGAACACCTATGGTCTTCCGATTTACATTACTCATACGATGAATGTGTTTGGGGAGCGTCAACATCCTGAGAAGTACATTCCAATGTGTATCAAACGCATTCGTGATGGTGAGACTGTGACGATTCATAGTGACAAGACCTGTACCATTCCTGGTTCCCGTCATTATATTCACGCTGAAGATGTTGCTGATGCCATTCTGTTCCTTCTGAATTATCAAGGAACATTTGAACCAACTTGGGGTGGTGCAAAGTGCTCCAAATTTAACATTGTTGGTTCTGAAGAACTGAATAATCTTGAACTCGCTCAGATTATTGCAGAAGCACAGGGTAAAGAACTGAAGTATGAATTGCTAGACTTCCATTCTTCCCGTCCAGGGCACGATTTGCGTTATGCTCTGGATGGTGATAAAATGAAAAAACTGGGATGGGTGCCCGCAAAATCTGTACGGGAACGCATCGCAGAAGTAACAAAATGGACTCTTATTAACAAACGCTGGATTACTCTATGACTAACTGAAGAAGAATGTATAAAGGCAACTCGTTGGTATTTGAAAGCAAAACAAGAAGGTGAGTTTGACAAATCACCCGAAAAGACCTATTCTACAAAAGATAACTATAAACTCTAATATGACTCAAAGAACTTTTACAACAAAATCAGGTACAACTTTTGAGTGGAGTGAAACACCAGAAACTGTAAAAGCAGTTCAAGAACTTGCAAAGTTTGCTGGTAACTATTCTGGTCCTTTGTATGCACCACATCCTGATTTGAAAAATGAACAATAAACCACTGACGCCTGAAGAAGTACAGCAAGCAGCAGAACAATTCTTTCCTTTGTTTCGCATTGTTAATAGTCGTATGCCTACAAATGCCACAACAGAAGACACGCTCAAGGTAATGGAAACGGTCTGTAATCTTGCACACAAACTTCGTGCAGAAGAAGAGAAGATTAAATTTGGATTTAATAAAAATGAAAGTACGATTGAATCCTAATCAACAGTTTTGGGCTAACATCTTTAAATGTGCTGTAGAAAGGTCTAACATTTACTTTCAAGATAAAGACCTTGATAGGCACGCGAGAGAGCATACAACTGTCGTATTAGCGTTACAAAAAGGAGAACAATTTTGGAAAGAACTGCTGTAGAATATCCCTATCATGTTTTTGATAAGACTACTCCTTGGTATGAGTGGTTGTGTTACTGCGAAATCTGCCACCAATTAAATGCTCCAGGACAACCATCTCTGGGGCGTTTTATGTCATATAGGCGTTACTTAAAATCTGTCGGACTTCTTGATAATGATTAGAAAATTTATTGAATGGTTTTTTGCATCAACAGAAAAATTTTCTGTTGAAGATGATGTTTATTCAAAGTTACTTGAACTTGAATTGAGAATTGAAGCACTTGAAGCGGAAAGTGTAGAGAATAGCAATTGCTTTTATGAACTCTCTAATTCTATTGATGCAGTTGATGCACGCATAGATATTCTAACTCTTGAGAACTGGAACAAGAAAAATGTATGAACTAGACGATTTTGAAAAAGCATTAGCACACTTTGGTACAAGAGTTGATGTTATCATTGCAATGGAAATGGGAGGCAAATTAGATGCTGATGCTGCTTACAAAAATATTAAAATGGAACTCAAAGAACTCAAGCGAATCCGAAAGTCCCTCAAGAAAGACAAGGATCTGTGATAAATGTGGTGTGGAAAAACCACTTGACAAAGACCACTATCAGGTGGTAAAATACTTCCGCGATGGTTTCTCTTACTATTGCCACGATTGCTCTAAACCCAAACCAAGAAATGACTGATTACAAAAAGTATTCACTTGAAAATCTAGAAAATTGGCTTTATGATGCAATGTCTGCAGGTGAAGCAACACCACAGGAGATTTATGATGTTATTGTCGGTGTAGTTAAAGAAAACTACTACACATATAAACAAAAAACATCTGAGGCTTATGAACTCCTTGCACTGTTAAATGGTAATGGTGGTTGGACATATAAAGAGGTGATGAGTGAAAAAGAATACTATGAAGGATCATATGATCCAGACAAAATTCTTTCTTGTGATAAAGATGACCCTTCACCAGAATGTATGAAATCTTGGAATGATTTTTGGGAAGATGTTAATAATTGGTCAGAAGAATCTAAACTTCATATAACTGAAGATGGAGACATTTATCCAGTGAGAGATAAAGTTGTAAAGTGGCAACTTCCTGTTGAAGAATGTAAAGATGCTGATACCGATAAAACAGAATACTTTATCAGTTTCCCTGATGACTTGTTAGAAGCAGCAAACCTGAAAGAGGGTGACCAAATTGAATGGATTGATCGTGGTGATGGTAGTTTTGAATTGCGTAAAGTGAGTGTGGGGTAATGTTACTTCCGCAGTTGGTAATGTATTGTTTAAATGGATTGTTAATGTCAACTGGAAATATATGTACCATTGACCAACCTAACCCACCTACGATAAAATACTATGAACCAGGGAAGTCCTGTTATGTCAACGGAACTTTTTATACTAAATGTGAGGATCGATTAAATGGCACTAAGTGAATCAGTAGAAGAAAGTTTGAAAGAAGCAGAAGGTAATCTCCGAAATGCTTTAGCATATGCTGCAAGACAAGAGAAACCCTTTGTTTCTCGTGAAATTTCGGAAATTATTTGTCGTATTGATAGTTTAATTAAAACAGATCAACTTCTTGATAAACTTGAAGATCGAATGAAAGGTTTGGGTGATGATAAAGGTTCTTTCGGAACTTTCTTCAGTTAAGAACTGTTAATCAATCCCAAAGAGATTGTTAAGTTACTAGATATTTTATAGGGATATGCTAACATATCGAAGTATTCGGGAGCAAAATTATGACTCTTTCATCAGGAAAACAAGAAAAACTTACTGATGCAGAATGGAATGAAATGACAGCACTTAAAAATGCTATCAATGAAAGACCTGCTGCTGTTGTTCCTGAAAAAATGGAAGAGTTTACTGAATATCTTGTGCGAAGTTTGAGAGAAAAGGGTGGTTGATAGAGAGGGTCAGAAATGACCCTCTTTTTTTCTAAATACTTGAAAAAGTATTATGGCGTCACAAACTACACCAAGAGAAGCACTAACTTGTCTTGCATTTAGTTACTTTGCAGATGGAAATACTGATTTGCAGGAGTTTAGCAATATCGTTTATGATTATTATTTCAATAATAATGATACTGAAGTAAGAAAACTTTCCAATCATTTACCAAATTCCTTTAATTTTAGAAGAATACAAGAATTTCATAAAGATTCTAAAACAGGAATTTTAAAAAAAGAAGATGCACTTAACAAAGATGGCAAATATCCAATTGGTCAACACAAAAAAGATTTTCCAAACGGAACCTTGTTAAGATCTGAAACTGGAGAACCTACAAAATTAGATGGTGAAATTAAGTCGGCATACCTTAGTGCAGCAAAATTAAAACAATCTAACATTATTGGAAATTTATCTCAATACATGTTTTTTGATCAGAGCACAGATTTTATGCAAATTGTGAAAGATGATGCTCTGACAAAAACTTTAAATTCTTTAGATTTGCCAGATAGTGTTGGTTCTGATATTTTATCATCTGTTGATGTAATCGCAGTAAAAAAAAGTAAAGTAAATGATATTCTAAAAGAATTTAAAGATAACATTACTGATTCAAGTGTCACAACAATGGATATCTTGAATAATCTTGCTTGGGGAAATAGAGGTAGAAATACTTTTAGAACTTTAACAAACAAGTATTTTGCTTCAAAGGATATGGTTGGCATTTCTTTGAAGAAAACAAGTGCATCAAAAGCAGATATTTCAATAGTTGGTACAGTTTCTGGTGCTCAGGGATTTGAAATATATTTGGACCCATATACTGAATTTCTTGCAAGAGCATCGTCAATGAATAGAAAGGAACTATATGACTTAATCAGTGAAATGGTGGAAATAGAAGATATTGATGATGACAAAATTGCGGATGGTAGAACTTATTTCAGTGTAATTTACACTTTAAACTACAAAAAAGTTGACATTACAGATAAGTTGGCAAAATTTGATTTGCAAATTGGACGAACGGGTTTTAATGCAAAACCTTTCGGTAAAGGTGCATTTGTTGGTGGTGCTTCATATACGGTATCTGATGTAATAATGAAAAAATATTCAAAATATAATTCTATGATTGTAGAAATTATTTCAATTAGAAATAAAGCATTTGATTTTGCGATCAACAAAAGAAACATTCCTCAAAAGATAAGAAATGATTATAATAGTGCTTTGAGAGAAATTCGTAAGAGAGAATTAGTATTATATGATGATGCTTCAAATAAAATTATAAAAGGTTTTTGTGCAGAATATGATACTTTAACCAGTAATCCAAAAGATTCCTTTCAAGAATATAGAATAGCAGTATCTAAGTTGTGTAAAAACAAATCATTGACAAGTCCTCATGGAAAACTTGCAACTCTTGATAAAAATTCAATGTTAAAAAATAAAATGGGTATTTTGCATAATGATTATGTCCATGCTCAAGGATTGTGGATTTATACTAGAAATGATAGAGATATACAAAATTTTCTGAAAAAACAAATTACGCTGTCTCTTTATGGATTGTTTGCAAAGAAAGGTGCTAAGGTATTTCTTTCTGGAAACAAAAGTATGCTTATTGAAGATGCTTTTGTTAAAGAGTTCAAAACAAAAAATAATAAAACAAAACTTGCAAAGGTCGCAACTGCACCATATGTGCTAATTGATTAACTGGCACACTGACTTGCCACAGCACCAGATTCCTGGTATGATTACTTCATTGATTCTTAATTTATGATTTCCTTTCGCGATCATCAGAATGAATGTCTTGATGCGACTGAGATTCATCCTAAAGGTATTATCTGTGCAACGACAGGTGCAGGTAAGACTCTTGTGGGTATTGGTGACACAATAAGAGAATTTGAGAAAGAGACACCACAAACTGTTGTGGTTGTTGCTCCTCGCATTTTGCTTGCGAATCAACTGTCTTCTGAGTATCTGGAGCATATTGATACAGTTGCTGTTCTTCATGTTCACTCTGGAGAAACGCATCATTTCAGCACCACTAAACCTGCAGAGATTCAGCACTGGGATCAGATAGTGAGAGTTGCATTTAATCCTGATGCTCCTAAGCACAAACTGATCTTCACCACATATCATTCTCTTCATAAAATTATGGAGGCAGGTATCAAGGTGAATACAATTCACTTTGATGAAGCACATAACAGCGTGCAAAAGAACTTCTATGTTGCTACTGAATACTTCAGCAGGAAAGCGGATCGTTGTTATTTCTATACTGCAACTCCAAAGTATTCTTCCACTCCCAAGAAACCTGGGATGAACAATACTCAGGTTTATGGTAACATCATTGCAAATGTTCCTGCTCCCCGTATGGTGAGAGAAGGATATATTATTCCTCCTAAGATTGTTGCTAAGCAAGTATCTTTGGACAGCAATAATGTATTTGAGCGTGACTGCAATCATCTTCTGGAAAGTATTGACGAAGCAGCAGTTTCTAAGGTGCTTGTGTGTGCCAAAGCAACCAAGCAAATCACCAATCTAATCTCACAAACTGGGTTCTGTCAGGAACTAGAAGATCGTGGATATTCTTGGATGGTCATTACATCTAAGACTGGTGCAATCATTGATGGTAAGAAGGTAAATCGTGAGGAGTTCTTTGAGATTCTTCATAAGTGGAGTTTGGATGATTCTAAGAAGTTTGTTTTGCTTCATTATTCTATTCTGTCCGAAGGTATCAATGTATCTGGACTTGAAGCAGTGATCTTTATGCGATCTATGGATGCTATTGGTATCTGTCAGACTATTGGACGGGTTGTGCGACTACATCATAAGGATGCTGCACGACTTCGCTCTGGAGACTTGACACCTGGACGGTTGGAGGACTACCATAAGTCGTATGGTCTGGTGATTATCCCGACCTTCAACTCTGTGGGAATCTCCACCGCTAAAAAAATTCAGAATGTTGTTGACACTGTGTTTCAACAAGGTGAACCTGCTATTTCCACAATCAAACGCTGATTATGATTGATTTCAACACATTTGAACTAGATCGCCTTTCTAAACTCTTGTGGAGTTTGAGAGACTATACCACAAATAATCTTCGCTTTCCCAAAGCAGGGGAACTTGTGGAGATTGCATATGATGTTTATAGCAAAGGACAACTCAAGAGAGTTAATCTACCTGGAGTAGATTTGATTGGCACTGATGGATGCACTTATGAATCAAAAGTCATTCAATTCAAGAATGTGTCAAAAATGGCAGTGCGTGGTGTAATCCTGAAGAATAGTCGCGCCAGCAGTTCTGTCAACGAAAAACTTGCCGATTTCTTTATCTTTACTGATGTAAAACTTGGGAAAGCGTGCTGTGTTCCTTCAAATATGATCTACAACACTAAGTTTACTGGTGCTGTTCTTACTGGAAGTTGTAATCCAAATCAGGATCATTTTTTCCTTCACGGATACCAGGATCAGTATGAAAAAGACTACTTTGCAGAAGCAGAAGAGTTTGATTACGAGTATGTAAAGAGTTTTTAAGATCCCAAAATGGGGCTTGACATCCCCACCCAAAGTTGTTAATCTTGTCTCGTTGGTCAGAACTTCTGTTCATAGCATCGACACTCAAAGCAAATTGCTAACTTTTAATTATGACTCAAATTGTTCCTTTTTTCCAGTCTAATGTGACTTCTTGGGATGCTCTTCTGAGCAATCCTACTTTTGACTCTCTTGACATTCCTGAATTTGAATGTGCTGAATTTGATGATATTCAAATTCTTAAGTGGAATCAACTTCAAATTCAACAACAAAAAAATAAAGCACGAGCAGGTGGTGTTGATACTGATAATATCAACGGTCTCATTGCAGAGTTTCAAAAAGGTTATCGCGTAACCGAACTTCCTCCTGTTGTGATGATTCTTCCCAATGGTAAAAAGCAACTTTGGGATGGATACAATCGTAGCAACGCTGCATATAAACTTGGTATTCAAGATTATCCCTTTCTTGTATATCGACTCAAAAAAGATTGGGAAGATCGTATTGAAGATGCCTATGATATGGTGTCTCTTGGTTCTAACAATCACACAGTTGCAAAGCGACATACTATCAATGATTTTGTGAATCGTGGCGTGTGCTACTGCAAGCGTCACGGTAGTAATCTTTCAAAGAAAGAAATCAAAAATTGGATTGAAAGTATTGATCACTCTTTTACAGCAAAGCAAGTTGAAGATGCCGTAAATCGAATCTATCAACAAACCACAATCGCTGTCAACATTCTCCCATTCCCTTACCCACAAAACGCACAGTCTAAAGTTGCTGAAATTGTAGATACTGATTCTTCTACAAATCCTGTTGTGATTTGTTGTAAAGATGTAATGTATGTGAAGCGTGGTTTCATCCAAATTATGGAAAACTTTGTCCAAAGGGACATTGAGATGACTGATGTTGTGACTTATACTAAAGGTTGTGAAACTGCAGAAGAAGTTACCAAACAACGACAGTTCGCAGTTGATTATCTCAAAAAACTTGATGATCTTGTTGTTCAATATGTTGTTAAGCGTATGAGTAATCAATCTTCTGCATATTCGATTGCAGGTGCTCTTCCCCAACTGATTGGTGTGGAAGATCCTCAATCTCTTGTTGAAATTAACTGATGGAGGGATTTATTGTAGGTAAAGGTGAGTATGCGGCAGTGCCATTTGGTAAAAAAGGATATATAATTATCCATAACGGTCAGCAATTAGAAAAAATCTGCAGAACAGAATCATCTGCACGAAAGTATATTGCTGATCATAAGAAAGGAAAATCTGTAGCAAAGTTACCAATATGAGATATACCTCCACAAGTTTATACCGCTACGCTGGTGGTAAAAACACTATGAAAGATGAGATCATTAAGATTATTGATGAGATTCATCCTAATCTTACATATATGATGTCACCTTTCATGGGTGGAGGTTGTATTGAACTTGCCCTTGCAGCAAGAGGTGTAAAAGTTCAAGCATATGATTTATTTCAACCTCTTGCTGATTTTTGGGAGATTCTAACCACAGAAGGTGGAAAGAGAATTGGAGAAGAAGCAGCAAAGCATTATCCTCTAAAAGATAGAGAACACTATAAGTCTTTTCTTCCTCTTTTAGAGAGTGATGATAAGTTCACCCGAGCATGGTCATTTTACATTTGCATCAAAGGTGCCTTTAGTGGAGATCTTGGTCACACATCAGAATCATCCAGAAAGAATCTAAATCTTTCTGGTATTCATAAACTCATTGGGTTCTATAATCCAAACTTCTCATTTTCTTTTGGAAATTGTTTTGATACAATACCAAAGCATCAGAATGATTTTATGTATTTGGATCCTCCTTATTATAAAACTACATCATACTATTATGGTATTGATGGAAGCACTCACGAAGGATTCAATCACGATAAACTTTCTGATGTCTTGAAGCAACATAAAGGTGGGTTCGTGATGTCTTATGACAACACAGATTACCTTAAAGAACTTTATAAAGATTGGACAGAGTTTCGCTATTTGGAGTTTGATTATCAGATGGCAGGTGATGTAAGTTGCAGAGGAAAGAAAACGGAACTTATTATCATCAAACATCCAGAAGTGAAGGTGGAATCTAATCCAAATGCACTAGAGAGTTTATTGTACTGAGGACAGTTGGGGAACTGTCCCACACATGCTCGCAGGGGTCGCAGGAGACCCTATACTTACAAAGTAATCAACGGAGACAACTCTCAAATGGCAACCCGAGCACGAATTGGTCTTGAACTCTCTGACGGATCTATTCTTTCTGCTTACCACCATTGGGATGGTTATCCTGAATGGTTGGGTCGTATTCTCCGTACCCATTACAACACCCGTCAGAAAGTTGCCGAACTGATTGATGGTGGTGATATGTCTTGCTGTTGGACTGATGATCACTTCCGCACTTCTGAAGGTGTAGAAAAGAAATCTGAATATGGTCCTCAGTATTACTCTGAGCGTGGTGAAGATTGCCCCCCTCGCCTTGATGCTAACAAATATGAGTATCTTGCTGAGGGTGAAGAGTATGCTTACATCTACACTCTGAAAGGTGAGTGGGTATGCTATGATCGTCACCAGTGGGGAACTAAAATGCCTGAAGTTGTTGAAATCCCCTCTGCTGCCCTTGCTGTTTAATTCTTAGGTAAATTATTATGAAACAACAAAACGGATTTATTGACCCTGCAGTTGCTGCTATTACTGTAGGTGTGGTAGTGATTGGTGGTCTTATCTTCATTGGTGGACCTCAATACAATGTGTGGCAACAATCTCTTGCTGGTAAAGCAGAACTGCAAAAAGCAGAATATACCCGACAGGTTGCTGTTTTGGAAGCACAAGCAAAGAAAGATTCAGCACAACAACTTGCTGATGCTGAAATTATCCGTGCCACTGGTGTTGCCAAGGCAAACCAAATCATTGGTGATTCGCTGAAAGATAATCGTGAGTATCTTCAGTATCTTTACATTACTGGTCTTGAAGAAGGATCTAACAAAGGTAATGTGACCATCTATGTTCCCACTGAAGGTGGTATGCCCGTTCCTACTCTTCAAATGAACAAATGAACAAAAAGTACATTGTTGTTGGATTGATTGGTTTTGCAGTTATTCTTGGTTGGAATGTTTTCCTAATCCAGCGTGATGATGCAATGTATAAATCATATTATCGTCAACAAGCAACTCAACACCTAAAATGATCCCAAAACGACTCCGCGACCTCATTAAACAAGCAGAAATGGACAAAGTAGCAGAAGAGTTTTGGAAAGAAATTGAGCGTGAAGCAGCAAAACTTGAAGTGACAGTTGACTATTATCTTGCAGAGTTTTACTGATGACTTTTCTACTTGGAATGGGACTAGGTTCTCTACTTACCATTGGGTTTGCATTTTTGATTGCTTCCGATGATGATGTTGACAATTCTATTCAATGACATTAAACTAAAGAGGTAATTTACAAAGACAAATGACACAAAAGTTTCTTTACATCGTTGACCACTACATTCCTTTTCCATCTAGTGAATACGGTGGACTTTGGAATGTAATTGCCAAAGATGACAATGAATGTTTTGATTTAATTGCTGCGGAGGATGAAGGAAACTTCTATGAGCAACATTACACTACTCTTCGCGAAAATGTGTTAAACTCAAGGACTTATGCTCTTGCAGAAGATGTAGAATCTGTAGTAGTTGAATCTTTTACGACCTGATGACTCACCATGTTGCTCACACCAATAAAATGGTGTTTGATTTGAAGAAACAGTATCAAGATCGCATTGAACAACTGCAAAGTAAAATTGCAGAACAAGAACACGAAATCTTACAACTGCAAAAACAAATTGAGTACATGTCGCGAGACAAGTTCTATGATTGCTGAGTTTCCTCATCATCCACCAAAGGGGTATTCTTATGAGTTCGAAGAGTTTAAGCGCGGAGTTATTGCTATATGGTTGCATTGCCATCGCAAGTTTGATTACAATAATGGTGCTGCAACAAAAACCATCTGGGGATTCTACAAGTCCAAGACCAGAGAATACTTCGCCCCCATCAATAGTAAAACCATCGGTGCTCGTGTAAATATCACGGACACGCGAAACTACACCGCAATGCCCATTAAACAATCTCCACTAGATGCGTTCTTTGTATGAAATACAAACCACAAGTCAATGATTATGTAGAATGGACAAAGGGTGTTGAAGGTTGGGTTTATTTTAAGGATGACGAATACATTACTATCGAGTACATTGTTCGTCCTAAAGATAAAGTAAACTATCATGCTTGCCCTATTCATGCAAACGAAAGATTGCTTGTGGTTTGTTACAAAGAAGATTGGAAACAGTTGAAGTATGTTAAATCAAGACAATCAAAACATGAAGAAGAACAAGACTGCATGGCGCTGGTGGGCAAAAGCATTGGGTGAAAAGGCAAGCAAATGTGATAAAGAATCTGATAAGGTTGCAATTATTCGCACTTTTATATTTGCAACTTATTTGATTACTAATGCTTTTATTTGTGCTGGTGTGATTCGACATTGGAACGATGAAACTAAAATCGAAGTATTTGTTGAAACTCCCTCACAATTTGAATATCAAACTCCGAACCCACTTCAAAAAGCAAATAGGACTCTTGAGTTTGAGTAAAAATAAATAATCAAAAAAACAATAGACAAATGTTGACATTCAAAGAGTTCTACGAAATTTGTGAAGGTAAAAAACCAAATACTCCACCACACGCAGTTCCTGGAACTTATAAAGAAGTTGATGGAGTAAAAAGTTACACTCTCCAGTCACATTCAGGTCCAGCAGGTAAACCAAAGAAAAAAGAAATAGAAAAACTCATTGTTAATCGTAGTGGCGGTGGTGCTGTAAAGAGAGAACTCAAGCGTAGAGAAAAAGCAGCGAAGAAGGTAAAGGAAGAGTTGCAGACTGAGCAAAGTCCAACAATGGAACCTAATTTGTATAACCAACAAGTTGCTAGACAATCTGCTACTTGGAAGGGGAAACAGATTAGACAATCTCATGGAGAAATGCAAAGCAGAGCACAATCTGAACTTGCAGCAAAGAAGGCAAGACTCAAAGCAATTATGAGTCGCTAAATTATTCACTTTTGACATCTAATTCATGACTACTGCCCAAATCATTGCAGGAACCGAAGCAAAGCGCATCGGTCATCTTAATGAACAGCGCATTTGTGATTGGTTGAATACTAAAACTGCTGGTCATGTTGTTGATGGAAAACCCAAGACAAAGCAAGACATCATTAACAACGAAACTGGTGTTTCTTACAGTCTCAAATCTGTCAGTAAGAATCACACTCAATGTCACCTAACTTCTACTGAAAGGTGGTGTGAGTTTTTTAACATTGCTGGAGATCTCCGTCTGTGGTTTGATTCTTTCTTTGGTATTCCTGGAAAAGATGTAAGCAAAGGTCAAAGTCGTCAACATCGACTCACTAAAAGTCAAATTGATGATGGATACAATGATTGGGCGATTGAATGGTTCAATCAACACAAACTTGAAATCTTCGATGTGATTGTCCGCCGCGGCATGAGCGACACTCCAGTTGATTATTTGATTTGGTTTGATAAACCTACTACTAATACTCAAGTGTACTCTGTTGAAGATCTTGAGCAACTGGTGTATAATGGACAATGGGTATTGAATGAGACCACACTACATTTTATTGACTCAAATGGCAATAAAATGTTTCATCTTCAAATGAAAGGTTCGGGTAAAAAATATACCTCTGGTTATCATGGATTGATGTTTCATATTTACAAAACTTTCTAATGTTTTCTATTGAGTTAGTTACAACAAAAGCACAAAAGCAAGAAGTAAAAAATATCATCGAGAACTATCACAGTTATGTCGCATCTGCAGCATCTGTAGGTAGACGGATTGATTGGTTGATTTATTATACTCAGGAGGGTTTACTTCCTGAGTGTATTGGCATGATTGGACTTGGTTCTTCAGTATATCCACCACCGAAAGATTTGTTGAAAAAGGTAAATCTCAGTAAAGATGAATATCGAAAGGTTTTTAACAACTTCGCAAATAATTGGAGATTTTGCCTAAAGAGAAAGATACCCAATGCAGGCACACAGATTTTGAAACTTGTTCGCAATTCTTGCCAAGAAGTATGGAAAGAAAAATATGGTGATGATCTATCGCATTTGCTCACATTTGTTGCAGGTGGAAACACTGGTGCAGTTTATAAAGCAGATAATTGGGAAGTTATAGGTGAAACCGCAGGACTTCCTGCCCACAAATCATCTTCAATGAAATGGGATAGTGGAGAACAATTAAAGCAAAAGTTTGTTAAACCTACTGGAGAAAACAAGAAAATCATACTTTATAAGAAACTTTGAGACAGTTCTCAAACTGTCACAAGACACTTGATTTCCACACCAAGATCAGTTAAATTACATTTGTTCAGTCAAGGAGCACTTCATGAACACCTTTGATGATTTCCAAATTGAAGAATCTGATGGTTTCGACTTTGCAGAAGCATCTTATGATGGACTCTTTGATGAAGTCGAAGATGAGGAAAAGTCTTTCAATTCTTTTCTAAACTCCAACTACGATTATTGATTATGACTGATACTGTAAATGTTCTGCCACATCTTCAAGAACTGAAAGATGCTTGGCGTCGTCAAGATTTTATTTTTACGAAACAGCAACAAGAAGAGTACAACATGTTGATTGCTGCTCGCCGTGAAAGGGTAAAATACTTTTACGATAATGATTTGGTGTGCAAAATCAGCAAATCTGCTCAAGATAAGATGAAAGAGGACAATTAAACAACTGTCACGCAGGAACCCACAAGGTTCCTGTTTTTGTTTTATGATCAACCTGTGACTCAAACACCAATGCAAAACAAGCACATCGAACATCCTGAAGATACCATCTTGACTGGTGATCTTTCAGTTCTTGATTGGTTCACTGCCGATTCTCATGTCAGTGTCAAGATTGATGGCGCTCCTGCTATTGTGTGGGGTCGCAATCCTGCTAACGGTAAGTTTTTTGTTGGCACCAAATCTGTGTTCAACAAAGTAAAAATTAAAATCAATCATTCTCATGAAGAAATTGATCAAAACCATGAAGGTAAAGTTGCGACTATTCTTCATGCTTGCTTTGATAGTCTACCTCGCACAAGTCATATCTATCAAGGTGATTTTATTGGTTTTGCTGGGAGTGATACTTATTGCCCCAACACGATCACTTACAAGTTCCCTGAGGTGATTGAGCAAAGTGTAATCATTGCCCCTCACACTGAGTATGATTGTGAAGATGATCTTCGCAATGCTGTTGCATATCCTATCAGCAAACAGTTTGCTGATACTCTGGATGTGAAATGGGTGCAACCAGAAGCATCTATTTGTCCTTATCGCGAAGACATCGAAGACTTCTGCAAGTTTGCTAAACAAATGAGCACTCTTTGCACCTTTGTGAATGATAAACAAGCAAAAGAACTCAAAAAAGTCATCAATTCCTACATCCGCGAGGGTAGTGAGGTGGATGAGCATGAAATTGCAGAAAATTATGATGTTGACATCAACCTGCTTCGTTTGTGGAAGTTGATTGAGTCTATCAAAATGGACATGTTCTTTTACATTGAATGTGACACTGACATTCGATGTGAAATTGATGGTGGAATCAGTGATCATGAAGGTTATGTCATGCACAATGAGTTTGGAAGTTACAAGATTGTAAATCGTGATGAGTTTTCTCATCAAAACTTTGCTCTTCCTAAGCAATGGACTTAATAAATACCTAAAAAGTGTTTGTTAAGATGTCAAAGGATCAAACAGAAGTAGGAATCACTGGCAAACCCATCCCAAAACCAAGAACTTTTGAGGAGTTTATGAGCATTTGTGAAGCAAAAGTTCCATTCGCTCGTGATGCTGGCAATTTCAAGTATCCTAAGAAAACTGGTGAAGAAAAGGCACTGAATAAAGCAGAGCGCCTAAGTCAGTCTCAAAGTGCTAAAGATCGTCAAAGAGCAAATAAGATTCGCAAAACTACAAAAACAGTAGCAGATCGTGATACTGCACAAGCAAGATCTGATGCTATGACAACACATTATCGTTCGCAGCAGAAAAGAGCAAATAAACTTGCTCGCGGCGCCGACAGTGACACCTGATTAACTGTCCACCAGGCGCACCAGAATCGCCTCTGATGCGCTTATACTGACTTTGTTGAATCAAACCACGCAACCGATGGTATTTCACTACACTACCAACTGGAAGGAAGGTAAAGTGAATCAAATGTGGATTCAGGAGGTTGGTAAGAACCTTTATGTTGCTGTTGCATACAATCCCGAAAGAAACAGCAGCATGGTGGTGAGCAATCCTCGCTGCTACAATGATACCCTTGATTGGGTTTGTCGTTGGTGTGGCACTTTCTCTATTCTTCCCACTGCTTGCTGATTATGAACAACTATCGACTCTTGATTGAGTATAAAGTCCCCAACAGTGCAGAGACTTATTATGAAGAAACATTCATTAAGTCTCGTTCATCTTGTGGCAAGATTGCAGACGATTACCTAGCACGAGATCGCACAAATCTTATCCGCTCTGTTGAAGTTACCCCTGTTTGATTATGTATCGCACTCTTTCTGAACTTCGTGACTCTATCAACCAAATGATTGAGAGTCAAGGTGAGAACGCTCCCTGTGCTGCGTTTGTATTCACTCAACACGATGTTGTTGAGTTTGATGGTGAGGACAATCAAGAGAAGTATTTTTCTTCTCTTTTCACTCAAGATGTGCTCGCTGATGTAGGTGGTTCCGACTACATTTACGAACAGATTGGTGAGGTGATTGATGATTCAATCCGTGACCGTAAGGGTCTGGCAATCTACGCAAACTGATTATGACTAACAAAACGCAACTTTTTGAGTTTCTGTATGAAACTTGCAAAAAGAATAATGGTGTCTTAGAAGATACTTTGCGTAACTACATTGACTCCTTAGATGAGGTGGAACTTTGCGAACTTGAGGATTTTCTTGTCAACAACTTTGGAGATGATTGATGACTGACGGTTACACTTTCAATCGCGTTAATTTTACTCCTAATGAGGAAACTTGCATCCTTAAGTTTCTCAATCAAGCACGAGAATGTGGGTATCCTAGTGCAAACGAAGAATGGTATCCTGTGATTGATTCTATCATTCAAAAGTTTTTCAATTCTAACATCAAAGAAGCACAACACTGGCAAACACTATGAAGTACATTGTTGATCTGTATGTTGGTGGCAAAGTCTTTAAGGAAGAGGTGTATGCTAACTCTCCTAAAGATGCAAGAGAAACTGCTACTGCACGAAATCCAAAAGCAAAAGTAATTGGTGTAAATGTGAGTTTCAAATGAATTACCTTTGTTTGATTGATGGTCTGGTAGAGTTTGCTAGTTCCGATCCTAGTTCTTTTGCACATTATCAGTTAGTGTATGCTGAAGAGCACAAAAATGCTAATGTTCAGTATCTTACTCTCACAGATGAAGAGTATGATGAAATGTTCCCTTATGAAGAGGATGAATGACTTACTCTAACCTCTCAAAGATTCGCCCTAAACTGAGAACAACTGGGCGTGTCTCAGGTAACTTTGGAAAATCGAAAGTTGTTGCAGGTTCATCACTCAATGACATCGGTGGTGATGGTAACATTGGTGCAACACAGAATGAGTATCTGAATCGACTGTATTATGCTTTTGATAACACTACCGAACCTAAACTTCGTCAGTTCATTTATCAAGAAATCAAAAAGATCCTCATTCAACAAAACAAATGGTGACACTTATGAAAGTGGCACAGTAAATGAGCACAGTGCTCAAAATGATGTATTCTTAAGAAGTTCAAGGGATTTCACCCAATGACAACTGCTTTCGTTGATTTTCCTGCTCAACAACAAGCAAAGCAACAAATTGCTGAGAATGTTGTTAAGTACACTCAAATGCTGATTGAAGCACTCAAACAGAATTATGTTGAGTATTCTATTCGCGGTCATCAAAAGTTCGCGAATGATGCTGATACCCAAGAGTATCATCAGCGCAAGATTGATGAACTCAAGTCTGGAGAGTGCGACATTGATTATCAGGTAGAAACTGGTAAAAAGTATCACAAAGTGATTTTGGTTAATGGTGGCGGTTCCCGCAGTGTTCATTGCTTCATTGATAAGCAAACGGGAGAAGTTTATAAGTCTGCCAGTTGGAAGTCTCCTGCTAAAGGTGTTCGCTATGATTTGCGATTGATTACTGATCGTGAATATGTGCTTGAGAATTGCGATTGGTCGGGAGGATATTTGTACGCTCGTTGATATAAACTAAGAGAGGTGTGCCAGTTCGATTTCTGGCACACGCTCTGGTTTCCTGACCCAAAATCGTGTATTCTTAAGAAGTTCAAGGGATTTCACCCATGACCGAGTTTCCCACACTTCAATCAAAAGACGGCACAATGCTCGTGGGATTCTATCCCATTGAGGATTGTTCTACTCACACTCTCAAGATTCTTTCTTGGAAGGGTATTGATACAATCTCTCAGAAGTGCATCACCAAGAAAGATGCAATCCGCGAGATTGATGAGAGAATCGCAATGGATTATGTCATCACTGGTGACAACATTGGTCTGGTTCAAGAGTACAACTTTATGCAAGGTGCAGTTTGATGACTAAAACCACTCTCACTTTTGAAGAATTGGATGCAATTCTTGCATTGATTGAGTTTCACGATTGGATAGAATTGAGTGAACATCTGGATGTGGATATTGAGCAACTTTATGACAAAGTTGGTCAAATGAGGGATGAAGTCTGATGCGAATTGCTTTTTTGATTGCTACTCTCGCGCTTGGTCTTCGTGTTGGTCTTGCTGCTCACGCTACTGTGAATGAGTATCAAGAACAACAAGCAGATCGTTTCTGTCAAATTGACCCTAACTATTGCAAGTAATGCAATTCCAAGTTACTGACATTGAGTTTGATTTCACTGGTGCTGAAGATGAAATCTCTGCAGAAGAGATGAACGCAATCACTGAAGAAACAATCGGTCAGATTGTAGAAGCAGATGATGAAGAAGATCTAGTCGAAGAGATTACATCTTGGACTGGTTGGTGCATTAAGTCTATTGATTACCGTCACATTCTCAACACTCACTGAACAATGATTCTATACATTCCCGAAGGTCACGGTTGTGCATATTCTATTGATGCAGAAGGTGCAATGTATTACACTCCACTTCTTGAAGGTGGAACACTCTATCTGGAGGAAACTGCAGAAGTTGATAGTGATGATTTATATGAAGGTTGTTATGAACCAGAGTTGCAAGAGATTCAAGATAAATTGATTGCAATGAACAAAACTGCAGGTTTTTACTTCAAGAACTGATTATGACTATTTCTTCTGAAAAGCAACAAATCAAAGAGATTTTAGTTGAGATTAGTGGATTGATTGGAGAACTGATTGGTAGTCTCATTGCCACTGCAATCTTCGCAGGTGTGCTATATGCAATTATCCATTTTCTGATTGGTTTGACTGTCACCTATTGGCAGGTGTTTGGTGTGATTCTAATTCTTAGTTTCATCAAAAACTTTCTCAAAAAATGATTTCCCTTCCTAACTTCACAAACAAAATGGAACTTACTCAAGATCAGTACGATAAACTGCTTGCCAACTATGTTGAGCAGTTGGTTGATGGAATGGATCTAGACAGTTTGGTGCAATTTGTATCAGAACAAATTGAAATGAATCTGCGTGAAAGTTGTTCTACTCCAGATGAATTGGTAGAAGAGATTTCACAGTTTTATGATGAAGATTATGTGAATGAAATGATTGAAAATGTAGTAAATGCGGACGGTTGAGGAACTGTCACAAGGTATGAGCACAGCGCCCAGATTGGTGTATTCTATAGAAGTTCAAGGGATTTCACCCAATGGATCGCAAGTTTCATCCCATCAGCATCGAAGATCGTGAAATGTTTGCTTACAATGCAAACTATCAGCAGCGTAAGCAACAACAACTTGATGCAGTTGCACCTGAACTGCGTATCAAGTATTGCTTTGAGTTTCTCAAAGGTTATGTCGCTGACGGTGACGATCTGATGGCAGGTCGTTGTTACGATGGTATTGCAAAGTACAGTGACAAACTTGATTGGTCCGAATCGCACTTTTGAACAATGAACACTGCATTTGTCTCTCCAAAATCTAAGAAAGCAAAGAACAGATTTTGTAACTTGATGCAATCAGAATCAGAGTGTATTGTTGAACAAAACAAAGGTGATCGTGTATTTTTGCGTTCACTGAATGGAAAGAACTTTTTCTGGGTTAATCTCAACAACGATTCTGATTGGGAGGTTGAGTTTTGAACAACAACGAAACTTGGTTTGAGGTGTTTGTTTATCTTGGGATTGGTGTAGTATTTCTTGCATTTGCTGCAATTCTTCTTGCTTTTACCAATCCAAAGATTGAAGCACAATGTGCAGCAAAAGGTGGGCAAGTTCTTGTTCGCCCCGGTCATCTTAGTTCCTGTCTTTATCCCGCAAAATGACACAAGAACAACTGATTCGCAGTATTGAACAACAACTTGAGAATCTGATGTTGTTGGATGATGACCTTGCTTATCAGTATGAATGTGAATTGTATTATGATTGCAATGAGGATGAAGAACCAGTTCTCATTGTAGAAAACTTCACGCCCGAACTTCTTACTGAACTTGAGAATCTTGTTTATGACCGCAACTAAAACAATGAACCTCTACATTCTCAACGAAGTGCTGTATGATTACACTCCTGGAATGTGTGTAATCGCTGCTGAATCATTGCCTCATTGTGAGCAGATCTTTATGGAGCAGTTTGGTGAATCTGGTGAAAGTGATTATGCAAAAGTAAAGAATGAAGATATGCAAAAAGAGTTTAATTCTGCACCAATTAAAGTCATCGAAGGTGTGAATCATCCTGCTGGTGTTGTTGCTTATGAATACGGTGGAGGTTAATTCAATGACTGATTATGGTTTCTATTCTGTAGAAGAACTGCAAGAACTTGCTGATTCTGATTTATCCTTTGAGATTGCAGATACAGCACTGTTAAAGACACCAGAAGCAGAAGAGTATATGAATCTTCTCATTGAGGAATTGAAACTTCGCAACTGCTGATTATGAACAAGTTTCCCACTGATGAAGAAATCCTGCAAATGTGTCGGGAAAAGTATCCACAACTGACTGATGCTGATGATGAGTTTTTTCTGGAAAATCCTGTTCTTTGGCCTTTTGATTACCTGAGTATTCTCAATCAAAAATATATTGATAGGACACTTGTAGAGGTGGCACAATAAATCTCTCCAGTGTCCAAAATCGTGTATTCTATAGAAGTTCAAGGGATTTCACTCAATGACTGCTCACTTCGCAAATCTCTTTGCTGAGAACATTGATGTTTCTGTAAGTTTTCCTACCTGGAATCGTCGCTTTAAGAGTAATAGTTTCGACACTTATTCTCAGGAAGGAAACAACATTGAGATTCGTCATTCTGTGAATCAGCAAACAAAAGGTGATGAGTTTATTGTGCAAGCAATGGTTTATGAATACAAAGGTTGCTGGGTTGGTAATCAAGTAAACTTCGGAAAGTTTAATACTTTTGCTGATGCAGTTTTCTGTGCTGAAACTACAAAACTGCCAGAAGGTAGTGTATCTCAAACTGAAGCATTTTCGTTGATGTAAATGATTGAAACTGTATTCATTTCAGTTGTACTTCGTTTCTACTTTCATCACTGAGATGTTCACGATTCGCTACTTCACACCATATCAACAAGAGTGGAGAATACAATCATTCTCTACACTTGATGAAGCACAAAGGATGATTGAGTTTTATCTTTCTTGTGGATCACCTGCGCACTTAATGCAATGACTGATGCAGACAAAGTTGATGCTCTGACTGAACTTCTCTCTACAGTGATTCACACTCTCAACCTAAAACAATATGAGATTGAAGATGCAACTGAATCTCATCAATGTGAGGTTGAAGCAGATGAGTATTATCAACAAATGCTAGACATTCTTTATCCTGAAAACCAATGAACTGGAAGTTTCCTCAAACACCAAACAACAATCTGTTGCCTTGGTATGTGATGCTGAAGAATCTATTTGCACTTCCTTTTATGTTACTTGCATTTGTATTTGGTGGTGCTTATGTAGCATGTATGGGCATCAGTTATCTTATTGTCAAAGGACCAATGTTTTCGTGGGATTATGTGAGTGAACAGTTTAACAATTTTGATCTTAGGTAACTGAAATGATTACTACAACTGAACTGCTGGACTTTCTCTGTAAAGCAGAAAAACTTTCTATTGTTGATGTAACCTATACTCAAACAGATGAAGGTTATACAATCACTCTGCGCGATGATTGGTACGATAGTAACGAATGGAGCAATAAAACTGTTTTCATCACCAACGAAGGTGAATCTACTTGGGATAAAGGTGATTATGAGTTTTACACAATGAATAACATTTTAGATGAAAAACTTGAAGAGCAGAAACAGAAAGAAATCAAATCACAAAAGCGTAAAGAATTGATTGAAAGTCTTACACCAGAACAACGAGAACTTCTAGGAGTTTGATGTAATGATCTCACACTGCGTTGCATCTAATCTACAAACAAAAGAGTATGAATGGTTCACTTATGACAGACATCGTTTATACAAATACAATCAAACTCCAGTGCCAATGTCATCAGTAGAGTTAGCAGGATTCTATGCTGATAAGTACAAACAAGAGGTGAAAGTACCAGTGATTGAATAATGCTCAGAGAGGGAACAAATCCCTCTCTTTTTTATGCTTTTTAATACAATATAACGATAAAATGATATAAAATCAATTAAAAATGTATTTTTAAATGTATATGCGTGTTTTTATTCTCTGATAATTATTGTTATTAAAAGGTGATAATGATAAGAATTAGTATCAATTAAGACCCATTTATGTGCTTATAAATGTGCTGAGGTCTTGTACTTATGTGCTTATAAATGTGCTGAGGTCTTGTACTTATGTGCTTATAAATGTGCTCAGACCTTGTGATCTTACCGTGCATTATATCAGCACTCCGCACAAATGTCAATACCCCCAGCGTCACAAAATCCCCACACATCCCCCACATAAATCCACCACTCGCTCATAAATACCCCACAGGACTTGACAAGTTCTCACAGGCATCTTATAGTGTTTCACATACACCAACGGAGCGCACTTATGTCAGTAGCATACAGTCAAGCACAGAAGCAGCGTTATAGGATCACTCTGGATCTATCAGTGTTCGGTGACTTCGACCCACATCAGATTGATTGGGAGAAGTTATTCAAGTTGGAACCTGCAGAGAAGTGTGATGCTTATGTTGAAGACCTAAGTGTACCTGACAGATGGTGAGTTGCTCCGATTGTTTATACCATGTGACACAAGTTAAAGTGGCACAATAAAAGAGCACAGGATCCAAAATCGTGTATTCTATAAGGGTGGAAGAGAGATCAACCACACAAACCCACCGACACTTTCCTGCAATGCGTATCATCGAAAAGCAGATGAATACCGCTATCAATAAGTGCATCGACTGGAAGAATAGCAACACTTCTGTTACTTATTCTCCCGAAAGAGATGCGTCTTATGTGTATCTGCACGGGAATCACATTGCCACTATTGGTGATACATTCATTGAACTTTACACTTGTGGGTATTATACAAACACCACCAAGTCGCGTCTCAATGCTATTCTCCAAGAGCATGGAAATGGTGCTCGTGTTTATCAGAAAGACTTCGAGTGGTTTGTGAATGATACTGTCCAAACAGTTCCGTTCACTGAGGGTATGATTCTTAACTGAATTGTTATCACTCACCAACACACTTCTTCGTGATTATGACCGTCTCTGAGTTTGCTTCGTTGTCTACACTGGATCTCGTGATTGCTGAGGTTCAAGGTAAGGTTAAGGTGACACGGTTAGCAACAGTGAAACCCCGTAAGTCTCACCTAGTGATGACACAAACCAAGGGGAATCGTTGTAGAACTAACCGTAGCAGTGGCACTAACTTTGTGACACAAGTTCGCTGAGTTAGTATCACAAACAGTCCTGGGTTATGACTATAAACTAACACCACAACAGTTCTTTATTCTTTCTTGGTGATTATGTCTAAGTCGATGATGTTCTCTCTGCTTGCTCAAGGTAACACTGGTGATGAGATTCTGTCCATTCTGGATGTTATCGTGAGTGAAGAGATTGCAGGGGAGAGTGTGAACGAACCCACTGCAGATACCATCGAGTTCTGATAGTAAACTGGGACGGGGAGTTAGTTATTCTTTCTCCCCGTTCTTAAGTATTTTGTTTGTTAAACAGTTAGGTATTATAATTACTTTGTGAGTTGTTAATTCTTTATATCGACATTCGTGATTTGACAGTATAGTGAATTAGCAGCGATTTTATGTTGTTTGTTATTATTATAAGCGGGCGTTGCGCCCCCCCCCCTTATTAAAAAAAGCAAACTACCCTAACCTACAGAGGTGACAAATCGACCTATAAGTATCAAACGCATAAAAATTTTCCGGAGGTATTTCAAATGTTTGGATGGATTCATAAGAACGGTAAAAGTCGCCCTAATAAGAACAAAGCAAAAGGTGCGGGAAGAACTTGTGCCCAAAAGAATGCTTCGAGAAAACGCAAAAAGAAAAAATGAGAAGATCTACGCCATACTGGAATTTCTGGAGAGTTATTCTTGCGGGGTGGATGATCAGATATCCAAAGACAATGGGAAAAATTGTATTCCTCCCCGTTGGATTTTTGATAGTTCTGATATATAATGCGGCTACAAACTAAAAAGAGACTGAAAAAATTCCGGAAATATTTTTATGACTGAAAAGGTTTATCACATATACGCAAAGGGTCGGTGCGTCTATCACAGTTTATCAGAGAATAAGTTTTCTGAGACCTGGGAAATGATGCACAGAATGGTTGATCTTCTTGATTTGGACCTTACAAAGGATGATTTAAGTTATGAAGAACTTTGTTTGAATAAGGAAGTATTATTGAATTCTTCGCATTGACAAAAGCATATATAGACTGATAAAATTGATCTGAAGGTTATTTTTACTTATGGCAAAAGGATTCACAGTTAAAGCAAATGCACCAAAACCCAAAGAACAAGAATGGGATATTGATGCAATTAAAGAGAGAATGAAAGGGAAGTCAATTGTTTTTTGTCTCCCTGGTCGAGGATGTTCTTTTATTTTTCTGAAAGCATTTGTACAACTTTGTTTTGACATGGTTCAGAATGGAATGAGTATTCAGATTTCTCAGGATTACTCATCGATGGTAAACTTTGCTCGCTGTAAAGTACTCGGTGCAAATGTTCTCAGAGGTCCGAAGCAAATTCCTTGGGATGGAAAACTACAATATGATTATCAACTTTGGATTGATAGTGATATTGTTTTTGACACTAACAAATTCTGGCAACTCTGTGATCTTGCTCTCAATGAGGAAGGTGAAGAGAAGGAAATTGTTGCAGGATGGTATGCAACTGAGGATGGTCACACAACCTCTGTCGCACACTGGTTGGAAGAGGATGATTTCCGTAAGAACGGTGGAGTAATGAATCATGAAACCGTTGAGTCTATCTCAAAGCGTCGGAAACCATTTACTGTTGATTACACTGGATTTGGTTGGGTTCTGATTAAGAAGGGTGTCTTTGAGAATCTTGAGTATCCTTGGTTTGCTCCGAAGATGCAAGTCTTTGAGTCTGGTAAAGTTCAGGATATGTGTGGAGAGGATGTTTCTTTCTGTCTTGATGCAAAAGAAGAAGGCTTTGAAATCTGGTGCGATCCTCGGATTAGAGTAGGTCATGAAAAAACTCGCGTAATCTAATGGAAAAACACTACAATCTTTTATATAAAGGGCGTAAAATTTACATGAATCTCACTATGGAAGAGTGTAGTGAGATTCTACAAGATCTCTCTGAGGATTATTTCTCTGGAGAAGATATTGATCCTAATTTAATTGAAATGGAGGAAATCTAAATGGCAAAGGGTGGATCTAATAAGACTATTTTTGAACCAGGAGCACCAAAGAAAACCCGTCAAGGGCGTTCTCCTCGCACACTATTGAGTGCAACCTCTCGTAACGGACGAAAGAAAAAGTATCGCGGTCAAGGTAGGTGATTCAACTTAACCCTCAAATCCCAGTCTTTACTCCAAAGGGTAAAGGTTGGGCTTTTTTTGTAATTGATCGATCTCAAGAACATGATCTTGAGTGGGTTGTTTTTCTAGATAGTAGTGGGGAATGTTGGACCTTTAAGAATTCCGATATTAGAATTCAAAAAAATTATACTTTACATCGACATAATAACAATTCGGGATAGCAACCCCGTAAAAAGTTCTGATTTTAACAAATCAGGAGCAAAAAAATGACCAAAAAAGTCGATAAAGACCAAAATTTCATGAAAAATGAGTGGGGAACAGAGTATTTGTCAAGTGAATATGGGTGGGAAACTAAAATTACTAAGCAAAAAATGCTTCGTGAAATCGCAAGTGATGATCTGACACCCAAAAAGCATGATTTTTACCACCAAAATGAAATTCACTCAAAAATTCGCAATGATTCTGACTACGATGACTGGGAATATGGCACAGAACCCCTTTATGAAACCAAAAATCAGTGATAAATAAGATAGAATTATTACTTTTTTCATGCCTTCTGAAAGGATAAGCAAATCATTTAAAGATATTAGTTTATCCTTTCAGGTTAATCCCCTGAACTACGATTTAATTGCGATTAAAAATGAAAATGCTATTGCTCGATCTGTTCGTAATCTAATAGCAACTCAACCTGGAGAAAGATTTTTTGAACCAAATTTAGGTTCTAATGTAAATCAGTCTCTATTTGAAAACATTGATGATATCAGTGCTTCTATAGTAAAAGATCAAATTGAATCTTCAATTCGAAATTATGAACCCAGAGTAAATTTAATAGAGGTTAATGTTGCTCCAAATTATGATAATTATGAATTTAATGTAACTATTAAATATTACATAGTTGGTATTGATGTATCTCCTCAACAGTTATCATTTGCATTACAACCAACACGATAATAAATGGCACTAGTTAACTTTACCAATCTAGATTTTGATCAAATTAAGACTTCGATTAAGGATTACCTTAGATCGAATTCAAATTTTACTGATTACGATTTTGAAGGATCGAATCTATCAGTAATCTTAGATATACTTGCATATAATACATATATTTCCTCATATAATGCTAACATGGTTAGCAATGAGGTTTTTATTGATAGTGCCACTCTTAGAGAAAATGTGGTATCAATTGCAAGAAGCATTGGATATATCCCCAGATCTAAAATAGCATCAAGAGCTAATATTTCTTTCTTTGTCGATACCTCAACTAGTTCTTCTCCACAAAAACCTGTTGCATTGACACTGAAAAAAGGAATTGTCGCTACTTCGGTGTCATCTTTTGGATCAGAAAATTATGTTTTTTCAATTCCTGATGACATAACAGTTCCTGTTATAAATGGAATTGCAGAATTTAGTAACATAAGCATATATGAAGGTACATATATCACAGAAAAATATACTGTTGACTCATTAAATCCAAATCAAAAGTATATTTTAAACAATTCTGATATCGATTCTTCCTTAATTAGAGTTGAGGTTCGTGACGGCGAACTCGGTCCAAGAAAAAAATATATTCAATCAGATAATATTTTAAATATCAATGCAGATTCTAGAGTCTTTTTTATTCAAGAAATAGAAGATCAAAGATATGAACTTTTATTTGGTGATGGAATTTTTGGTAGAAAATTGATCAGCGGAAACATTGTTGATATTTCATATGTTGTGACTAAAGGTGAGTCTGCAAATGGAGTATCATCTTTTGTTTTTAGTGGAAATATTGTAGACAATAATGGATTTATTGTTTTAAGCGAAATATCATTGATAAGCACTAATACCGCTGGAAGTGGTGGTAAAGAGATAGAGTCTATTGATTCTATCAAAAAATATGCCCCAAGGGTTTATGCATCGCAGAATAGGGCAGTCACAGCAAATGATTATGAAGCAATAGTCTCACAAATTTATCCTGAAGCAGAATCTATTTCTGTATATGGTGGGGAAGATTTAAATCCACCAGAATATGGAAAAGTTTTTATTACAATTAAACCTCAAAATGGATTTTTTGTTCCAAATGGTGTAAAAGACAATATCAAACAGAAACTTAAAAAATATTCTGTGGCTGGAATAATTCCAGAAATAAAAGACTTAAAATATCTTATACTTGAGATTAATTCAACAATTTATTACGACAATAACATCGCACCATCTTCGGAGTATATCAATAATGTAGTTTATCAAAATATAAACAAATATGCAAAATCAACTGAATTAAATCGATATGGAGCTAGATTCAAATATAGCAAATTTTTAAAATTAATTGATGATAGTCACGAATCTATTACTTCAAATATAACAAAAGTTGAAATGAGGCGTGATTTAAAATCTGTGTTAAATAGTTTAGCGACTTATGAAATATGTTTTGGTAACCAATTTCATATAAAAAATCTTAATGGATTTAACATTAAATCTTCTGGATTTACCGTTCCTGGTATTGCTCAGACGGTCTATTTAAGTGATTCACCCTTATCAAACGGTTTAACTGGAACTATTTTCTTATTTTATCTAGACTCTGCTCAATCTTATAGAATAGTAAATTCAAATGCAGGTTCAATTGATTATGTAAAGGGAGAAATTTACTTAAATGCTATTAACATTGTCGGAACATCTAAAGAAAGTGGAGGTGAACCTGTAATAGAAATATCTGCAATACCAGAATCAAACGATGTTATAGGTTTACAGGATTTATATTTAAATCTAAGTATTGATAATGTGTCAATACAAACTTTGCCAGATAGAATTTCTTCTGGAGATGATCCATCAGGATCATCTTATACAAAAACTACAAGTTACAGTAACGGAGTAATTATAAGAGAATAACATGAAAGATACACGAGTTAAAATCAGTTCAATCGTACAGAATCAACTTCCAGACTTTGTGCAAGAGGAATATCCTCTTGTCAGTGAGTTTTTAAAAGAATATTATAACTCAGTTGAGTCTCAGGGAGGAACTTTAGATATTCTCCAAAACATTGATCAGTATTTAAAAATTGACAAACTGTATGATAGTTTATTTAACCGTGTCGTAACAATAAAACCACAGTCTCCAGAAAATTATTTTGTAATTTCTACTGGTTATTCTCCAGAAGATCTTATTGTTTATAAAAATGGTCTGAAGTTACAAAAAGACATTGATTATTTTGCAACTGATGGATTATCAGTATCTTTTGTGTTACCTGCTGTTCCAGGAGATATCTTAGAATTTTCTTCAGAATCTAAATCAACGACATTTTTAAAAAGTGATGTTGATTTTACCGATTTAACAGTAACAGTAGAATCAACTTATGGATTTCCAGAAAAAAATGGCATAATTCAAATAGATTCTGAGATCATATTATATTCGGATAAGACAAGCACAACATTTAATAATTGTACTAGAGGATTTAGTGGTATAACATCTTACCATTCAAGCAATAATCCAGATCAGTTAGTATTCTCCACATCAAGTATTTCAACACATACTACTAACACAAAAGTTTTAAATTTAAGTTCTTTATTTTTAAAAGAATTTTTATTTAAAATAAAAAAACAGTTGCTTCCTGGATTTGAAAATAGAACTTTTGCTGACGGTTTAAACGAAAAAAATTTTTTACTGCAGGCAAAAGATTTTTACAAATCAAAAGGAACTGATGATTCCTATAAATTAATATTCAAAGCTCTATTTGGCGAAGATGTAAGCGTAGTAAAACCAAGAGATTTTCTTCTAAAACCTTCAGATTCAAAATATAGAGTTTCTAAGCAGATAGTAGTAGAATCTATTCTAGGAAATCCAATTGATTTGGAGAATAGAACTCTCTATCAGGACGAGAATGATTTTCACGGTAAAGCTTACGGTAGCGTTTCAAAAGTTGAAAAAATAGTAAGACAAAATAAAACATACTATGTTTTGAGTATTGATTCTGATTACAATAAAGACATCAATGTTCAGGGTTCGATTTATGGTAATTTCTATATTCATCCATCAACAAAAAATGTTTCAGAAATAAAACAGAATCAGTATTTTATAGATGTAGATTCTACTTTGGGATTTCCAAGTTATGGAGAGCTAATATTTAATGTAAATGGAGTGGATTATAAAACAAAATATTCATATAAAAATATAAACCAATTTTTTATAACTCCTCTATCGGATATTATTGTTCCTGAAGGTACAGATATAAAATTAAATCAATATGCATATGCATATGCATCAGATAATTCGATTATACAAGTCAGAATTACTGGAGTTTTGTCAGATTTATCCTACAGTATACTTAACTCTTCAATGACTAAAGGTGATCCAATAAAAACAATTACTTTAGGATATGAAGCAAAGGGTGTTTTACCGAACACTTGGAAATTTAATGTAGTTAACAGTTACGATGTAAAAGAAATAAAGGGACCAACTGCATCCAATATAACTCAAAATACATTTTCTTATAACATTACAACTTATGATGATCATAATTTTTCCCTAGGAGACTCTGCAGATTTACTATCTTCAGGTGGAATTAAACTTTTATATAATGTAGTTGGTATAGATAACGAAAAGAGTATATCTATTGAAGGACCAAAAGTTGAAAATTTAAATTTAAGATATACCATTCAAAGAAAATTAAAAAAACCAAGATTTTCCAACTTTAAATTTATAAATGATAGTACTGCAAATATTCAAAATGTTTACATTAAAGATGAAAATAACATTTATGTCGCAGCAAATTCTATTCCAGATTATTTAAATGAAGATATTCAAATAAAAAATACGGATATTATTTTTTCGGGATCTTTCAATCAAGAAACTTTAGATTTAAGTTCAGGTAATCCAAATAATTTACATGGTCTTTATACTGGCGATGCAATTATTTACATCAAAAATGATGAAAGTGTTGTAAATTCTTTGGATATTTTGGGAAAAGTATATTATGTTAAAAGAATAGACAATACAAAAATAAAATTATCTAATAGCAAATCGGATTTATTTAAAAATAAGTTTGTAACAGTTTCTGGTACTGTCACAGATAATATTTTTAGAAAATTAAAATTTGAAAATGCTTCGTTATCACCACAAAATTATGTAAAAAATATAACACAATCTTCTACTAGTGGTAGAAATGAAGAAACTCCAGTTGGTCCCATTGGAGTTTTTGTCAATGGTGTAGAGGCATATAACTATAAATCTGACGATAAAGTTTATTATGGAGGTATTCAATCAATTAATGTAATAACGGGTGGAGAAAACTTTGATGTTATTAATCCGCCTATCGCAGTTGTAGAAGATTCTTTGGGTATAGGCGCATCTTTAATTACTCATGTAAATGGTTCTTTAGAAAGAATTGATGTTCTAGATGGTGGATTTGATTATGTTGAAGAACCTGTGATAACAATAACCGGAGGAAATGGTTATGGTGCTTACGCCAAACCAAATTTAACCCCGTTTAAACACAATGTTTCTTTTATTTCAGATAGTTCTTCGGGATTAGTAAATCTTGCAAACAATACAATTGGATTCTCTAGCTACCACAAATTTAGAGATTATGAAAATATTGTGTATTTGACATATGGTTCTACTGCTGTCGGTGGTCTATCAACTAATGCTCAATATTATGCTTCAGTTCAAGATGCATACAATATAAAGCTTCATAAGACTTTTAATGATGCTGTTTCCGGAATAAACACTATAGATTTAACATCTCATGGTTCAGGAATTCATGCCTTTGAATCTGTTCTTACAAAAAGAAAAATATCCAGTATTAATGTAATAGATTCTGGATTTGGGTATACAAATAAACAAACTTTTTGTTCATCATCTGGCATTAATACCTCATCAAACACTATTAAAATATTTGATCATGGATATGAAAGTGGAGAAATTGTAGTTTACAATTCTTCTGAAACACCTGTTGGGGGTTTGTCTGATAACAATTCATATTATATTACTAAATTGAATAAAGATGAATTTAGACTTTCTTTAGTGGGAATTGCCACTACTAATAAAGATTTTTATTATAGAACAAATCAATATATTAATTTCGTCTCTTCTGGTTCTTCGACACATAGTTTCAACTACCCAGAAATTAATGTACAAATAACTGGCAAAATAGGAGTCTCTACATTAACGGGACAAAATTTTAATGCTAAATTGCAACCTATTTTTAGAGGAAGTATCACAAATCTTTTTGTTAAAAATCCTGGAGTTGGGTATGGATCTTCGGAAATCATTAACTATGAAAGACAACCCAGAATAACGCTAGGTATTGGTTCTGGAGCTCAGTTTTCTCCGATAATTAATAATGGTAGAATAACTGAAATTTTAGTTTTAAATCAGGGAAATAGTTACACTGCACCACCAAATATTAATATTTTGGGTATTGGAACAGGAGCAGTTTTAACTCCAGTAATTAATAATGGCAAAATAGTAGAAGTAAAAGTAGTAAATGGAGGATCTGGATTTACTACATCAAGCACTTATGTAAATGTTGTTCCATCTGGTCAAAACTTTAAATGTGAGACCAAAATAAAATCTTGGACTATTAACAAAGTTCAGCAGTATTTGGAATCTAAAAAAGTTTTAGATGACGATGGAATTATTGATGTATCTTCATATACAATAAACGGATCCCAATATTGTCATTTATATGCACCAAGAAAATTGAGGAGAAGTGTTTTTGGTATTGATTATGTAAATGGTAAAAAAACTTATGTTGCAGATTTGAAATTATCAAATAGTAGAGAAGTAACATCATATGTACACTCTCCTATTATTGGATGGGCATATGACGGAAATCCAATTTATGGACCATATGGATATGATAATCCTTCTGGTAGTGGAAATATTAGAGAGATGGTATCTGGATATGTTTATCAACCATCAAGTGACAGACCAAATCCAATATCTTCAGGAAATAGAATTTATTCTGAAGGTTTTTTTGTCGAAGATTATCAATTCAATGGTTCGGGTGATTTGGATAGACATAATGGAAGATTTTGTATTACTCCAGAATATCCAAATGGAGTTTATGCATATTTCGCAACTATTAATAATGGACCAACAGAGACTGATGGAGTTTTCAAGAACTATAAAAAACCAGTCTTTCCATATTTAATTGGAAATACTTTTAAATCAGATTCAATCCAATTCAATTATGATAGGAGTATAAGTCAAAATACTTTTGACTTTGTTTCTGAGCAGTTATTAAGAAATACTACACCTTATAAATTTACTAGCAATACTTCAAACTACGATTTTGTTTTCAACCCAATTAAAGTTAAAGAACCAGTTTCAATAGTAAAATCTTCCACTAGTGGAAGAATATCAAATATAGGAATTGTAACAGGAGGATCTGGATATAAAGTTGGAGATCTCGTAAGATTTAATAATTTTAATTCTGGGGGATCTGATGCATATGCGCATGTTTCATATGTAAAAGGAAAATCAATTAAAAATATTAGTTTTGCTTCAACTTCTTCGCAATCAGTAGAATTTTATCCATACGACTCTACAGGTAAATTCATTGGATTCTGCACACTGCCACATAGTCTTTTTAACAAAGATATAATTTCTATATCAGGATTGAGCACTTCTTCAAAAGATTTTGACAGTCTTTTTGAAGTTGGAATTAGATCTGATACTTTAATTTTATCTAAATCTGTAGGATCTTCTTCTGCTACTGGAATAGTAACCTATTTTGAGGTAAATGGATCGTTGAATTTCCCAAATATTAGGGAAAATGACATTTATAAAATTGATGATGAAAAAGTAAGAATTTTATCTATCGATAAATTATCGTCAAGAATCAAAGTGATTAGAGAATATGATTCTACAGTTGGAGCATCTCACACGGCAACATCTGTTCTTTATGAGCAAACTAGAAAATTTGTTGTAAATTCTATTAACGGTCAGAATCAAAATTATAATTTAAATAAGACTATTTACTTTGATCCTAAAGAGTCTTTATCTATAGGTTCTTCTTCTGGAGCTAGTATTGGTTCTACAATATATTTCTCAAATCCTGGAGCTGGGATTACAAATATCTTTGTTCCAACCAAAACAATGTATTTGCCTAATCATTCTTTAGATACTGGAACTGAATTAATATATTCTAGTAATGGTGGATCGCCTTTTTATGTTTCTGATGATGGTTCTGTTAATTTCCAATTAGCAGACAATCAGGTGTTATATGCAACTAAAATTTCGAATGATTTGGTAGGAATATCCACTTATAGAGTAGGTCTAGGTTCTACTGGTTCTTTCGTCGGAATAGATAGTAGCATATCTGCATCATTATTATATTTTATTAATATTGGTTCTGGAGTAAATCATAGTTTTAAAACTAATTATGATAATGTCTTAAGTGGAGAAATTGTAAAAAATACTATTACAGTCTCTACGGCATCGTCTCATGGGTTAAGTAATGGTGAAGTAATTTACATGAATTCTTTACCTGGTATTACTACTACTATTACAGTAAAATATAACGATAAACATAGAAGATTAGTAATTAATCCGGTATCATTTATTTCATCAAAAGTAAACATCACAAATAATACAATTAATATCCCAAATCACGGGTATTATACTGGACAAAAAATAATTTATTCTTCCAATACTCCAATTGGTGGACTTTTAGACAATCAAATATATTATATCGTAAGGTTTGATAAGGATAGGATTAAATTATCTTCATCATACTATAACTCTACTAAAACTATTCCAGAGATTATAGATTTTACGAGTGCTTCTTTTGGTACAATTTCTTTAGTCAATCCAGAACTAAATGTAATACCCAATCAAGTTGTTAGATTTGATCTTTCTGATAGTTCCTTATCATATATTAAGGATCAAAATTCTTACCCAGCTTTTGACTTTAAATTATATTTTGATCCTAGTTTTAGTGAAGAATTCAAAAAAACAACGGATTCTTCTCAATTTGAAATTGTAAAATCAGGCAAAATTGGATCAAATGCTATAGTCACTTTAACGACCAATAATTTAAATTTTGATTTGTATTATTCTTTGGTTCCTATTGACTTACTTAGCAATAGTTCAATAAAGAAAGAAATAATCACTGATGATGAAGTCCGAAATAATAACAAACTTTCTTTAACAAATAGCGGTTATTCGGGATATCATACAATCTTAGGTGTTGGTCAGACAACATTTAAATTTAATATTTTAACATATCCAGAAAGTTTATCTTACACAGAATCTGATGGATTTTTTGAATATTATACTAATTCAAAAAATGTAACAGGTTGCATTGAAGATCTTGAATTAAGATCTGGCGGCAGAAATTATTCCTCTGTTCCAGGAATAACCAGTGTTATTAGTAACACTGGAAGAGGTGCAATATTTAATATATCTAGTACAGATATAGGTTCTATTAAAAAAATAGAAATTGATGATATTGGGTTTGAATATTCTGCAGATACAACATTAAGACCTTCTGCAAAACTTCCTCAAATTTTAACCATCAATCCATCATCAACTTTTAAGTCAGTTGGCGTATCTTCAGTTGGTATTAATTACACACTTTCACCAAAGTTAGTCGTTATAGACTCTTATACTAATAAAGTAGTTACGGATATTGATTTAGAATATGATATCCTTAATAAAAAAGTAAATATTTTAAAAAATACTGATGGTATTTACGATGCAACTCCAAAAATCTTACCAGTCAATAATTCCAATGGAATTCCAGTTAATAACATAACATTTAACAGTACAACAAAAGATGTTACTGTTGAATTGGCTGTTAATTTTAGTTATGGTCAAGAATTTCCTCTTTCAATAGGTGATAAAATTTTAGTTGAAAGTGCAAATATTATTAGTTCGGGTTCAACCTCATTCAGAGGATATAACTCTAAAAACTACAATTATGAATTATTTACATTGACATCAGTTAATCCACAGTATGGTGGATCTGGCGCAACTGTTGTATATAACTTATCTAATTATTTGGGGGTAAATGAAAATCCGGGGACTTTTGATGAAGAAAATTCTGCAGCAATAATTGTACCAAGTAAATACTTCCCAATATTTGATCCTGTTTTAGAAAAAGGAAAGTTTATTAAAGGAGAAAAAGTTACTAGCGATTCTTCTTATGGCAATGTTTTGAATTGGAATCAATATTCTGAGCAGTTGAAAATAACAAGTAAAGATTATTTTAATACAGGAGTCTTTATCAGAGGAGAAACTTCCAACACTAAAGGTATAATAACGAAAATAGAAGATCTTATTGCAATTTATTCTGTTGATGGATCTTCAGTTGTAAATCAAGGATGGGAAGATGAAGTTGGATTTTTGAATAACCAATTTCAAGTTACTCCAGATAATAATTATTATCAATACTTCTCTTATGCTATAAAATCAAAGGTAGATTATGAAACTTGGAATAAATCTATTGGAAACTTAAATCATACATCTGGATTCAAAAAATTTGGAGATCTTGTCGCAGAATCTGTTGATTCCGGATTTACTGGAATATCAACAGTTCAAGATCAAGGCAATTTTATCGGTATTGCAGACTTAGTTTCCGAAGTTGACTTAAATTGCATAAATGATTACGATTTAGTGAAGGAAAGAGTTATAACTATTGATTCGAATTATTTCTCAAAAGAAATTGCATTCAGTTCAATTTCTTTACAGGATGAACTTCAGTCTATAGGAAATAGAGTATTACTAGTCGATGATTTTAGCGATCAATTTAGCAATATTCCAAAAACAGATACTTATTCGAACATAGAGTCTTTTGTCCTATCAACTATAAGAGCCAAAAAATATGTAACATATGTTAGAGATAAAAAATTTAGCGGACTCCGACAAATATGTTTGGTCTCTCTAGTGCAAGATGAACTGGAATCATATATGCTTCAGTATGGAAAAGTTTCATCTAATTACGATTTAGGATCCTTCGATTTTTCTATTTTAGGTTCTCAGGGAATATTGAGATTTTATCCAATTAATTACACTATAAATGATTATGATATTAGTGTTATGTCTTACAGTATTTCTGATTCTGTTTCAAGTGTTGGAAATACATCTTTAGGAAATATCGCAACATTAGAATCTTCAAGGGCAGTAATACCACCAAGTACAACAACTACAATTGTTGGAATTGGATCTTCTTATAGATCTTCAAAAGTTTTAGTTGAATTGACCGCATCTGATGGAACTTACTTTGAATTTAGCGAATTAACTCTTATTCATGATGGTACTAATGTAAATATTACCGAATATGGAAGACTTTCTAATGCAAATAGACTTGCGTACAGTGGTTTAGATTCAATAGGAACTTATTCTGCATATATTTCCGGATCTGTTATAAATCTGGACTTTACCCCTAATGTTGGTGTTGGCACTACATATTTTGCAAATACTTTAGGAATTTCTATTGGAAGCACTTCATCTGCAGTAACTTCTGGAAATCTCACATTCAATACAGGTGAATTAAAGTCCACTTATACTTCTATTTTATCTTCAGCAAGTCCCACAGAAACAAAAATATCAACCTACGATACAAATCATTCTGGCGCTTACTATTTTATAGTTGCTGAGGATACTACAAACAACAGATATAAAGCATCTGAGGTTGTATTAGTAGATGATGGAGGTGAAACTTATTTGCTTGAATATGGTACAATTGAAACAGTTTCTGGATCCGGTATTGGGACAATAGGAGCAGGAATTGGGTCAACTGGGACAAATCTTTATTTTACCGCAGATCCTAACATATCGGTCGATGTTAGAGTTTATCAACATGCAATGCGTGTTGTTGATACCTCAAATTCTTTTGAATTTTATAATTTTAATAATGCAAATATTCTTTCCAGATTCTCTAGCTATGAAGGAACATTTAACAGTGTTAAAAAATCATTTGACTTAAAACATAAAGAAACTCCAATTTTCCAAAGAAGAATAGATTCTTCAGACACATCAATAGTTAATATTGAAAATAATACGATCAGATTACCAAAACACTTCTTCGTTACTGGAGAAGAATTGGTATATAATTCTGGTGGTGGAGAAAAAATTGGTATTGCTACTACAACTATTGCTGGCATTGGAACCACTGATAAAGTTCCTTCAACAGTATATGCAATAAAAGTTAATGACTTGAGTATAAGATTGTCCGCATCTGCAGAAAATGCCCTAAAACCAATACCAGAACCTTTAATTTTAACTTCTGTAGGTATTGGCACAACACATACATTTACCTCAACAAAGCAAAACAGTAAATGTTTAATAAGTATTGATAATTTTATTCAATCTCCAATTGTTTCGACTTCAACAACTACTACATTATCTAATCTTTCTCAATTAAATGAAGAAACAATCTCACTTTCCGGTATAAGTTCTATATTTGGAGGAGATTTATTAAAGATTGATGACGAGATTGTAAAAGTAAATTCAGTAGGTTTTGGTAGCACAAATGTACTTTTAGTTTCTCGTGGTTGGATGGGAACAAATCCAGACGATCACTCTAATGGGTCTCTTGTAACTAAGATCATGGGCAATTATAATATTGTAGATAATACAATTCATTTTATTGACGCACCTTACGGAAATTCTCCGATTGGAACAATAACAAATAGACCAGATGCCAGAGATTTTACAGGTATTACTACAAGATCAACTTTTAGTGGAAGAGTTTTCTTAAGATCTGGTATAGAAAATTCAAACGAAGACACATATAAAACTAACTATGTTTTTGATAGTTTAGATGAACAGTTTAGTGGAGTTTCTACTCAGTTTACTCTAAAATCTTCTGGGTCAAATGTTTCCGGTTTATCAACATCTGGATCATCTGCGGTTATTTTAATCAATAATGTATTCCAGGAACCACAAAGACTTGGATCCATTAATATTTTTGGTGATTATAAATTGGAAGAAAACTCTGGTATAACAACAATTGGTTTTACTGGAAATATATCTTCTACTGCATATGATATTAATACTTCTAGTATACCTAGAGGTGGTATTATAATTTCTGTAGGTTCTACACAAGGATTTGGTTACCAACCTTTAGTTTCTGCAGGTGGAACTTCGATAGTTTCTTCTGCCGGAACTATTTCATCAATCAGCATTGGAAATACTGGATCTGGATATAGATCTTCACTAAAATATGAAATTATAACTAAGGTTTCAACTACGGTCGGATCAGGTCAGACAATTATACCTATCGATAATATTGATGGTGTATTTGGAAAACTTTTATTCTCATCAGCAAATACTATTGGAATAGGATCTGTTTTAGTTAATGTGCCAATTGTTTCTGTTGGGTCTACTTATATTACAATTGGTGCGGCAAGTACAACAAGTCAAATAATTAGTAAAGATGCAACCGCATTAATATCTCTAAATTCTCCAATGGTTGGTCTGGTTGATGTTGGAGTTAAAACTTCAAGTACTGGACTCCTTAATTATCAATTTGTTGGTTTTGCTACAATTTTGTCAGGTCATATATCAAATAATGTTATCATAACTAATCCCGGATCTGGTTATACAACATCAAATCCACCAACTGTTGTTTTTGAAAGTCCATTAAATTATTCAGATATTCCTTTAGTATATTCAGGTGGATATTCTGGTGTTGGAACACAGGCAACCATAGACATAATAGTTGGTCAAGGATCCAGTGTGGTTAATTTTGAAATTAAAAATCTTGGTTATGCATATAAAGTGTCAGAATTATTAACGGTTCCTGTTGGTGGATTGGTAGGAATTCCTACAGATCCAACAAAACCATTTAGAAATTTTGAGATTACTATTGATCAGGTATTTTCTGACCAGTTCTCTGGATGGTCAATTGGAGATTTTCAAGTTATTGATAAGGTAGAAAATTTATTTAATGGCAGAAGAAGAAATTTCCCAATTAAAATAGATGGAATTCAAACAGCCATTAGATCTTTAAGCGGATCGAGTATTGATGTACAGTCAACATTATTAGTTTTTATTAATGATATTTTACAAGTTCCAGGATCTGGTTACATATTTAATGGCGGAAGTATAATTACATTTACGGAAGCACCAAAAGAAGGTGATTCTTGTAAGATTATATTCTACAAAGGAACCAGTCAAGTTGATGTTGTTTTTGCAGATATTCTAGAATCTGTAAAAGTTGGAGATAATCTGAGGATAAACGGCGATTCTATTTCATTGAAAGAGAATGAAAGATTAGTAACTGATATTGTTTCGTCAGATAGCGTTGAGACTAATCCATATTCAGATGTTGGACTATCTTTAGATGAAAATTTAGTAAGACCTGTAGTTTGGTGTAAACAAACCGAAGATAAGATTGTCAATGGAAAAGAAGTTGGCAAAGATAGAATTTTATATGAGTCATTAATTCAACCAACCACTAATATTATACAGAATGTTAGTGTAGGTTCGACAGAGATTTTTGTACAAAATGCAAAGATTTTCTTCGATGACCTAAGAGAAAATGCAACGGTTCCATATAAAACAAAAATATTAATAACATCTCAAGATAGTTTAGTTGGAGCATCTGCTACGGCAGTAGTTTCTATTGCAGGAACAATATCTGCTATTTCGTTAACAAATGGCGGACTTGGATTTACCACATCACCATCTGTTACTATTTCATCTCCTACTGGAATTGGAAGCACTTGTTTAGTGACATCATCAATATCATCGGGGATTGTAACTTCATTCACAATTACAAACCCAGGATCTGGATATACTCAATCGAAACCACCTTATGTTTTAATTTCTTATCCATCACCCAAAACAGAAAAAATTGAAGATGTTACTTATGAAGGTGATTTTGGAATTATTGTTGGTGTTCAGACAACATCTGTTGGAATAGCTTCAACTGGAATTATATTTGATTTATTTGTACCAACAGAGTCCTACTTACGAAACACAAATATTAATGTTGGAGTAGCTACTACAGGAATAAGTGGAATTAAAACAGACTATTACTTTACTATTTTTAATTCTAACATTGGTTATGGAATAACATCTCTAGATTCATCCTCTTCAATAGTTGGAGTTGGGACATCTTGTTTGGACAATGTTTACAAAGTTGCATCAGTTTCCATAGCACAGACAAGTGTTCCTGGAATTGGAGTAACAAATGTGTCAAGAGTGATTGTAAGTGTCTTAGGTTATAATGGATTATCTGGAATGGGATATAGTGCTTTCTATGGCGAATATAGTTGGGGTAAAATAAATACCACTGTTAGAAAGAGACCAAAATCTTTTACTTCATACACAAATAATGGAATATCAGGTTTGTCAACATCTGCGGTTATCCAAAGAATTAATCCTTTGAGATATGTTGGTTATTCAACTACTTTACAATAATATTCATAAATAAATAAAAAAACGGCAAAATGTCTGCAATTATAACTGATCAAATTAGAATATTAAACGCAAAAAACTTTGTTGCGGCAGCAACTTCTTCTGCAAACGGTTATTATACTTTTGTAGGTTTACCGAATGCAACAAATTATGATTCTAATTGGGACTCTGTTCCACCATCGCCAAAAGATAATTTTGATCAGGAAAATGATTATTGGGACACTATAATTGCATTAAAAAAGATTTTGCCGGGTGATGTCAGACAGGTAATAAGAAAAATTACTTGGAGTTCTGGAACTGTCTATGATATGTATAGACATGATATTAGTAGAACAAATTTATCAGTACCTTCAAATGCAACTAGTTTATATGCATCAAATTTTTATGTAGTTAATAGTGATTATAGAGTTTATATATGTCTTTATAATGGTGTTGACCCAGAAAATCCAAAAGGAAAACCTTCTTTAGACGAACCAACTTTTACTGATTTAGAGCCAAGATCTGCTGGCGATAGTGAAGATGGTTACATCTGGAAATACTTATATACTATTAAACCGAATGAATTAGTGAAGTTTGAATCTACTAATTTTATTCCAGTTCCCTCTGATTGGGAGACAAACAGCGATTATTCTGCAGTTAGAAATAACGCGGAAGTGAGCGGTCAAATTAAAATTGTAACAGTTACTAATAGAGGAACTGGAATTGGTACTGCAGGAAGAACATACACTAGGGTTCCTATAAATGGAGATGGAACTGGAGCAGAATGTACCATAGTGATTAATAGCGACTCTAGAGTACAATCCGCTATTATTACAAATGGCGGTTCTGGATACTCATATGGAACTGTAAATTTATCTGCCGGAGGAGTTCCCGCTGGATCAACACCTCCAGTTTTTGATGTCATTATTCCTCCCCAAAATGGCCATGGATACGACATTTATAGAGAATTGGGTGCGTATAGAGTTTTAGTATATTCTAGAATAGAAAATGATTTAGAAAATCCAGATTTTATTGTTGGTAATCAAATTGCAAGGGTTGGAATAGTAGAAAATCCGTTAGCGTTTGGATCAAATCAAATTTTAAATAAAGACAAATCTAGTGCTTTATCTGCATTAAAACTTGTTGGAATCGCTTATAGTACTGCGAATTTTATTTACGATAGCGTTATCACTCAAACAATAGGAATAGGATCTACAGCTGTAGGTAGAGTTGTTTCTTATGATAAAAATACTGGTGTTTTAAAATATTGGCAGGATAGAACTTTAGTTGGATTTAATAGTGATGGTACAAAAAACCCAAATTCAATTTATGGATTTAAAATGCATAGGTTTACATCATCTCCAAGCACAGGTGGATCTTTGACCATTAATTCCTCAGGTATAAGTGGATTAGGAATTGATACTTCATTTACTGGTGTATCTACTACAATAAATAATAGAAAGTATTATGTCGGTCAAACATTTATTAATGGTGTTTCTGATCCAGAAGTAAAAAAATATTCTGGAAACATTATATATGTTGATAACAGACCTTCTATAACTAGGTCATCAAATCAAAAAGAAGATATCAAAGTCATTTTGCAATTCTAAAGAATCATGCCACAGCAAACCAACCTTAATGTTTCTCCATATTTTGATGACTTTGACCCAGAAAGTCAATATTATAAAGTTTTATTTAAACCCGGTTATCCAGTTCAAGCTAGAGAATTAACCACTCTTCAATCATTATTACAAAATCAAATTGAAAAATTTGGAAATCATTTTTTCAAAGAAGGATCTATTGTAATTCCCGGAAATATTAATTATATTGACAACTATTATGCAGTAGAAATTCAAGAAAGTTATCTTGGTATTAATGTAATAGAATATCTTCCTTATTTGATAGGGAAGACAATTCGTGGCGTAAATAGTGGAGTTAGAGCTGTAGTTGTTGGTGTTTTAGATTTTTCTAATTCGGAAAGAAATAATAACACTTTATATGTTAATTTTTTAAATTCAGATCTACTATCAAATAGTTATCAAGGATTTGGTTCGAATGAAGTTTTGCTGGTGGAAGATGGGATATCAGAGCAAAGCACTATTTTTGGAGATAAAAATGTAATAATTCAACAAAATGAAGGATTTGCCGCTACAATTTTATCAAATCCAAACTCAATAGGATCAGCAGTAAATATTTCCGAAGGTGTTTACTACCTTAGAGGTCATTTTGTTACTGTAGATGATCAAACTATTTTATTAGATCAATATTCAAATTATCCAAGCTATAGAGTTGGACTAGAAATATTTGAGAGTATTATAACTCCCGATGATGATATTGATTTAAATGATAATGCCCAAGGATTTTCAAATTACGCTGCACCTGGAGCAGATCGATTATCAATTCAAGCAATACTTTCAAAAATTCCTTTAAATGTAGAAAATCCAGAAGCTACTCCAAACTTTGTTCAACTTTTAGAAGTTAGAAATGGTATAATACAAAAACAAATTAATAATCCAGATTATAATATTCTTGAAAAAGAATTTGCAAGAAGAACTTATGATGAATCTGGAAATTATTATGTAAAATCCCCATCTCTCTCCGTTAAAGAAACTTTAGATGATTTAAAGGGAAATGGTGGCGTATTTAAAGATAATCAAGTAACATATAATAATAACAAAGCTTCTGATGATTTAGGTACTTATATAATTTCTCCACTTAAAGCATTTGTGAGTGGATATGAGATAGATGTTGTAGGAACAACATATTTGGATTTTGAAAAACCAAGAACAACAAAACTATTACAAAATCAAAGCGTAAATTATGTAACAGGTCCAACATATACTTTAAATAGAGTCTATGGATCACCATCTCTAGGAATATCAACATCTTATACTGTAAGTTTAAGAGATTCTAGAGTAGGGACAAATCAAACCAACTCTTCGGGAAAAGAAATAGGTCTTGCAAGAGTTTATGATTTTGCATTAGAATCTGGATCATATAATACTTCTCAACCAGATTCTAATGAATGGGATATTTCTTTGTATGATATACAAACTTATACAGAAATTTCATTAAATGAACCTATTAGTTTAACTACACCCACTTATATTAAGGGTAAGTCTAGTGGTGCTGTTGGATTTTTAAGATATGACGCATCTAATTCGGGAATTATCACCGCATATAATACAAAAGGTACTTTTGTAATTGGTGAAAGATTAATTTTTGATGGTATAGAAAATACTAGAGTTTCTACAGCAATCACGGCATATTCAACAAATGATGTTAAATCCCTTTATGGTATTGTTGGAAGCGGATCTACATTCACATCTGATATAAAATTATCTACAATCTCAGATGTTGGTCAAGTTAAAATTACTGCTACTGGTGGTGGAATAAGCACGGTAACATCATCTAATTATATTTTTACTGGAATTGCTACAGTAGGAAACATTGTAGCTTTTTCAAATCCAGGACTTTCTGTAAATACTTTTGCAAAAATTAATTCAGTATCTCAAAGTTCTATTACAATATCTGGCGTTACTACTGTCAGTGGAGTCTGTGATGGTGGTTTACCGACTTCAGATATAAATCCAAGTGATTTTAGAATATTATATTCTAATTTCCAATCTTCTTTAGATAATAATTTATATACAACATTACCAAATAGAAATGTTGCTTCCGTAGATTTAACCGAATCTTCATTGACGGTGAGAAATCAATATAATGTGACAATTACATCAAATTCAACAAACACAGTATCTGCAGAATCAGATGAAACTTTCTTACCATTTGATGAAGAAAGATATGTTTTAATTACAGATTCTGGATTAACTGAAAGTTTAAGCTCAGATAAACTTGTCTTTGGTAATGGTGGAAGAGAATTGACAATAAATGGGCTCCAAACAAGTTCTGGCACCGGAAGACTAATAGGTACTTTAAGAAAAATTGATATTAAATCGAAAGTTAAAAATAAAAATAGAATTAAAACAATTATTGTAGACAAGTCAAAATATCAATATTCTGGAGTTGGAGCAACTACAAACAATGATGGTTTAACATATGGAACTTATCCATATGGAACAAGAGTTCAGGATGAGGATATTTGTTTATTAGAACCTGATGTAACTAAATTATACGGAATATACGAATCTAATGATACTTCAGAACCAGAACTACCAAATTTAACATTAACAACTATCGAGGGCCCAACTAATAAGACAGATGATTTATTAATTGGAGAAGAATTTGTTGGATCTATAAGTGGTGCTGTTGGTGTTTATGCAGAAAAATTAAATTCAATAAAAATATCATATATCTCTAGAAATTCTAATAGATTCAGAATTGACGAAACAATCACTTTCAAAGAATCCGGAATAACAGCAGTTATAACTTCTTCTGATGCAGGTGATAATAATGTCACCACAAATTATATTTTTGATAATGGTCAAAGAAACACGATATATGATTATTCTAGAATAACTAGAAAATCTGCAGCAAAAGAACCAATTAGAAAATTAAAAATTGTATTTGAGTCTGCAAGTTTTTTGTCTTCTGATGATGGCAATATAACAACTGCAAATTCTTATAACCAATTTGATTATTGTGACATACCTTCCGTCAATGGTATTAGGAATAGTGATATTTTAGATATTAGACCAAGAGTTTCTGAATTTACAGTTACAACATCTTCATTATCTCCATTTGAATTTAGATCTAGAAGTTTTACTTCTAGTGGAAATTCTGCATCTAATGTTTTGGCTTCCGATGAATCTATTTTATTAAATTATTCTTATTATTTACCAAGAGTAGATAAAATTTATTTAACTAAAGATGGAATATTCCAGTTAAATAAAGGGGAACCTGCAGATAATCCACAACCACCAATTGGAATTGAAGATGCTTTAGATATAGCAACTATTACATTACCAGCATATTTGTGCGACATAAACGATGCAAGTCTAAATCTTGCCGAACACAAGAGATATAGAATGAAAGATATCTATTCTCTTGAGAATAGAATTAAAAATTTAGAGTATTATACTTCACTTTCTTTATTAGAAACAGATACTTCAAATCTTTTTATTAGAGATGTCAATGGTTTAAATCGTTTTAAATCTGGATTTTTTGTTGATGACTTTTCTACAACATCTTCACAGAAAAAAGTAACAATAGTAAAGAACAGTATTGATGTTGCTAACTCGGAACTAAGACCTTCACCATATAATACATTAGTTGATTTAGTTTTAGGGTCAAATTCTCTTATTGGATTAGGTGTAACTTCAAATTCTCAAGTAGATTCTAGGTATGTTACAGACTTAATAGGAACTAACATCAAAAAAACAAATGATATAATTACCTTAGATTATTTGGAAGTGGAAGAAATAAATCAACCATATGCAACTAGAGTAGAAAGTGTTGCTCCATACAGAGTTGGTTATTATGGCGGAACAATCAATCTTGCCCCATCTTCAGATGTTTGGGTTGATGTCGTAAGACTTGTTGCAAATTCAACAGAAGTGGCAACAAATTATATTCAGTCAGAATCTCAAATTACTGCTTCAGAATTAGATAAACAAACTGGATTTGGACCAGTAACTTGGGGATCTTGGGAAACTGTCTGGACAGGTTCAACTACAGCAAAAGATTCAAGAACAGTTAATGTTGGATATTACATCATTAAAGAAGATTTAGAGACAATAACTAAAACTGGCACAAGTACAAGAAGTGGTATTAGAAAAATTACTAAAGAAGATACTAAGTATGTTTCTTTAGGTGATACTGTTCTAAGTTCTGATATAAGTCCTTTCATGAGGTCTAGGAATATTGAATTTGTTGCCAAGAGATTAAAACCACTAACAAGAGTTTACACATTCTTTAGTGGTCTTGATGTTAATAAATTTATAGTTCCAAAACTATTAGAAATTAGCATGGTTTCAGGAACATTCCAAGTGGGTGAAACTGTACAGGGTGTTGTTAGTGATGGAGCTGAGATTTTAGGAGTTCAATCTTCTACACCAAAGATTACTTTTAGAGTGGCAAATTCAAATCATAAATATGGACCTTACAATTCACCAACAGAAATCTTTACAAAAGATCCATATAACTCAGTACAAGACATTCCAACAAATTATTCATCAACTTCAACGATTTTAAATATTGATACCTTTAGTCTTTCACAACAAGCTCTTGGCGATTTCTTTGGATTTATTCAAACTGGAATGAGACTTAGAGGAAATACAAGTGGCGCAGAAGCAGTAATAACGAATATTAGATTAATTACTGATGTCAATGGTGTAATAATAGGATCTTTCTTTATCCCAAATCCAAATGTTTTCGGAAATCCAAGTTTCCAAACAGGCACAAAACTTTTCAGAATAACAAGTAGCTCAACTAATTCTTTAATTGATTCTACAATTACAAGTGCGGAAGAAAGATTTTATTCTGAAGGTAAAATTAATAGGGTACAAGAAAATATATTATCTGTCAGAACTGCTAGAACTGAAACTCAAACCATAATAGAAAGTAGATCTGAGGTTTCTACTGGACCGGTTGCAGTGGTCGCAACAACTATTGTTGGAAATACTTTACCAGAACCACAACCACAACCACAACCAGAACCTCAACCACAACCACAACCAACACCAACACCGGTGTTCCCATCGCCAATTGATAATCAACCCACTCCATCGTGGACACCTGATCCAGGACCAACGACACAACCACCACCACTCGATGATATTCCAGGACCAACGACAGATCCAGGTCCAGTGAAACCTGTTGAACCAAAATCAACTGCTGGTATCAAATTCTTAAATGTAAATGCAGGTGGATTAGTATATGGTCAGCGTGGTATTGGTGGGGATAAATTTGTAGCAGGTCTTTTTGGTAAGAAACTTCAAGGTAGCAATCAACCATATTATTCGGTTCCTCTAACAACAATTAAATATAATGGTAAAGAAGTTACTTATGGAGAACTCAAGAAGAAAATTGGTGCCAATAAAGCAGAACAAGCGTTTAATGCACAAGGTGCAAAAGTTACTCCAACCGATAAAAATTATGCAGCATTATCTACTCAACTAAAAGAAAGTAATCAAGCAAAAGGCATGATTCCTACAACACAAAATAGTCCATCATTAGGACAACCAGCTAAGCAAATACAAAAAGATTTTGTAAGAGATGTAAGAGTAACAGGTCCAAACGGTCTTACCACTGTAATACCAAACGCAATCACAGTTTCACCAGTAAATAATAAGAAAAAAGGTAAAAAATAACTAAGTAAAATGAGAAATAAATATATCATAGTGGAGTTATCGTCCAACAATTAACAATTAAAATGAAAATAATAGATCCTTTAGCACAATCTTTTTATGTAGAACCTGACAGCGGTATTTTTGTAACTTCTGTTGATTTATATTTTTACTCCAGAGATGCGGAACTTCCAGTTACAGTTCAATTGAGACCAATGCAGTTGGGTGTACCTACAAATGAAGTTTATCCATTTGGAGAGGTTGTTATTGATCCAAAAAATGTAAACATTTCTGCGGACGCATCAGTTCCAACTAGAGTTACATTTGATTCGCCAATTTATTTGGCGGGAAAACAATTTCATGCTTTAGCCATACTTTCAAATTCTAGTGTATATAATGTATGGATTGCTAGATTATCAGAAGTTGAAGTTAGTACTTCAAATCTTACAGAAGATCAACAAGTACTAGTTTCGAAGCAACCTCTGAGTGGATCTTTATTTAAATCGCAAAATGGATCTACTTGGACTCCAAGCCAATTGGAAGATTTAAAGTTTAAATTATACAGAGCAAATTTCGTTGGAAGTGGAAATATAAATTTCTATAATCCAGATCTAAGTGTTGGAAATGGTCAGGTTGCAACTTTAGTCAAGGATTCTTTAGAAATTGCATCTAAAAAAATTAAAGTAGGTATAGGAACAACTATTGCAGATTCAAAACTACCATCTCCAGGTAATACGATAATTCAACAAAATAGCAATGCAACTGGCAATTTTGTTGGATCAGCTGGTTCTGCATTTAGCACTTTAGGAATTATTAATTCTGGTATAGGTTATACTCCATCATCAGGCAGTTATCTTTTTACAAATGTTTCATTGAATAGTATAACAGGTTCTGGAAGAGATGCCGCAGCAGATATAACAATATCCAATGGTGTTGCTGTCGCAGCAACAATTTCAAATGGAGGAACTGGTTATTCTGTTGGAGATGTTCTTGGTATTACTACTATTGGATCTAAAAACTTAGGTAGAAATTTAAGATTGTCGGTATCTCAAATTTCTGGCGTAAATGAATTAATAATAGATCAAGTGCAAGGAGAATATTTAACCGGAATAGGAAAAACTATTAGATTTATTAATAATTTAGGAATTACTACTGATTTAAATGGAACTGGTGGAAATGTTACTATACCCACAGATGGTATAATAACTTTATCTGATGGACTACATTTAAAAGTTAATCATAAGAATCATGGAATGAACTCTGCAAATAATTTGGTTGCCGTTTCAAATGTAGTATCAGACTTAAAACCAACTAAATTATTTGCAAATTATTCAGCAACATCAAATGATGATATTCAAGTAGAAAGTGTAACAATCGCAAACTTTCAAACTTTTGAAAATGTATCGGTAGGAGCTACGAATCCAGGATATATTAAAATTGAAGATGAAATTATTTCTTATACAGGCGTAAATTCGACAACATCTCCACCAAAATTAACAGGAATTACAAGGGGTGTTGATCAAACTAAATCATTTATTCATGATGCAGGGAGTTTAATTTATAAGTATGAGTTGTCTGGAGTTTCTTTAAGAAGAATTAACAAAACTCATGATTTATCGAACGCCACTGTTTCTAATCCACTTGATTTGGATTACTATCATATAAAACTTGATATGTCCGATCAAAATTCTACAATGACGAATAGATCTACATCCACGGGACATCCAAAACTATTTTTAAATGAAACTAAATCAACTGGCGGAAGTTCTATAAACGCCACACAAAATATTCCTTTTGAACTTGCAAAACCAATAGTTCAAACTATGACATTAAGAGGAACTAATGTCAATGCATCAATCAGATCAGTTTCAGGAAGTAGCATAGGTGGAAATGAAATTTCATTCATAGATCAAGGTTTTGAGCAAATTAACTTGAATGCGACTAATTATTTTTCAACCCCAAGAGTCGTTTCTTCAAAAGTAAATGAATCTTCAAAACTTACAAATTTACCAGCAAACAAATCATTCACTCTTAACTTAAATCTATCCACAACAAATGCATATATTTCTCCAGTGATTGATTTGGATAGAGTTGCTGTGATGTTTATTTCAAACAGAGTAAATAATCCAATATCAAACTATATAACTGACAATAGAACATCAACTTTAGAAGGAGATCCATCATCATTTGTTTATGCAACTAAACCAATATCACTAGAGACTCCGGCATCATCTATTAAAGTTTATATGAATGCTTATATTAATACCCAAAATGATATCAGATGTTTTTATTCAATTACAGATGATCCAAACTCGGAGATGATTTATTATCCATTCCCAGGATATAAAAACTTAACTTCAACTGGAGAAATTATTAATTTAGCAAACAATGATGGATCTCCAGATAAAATGGTATCAAAAACAGATGTCATTGGATTTGATGGTGATATTTTAGACTTTAGGGAGTATGAATTCACAATTGATAATCTTCCACCATTTAGATATTTTGGTATTAAATTTGTTGGAACTTCAACAAATCAAGCATATCCACCTAGAGTTAAAGATTTAAGAGTTATTGCTTTAGCATGATAAACTATGAGTCATTCAAAAATTACAGGCCATTCAAATTTAATAAGAGACGATAAAACTCAAGCGGTAGTTAATACTAGTATGTCAGATTACAATGCGTATATTTTGCAAAAGAAATTAAAAGAAAAAGAGAATCTAAAAATACAATCCCTTGAAGAAAATGTTGCTAATATGAAAAGTGATCTTGATGAAATAAAAAGTTTACTAAGGAGTTTGTTAAATGAATCCAGATAGTATAGAACTTGAAAATTTAAGCAAAAGTTTTGAATACTTTAAAGTTGCTTCAGAAATAGATAGTATATCTAATATTGAAGATGCAAAAAATATTGCTAAATGTTATTATAAGTTATATTTAAAGCAACAAGAGGTTGTATCTCAACTTTTAATATCTAAATCATAAATATTTTAAAAGAGAAGATAAATGTCGCAACCATCTACTAGACAAGAACTAATAGATTATTGTAAAAGAAAACTGGGGGCACCAGTTTTAGAAATTAATGTTGCGGATGAGCAAATTGATGATCTAGTAGATGACGCCATTCAGTTTTTTCAAGAAAGACATTTTGATGGTGTATATCCTACATTTTATAAGTACAAGATAAATCAAAATGATATTAATAGGGGCCGAGCAAGAGGTGGAACCGGACCTGCAGTAGGAATAGCATCAACAAGTGTTACAACAACTATAGTTGGGGTAACAACGACTTTTACATATGAAGAAAATAGTAATTATCTCCAAATTCCACCATCAGTATTAGGTGTAAATAAAATATTTCTTTTTGATAGTGCTAACACTATTACCCATAATATGTTTAGCGTAAAGTATCAATTATTTTTAAATGATATTTACTATTGGGGTAGCACAGAACTATTATCTTATGCAATGGTAAAAACTTACCTTGAAGATTTAGATTTTCTTCTCAATACACAAAAACAAATTAGATTTAACAAAAGACAAGATAGATTATATTTAGATATTGATTGGTCAACTGTAACTAATAATCAATACATTGTCATTGATTGCTATTCAGTTTTAGATCCAAATGATTACAGTAGAGTTTGGAATGATTCTTTTGTGAAACCATATTTAACATCATTAATCAAGAGACAGTGGGGACAAAATATGATGAAATTTACTGGAGTCAAACTTCCAGGTGGAGTTGAATTAAATGGCAGACAAATGTACGATGACGCTCAAAGAGAAATTGACATTTTAATGGAAAAAATGTCTAACACTTATGAACTTCCACCATTAGATATGATAGGATAAGATATGCTCAATCCATTTTTTCTTCAAGGATCTAGAACAGAGCAAGATCTTATCCAAGATCTAATAAATGAACAATTAAGGATGTATGGTGTTGAAATTTATTATTTACCAAGAGCATATATCACAGAAAAAACAATAATAAAGGAAGTTATAGAATCAAAATTTCAAAATGCTTTTCCTTTAGAGGCATATCTTAATAGCTATGAAGGGTATAGTGGCGCAGGAACTATACTATCAAAATTTGGAATTCAAGAATTAGATGATTTAAATTTGATTATTTCTAAAGAGAGATTTGAGAATTACATATCTCCTCTCATAAAAAATATGACAGATGTAAAATTATCAACCAGACCAAAAGAAGGAGATTTGATTTATTTTCCGTTAGGGGATAGATTATTCGAAATTAAATATGTTGAACATGAACAACCATTCTATCAACTTCAAAAAAATTATGTATACGAATTAAGATGTGAATTGTTTAGATATGAAGATGAAGTTGTTGATACTACTATAGAACAAATAGACGATAATATACAAGATCAAGGATACATTCAAACACTAACTTTGGTTGGATCTGCATCAACTGCAACAGCAGCTGCTACTATAGTAAATGGTGGAATTAGATTTGTAAGAATTACAAATAGAGGTAATGGTTATACATCCGTACCAAAAGTTGCAATATCATCAGCGCCATCAGGAGGAACTACGGCAGTTGGTATTGCAACAATGATTGGTGGATTAATAGATTGTAATGGAACTAGTTCCTTAAAAGTTCAAGGAGTTCAACTTAGCAATTCTGGAGCTGGTTACACAGTGGCACCAAGTGTTGTGTTTGTCGGAGGTGGCGGTGCGGGAGCAGCAGCAACAGCAGTCATTGGTAATGGTATAGTTGGAGTAGTTACAGTAACAAGTGGTGGGTCTGGATACACTACTTCACCATCAGTCACCTTTAGTGGTCCTGGTATAGGAACAACTGCCAAAGGTTATGCAGTAATAAACTCAAGTGGATCAATAACTCAGATAAGACTCATAGATGCTGGAATAGGTTATACATCAAATCCAACAATAACTATCGAATCTTCACCAACTTCCGGAATCGGAACTTATATTTTTAATGAATTGGTAACTGGATCTATTACTAATACAACAGCAAAAGTAAATTCTTGGAACGCAGTCACTAAAGAATTAAAAGTACATAAAATATCTGGAACCTTCAAAACAGGAGAAAGAATAGTTGGCGCAAAAAGTGGAGCTTCTTATCAATTAAGAATTGAAGATTCTTATAATAAAACAGATCCATATGCTCAAAATGAAGAGATAGAAGGTGAATCTGATTTAATAATAGACTTTACTGAAAGTAATCCATTCGGAAATCCATAAATAATTAAATTCATATCTAAATTGAATTTACCAAATAGATTTTTTTAAAATGTTTGAGTATTTTTATCACGAAATATTAAGAAGAACTGTAGTTTCCTTTGGGTCTCTTTTTAACAATATTTCTATCAAACACACAAATAACAATGATAACACGGTTAGTGTTATTAAAGTTCCTTTGGCATATGGACCAACACAGAAATTTTTAGCAAGAATTGAGCAATCACCAGACCTCAATAAACCAATTCAAATAAGTTTACCTAGAATGTCATTTGAATTGGTTGGATTGTCATACGATTCATCAAGAAAAGCGACAACTACTCAAACATTTTTAACAACTTCAGTAACCGATAAAACCCAACAAAAAAAGTCATATTTACCAGTTCCATATAATTTAGATTTTGAAGTTAGTATATTCACTAAGTTGAATGATGATATGCTTCAAATTATTGAGCAAATTTTACCATATTTTCAACCAGCTTATACGATGACAATTGACTTAGTAGAACAAATTGGGGAAAAAAGAGATATTCCCGTTGTATTGAATAGTATTTCAATGTCCGATGATTATGAGGGTGACTTTTCTACTAGAAGATCATTAATTTATACTTTGAGATTTACTGCAAAAACATATCTTTTTGGTCCTATTTCTTCTGCTTCTTCGGATGTTATCAGAAGAGTTTCTATTGGACTTATTTCTGGAGATACTACAAAAACTCCAACAAGAGAAATTGTTTACAGTGTTGAACCTAGAGCAACTAAAAATTATACTGGCCAAATAACTACTAATTTATCTGTTGATGTATCCGCAACAGATACATCAATTTCGGTTAATGACTCATCAAATATTAGTAGTAATACTTACATCTACATTGATGAGGAAGAAATGTTAGTGAAATCAAAAACTGGTAATGTTTTAACCGTTGTAAGAGGTGCTGATAAAACTGTTGCATCTGCTCATGTTTTAGGTTCTCCAGTTAAAAAGATAACAGATGCTGATGACGCTCTAATACAAGTGGGAGATGATTTTGGATTTAGTGGTACAATATCATGAAAATGACAAAAAAATTTAAAGACTTAAATGAAACTTTTAATGTTTCTACTGAGATAGTAAAAAATCCAGAAGTAGTTGAAGAAAAAATAGAAACCATTAATAATGCAAATAACGACATAAAAAAAGATTATGAATACACTAGAGGTAACTTGTATTCATTGATTGAGAAAGGTCAAGAAGCAATTAATGGTATTTTAGAATTAGCTCAAGAAAGTGAAATGCCTAGAGCATATGAAGTTGCGGGACAGTTAATTAAAAATGTTGCTGATGCAACAGACAAATTAATGGACTTGCAAAAGAAGATAAAAGATATTGAAGAAGACAAACCAAAAGGTCCAACTACAGTAAATAATGCACTTTTTGTCGGTTCTACTGCAGAATTAGCAAAGTTATTAAAACAACAAAGTTCTGAAGGGTCTCTAGACCAATAAATAGAAAAAATACTATCGGTCGATGTCTAAATTTAAGTCCCATAAAACAGTTGAGCAAATTGCAAAGAAACATCGTCTTGATGTTTCTTTTATACAAAGACAACTTGATATGGGAGAACCAATTGAGCATGAGCATACTAAAGACCACGATCTTGCCCGTGATATTGCTTTACAACATCTCGACGAAATTCCAGATTATTATACTCGTTTGAAAAAAATGGAAGCAGATGCTAAAAAGCACCACAAAAAATTTAAAGATGTTACTGAAGAAGGTCTTCGCGATTGGTTTGGCAAATCCAAATCAAAGGATGGAAAATCTGGATGGGTAAATGTTGTAACTGGTGGAACTTGTGCAAGCGATGAACCAGGTGAGGGAACACCAAAATGTGTTTCTTCATCAAAAAGAGCAAGTATGACTAAAGCACAAAGACTTTCTGCAGCAAGAAGAAAAAAAGCAGCAGATCCAGGTCAGCAGCAAAAAACAGGAGCTGCAAAACCAACATATGTTTCTACAGATAAACCAGAAAAATCTGTTAAAGAAGATTGGTCCGATAAATATAAAAAATCTATAGATTGTGACAACCCTAAAGGATTTTCTCAGAGAGCTCATTGTCAAGGAAGGAAGAAAAAAATGAATGAAGAATCTGATAAAAAAGGAAAAGGTAGTGGAAAAAAGGACGCTTGTTATCATAAAGTAAAATCTAGATATGATGTTTGGCCTAGTGCATATGCATCTGGAGCATTAGTAAAATGCCGTAAAGTTGGTGCTGCAAATTGGGGGACTAAATCAGAAGAAACTGCACATGAAGAAGAAAGATATTGTCCTTTATGTGATAAAAGAGAAACAAGATCTGAATGTTCTTATGGCGAAAAAGCATGGGATAAGGTTTCTGTAAAAGATCAAGAATATTCAATGGCTAGATCTGAACTTAAAAATATTATTGATGCTGCTAAAAGACTTGAAAAGAAGGTAGGTAAAGGTGAAGGATCTTTAGAAGCATGGGTTCAATCAAAGATTACCAAAGCAGCAGATTATATTGATACTGCAGCAGATTATGTTGCAAGTGGAGAAATGGAAGAATCTTTTGGATTTACCATTGATCCGTCATCACATAAAACTGCAAGAAAAAGAGAAAAAATAAGGTCTTTAGCAAAAAGCGGTGTTGGAGGAGAAAAGGAAGTTGCTTCTAAAAAATTGGGTCCAACTCCAGAACTTCCAAAAATTAAAGAACAAACCTTAGTTGATAAAATTACAAATGAATTTGTGGTAGAAAAATGTTGGCCTGGTTATAAAAAGAAAGGTATGAAAACAATGTTTGGAAAGCGTTATCCAAACTGCGTAAAGGCGGAAGATGTAACCATAGAGGATGCTGAAGGGAATACTTTTGCGGAAGTTGTTGATTTAATTCAACCAGAACCAATTAAAGGTTTTAAGACTCAAATAGAAATAGATGAAGCAACAAGACTTCAGGCGCAAACTGGCAATGTGATTGCAGTCACTCTTTCTTGGAGAGGTAAATATTATGCAATGAAGATGTTTTTCCCCCAGGTAAAAATTCCTTCAAGAAAAGAAATTAATAGCGAACTTCAAAAAGTTTATCCGGGATCAATGGTTGTTTACCATTCAGTTTCCGAGATTCAACCAGGACAACCATTAATTCAAGCATTTGGACCTCAGGGAGGCAGTGCAGCAAAACCAGGTCCAAGTAAAAATTATGTAAAAACTATGGGAGAAGAAGTTGAAATTGATGAAGATTGGCAATCAGTAAATCGTAAAGATAAAACTGATGGTCTTAGTCAAAAAGCAGTAAATGCTTATCGTCGTGAGAATCCAGGTTCAAAACTTCAAACTGCAGTAACTGAAAAAAATCCAACAGGAAAAAGAGCGCAGAGGAGAAAAAATTTTTGCAGTCGTATGTCTGGAATGAAAAAAAGATTAACCTCAGCAGAAACCGCAAGGGATCCAGATTCAAGGATCAATAAAGCACTTCGTCGTTGGAATTGTAACTAATAAGTAGAGTTTATTATGTCAAATGATGTTTATCTTGGTAATCCGCTTCTAAAAAAAGCAAATACGCCAATTGAATTTACCCAAGAACAAATTCTTGAATTTGTTAAGTGTAAGGATGACCCAGTTTATTTTGCAAATAATTATGTAAAAATTGTGACCTTGGATCATGGTTTACAAACTTTTAAACCATATCACTTCCAAGAGAAATTAATTAATAATTTCCATAACCACAGATTTAATATCTGTAAGATGCCTAGGCAAACAGGTAAGTCAACTACCGTAGTGTCTTTCCTGCTCCACTATGCGGTGTTTAACGACAATGTTAACATAGGTATCCTTGCAAACAAAGCAGCGACTGCCAGGGAGCTCCTAGATAGGTTACAGACCGCTTATGAAAACTTACCCAAGTGGATGCAGCAAGGAATTATATCTTGGAATAAAGGTTCTCTAGAACTTGAGAATGGTTCCAAGATTTTAGCAGCATCTACATCAGCTTCTGCTGTTCGAGGAATGTCATTTAACATTCTATTCTTGGACGAATTTGCGTTCGTTCCAAATCATATTGCAGACTCATTCTTTGCCTCGGTATATCCAACAATTACTTCTGGTAAACAAACTAAAGTTATTATAGTTTCTACTCCACATGGTATGAATCATTTCTACCGAATGTGGCACGATGCAGAGAAAGGTAAAAATGAATATGTTTTCACTGATGTTCATTGGTCGGAAGTTCCAGGTAGAGACGAAGCATGGAAAGCCCAGACTATTGCAAATACAAGTGAACAACAATTCAAAGTTGAGTTTGAATGTGAATTTTTAGGGTCTGTTGATACTCTTATTGCACCAAGCAAACTGAGATCTTTAGTTTATGATCATCCCAAAACACGTAGTGCTGGGTTGGATGTTTATGTTGATCCAGAAGAAAATCATGATTATTTAATTACTGTTGATGTTGCTAGAGGTGTTGGAAATGATTATTCTGCCTTCACCGTAGTTGATATAACACAATTTCCACATAAAGTTGTTGCAAAATATAGAAACAATGAAATAAAACCAATGCTCTTCCCAAGCATCATTCAGGAAACAGCAGTGGCATATAATAGTGCATATATTTTATGTGAAGTAAATGATGTTGGAGATCAAGTTGCAAGTATTCTTCAATACGATTTAGAATATAATAATTTGCTTATGTGCTCTATGAGAGGTAGAGCGGGTCAAATTGTAGGGCAAGGTTTTTCTGGAAAGAAAACTCAACTAGGCGTTAAGATGTCTAAAACTGTAAAAAAAGTTGGATGTCTTAATTTAAAGACTATGATTGAAGAAAATAAATTATATTTAAATGACTATGAAATAATTAGTGAGCTAACCACTTTTATTCAAAAACATAATTCATTTGAAGCAGAAGAAGGATGCAATGATGACCTTGCAATGTGTTTGGTCATTTATGCCTGGTTGGTTGCTCAAGACTATTTTAAAGAACTTACGGATCAAGATGTAAGAAAAAGACTATATGAAGAACAAAAAAATCAAATTGAACAGGATATGTCGCCTTTTGGGTTTATATCTGATGGTCTAGATAATGAAAGTTTTGTTGACTCGGATGGCGATCGATGGTTCGTAGATGAATATGGGGATAGATCTTACATGTGGGAGTATATGTAAATCAATTTTTTAATAAATATTTTTTAGATAAACTGAGATTACGGAGAAAAACATGGCGACTCCTCAATTGTCTCCCGGTGTAATTACTAGGGAAGTTGATTTAACAGTCGGGAGAGCTGAAAATGTATTAGATAATATTGGTGCAATTGCTGGACCCTTTGCAATCGGACCAGTTGAGCAAGCAATTGATATTAATACCGAACAGGAGTTAATTAGTACTTTCGGCAAACCAATTTCAACTGATGCTCAATATGAATATTGGATGAGTGCTTCATCTTATCTTTCATACGGTGGTATCTTGAAAGTTGTGAGAACAGATGGTGCTACTTTAAATAATGCAAATGCTGGAGTTGGCGCAGCTTCTACTTCTTCGGCAAAGATTAAAAATTATGAAGATTATAATGCTAACTGGGCAACAGCAACAAATTTCACATTTTCCGCAAAAAACCCAGGATCATGGGGAAACAAATTAAAAGTTTGTTTAATTGACGATCTAGCAGATCAGAGAATTACCATTGCATCAACTAATCCAGGTTCAATTGGAGCAATTGTTGGATATGGTATAACAACCCCAATTAGCAATGCAGTTCTTGCTGGAGCAGGTTCAACATCCGTATTTAATGGTTACTTAAAAGGTATTATTACTGGAGTAACTACTGATGCAACAAATGGTAACAGTAGTATAGATGTAAAGATTCTATCCAGAGTATCCGCCGCTAATACGGAGACTGCAACAACATATGCTCAAGGAAGTGAAATAGATTCTTTCCAAGCATCAGACACTCTCACTTTTGTCAATAATTCAGGTTCCACTGCTGGTACATCTACAGTTGCTACTGCATTAGATTGGTATGATCAGCAAACTCTTGGTTTAACAAACTCTATAATTTACTGGAAGTCCATAGCTCCAAAGCCAATTTCAAATAATTATTCAATTCAGAGAAATGGTAAGAATGATGCGATGCATATCGCAATCGTTGATGATACTGGCGCAATTACTGGAGTTCAGGGAAATGTTCTTGAAAAGCATTTAAGTCTTTCAAAAGCGGCAGATTCGGTATCTTCCGTAAACTCCCCCCAGAAAATTTGGTATAAAAATTTCTTATCAAATTTCTCATCCTACATTTATGCTGGATATAATCCATCTAATGGTGCGGATTCTTATCATGGAACCTCTCCAAAAGCAACTGGATTCTCTTCGGGTTACACCCCATATACAACATCACAAGGTCTTTGGGGACAAGATGCACAAAACATAGTTTATAGTGCAATTGGAAATGTAACCTACACTCTTGTTGGTGGTGTTGATTATTCTTCTACTGGTGGTATGCAAGCGACTTTATCAAATATTTCTACTGCATATGATCTTTTTGCCAACAAAGATGATGTTCAGGTTGATTTTCTGATCAACGGTCCTGGACTTACAAATGAATCCGAGTCTCAAGCAAAAGCTAATAAGTTAATATCAATTGCTGAAGGTAGAAAAGATTGTATTGCTGTAATTTCTCCTCACAGAGATGGCGTAGTTAATTTATCAAATACTACTACACAAACAACAAACATAGTTAGATTCTTCAGCGCACTTTCCTCTTCATCTTATGCAGTATTTGATAGTGGATATAAGTACACTTATGATAGGTTTAATAACCTTTTCCGATATGTACCATGCAATGCAGACATTGCTGGTCTAATGATGAGAACGAATATCAATTCCTTCCCATGGTATTCACCAGCTGGTCAGCAAAGAGGTGTATTAAATAATGCAATTAAACTTGCATATAATCCAAATAAACCACAAAGAGATCTGCTTTACACTTCCAGAGTTAACTCAATTATCAGTCAACCTGGTATCGGCATTTACCTCTTTGGCGATAAAACTGCTCTAGCATATGCCTCAGCATTTGATAGAATTAATGTTAGAAGATTGTTCCTAACCATTGAACAATCTCTAGAAAAAGCTTCTCAAGCACAACTATTTGAAATCAACGATCAAGTTACAAGGGCAAACTTTGTAAATATTGTTGAACCATATCTTCGCGATGTACAAGCAAAGAGAGGTATTTACGACTTCTTAGTGATTTGCGACGAAACAAACAACACTCCAGATGTCATTGACAACAATGAGTTTAGGGCAGACATCTTCCTCAAACCATCAAAATCAATTAACTATGTTACTCTAACATTTGTAGCGACGCGCACAGGCGTAAGTTTTGAAGAAGTTGCTGGTAGAGTTTAATTAATTTAAATTAATCAAAAGGAGGAACTAAAAAATGTCTACTCTCAGAACAATCACAGGTTTTAAAGAAAGACTTGCTGGAGGTGGCGCAAGACCTAATCTATTTGAAGTTGAAATACCATCTTTCCCAGCTCCATTAACAAATTTTTGGAAAACTGGTAGTAGCAATCAAATAGAAACATTTAAGTTTCTATGTAAAGCAGCTGCTCTTCCTGCTTCAAATATTGCTTCAATTGATGTACCTTTTAGAGGTAGAATTTTGAAAGTTGCGGGTGATAGAACCTTCGATGTTTGGACAGTCACTATCATCAATGATGAAGATTTCCAATTAAGAAGTGCTTTTGAATTGTGGATGAATAATATCAGCAAACTTGATAATAATAGCGGTGCTACTAATCCAAGTTCCTATATGACCGATGCCTTTGTACACCAACTTGGCAGAGGATATGATAAGGGAAGATTTTCTACCACAAATAATGGTGGTGCTGCACAACCTTCTGTTGATGTTACTCCATTAAGAACTTACAAATTTGATGGAATTTTCCCAACTGCAATTTCTGCAATTGATCTTTCATATGATTCTTCAGATGCAATTGAAGAATATACTGTAGAGTTCCAAGTTCAATACTGGAGTGCAGGAAAAGGTCCAGCTAGAAATGATGCAACTGGTGTTCAAATTAGCTGATAAATAGTCAGAAACCAATTTCAATAAATCATGTCAAAATTATTTGGATTCTCTATTGAGGATAATGAACCACTATCTCCAAGTACGGTCTCTCCCGTTCCTCCAAATAATGAGGATGGGTCAGACCACTACTTGAGTAGTGGTTTTTTTGGTTCATATGTAGATATTGAAGGTGTTTATAGAACTGAATTTGATTTAATTAAAAGATATCGTGAAATGGCACTTCATCCAGAGTGTGATAGTGCCATTGAAGATATTGTAAATGAAGCCATAGTGTCGGATACAAATGACAGTCCAGTAGAAATTGAACTTTCAAATCTGAACGCTAGTGATGGTATTAAGAATAAAATACGACAAGAATTCAAACATATTTTATCACTTTTAGATTTTGATAAAAAATCTCACGAAATTTATAGGAATTGGTATATTGATGGAAGGTTATTTTATCACAAAGTAATTGATCTAAAGAATCCACAAGAAGGAATTCAAGAACTTCGTTACATAGACGCAATTAAAATGCGTTATGTGAGACAACATAAAAAGAATGAGAAAGATAACAACAGATATAGACTGTCTAATATAAATGCTGATAATCCAATGGATTATGAGTTTCCTGAAATTGAGGAATATTTCATCTATAATCCAAAGATGACATATCCAACCACAAATCCATCTTCTTTAGGTGGAAATACTGGAATTAAAATGTCAAAGGATTCTATCACATATTGCACCTCAGGTCTTGTAGATAGGAATAAGGGATCAACACTTTCATATCTTCATAAAGCAATCAAGTCCCTCAATCAACTGCGAATGATTGAAGACTCACTGGTAATTTATCGTCTGTCTCGTGCGCCAGAAAGAAGAATTTTTTATATTGATGTAGGTAATCTACCAAAGGTTAAGGCGGAACAATATCTTCGTGATGTTATGATGCGTTATCGCAATAAACTGGTATATGATGCAAGCACCGGAGAAATTCGCGATGATAAAAAATTCATGGCAATGCTTGAGGACTTCTGGCTCCCAAGAAGAGAAGGTGGTAGAGGAACTGAAATCTCTACACTTCCTGGTGGTCAAAACCTTGGAGAGATTACAGATATTGAATATTTTAAGAAGAAACTTTATCGTTCACTAAATGTCCCACCATCAAGAATGGATGGAGAAGGTGGATTTAATCTTGGTCGGTCATCAGAAATTCTGAGAGATGAAGTTAAGTTTAGCAAGTTTGTTGCTCGTTTGAGAAAAAGATTCTCATACATGTTCCATGATATGTTGAGAACGCAATTGATTCTCAAAAATATTATCACTCCAGAAGACTGGGAAATTATGAGTGAGCATATTCAATATGACTTCTTATATGATAATCACTTTGCTGAACTCAAGGATGCTGAGTTACTCAATGAAAGATTGAATATGGTTCAGATTGCAGAACCTTATGTTGGAAAGTATTTTTCTCAAGATTATTTGAGAAGAAAGATTCTTCGTCAAACTGATGAAGAAATTCTTGAGCAGGATAAAATTATGAAAAAAGAAATTAAAGATGGTATTATTCCAGATCCAAATGCACCAATAGATCCAATGACAGGTATGCCATTAGAACCTGGACAACAACCTGCAGGAATGAATTTGGGACAACCAGTGATGGAACCAAATTTAGATGCTCAAGGTGCTGCCACCGAAGCAAGTGGTAAAATTGCAGAAATGCCTAAGGGTGGAGAAATTTAATAAATACTAGAGATTACTTATGAGTTTATTAAAAATGGATGATCTTATGGATATGATTGTCTCTGACGAATCACCTTCTCAGATTAGCGACAAAATTAAAGAACTTTTATTCACAAAATCAGCAGAAAAAATAGATTCTTTCCGACCTTCTGTTGCAGTTTCAATGTTTTCTGGAGAAGTAGAAGAGGAACAATGAAATCATTTCAACAATTCATCTCAGAATCAGTAAATATTTCCGGAGATTTTAACGGAAATCTTTACATCAATTCTTCTCAACCAGAACAACAATCAGTTGGTGAAGGATATGTTGCAGATGTAGTATGGAATGGAAGTCTTTATAGGATGGAATTGACCAGCAGAACTGGTATTCCATCAAAACAATCTTTAGGTGAAGAATTGCAAGCAGAATATCCAGGTGCAATTGTTCACCAGATTTATCCAATTGCAGAAAAGAACTGCAATATTAAAAAAGCAAGCAGATACCACCCATCAAAATTAGAATGGATTGATTGATAAATGGCTCAGTGGAATAAGAATACTCAAGATTATTTGAACCAAGAAAGAAGTCTTTTTGAGGTTTTTTTACAAGCAGATAAATTTGGAAATATTTTTGATCCATTAGGTCAAGGATTTTCAGGAGATCTTTTTGGTAGATTAAAAGTATCACAACCATTTACTCTTTTTGACTCAACTCATAGATATTCTCAAGATGGTGATTTTGATGATGTAATTCTTGGAGCAGGATCTACTGTTGGAATTATAACACATCAAAGTACTGCAACATTAGGAATTGGTACTACTGCAGGTTGTTCTATTGTAAGAGAAAGTAAAAGAGTATTTTCATATCAACCTGGTAAAGCATTACAAGTTTTTCAAACATTTGTAATGGCATCACCAAAAGCAAATCTTACTCAAAGAGTTGGTTATGCATCATCAACAAATGGCGTAGTTTTAGAACAAGCAACTGATTCTACTGGAATTACCACAGTATACTGGGTAATGAGAACTGAAAGATCTGGTATTAGCACAGAAATTAAAGTTCCACAATCCGAATGGAATATTGATACTTATGATGGTGTTGGAGTGGGAACAACATCTAAAAATTCAAGTGGACATAGATTGGATTTATCAATGGCACAAATTATGTTCACCGAATATGAGTGGTTAGGTGTTGGTGCAGTTCGTTGCGGATTTGTAAATAAGGATGGTAATTTTCATATTACTCATATCTTTAATCATGCAAATACAATTAATAGTACATATATGACAACTGCTACACTTCCAGTTAGATATGAAATATTAAACACTGGAGTCACAACATCTACATCAACAATGAAACAGATATGCGTTTCTATTCAATCTAATGGTGGTTATGAAAAAAGGGTTGCATCAGATGTAGCAAGACAAGATGCACTAGTTTCAGTAGCATCTACAACTTTTATTCCTCTTGTAAGTATTCGTCTCAAAGCAGGAAGAGAAGATGCAGTTATTCTTCCGAATCAAATTAATGCACTTCCAGATAGTGCAACATCAGTTTATTATGAAGTCGCTCTCATTAAAAATGCAACTCTCAGTGGCGGAAGTTGGGTAAATTCTTCATCTCCAAATGTGGAGCAAAATACAACTGCAACTTCTATGTCTGGTGGAACAGTTGTTAGAGCAGAATATATTTCATCTGCAAATAAAGCATCAACTGCTTTAAACGAAAATACAGAATATAATTGGGATTTACAACTTGGAAGAACTCAAGCAAAAGTTAGTGACACATTTACATTAGCAGTTAGAGCAATTTCTGGAAGTGGAAATTGTATTGGTGCTTTGAGTTTTTATGACTTAACTTGATTAAATAATAAATAACTAAAAGTGTATTATTAAAAATAATGGCTCACAGACCAGTTGGGGCAGGTTCCTCATTTACATTTACTGCAGGTGCTGCAACAACATCATCTGCATTTTCAGTACAATCAAGTGTTTTGAGAGTGGTTGCTGTTGGAGGAGCAGCTCATATTTCTGTGGGAGGAAATCCTTCAGCAACTTCCACTGATTATTATATTTCTTCTGGTGGATCAGAAACTCTTGCATTGACTAAAGCATCAAATAAAGTTGTTGGAGTTACTACAGGTACAACAACAACTATTATTGTTCCAGAAGGAACTCAAGTTCCATTTGGGGTTGGTGATTATGTATCTTTAACAGTTGGTGGTCAGTCATATTATGATTTCACTCATAAACAAGTTTTGTCAGTTGATACGAGTGCCGGTATAAATGGTTATTATCAAACAAGAATGACCGTAGATAATAACTCTAGTGGAATTTTAACTGCATTTGCCCCAACAGATGCTAGTGTTTCGATTTCAAATAAAGTTTCTGCATATGGTGTCGGTTCAGGAACTCTTTATTACCAACAAGTACAAATCTCAGGACAAGCATGATGAAACTTATCAGAGAAGAAGTAGAAAAAGTAGAAGTTATCACCGAAACTGTAGGTGGTAAAAAACAACTTTATATTCAGGGAGTTTTCCTCCAAAGTGAATGTGTTAATCGTAATGGTAGAATGTATCCTTTCCAAATTATGGAAAGAGAAGTTAACCGTTATAATGAAAATTATGTTCAAAAAGGTAGAGCACTTGGCGAATTAGGTCATCCAGATGGACCTACTGTAAATCTTGATAGAGTTTCTCATAAAATTACAGAACTCAAGCAAAGTGGTAATAACTTTATTGGTAAGGCACAAATTTTATCCACTCCAATGGGTAAAATTGCCGAATCACTTCTCAAAGATGGAGTGACTCTTGGTGTTTCATCTCGTGGAATTGGTTCTTTAAGAGAAAATACTAAAGGATTTAAAGAAGTTGGTGAAGATTTTATGCTTGCAACTGCAGCAGATATTGTTGCAGATCCTTCTGCACCTGACGCTTTTGTTCAGGGAATTATGGAAGGTAAAGAGTGGATTTGGGATGGTGGTATTTTGCGAGAGAAATTAGCAGAGAATACCAAAAGAAAAATTAATGCTCTAGTTGATCAAAGAATACTAGAAGAACATAAAATTAAATTATTCAATGAGTTTTTAAATTCATTGTAATTTATTAATTTATAAATAAATATAGATTAAATTACTAAGGTTAATCGGAGAGTTCAAATGTCTCGTGGAGATTTACAAGAAATGGAAGTAGGCACTAAGCAATCCAAAACCGCCGTTAATGCAAATGCAAAGGCTGGAGAAGCAATGCCAAACCTATCAGGCAATATTCCTGATGGACAAACGGGCGGATGGGAAGATCTTGGAGGTCCAGATCCTTCCAACTACCGTCCAGATGATGATTCTGCAAAACTTAAAACACCTGGAGGAACCCTTAAGCAAGTTAAGGATGTTGTCAACAAAGGTGCTAAACCTGCGGAAGCAATGAAAGGTGTTAAGGAAGATGAAGAACTTGAGTATGATGAAGATGAAGAGCTCCTAGAAGCCGCTAAGGAAGAAGAGGAAGGAGAAGAGGAAGAAGAAGGCGGTAAGAAAGGCAAAAAGAAGGAAGAAGAGGAAGGAGAAGAAGAAGAAGAAATGGAAGAAGAGTTTAGCATCGAAGAAGATGTTAATGCTCTGCTTGCTGGCGAAGAACTCTCCGAAGAGTTCCAAGAAAAAGCAAGAACCATTTTTGAAGCTGCTCTTCGTTCCAAAGTTTCTGATATTAAAGAAGCACTTGAAGAGCAGTATGTTGCTGCTCTTGCAGAAGAAGTTCAAGAAATTAAAACTGAACTTTCGGAGCGCGTAGATGCATACCTTGAGTATGTATCTGAAGAGTGGATGCAAGAAAATATTCTTGCAGTTGAAAGCGGTCTTAAGACCGAAATGACCGAATCATTCCTTGCAGGAATGAAGGGTCTTTTTGAAGAACATTATGTATCAATCCCTGAAGATAAATATAATGTGCTTGAAAGCATGGTAGAAAAACTTGATGAAATGGAGACAAAACTCAACGAGCAAATTGAGAAGAACATTTCACTTAACAAGCGTCTCGCAGAGTCGGTTGCTGATGGAATCTTTGAAGAAGTCGCTGAAGGTCTAGCAGACACTCAGAAAGACAAGCTCGCTTCACTTGCCGAAAGTGTTGAGTTTGAAAGTGAAGCAAAATATCGTGAAAAGCTGGAGACTTTGAAGGAATCATATTTTCCTTCAAGAGTAGTTTCTCCACAGGCCAGAACTGAAACTTTGTCGGATGGTATGGATCCAGCACCTGAAGTAATTTCCGGTCAAATGGCTACCTACCTAAGAACTCTTCAGGCAGTCGCCAAAAACTGAACTTAATATTAATCAAACCCAAAAATCACTTTAGTAAAAAAGGTAAACGCAAATGTTCCATTCTGAGCATCTGCAGGAAAAGTGGGCACCTCTACTAGATTATCAGGGTATCGACCCTATCAAAGATTCTCATCGTAGAGCTGTAACCGCTGTCCTGCTCGAAAACCAAGAAAAATTTTTAAGAGAGCAATCTGCTTTCGACAACGGTTCCATGAGTATGCTCATGGAGTCACCAACCAACAGCGGTAATGCTGCTGGTGCTAGTGGTGCTTTCGGTGGCGGTTCCGCTGCTGGTGGTCCTACTGCAGGTTTTGATCCAGTTCTGATTTCACTCATTCGTCGTTCAATGCCCAACCTGGTCGCTTATGACCTGGCTGGCGTTCAACCAATGAGTGGTCCTACTGGACTTATCTTCGCAATGCGTTCCCGCTATACCAACCAAAGCGGAACTGAAACCTTCTTCAATGAAGTAGATACTGCATTCTCCGGTCAAGACGCAGGTTTTGATGAGGCTGCAGGATTTACTGAAGTTGGCGTTGGTATGGGTACTACTGCACAAGCAGGAAGCAACCCATCAGTTCTAAACCCAGTTGGTAGCGCAACCTCAACCGCCTACAATGTAGGTCAGGGTATGGTTACTGGCGACGCAGAAAACCTTGATGGTACAGCTGGTGATGCATTCAACCAGATGGCATTCTCAATCGAGAAAGTCACTGTTACTGCAAAGTCACGCGCTCTGAAAGCTGAGTACTCATTAGAACTCGCTCAAGACCTCAAGGCAATCCATGGTCTGAATGCTGAAGCGGAATTAGCAAACATTCTCTCAACTGAGATTCTTGCTGAAATCAACCGCGAAGTTATCAGAACCATCTATAAGGTTGCTGAACAGGGTGCTGTTCAAAACACTGCAACAGCTGGTATCTTCGACCTCGATGTTGACTCCAACGGTCGTTGGTCAGTTGAGAAGTTCAAGGGTCTCCTATTCCAAATCGAGCGTGATGCTAACGCAATCGCACAAAGAACTCGTCGCGGAAAGGGTAACATCATCATGTGTTCTGCTGATGTTGCTTCAGCACTAACCATGGCTGGTGTTCTAGACTACACCCCTGCACTTAACGCTAATCTGTCTGTTGATGACACCGGCAATACTTTTGCTGGTACTCTAATGGGCAAATTCCGCGTCTACATTGACCCATATTCTGCTAACCTCACTGCGGGTAACACCTCACCAGGTAACCAGTATTATGTTGTTGGTTATAAGGGTGCTTCCCCTTATGACGCTGGACTCTTCTATTGTCCTTATGTTCCTCTCCAAATGGTTCGTGCCGTTGGTGAGAACTCCTTCCAGCCTAAGATTGGCTTTAAGACCCGTTATGGTCTTGTTGCTAACCCATTTGCAGAAGGAACCAATCAGGGTCTCGGTCGTCTTCAGACCAACCAGAACCGCTACTACAGAAGAGTTGCTGTTAAGAACCTCATGTGATCAATATCACATAAGATTATCGAGAGACCCCAAAAGGGTCTCTTTTTTTATCTAAATATTTAAAAAAATGACGACCAACTCATTTAAGAATCAAATACAGAATAGAAATTTTCTAGCACCTGTTGGATTTAAATTTATTTTAAATAGAGCACCTAAAGTTGCCTTTTTTAGTAATTCTGCAAATATACCTGGATTAACTTTAGGAATTGCCAATCAACCATCATATTTGAGAGACATACCTCAACCTGGGGAAAAGATAGAGTTTGAAGATTTCACTCTTAGGTTTTTAGTTGATGAGGATTTGACGAATTACACTGAAATTTCAAACTGGATTCGTGGTCTTGGATTTCCCGAATCCTTGGAAGAAATATACGAATTACAAACTTCAAATCCAAATATGAATCAACCAAGAAAAGGATTGATGAATCTGTATTCGGATGGAACTTTAACTGTTTTAACAAGCAGCCAAAATGCAAACTTTAAAATAAAATTTAGAGACTTGTTTCCTTATAATTTGACTACATTACAATTTGATGCTACAGAAACAGACATTCAATACTTTACAGCAGAAGTATCTTTCAAGTATACTATGTTTAATATTACAGATTTGAATGGCGATCCTTTATGAGTTTTGATCTTGATACTATTCAAAAAATGTGGGAGCAGGACTCCAAAATTGACATGGATAATCTTCATACGGAATCTACAAATATTCCCATCCTTCACGCAAAATATTTTGATCTATACAATACCATTTTTTTGTTGAGAAAAAAAGCAGAACAACAAAAAAGAAATATTAGACATGAAAGATATGAATACTATTCTGGGAAGGCAGATCCTGATGTTTATGTGGAAAATCCATTTCCCAAAAAAATCAGGGATAAAGACACTATGCAAAAATATTTGGATGCCGATGAAAAATTGTCAACTGTTTGTTTGAAAATAGATTATTATGACACTATGCTTGTTTATATTGAAAGCATTTTAAAAATGATTCAAAATAGAACATATCAAATCAAGAATGCAATTGAATTTATGAGATTTAACGCTGGACTAGGGTAAATAAATATTCACAGATGAATGAATCATCGTGAACACAACCGATCTTATTATTTCTAAATCAAACGAAGTATTTTTAAAAATCAATACAGAACCTCATATTGAGTATGAACTTAGAGATCACTTTAAGTTTGAGGTTCCTAATGCAAAATTTATGCCTCAGTATAGAGGTAGAAATTGGAATGGAGAAATTCATTTATATGATATGAGATCGAAACAAATATATGTTGGTCTCTTAGATAAAATTGTAAATTTTTGCAATCAATACGGATATTCTTATAAGTTTGAAGATAACAAATTTTACGGACAACCTTTCGAAATAAATCAAAATATTTCATATGAAGGTGTAAAAGACTATATGAAATCTATTTGTGCTCATTCTCCACGGGAGTATCAAGTAGAGGGAGTATACGATGCTCTACGACATAACCGAAAATTATTGATATCACCCACAGCCTCAGGAAAATCCTTGATGATTTATTCCCTCGTAAGGTATTATGTAGATAAAGGACAAAAAATTCTTCTAGTTGTTCCAACGACATCTTTGGTAGAGCAGATGTACAAGGATTTCCAAGACTATGGTTGGGATGCTGATTCATATTGTCACCGTATTTATTCGGGTAAAGAAAAAACAAATGAATATTCTGTAACGATCACAACTTGGCAGTCTGTTTATAAACTAGAGAGATCTTTTTTTGAAGAATATAATGTAATTATAGGCGATGAAGCTCATCTTTTCAAGAGCAAATCCTTGATAGAAATTATGACCAAACTTCATCATGCAAAATATCGTTTTGGTTTTACTGGAACTCTTGATGGAACACAAACACATAAATGGGTTTTAGAGGGGTTATTTGGTCCATCTTATAAAGTTACCAAAACAGATGAATTGATGAGGCAAGGTCATTTATCACAATTAGATATTCAGTGTATTGTTTTAAAACATAATCCACAAAAATTTGAAACTTATGAAGATGAGATTCAATATTTAATTTCTCATGAACAAAGAAATAAATTTATTACAAATCTTGCATTAGATTTAAAAGGAAATACCCTTATTTTATTTTCAAGAGTAGAAGCGCATGGAGCTATCTTATTTGAAAAGATAAATACTAATAAGCGAAATGATCGTAAAGTATTTTTTATTCATGGTGGAGTTGACGCTGAAGAAAGAGAATTGGTTAGAGAAATTACAGAAAGAGAAAATAATGCAATTATTGTTGCATCTTATGGAACTTTTTCTACCGGAATCAACATCAAAAATTTACATAATGTTATTTTTGCCTCACCAAGCAAATCAAGAATTCGTAATCTTCAAAGCATTGGACGAGTTCTTAGAAAAGGAAAAGACAAAGTAAAAGCAACACTTTATGATATCGCTGATGACTGTACATATAACGCAAGAAAAAATTATACTCTAAATCATCTCATTGAAAGAATTAAGATCTATAATGAAGAGAATTTTAATTACGATATAATTACAATTAATTTAAAAAAATGATAGAAGACGATTTTTATGCAACAATAAAATTAAAAACAGGGGAAGAAATATTTGCTAAAGTTGCTGCCTCTGAAGAAGAAGATCGAACAATATTGATTATTTCAAATCCCATTGTTTTAAGCGAAGTTACTACTAGAATGGGAGTTGTTGGATATAAAATAGAACCTTGGTTAAAAACAACAAAGGAAGATATGTTTTTAATAAATCTTGAAGATGTATTAACTCTTTCCGAATCTTCAGATATAAAAATAATAATGATGTATCAAAATTATGTACGACAATCTGATAAAAAAAGTATAAATCAATCAAAAATCAGTCGTAAAATGGGTTATATCTCTAATGTCAATGATGCTAAAGAGATATTAGAGAAACTCTATAAAAATAGTTAAAGCTTATCTTATCAACCTCCACAAAGGTAATTGTATCAACTTTTGAATACCTTGTCAAGCATTTGTATAAGTGGTATAATCTATACATAATAATGATAAAAACTTATGATTACCACAGCAGTCATGGCCAAAAGAAAAAGGTCAGAGCATTATGTCAATAATAAAGAGTTCCTTGCTGCTATCATCAAATATCGTGAAGATGTTGAAATAACTTTTATTAAAAAGTTTGGCAGAGAATTAACGAAAGAAGACCGTGCAAAGACTTGGGATACAAAACCTCCTATTCCCCGCTACATTGGAGAGTGTTTCTTAAAGATTGCGAATCACCTTTCCTTTAAACCAAACTTCGTGAACTACATGTTCAAGGAAGATATGATTTCTGATGGTATTGAAAATTGTGTTCAGTACATTCACAATTTCAATCCGGAGAAGTCACAAAATCCTTTCGCATACTTCACTCAAATCATTCACTACGCTTTCCTTCGTCGCATCCAAAGAGAAAAGCGTCAATTGGAAATCAAAAATAAAATCCTTGAAAGGTCTGGATTTTCGGAAGTCTTCACAGACGACAACACTATTGACGGCGGGAACTATTCCGATTATAATTCTATCAAGGACGGAGTTCACAGCAAACTGCGGTATTGAATGAAAGTAGCAATTATTACAGACCAACATTTTGGTGCGAGAAAGAATTCCAAACTCTTTCATGATTATTTTCTAAATTTCTACGACAATGTATTTTTCCCTACACTCGAAGAGCAAGGGATTACTACTGTTGTAGATATGGGAGATACTTTTGATAGTCGTAAGGGAATTGATTTCTCTGCTTTATCTTGGGCAAAAAATAATTACTATGACCGTCTTCAAGAAATGGGTGTAAGGGTCCATACAATTGTAGGAAATCATACGGCTTATTATAAGAACACTAATAATGTAAATGCAGTTGATTTACTTTTGCGTGAGTATGATAATGTGACGGTATATTCGGAACCAACTGAAGTTATTCTCGATAATCTCCGAACACTTTTTATACCCTGGATTAATCAAGAAAATGAGGAAAGTACTCTCAAACTTATTAAAAAGACAACTTGCCCGTGCGCGATGGGGCACCTTGAACTCCAGGGATTTAGAGTTAATAAGCAAATCGTCATGGAGCACGGTCTGGAGGGCAAACTATTTGATAAGTTCACTAGAGTCTACTCGGGACACTATCACACTAGATCGAATGATGGAACGGTCTTTTACTTAGGAAATCCCTATGAGATCTACTGGACTGATGTTGGTGATACTCGTGGATTCACTATTTTTGATACTGAAACGATAACTCACGAGCATGTAAACAATCCTTATAAGATGTTCCATAACATTTATTATGAGGACACTAACTATCAAACATTTGATACTCGTGAGTACGAAAACAAGATCGTAAAGGTTGTTGTTCGTAAAAAGTCTGACACTAAAAAGTTTGAAAAGTTTATTGATAAACTTTATTCTTCCAACATTGCAGAACTCAAAATCATTGAGAATTTTGACATTCAAGAACATGAAGAGTTTGAAGCATTTGAAAGCGAAGACACTATTTCTATCCTGAATAGATATATTGAGGAGGCAGAAATTAGTCTTGATAAATCAGTCATTCAAAAAATGATGCAAGAAATTTATCAAGAGGCATGTGAATTAGTTTAAATGTTTATTCTAACAATCAATGGCAGAGAAACTGAAGGAGCATATTCCGTAATTGATGATGAGGGAGAACATATTTTGTATCTTTTTCAGGAAGAGGATGATGCTGTTCGGTATGCTATGATGTTAGAAGAAGAAGGATATCCAGAAATGCATGTAATTGAAATTGAAGATGAAGTAATGATAAAAACTTGTGAACTGCATGGGTATCAATATGCAGTGATTACTCCAAATGACATTGTAATTCCTCCAAACACTGATCATGATTTTATTTAAAACTATTCGTTGGAAAAACTTTTTAAGCACTGGCAATCAGTACACTGAAGTTGATTTTACAAAAAATAAAACTAATCTCATTGTCGGTACAAATGGAGCAGGAAAAAGTACTGTTCTGGATGCACTTACATTTGCTTTGTTTGGAAAACCATTTCGTAAGATTAATAAACCTCAACTTATTAACTCTGTAAATGAAAAGGACTGTAGAGTTGAAGTAGAGTTTTCGATTGGAAATGCTGATTGGAAAGTTGTAAGGGGAATTAAACCTGCACTTTTTGAGATTTGGAGAAATGATACTTCTTTGGATCAATCTGCCGCTGCTTTAGATCAGCAGAAGTGGTTGGAGCAAAATGTTCTTAAAATGAACTACAAGTCCTTCACTCAGATTGTAATTCTGGGTTCTAGTACTTTTGTTCCTTTTATGCAACTCTCTGCTGCACATCGTAGAGAAGTCATTGAGGATTTGCTTGATATCAAGATTTTTTCTTCAATGAATATGGTTATCAAAGAAAAGATTCGTCAAACAAAAGAAGAAATCAAAGTTTATGAACTGAAGAAAGAATCTCTTCTTGATAAAGTCAAAATGCAACAGGAGTTCATTGAAGAACTTGAGAATCGCGGAAAAGAAAGTATTGATAATAGTAATCGGAAAATTTCCGATTTGGATAAAGAAATCCAACAATATATGAATGAGAATAGTACTTTAGAAGAACCTCTTTATGAGTATATTCGAGAGCAAGATAAGTTGGTTGGATATGCAGAAAAACTACGCAAACTTGGAAACTTAAAGGGTAAGATTTCTCAAAAAGTATCTACCATTACTAAAGAGCATAAGTTCTTTACAGAGAATACGGTATGCCCCACCTGCACACAGTCTATCGAAGAGATCTTCAGAATAAATAGAATTAACGACGCTCAAAATAAAGCAAAAGAGTTGCAATCTGGTTATAAAGAACTAGAGGAGGCAATTAAAGAGGAAGAAGAGCGAGAGCGTCAATTCAATACTCTGTCGAAGGAGATTTCAAAATTAACGAATGGCATTTCTCAAAACAATATTAAGATTAACGGATTACAAAGACAAATCCGAAATCTTGAAAAAGAAATTCAAGTTCTTACCGAGAACCTTGCAAACCGAAATTCTGAACATGAGAAGTTAGAATCCTTCAAAGACAACTTAAAAATTACATACGACGAACTCGCTTCTAAAAAAGACACAATCAACTATTACGATTTTTCGTATAGTTTGCTCAAAGACGGTGGAGTAAAATCCAAAATTATTAAGAAGTATTTGCCACTCATCAATCAGCAGGTCAATCGTTATCTGCAAATGATGGACTTCTATATTAACTTTACTCTTGATGAGGAGTTTAACGAAACCGTCCAGTCACCCATTCACGAAGATTTCTCCTATGCTTCTTTTAGTGAAGGAGAAAAACAAAGAATCGACCTAGCACTTCTTTTTACTTGGAGAGAAGTTGCAAGAATGAAGAACTCGGTGAATACTAATCTAATGATTCTTGATGAAATTTTTGATAGTTCTTTGGATTCCACTGGAACCGAAGAGTTTCTTAAAATCATTCGTTATGTAATTAAAGACGCAAACATTTTTGTTATCTCTCATAAGACAGGTCTTGAGGACAGATTTGAAAGTGTCATAAAGTTTGAAAAAGTAAAAGGTTTTTCGCATATGGTGGTCTGATCCACTTAATAACAATGCAAGTCCCAAACTGGAAACACCATTCAAAGAAAGAACAGAAACGAAAACTTAAACCGCAAGCACTGAGGCAAGCAAAAGCACGACTCGCCCAGTTCAAAAAGCGTCACATGGGTCGCCCAAAAGGCGACCTTTCGTTTTATGATGGTCTCATACGAAACAAACCTCATGGCAGTCTCTCACGAAATCAAATCTCAACTTGCCAAACTTCTTGCTACTGAAGACCTTGTGGTGGAACACAAGAAGGTTCCTACTGCTTGTTTCAATGTTCATACTCGTGTTCTGACTCTGCCTTTGTGGGAAAAGGCAAGTAACCTTGTATATGACCTTCTGGTTGGTCATGAGGTGGGTCACGCACTCTTTACTCCTGATGAGGATTGGAGCGAAACTGCAAAAGTTCCTCAGCAGTTTGTGAATGTGGTTGAGGATGCTCGCATTGAAAAACTGATGAAGCGTAAGTATGCTGGTCTTGCTAAGACTTTCTTTAATGGATATAAGGAACTGAACGAAGAAGATTTCTTTCAACTCAAAGAAGAAGATATTTCTACTTTTAATCTTGCTGACCGCGCTAACCTTTATTTTAAAGTTGGCAACTTTTTGACTCTTGATTTTACTCCAGAGGAAAAAGAAATCATTAATATCATTGATGCTTGTGAAAGTTTTGCAGATACACTGATTGCTGCTGAAGAACTTTATAATTATTGTAAAAAAGAAAAGGAACAACAGCAGAAGGTTGCTGACTTTGATTCTCACGAAACTCAAGGAAATTCACAGTCTCCTGCAAGTGATTTTGTGGAGACTAATGACTCCTCTTCTGAGCAAGAAGGTGAGAGTGATAACTCCTCTGAAAAAGAGTCTTCAGAGTCCTATGGTGGCACTGCTCAAGGTGATGAAACTCCCGTAAAATCTTCTGGGGAAAAAGAAGAACCTGAAGTTCGCACTGCAGAGTCTTTGGAAGATAAGATTCGTGACCTTGTGGGTAACGATGGATATGAAAATGTTTATATTGAGGTTCCTCAAGTAAATCTTGATACTGTTATTGGTAAGAACTCTGAAGTTCATAAAGATATTGATGATTCTTTTGCTCATCAACAAAAAATCCATAATGAACATGCGGAAAGACAAAGTTATACTCCTACAAATCTCTATAAAGAATCTGATCTTGACTTTAAAAAGTTTAAATCTTCTGCTCAAAAAGAAGTCAACTACTTGGTAAAAGAATTTGAATGTCGTAAGGCTGCAGATCAGTATGCTCGTGCATCAACTGCTCGCACTGGTGTTCTCGATACATCTCGTCTTCATACTTACAAGTACAATGAAGACTTGTTCAAGAAAGTATCTGTGATTCCTGATGGCAAGAATCATGGTCTTGTATTTGTTTTGGACTGGAGTGGTTCTATGTGTGATGTGATGCTTGATACATGTAAGCAACTCTTCAATCTTGTTTGGTTCTGTAAGAAAGTATCCATTCCTTTTGAGGTTTATGCTTTTACTAGTGAGTGGCGTCGTGGTGAGTATGATTATGAAAATGATCGTTATCTTGCTGCAGACCGCACTCCACATTACCAAAAGAAAGATGGTCTTCTGGTTGTAGATGAAACTTTCTCCATGATGAATATTCTCACTAGTAAAGTTTCTGGTAGTGTTCTTGAGCATCAAATGTTGAATATTTGGCGTCTTGCTTATTGTTTTGGTAGGACTTATAGTTCTCCCTATACTTATCCAAATCGTCTTTCTCTCTCAGGAACTCCTTTGAATGAATCTCTGATTACTCTTCATCAGATTCTTCCTAAGTTCCAAAAGGAAAACAAACTTCAAAAAGTTCAATGTATTGTTCTTACTGATGGTGAAGCAAATCAACTTGTCCACCACAAAGAAGTTAAACGCCAGTGGGAAAAGAAACCATTTCTTGGAACTGGGTATATTAATCCACATACGACATTCCTTCGTGATCGTAAACTTGGAACTACCTATAAGATTGGATATGGTTATCATGAATTTACTGATGTTCTTCTTAGGAACCTGAAAGATAAGTTTACTTCCATGAACTTTATTGGTATTCGTGTTCTTGAAAGTCGCAACTTCAGTCGCTTTGTTCAAATGTATCATTCTCAACTTGAAAAAGAATATGAGAAAATTCAAAATGATTGGAAGAAACTGAAGAGTTTCACAATTACAAAGTCTGGATATGATGCGTACTTTGGAATGTCTGCAACTGCACTTTCTCAAGAAACTGAGTTTGAAGTTTCCGAAGATGCAACTAAATCCCAAATTAAATCTGCGTTCGTTAAGTCCCTTAAGACTAAAAAACTAAATAAAAAAGTTCTTGGTGAGTTCATTTCTTTAGTTGCATGAAACAAAAATTTCCATTCGAACATGTGGTAGAATACAATACAAAAGAAGTATGGATTAAATGTAATAGCAGTACAACTGCTATGGGCATTGACTCTTTAGTAAATAAGTACTATCCAGGATATACAGGTCATATTGCAAGTGAAGAGTACCTAAGAGAACTCAAGAACCAGTTGGCAAACTGACCACCGAGGTCCCAGGAGGACCTCTTTTTGCTCTATAATGACTAGGTTGAAACAAAGCAAACTAATGGCACTCTCCTCCGACTACATCCGCACTTCTCTACAGAACCTGTATGGAAACACCATCACTGGTGCTGATATCCGTGCCTGGTGTAATCTGAACGATGCTAACTATCAAACTGTTACTAAAAAACTTGATCAATTTAAAGTTGGTCGTGGTAAATGGAATCTTGAAGTGACGCAACAAAAAGTACAAGAAATCGAACGCACTTTCCAAGCACCTGCAGTGGTTCCCCCTATCGAACAAAACCTCATTCCCGATAAAGATGATACCTTCGTCAAGTTTGGTAACTTTGGTGATATTAAAAAAGTTATTCAGTCCAATATCTTTTATCCTGTGTTCGTCACTGGTCTGTCTGGTAATGGTAAAACTTTCAGCGTTGAGCAAGCATGTGCTCAACTGAAGCGTGAATTGATTCGTGTCAACATTACCATCGAGACTGATGAAGATGACCTGATTGGTGGTTTCCGTCTTGTCAATGGTGAGACTGTATGGCACAATGGTCCTGTAGTGGAAGCACTTGAGCGTGGTGCAGTGCTGCTGCTGGATGAGATTGACCTTGCTTCTAATAAGATCCTGTGCCTGCAATCCATTCTGGAAGGTAAAGGTGTGTTCCTCAAAAAGATCGGTCGCTTCGTGAAACCTGCCTCTGGTTTCAATGTGATCGCCACCGCCAACACCAAGGGTAAGGGTTCTGATGATGGTCGCTTCATCGGCACCAATGTTCTCAACGAAGCATTCCTTGAGCGTTTCCCTGTGACCTTTGAGCAGTCCTATCCCGCCCCTGCAACTGAGCAGAAGATTCTGGAAGGTATTGCTTTGGATCTGGGTATTGAAGATCGTAATTTCTGTAAGCGCCTGGTCGATTGGGCAGACATCATCCGTAAGACTTTCTACGATGGTGGTATTGAGGAGATCATCAGCACCCGCCGTCTGGTTCACATCATCCGTGCTTACAGCATTTTCCAAGATAAAGCAAAGGCAATCCAAGTGTGCGTTAACCGCTTTGATGATGAAACCAAGCAAGCATTCCTTGAACTTTATGACAAGGTTGATGCTGACTTTCAACTTCCTGTTGACGAACAGCAGTCAAACTGATAGGATATAAGGAGGTCAATGTGCCTCCTCTTTTTGTCCTTTACTATGAAATACAATGTCCGAAAACTTTGAGAGCACTTACGAAAGTTCAATCCCTAATCAAGATTTCTGGGAAGAAGATGGTATTAGTCTAACTGGAAATCCGTGTCCTTCTCCCGATATGTTTGTCCTTAGTTCCCGACTTTCTGGTGGACTTGGTGATGATCATCTATCTCTGAATCTACCTTCTACTTTTAATTTGAAAATGCCTGAAGATACAAACAAAAATGGTTTCTGGAAATATGAAGAAGATAAAACTCTGAAAGCAGTAGAAGAGTATATTGCAAGTACTTATCATTCTCACTACACTTCAGAACAATCTAAAACTCAAACTCTCGATTTGATTGAGAGTATTGGAGATGGTGAACCATTCACTCGTTCCAACGCTATCAAGTATCTCTCGCGGTTTGGTAAGAAGAATGGTAAGTCCAAAATGGACATTTTGAAGGCAATTCATTATTGCGTTCTTCTTTATCATTTCGCTGGACTTCATAAAAACACCACTAACACTTACAACTATTGATTATGAAACTCTCTGACAAAACTTTGACTCTGCTCAAGAACTTTTCTTCTATTAATCAGTCCATTCTGTTTAAAGAAGGAAGCAATCTTCGCACAATTTCTGTGATGAAAAATATTCTCGCAGAGGCAACAATTGAAGAAGAACTGCCTAAGGATTTTGGTATCTATGATCTAAACCAATTTCTGAATGGACTCAACCTCCATCAAAATGCTGAACTTGATTTTCAGAATGACGGTTATGTAGTCATTAAAGAAGGTCGTTCTCGTTCCAAATATTTTTTTGCAGATCCTAATGTAATTGTTACTCCTCCAGACAAATCTATCTCTCTACCCTCAGAAGATGTTTGTTTCATTCTTGATACCAAAGAACTTGATAAACTGCTTAAAGCTGCTGCTGTGTATCAACTTCCTGACCTGTCTGTGGTTGGTGAAGCAGGTGTTGTAAAATTGGTTGTTCGCGATAAAAAGAACGATACTTCCAATGATTTCTCTGTGGTGGTCGGTGAAACAGATGAGGTATTCACTTTTAATTTCAAAGTAGAAAACATCAAGATTATCCCTGGTTCTTATGAGGTGGTGATTTCTTCTAAACTTTTGTCACGGTTCAAGAATACTGGGTTTGATGTGACTTATTATATTGCTATGGAACCCGATTCTACCTTTGGTTGATGAATATCTTCGTTACTTCTCCTTGGCCCGCTGAGAGTGCTATTTGCCTCCCCGACAAACACATTGTCAAGATGCCCCTAGAGTGCTGTCAGATGCTCTCTATCGTTGCGTCAGAAAAATGGGGATACGGTTACGGCACTCTCCCTAAAGCAGATGGAACCCCCTACAAGACCGAGAAAGGAGCATTCCGCAATCATCCCTGCACCAAGTGGGCACTGGAGAGTATCCATAATGCCTACTGGTTAATCAAGTGGGGATTGAACTTGTCTGATGAATACTGCCTGCGGTATAATAAAACTCACTCCTGCTACAAAACCCTTGTGGATGCATACTACTTGTTTCCTAAGGGTAAGATTACAGAAGTGACTCCATTTGCTCGTGCTATGCCTGAGGAATGGAAGTTTGACGACACTATTGATACATTTGAAGCATACAAAAGATACATTGCATCCAAACCTTGGGTTGCTGATAACTATCTCCGTATGCCAGAAAGAAAACCTAATTGGATTTGATTATGGCAAGTGAATTTCTTTTTGTGGAAAAATATCGTCCTCAAGTGATTGATGACTGTATTTTGCCCGATGACACTAAAAAAACATTTAAGGAGTTTGTAGCGAAAGGTGAGATTCCAAATCTCCTTCTTGCAGGACCTCCTGGTATTGGTAAAACTACAATCGCAAAAGCATTATGTAATGAATTGGGGGCAGATTATTATGTCATCAATGGATCCGACGAAGGGCGTTTCCTGGATACTGTACGGAACCAAGCAAAGAACTTTGCTTCGACCGTCTCACTTACGGGATCTGCTAAACACAAAGTCATTATCATCGATGAAGCTGATAACACAGGGAACGATGTACAACTCCTACTACGGGCGAATATTGAGGCATTTTATAATAACTGTCGATTCATCTTCACCTGTAACTACAAGAACAAGATTATTGAACCTCTTCACTCCCGATGTGCCGTCATCGACTTCACCATCAAAGGGAAGCAAAGAGTTCAACTTGCAGGTAGTTTCTTCCAACGACTTCAATCAATCTTGGATGCGGAAAAGATTGAATATGATCAAAAAGTCGTTGCGGAACTTGTATCAAAACACTTCCCAGACTTTCGTAGGGTCCTCAACGAATGCCAGAGATATTCTACAGGAGGAAAAATCGACTCGGGCATTCTTGCATCTTTCTCAGACATCTCTGTAAATGAACTTATTAAAAATCTCAAGGATAAAAACTTTCCTGAAGTCCGAAAGTGGGTGGTCTCCAACTTGGACAACGATGCTTCTAGTCTTCTTCGCAGGATTTATGACGCCTCTTACGATTGCCTTGTTCCCGCATCTATCCCTGCTGCCGTTCTTGTTATTGCTAAGTATCAATACCAATGTGCGTTCGTGGCTGACCAAGAAGTAAATCTTCTTGCTGCATTAACTGAAATTATGTGTGAGTGTGAATTCAAATGAAAACAGTCACTAAAGATACAATTTTTGAATATGGAACTTTTCAAGACAGAATTGATTCTTTTGATGACAATAATGAAAGCGAAATATTTGTAAAATTTCTTCGCAATAAATATCCCGACCAATGTAAAATTGTCACAAAACCTTTTGGTAAGTATGGTGTAGATATTGGTGTTTATTTTGATAACCAACTTAAATGTGCTTTTGATCTTGAAAGGTGCAAAACTTGGAAAGATGATTGGCCATCTAATTGGAGATGCTTAAGTTTTTTGGATAGAAAATCTAAGTATCTTGAATATCCTGAATTTGGAATGGTGTGGTTTAATAATAATCTAACCAAGTTTGCTATTGCTTGGAAAAATGATATTTTAAAGTTTCCAGTTACTGATAGAAACTTACCAAATGGTCAAATTGATAAAGTTAGAAAAGTTGACTTTAAATATGGTAAACTATATGGATCTTCTTTCAGTCCTATTGAAATTGAAAAATTTAAAAATCGTATAAAGTTTGATTTAAAATGAAATCTCTTAAGACGCCATTGCGCTACCCAGGAGGTAAGTCTCGTGCCTGTGAAAAGATTGGATCATATTTTCCAGACCTTCGTGACTATAGTGAATTTCGTGAACCATTTCTTGGTGGTGGAAGTGTTGCGATTTATATCACGAAGAAGTATCCCAACCTAGATATTTGGGTGAATGATCTTTATGAACCTCTGGTAAACTTCTGGCAACAACTCCAGATGTTTGGATATGATTTAAAAAGTGAACTTGTTGATTTAAAAAACGCAAATAATACCCCAGACAAAGCAAGAGAACTTTTCCTTCAATCAAAGGAACGGATCAATGACAAAACCGTGTCAAATTTTGATCGTGCTGTGGCTTTCTATGTTGTCAATAAGTGTTCTTTCAGTGGTCTCACAGAGAGTTCATCATTTTCGCAGCAAGCATCTAATTCCAATTTCTCTATGCGAGGTATCGAAAAACTGCTTGCGTATTCTTCGTTAATTTCTAAATGGCGTATAACTAATTACTCATACGATTATCTTCTGGATGGAGACACTACTGCTTTTGTGTATCTCGATCCTCCTTATGACATTAAGGATAATCTCTATGGGAGAAAGGGATCAATGCACAAAGGATTTGATCACGATAAGTTTGCTGCTGATTGTGATTTTCATTATCCTATGCATCAACTGATTAGTTACAACTCAGACCAACTTGTAAAAAACCGATTCAAGAATTGGAACGCTGCCGAGTTTGATCTTACTTATACTATGCGTTCAGTTGGTGAATATATGCGTGAACAAAAACAACGTAAAGAACTTCTGCTTTTTAATTATGGAATTGAAGGACTGGTTAAACTCAATTAATTTTACAAAAGAAAATTTGATGGATGATCCATCAATAGTAAAAGAGTATTCTCCTTACATTATTAATAGATGTTTATCTGGTCATATAGATTGTGTTCTATTTGTAAATGAAATGAATATGAACCATCACCTAGATAAAGATCTGCAATATTCTTTTTATCTAAATAGTTTGAGGAAAAAGAAGAGATTTTCTCCTTGGCTCCGAAAGGATAAGGTCACGGACTTAGAATGTATAAAACAATACTATGGTTATAGTAATGAAAAAGCATTTCAAGCTCTAAAAATCCTGACAAAAGAACAAATTAATTTTATTAAAAAAAGACTTGACATTGGAGGATCAAAATGACTACTACGGTAGAACCTACGGTTGATTGGTCGCAAGACCAAATGGTGGAGGTAATTCTTAATGAACCAGACGATTTCCTCAAGGTTCGTGAGACTTTGACCAGAATTGGAGTTGCATCGCGCAAAGAGAAAAAACTCTATCAGTCTTGCCATATTTTACATAAACAAGGCAAATATTACATTGTTCATTTTAAAGAACTATTTGCACTGGACGGTAAACATGCAAATCTTACCGTAAATGATGTTCAGAGACGAAATCGTATTGTTCGTTTACTTGCCGATTGGGGACTTATTACCGTTCTAAATCAAGATAAAGTTTCTGATATTGCACCTCTGAACCAAATTAAAGTTCTTGCATATAAGGATAAAGGTGATTGGATTCTAGAACAAAAGTATAACATCGGTAAAAAAGGAAAAGCAGTAGAAACCGAATAAATAGTTGAGTGCCATTCGTGCGGCACTCTACAAAAGTCGGAACACCCTAAAAAGAGGTTCGGTTTTACCGATACCTCTTTTTTTCGTTTCTTGTATAATTAGTAATGGATGCCGAAAGGGTCCACACAATACAAACTCGCTTTTAAAGGAGCTACCATAATGACTAACCTTGTAACTTCACGGTTTACACATGCAGATCTTCCTGCTTTGATGGATAGAATCGCACGCAATAGTATTGGAATGGATGAATATTTTGATCGTCTATTCAATCTTCATGAAACCACTACTAACTATCCACCATACAACTTAGTTCAAGTCAGCAATGTAGAATCACGACTTGAACTTGCTCTTGCTGGATTTAGAAAGAAGGAGGTTTATGTCTACACACAAGATGGTAAACTCTTTGTTGAAGGCCAAAAAGAAGATAAAGAAACGGAGTCCAACTATCTCCACAAAGGTTTGGCTCAACGGAGTTTTAAGAGAGCGTGGACGCTCTCTGATGATACGGAAGTTAGATCAGTTGATTTTGAGGATGGGCTTTTGAATATTACTCTTGGTAGAATTGTTCCTGACCATCATAAACGAAAGGATTATCTCTAAATAAAAATAAAAAATGAAATCTTTCGACGAGTTCAAAACAATCGCATATAAGAATTCTATTCCTCACACTGTTTATTCTGGAGGAAAGCAAAAAAACATTCCAAAAGGAAAAGCAGTTCCGGTAAGAAGTCGATCAAGTGCGGGTGGCAATGGGGATGGTGGAGATGGTGGAGAATAAATAGTAATTGAATATCGTCGGCGCGAGGAGCACCTGGCAAAATCCAGGTTGACTCCTCCTTTTTTTATTGGTAGAATGCTAAGAGGTATGGAGCAACGATGACTGTAAAACTTGCAATTTTAAAATCTGGCGAAGACATTATCGCGGATATACAAGAAATGGTGGTTGAAGATAAAGTAGTTGGTTATATCTTCAATAAACCATGCAGTATTAAAATGAAATCAAGTGAAGAAAAGGAATCTGTTGAAACAAATTCTGTTAAAATAAGATTGGTTCCTTGGATTCTTCTTACTAAAGATACTAGAGTTCCTGTATCTTTAGATTGGGTAATTACTCTAGTCGATCCCATAGATCAATTATCAAACATGTATCAAGAGGACATTTTAAAAAATGAAAAAAATGATCAAAATATTAGCATTAACGAATAGTTTAATTCTTATAAGTGAAATTGAAGAAGTCGGTGCAGACATTGGAGAACCAGATTGTAAACTGATTAATCCATTCGTCGTGAAAAATGATCACACTATGGAACCATTCCTTTGTGGGTTCACAAAAGAAAAAACTTTTATGATGAGTTCGGAAAAGATTCTTACGCTTGTGGATCCAACTCCAACTTTACTTGAAAAATATGAGGACTTGATTAAAGAATGAGATTTTACACTAATGTTCAGTTGATTGGAAATCAATTTTTGGTTCGTGGCGTAGAAAATGGTAAAAGATTTGAAACAAGAGATGAGTTTTTTCCTACTCTTTTTGTAAAAACTAAAAAAGATTCTAAGTATAGGACATTAAGTGGAGAAGCAGTAGAACCAATCAATCCAGGTACAGTTAAAGATTGTCGGGAGTTCTATAAAAAATATGATGAAATCGATGGGTTCGAGATCTATGGAAATGATCGTTATATCTATCAATATATTTCGGAAAAATATTCGGAAGATGAAATCAAGTTTGACATTAGTAAAATCAAACTTGTAACTTTGGATATTGAGGTTGCATCAGAGCAAGGATTCCCTGATGTAGAATCTTGCTCTGAAGAAATTCTTGCAATTACAATTCAGGACTATACAACTAAAGAAATTATTACTTGGGGAGTTAAACCATTTAATAATAAACAGAGTAATGTAACTTATCATTACTGCCCAAGTGAATATGAACTTCTTAATAGTTTCATTAATTATTGGATGGTCGATGTTCCCGATGTTGTGACTGGTTGGAACATTCAGTTATATGACATTCCATATATCTGTAAAAGATTGAATCGTGTTCTTGGTGAAAAACTAATGAAACGATTTTCCAATTGGGGACTTGTAACTGAAGGTGAGATTTATATTAATGGTCGTAAGCATACAACATTTGATGTTGGTGGATTGACTCAACTTGATTACCTTGATCTTTATAAAAAATTTACATATAAAGCACAAGAATCTTATCGACTAGATTACATTGCCGAAGTAGAACTGGGTCAGAAGAAACTGGATCACTCAGAGTTTGACACTTTTAAAGATTTCTACACTAAAGGATGGCAGAAATTCGTAGAGTACAACATCAAGGATGTGGAACTTGTTGACCGACTGGAAGACAAGATGAAATTGATTGAACTTGCGTTGACAATGGCATATGACGCTAAAGTGAACTATGCTGATGTGTTCTACCAAGTTCGTATGTGGGATAACATTATCTACACATATCTCAAGAAAAGAAACATTGTCATTCCTCCAAAAAATAAAACACAGAAGGATGAAAAGTATGCTGGTGCCTATGTAAAAGAACCTGTTCCTGGAATGTATGATTGGGTTGTGAGTTTTGACTTGAACTCACTGTACCCACACTTGATTATGATGTATAACATCTCACCAGAAACTCTTTTAGAAGAAAAACATCCAACAGTTTCTGTCGATAAGATTTTGGATCAAAGTCTTAACTTTGAGATGTATAAAGATTATGCAGTATGTGCAAATGGTGCAATGTTTCTTAAAGAGGTTCGTGGGTTTCTTCCGGAACTGATGGAAAAAATTTATAATGAACGGGTAGTCTTTAAGAAGAAGATGCTTGCTGCAGAACAGGAATATGAAAAGACAAAGAACAAAGAGTTGATTAAGGAGATATCTCGCTGCAATAATATTCAGATGGCGAGAAAGATTCAATTGAACTCTGCTTATGGTGCCATTGGGAATCAGTATTTCCGTTATTACAAACTGGCAAACGCTGAAGCAATCACTCTCTCTGGTCAAGTTGCTATTCAGTGGATTATGAATAAGGTGAATTCTTATTTGAATAAAATTCTTAAAAGTGGGGATTTTGATTATGTTATTGCTTCTGATACCGACTCTCTGTATATTAATATGGGCCCTTTGGTTGAAAGTGTATTCCAAGGAAGAGAGAAAACTACTCAAGGCATTGTTTCGTTCCTTGATAAGGTCTGTTCTGTGGAATTTGAAAAGTATATTGAAAGTTCTTATCAAGAATTGGCGGACTATGTGAATGCTTATGAACAGAAGATGTTTATGAAGCGTGAATGTATTGCTGAGCGTGGTATTTGGACTGCGAAGAAGCGATATATTCTCAGTGTTTGGGATAGTGAGGGAGTTCGTTATGAGGAACCTAAATTAAAAATTAAAGGGATTGAGGCAATTAAATCTTCCACTCCTGCGCCATGTCGTAAAATGCTAAAAGATTCCTTTAAAATTTTGATGAATGGGACGGAGGATGATATAATTAATTTTATTGATAATTGTCGCCTTGAATTCAGGACACTTTCTCCAGAATCTATCTCTTTCCCACGATCAGCTTCTGATGTAACTAAATATCAATCTTCTTCCGATATTTACATCAAAGGAACTCCAATTCATGTTCGCGGAGCTCTCTTGTTTAATCATTACATAAAGAGTAATAAATTAACTAACAAATATTCTCTTATACAGAATGGAGAAAAAATTAAGTTTATCTACCTCAAAAAACCCAATATTATCCACGAGAATGTAATCTCATTTATTCAAGATTTTCCTAAAGAGCTTAATCTTGACAGATACATAGACTATGATTTACAATTTGAGAAGGCATTTTTAGAACCACTTAAAATTATTCTTGATTCTATTGGTTGGAATGTTGAAAAAACTGTAAGTTTAGAATCATTTTTTTCTTAATGGACATACCTATAACAGAAAAAGAATTTAAAATAATTATAGAGATTCTTAAAAATTCTAATCAAAAAGATCTTTATAATAAATTGTGGACTTTTAACATAAACAGGAAAAATAAATTATGGATTTCTTAAAAGATATTGTAAAAGAAATTGGTGGTGAGTATACGCAACTTGCCGCAGACATTGATGAGACTGAAAAATATGTTGACACTGGTTCGTACATTTTTAATGCACTGGTTTCAGGTAGTATATTTGGTGGTGTATCTGGGAACAAGATTACTGCTATTGCTGGAGAGTCTAGTACTGGAAAAACTTTCTTCTCGCTCGCCGTTGTTAAGAATTTTCTTGATACCAATCCCGATGGTTATTGTCTCTATTTTGATACTGAGGCTGCTATTACTAAATCACTTGTAGAATCCCGTGGAATTGATACTTCTCGCCTTGTGGTTGTTAATGTTGTTACTATTGAAGAATTTCGTGGAAAAGCATTAAAAGCAGTAGACCTATACTTAAAAAAACCTGTAGAAGAACGCAAACCTTGCATGTTTGTGCTAGACTCTTTAGGAATGCTTTCCACTGAAAAAGAAATCACTGATGCACTCAATGATAAACAAGTTCGTGATATGACTAAATCTCAACTTGTCAAAGGTGCATTCCGAATGCTCACACTTAAATTAGGTCAAGCAAATGTTCCACTCCTTGTCACAAATCATACATACGATGTCATCGGAGCTTATGTACCAACGAAAGAAATGGGGGGAGGTTCTGGACTCAAATACGCAGCAAGTACGATCATTTATCTCAGCAAAAAGAAAGAAAAGGATGGAACAGAAGTGGTCGGCAATATTATCAAAGCTAAGACTGCTAAATCGCGTTTGAGTAAGGAGAATAAAGATGTTGAGATCCGTCTGTATTATGATGAGCGCGGCCTTGATCGTTACTATGGTCTTCTGGAACTTGGTGAGATTGGTGGACTCTGGAAGAATGTAGCAGGACGCTATGAAATTGATGGTAAGAAAATTTATGCTAAACAGATTCTAAAAGAACCTGAAGTATACTTCACAGAAGAAGTAATGGAACAATTAGACCAAATCGCACGAAAGGAATTTAGTTATGGAGAAAGTTGAGTTTCTAATTCTTAGAAACCTTTTATACAATGAACAATACATTAGGAAAGTAATTCCTTTTATTAAATCTGAATATTTTGAAGACCTTAATCAAAAAATTATATTTGAAGAAATTCAGTCTTTTGTACAACAATACAATCAACCAACAACTAAAGAGGTTCTTTGTATCGAGATAGAAAAAAGAACAGACATTAATGAACAGTCTTTTAAGGAAATTGTGCAAGTAATTTCTTGTTTGGATGATGTGCCTGTTGAGTTTGATTGGTTAGTTAATACCACTGAAAAATGGTGTCGTGATCGTGCCATTTATTTGGCACTTATGGAATCAATTCATATTACAGACGGTAAAGATGAAAAGAAAAATCGTGACAGTATTCCTTCTATTCTTTCTGATGCTCTTGCTGTAAGTTTTGATACTCATATCGGACATGATTATCTACAAGACTATGAACAAAGATACGAATCATATCATAAAAAGGAGGATAAAATTGAATTTGATCTCGAATACTTTAATAAAATCACGAAAGGTGGTCTCCCTAACAAAACTCTTAACATCGCTCTTGCTGGTACGGGCGTCGGGAAGTCTTTATTCATGTGCCATATGGCTAGCTCCGTCTTGCTCCAGGGACGGAACGTTCTGTACATTACGCTGGAAATGGCAGAAGAACGCATTGCTGAAAGAATTGACGCAAACCTCCTGAATGTTCCTATTCAGGATATTGTAGATCTACCAAAGCAAATGTTTGAGAATAAGGTTACAAACCTTGCAAAGAAAACTCAAGGTACTTTAATCATTAAAGAGTATCCAACTGCTTCTGCACACTCTGGACATTTTAAGTCTCTTCTGAATGAACTTGCTCTTAAGAAATCGTTCAAACCAGATATTATCTTTATTGATTATCTAAACATTTGTTCATCTTCAAGGTATAAGGGTAATAGTAATATCAACTCTTATACTTTTGTAAAAGCAATTGCAGAAGAACTTCGTGGTCTTGCTGTGGAATTTAATGTTCCCATTGTAAGTGCTACTCAGACTACTCGTTCTGGTTATGGTTCTTCTGATGTGGAACTAACAGATACTTCTGAGTCTTTCGGTCTCCCTGCAACTGCTGACTTGATGTTTGCGTTAATTTCTACAGAAGAACTTGAAGGTCTTGGTCAAATTCTTGTGAAACAACTTAAGAATCGTTATAATGATCCAACAATTCATAAGCGTTTTGTTGTTGGTATTGATCGTGCCAAGATGAGACTTTATGATTGTGAACAATCTGCTCAGCAAGATATTCTTGACAACGGAAAGGATGAAGAGTATGATTATGAAGAAAAGAAACCTAAAAAATCATTTGAGGGATTTAAATTCTGATGACTATTGATCTTAATAAGTATGTCGAGTTCGTTAATACCACTACTTCTAATCCTAGTAAAGACCACGCATCTTTCATCAACAGTCTTATGGAACTAAGGGAACAGGAGTTTCCTACCGAAAGACTGCTTACTGCTGCTGTAGGAATGTCTGCCGAAGCAGGTGAATTTACTGAAATTGTAAAGAAGATTGTCTTTCAAGGTAAACCTGTAAATCAAGAAAACTTGTTTCACTTGAAGCGTGAACTTGGGGACATTATGTGGTATGTTTCTCAGGCATGTATTGGACTTGATATTTCTCTTGAAGAAGTTATTCAAATGAACTTTGAGAAATTAAATGCTCGTTATCCTGAAGGTGCTTTCAGTATTGAGCGTTCTGAAAATCGTAAAAATGGAGATCTATGACTAAAGAAAAACAAGTAACAATTAAAATGGATGCTCGTGCAGCAGCAGCAGTTCGTCAAGTTTTGTTTGATGCACAAAAAGGATATACTTATGATGAAGTGAGTGTTCCTCCGCGTGTAATTGATATTCGTGAAGTAATTCAACAACTTGACGATAATATTGGTGCTGTTCTTGGTATTTGATCCTTCGGGGTCTTTTTTTATAAATAAATATACAGAATTACTAAAAACTTTCAAATGGATTCTAAAGAACTTAGAGGTTTGTGTGAAGCATATAGTGCAATTTATGATGAAGATCTTAGAGATGAGTTGGAAGAAATGTCAGATGAGTTTGCTGGCATTGAAGATCTTACTGACGAAGAAATTGATACAATTGTAGAAGAAACAATTGATGAAATGCTTGAAGAAGGATATGATTTTGATGAAGTGGAAGAAATCTTTGAAGAAGTTCTTTCGGAAGCAAGAGTTGATATGAGTGCTCGTGCTGCGGCAAGAAAGCAGTATGCACAATCTTCAGAAAAAGCGGCAAGTCAAGCAAGAAAGGCAGGCGCATCTGTAGTCAGAAAGGAAAAGAGAGCAGAAAAAATTGCTAAAGTAAAAGGTGCTGTTAAGTCTGCACTTGGAAAAGCAAAGTCTGCTGGTAAAGCAGCAGTTGCAAAAGCAAAGGAAGCTGGAAAAGAAGCAAAGTTCCGTGCTGTTGATAGACCAGCAGCTGCATATGCAACAAAGAGAGGTCTTCACCCTGCTGCAGGAATGGCTGCAAGATCGAAGGATCCTGAAAAGAGAAGAGGACTGAGAGCAAAAGTTGCTGCTGATATTAAAGGTAGAATTAAGAAGAAAATCGCTCAAGCGCAAGTAGGTGCTTATAGTGCTGCAAGAAAAGCAGGACAAGCAGCATCTGATGTTGCTGGAAAAGCAAAGCAAAGTGCTAAGTACACTGCAGCAAGAACAAAGAGAGGTGTTAAAAAAGCAGTAGGAGCAGCTGCATCTGGAGTTGCTTCTGGTGCTTCAAAACTTGCTTCAAGAATGGCAACTGAAGAAGTTGATGTATTTGATACAACTCTTGCCGAATTGATGGAGCAAGGTAACACTAGAGAAGAAGCATTGAAAATTATGGTTACTGAAACTATCTGATAAATAAATCGGAAGGTTGCTTTAACCCCTTGACTTTTTAGTTGAGGGGTTTTATAATGTCTAAACTTGGGGAATTAGCTCAGTCTGGTAGAGCGCCTGCTTTGCAAGCAGGATGTCAGGAGTTCGAGTCTCCTATTCTCCATAAATATAAAAGCAGAAAAAAATAAATAAAAGTATAAAAATAAACAATATGAAGAGTTTCTTCCAATTTTTATCAGAAGCAACGCAATCGCAAGCATCTATGCAGGCGAAAAAACTTGGATTGCGTGGAGATGGTCATGGTGGATGGGTAGATAGATCTGGCAAAACAGTTGCAAGAACAGAAGAAGGGAAACTTAAATTCACTGATGGTAGACCGACAAAGGGAGAAAAGCAACCAGTAAATAAACAAGCAAAAACTCAATTACCTCAAGCAACTCAAGCAACACAAGCACCTGCACCACAACCTCAAGCGGTATCAGGACAAGCACCAGAAGAGCAACCTGAAGAAGAACTATCACCACTTACTATTGTTTTTGGTCGCTTTAACCCACCAACAATTGGTCATGATAAACTTCTTAAGTCGGCAAAGAGGATTTCTGTTGGTGGAGATATTAAGATTTATCCTTCAAGAACTCAAGATCCAAAGAAAAATCCACTAGATCCTGATATCAAAATTTCTTACATGAAAAAAATGTTCCCAGATTTTGAGGAGAACATTATTAATGACCCATATATGAGAACAATCTTTGATGTTCTTGTTGCAGCACAAGAAGAAGGATATACTAGTGTGAATATTGTTGTGGGTTCTGATCGTCAGGCAGAATTTGAAAACCTTGCCCAAAAATATAATGGAGAACTATATAATTTTGATTTAATTCGAGTTGTATCTGCTGGAGTAAGAGATGCTGATGCAGAAGGTATCGAGGGAATGTCTGCATCTAAAATGAGAAAAGCAGTATTAGATAATGATTTTAATTCTTTCCGTAGAGGAACACCAAAAACATTAGATGATGGAGAAACACAAACACTTTTTGATGCTGTTCGACAGGGAATGAAAGTTAAGAAATCTAAGGTTAAAAAGGAAAGTTATTCTCTATGGGATATTGCCCCTAAGTATGATATGAAAAATCTTCGTGAAAATTATGTAAAGGGAAAAATATTTAAAATAGGCGATAAAATTCAAAATTTAAATACAGGATTAATTGGTGAAGTAATGCGTAGAGGAACTAATCATTTGATATGTGTGACGGAAGAAGGATATATGTTTAAATCTTGGATCAAAGATTTGATGGAATATTCTGAAGTAGAAATGAATAGTCCAATGAGAGATAAAGTACATCCAAATACTCTTGTTGGAACTCTTGGTGCATTTAAACACTATGCAAAAATGACTCCAGGATCGGTTGGAACTAATAAACAATATCTCCAATTTGGAGGAAAGTCATATGGAACCAATTTCATAAATAAGTATAAGGCAAAAAAGTAAGTACTTATTAAGATGTCAACCAATCCTCTGAATGATATTTCCAGAGTATATCTGGAGCAAGTTTCTGAATCTGCAGTTCCTGGTAAACCTGCAGAAAGACTTGGTGCAGTGACTGCTATTCCTAAAAGTGAGCAAGATGCTGCCAGAGAAAGAACACTTGCAAAAGCAAAGGCAATGAGAGAAAAGAAAGGTATCAAGGAAGCAGCAAAACCAGATTACTTGGATTTTGACAAGGATGGTAATGAAAAAGAATCCATGAAGAAGGCTTTGAGAGATAAAGCGAAGCAAAAAATGGAAGAAGCGAAGAAAACAAATGATGGCAATCTTGCAAATAATTATCCTCCATATGACAAAGTAACTAGAGGTGATGTAATTGCGGGTAGGTTGGGTAAGGATGAAATGGGTGGAAGCAAAAAAGTTGCAAAAGAAGGATTCTCCAATTGGAGAGAAGATTTGGTTGAAATTACCGATAAAGTTGATAATAAGGAAAATCAAAAAATTGTTGAAAAGCAAGTAAAAAATAAAATAAAAACAAGTGCAATTGGGTCTGGTATTAAAATAGGTGAATCAGTTGAAAATCTTGGTGGAACATTGATTGAAATGGTAGAACTTGATGAAGAAGTTCTTACTGAAACTGTTGATATTGCGACTGAATATTTTTATGAACAGGGTTTAAATGAAGAAGGTTTAGATATTCTTATTGAAGAACTTGGGCTTGAGGAATTTGTAAATTTTGTTTTTGAAATTTCGGAAGAATATACATTAAACGAAGCAAGAACTTTACTTGGTAAAAAGAAAAGTCCTCAAAAACTTCCAAAAGGAACTGCACCGTCTCAAGCAACAAAGGCAGCAGTTCAAAAGTATGGAACTACTCGAAGATTTAAGTCAAGTCCTGCATCGTCAACTGTCAGAAAAAAATCAGTTGCTATTAAAAAAGCTGTTGAAAAGCAACCATCTAAGAAACCAGTAAGAGATGCAATTGCAAAAGGAATTTTTGGCGCAGTAAAAGCATACCAATCTGGAATGGAAAGGCATCGTGCAGCAACTCAAACTGCAGGAAAAGCACTAAGAGTTGCTGCAAAAGGAGCATCTGAATTTGGTAAAGGCGTAAAATCTGGTGTTACTGGAACTGTTACTGCTGCTAAAAAAATTAAAAAAGCAGTATCTGAGGAAGTAATCAATGAAAAAGCTGCTAGTGAGCAGCAGCAAAAAATATTTGGACTTGCTCTTTCGGTAAAAAGAGGTCAGACTCCAAGATCTGAAGTAAGTGATGCTGTTCTTAAAATTGTTGATGATATGAGTGAGAAAAAAATTCGTGATTTTGCAAAAACAAAACATGAAAGAATTCCTAAAAAAGTTGAAGAAGCAGTCGCAGATTCTACTGCATTAACCCCTCAAGAACTTCAAGTTCAAAAACAAAGAGCTTCTCTTGACACTAGGATTGCTACTCTTAGAAAACAAGCATTAATGAAGCAAAGAAAACCAGAAACTGTTTCTGAAGAAGATTCTGATCGAATGAAGGATAGACAACTTGAGCGTGGTGGAATGGGTGCTCGTTCTTCAACATCTCCTGCAAAACAATCTGCATCAAAACCAGAAACTCCAGCAGAAAGAGAAGCAAGAATGAAAAGACATAAAGAGACCTCCCAAAGAGCGTTAGATTTTGTGAGACAACAAATGATTTCCAAACATGGTAAAGGATCTTTAATGTAATCCTAAATAAGATAGGATACTCTCTTACGGAGGAACATCATGGGCGCAGTAGTTGCAGTGGTAAAACCACTTTTAATTCAAATCGCGACACATCCAGCAGTTAAAAATCTTGTTCTTGACTTACTTAAAAAGTATGTTGATAGTACAGATAATAGCATTGATAATGTAGTTTATGATCTTGTAAAGGATAAACTCTTTACGCCACAAGCATGATTACTTGTTTTGTGACCAACTGGGGAGTTACCATTGTTCTCGGTCTACTGCTAACCACTTCCGAGTGGTTAGCAAAAACAAAAAGATTTGAGGAAAATGGATTACTTGATCTGACAACTAATTTTTTGAGGGTTGTTTTACATAAAGAGACCAAAAAGTAAGGTCTCTTTTTTTTATAAATAATTTTTAGCAAATAACTTTTACGGAAGAAAGAACATGGCACTCTGGGGAAATAATGATGCTAAAGGTTCTGGTGGTACAGTATCTTTAGACTATCAAACTTTGACTGTGACCGGTAGTGGTACTACTTTTGGCAATGCAGGTGCTGCAGCAGTTGGTGATGTTATTCGTTTTGGATCTAGAACGGGTACTTATTATGGTGATGCTGTAATTGTGGGAATTACAAGTGCAACACAACTTTCAATTGCTTCTACCTCCAATTTAAGCGGTGCTACTATTTCTGGAGTTCAATTTGATATTAGCGAATTACCTAAGTATACTGTTCTCGATAGTACATTCAGTGCAGCAAATATTGCCGCTAGAAGTTTTTCACCAATTACATATACTGGAACTGCAACAGCATCTGCTGGAATTGGAACAAATGTTATTTCGTCAAGTGTTTTAAATGGGGCAACTGGAGTAGTTGTTGGTGATGCTCTAGTAAACAATGGTAATAATGTTGTTATTAATAGCATTGGAGCAACGACAATTTCTCTTGCTTCAACAATTAGTGCTGGAATTAGTACAGGTGATATATTAAGATTCGCAAGACTTGCTGATGGATATGCTAGATCAGTTTATGGTGTTGCTGATGCTGGAATTGAAGTAGCACAAGGAACTTCATACGCTTTAACTCATGAGGGATGGGTTGGGGTTACAACTTACATGGGAGTTGAAGGTGAAATGAGAGTCAAGACCGAAGTTCTTGTTGCAATGTCTGGAATTACTACTGGTAATACTCCACTTTATCCACCTGCTTGAATTTAATAGTCTATGTTATTTACTGAATTGAATGATGATAATTTTCTTTTATTTGCAATAAAAAACTATGAAAATCCTCAAGCGGTAACCAAAGAAGATTTTGATAAAGATTTAAATCATTTTAAGTACATTAAAAGATTATTGAAGCGATATAAAAAATCAGGTGAATTGAAAACTCACTTGATTTTAAATCACTTTATTATTCTCTATAATATATTTGGTGAAGCGGCAACTCCAATGTTATTTTTTAAACTTGAAAAAGATTTGTGGAATGTAGTTAAATCTTTTATTATTTTTTTGGGTAAGTTACCAGAGTATCCAAAGTCTAGTGTGAGTAACATTCAGGTTGATATGTATTGTTTGTCCGAACTGTATAAAATCTACAATGGAAAAGAAGAAACTGGACAGGATAATTGAAATAATAAGAGAGCAAATGGTCGCAAATGCTCCAGGAGGATCTGGTGGTTTTTCTGGATCCGCTCAAGCAAAGGGTCCAACTGCTGGTTTTGATCCTGTTATGGGAATGACTAGAAGAAAAAAGATAATTGGATTAGGAAAAAATTCCAGAAATCGTTGGGATCCTAAAAAACAATCAACTTAAAGACAATGTTCGGACAAGACTCAAAGATTAAAGTTGCGGTTCTTGAAGAAAGAGTGAAAATTCATGAGGAAATGGTAGAGCGTGTAGACGCTGCCATTCAAACTCTCAGTGAAACAAATCAGAATATTTGTAAAATGCTTGCAGTTCATGATGAAAGAATTTTTAATTGTGCAAGAAGTGATGTGGATATCAATGAAAAAATGGGTAAACTTGAAGTAAAAGTAGACGAACTTTCTAAGTTCAAATGGATGGCAGCAGGTGTTGTAGCACTTGCTTTGTTGTTTGTTCCATTTGTAACAGATTTTATAAATTCTTCAATAAATTCTTTAACCGAACAAGTTAAAACTAAATAATCAAGTGTTGGCACTGGTGCCAATGAAAACTAAAAATAAAACAACCATATATTCTCTTCAAAAGATTACAAACTCAGTTATAAAGTGGACAGGTCTTATAACTGTTTTGTGTCTTGACAAAACACGATAACCTAGTAGAATAAACAGACTCCACACAGTGTATTGTCATGGATTTTATTGATGTTAAATACATCAATTTGATTTCTTCTAGATTTCAAAAATTTAAAAGAGTAAAGCATAATCTTTACAACTTTCGTTGTCCTATTTGTGGCGATTCTCAAAAAAATAAAACCAAAGCAAGAGGATATTTATACCAAGTAAAAACTAATACAAACTTTAAGTGTCATAACTGTGGTATTAATATTTCTTTTAATAATTTTTTAAAGCAAATTGATTCCGTAATCTATAAACAATATACTTTCGAAAAATTTAAATCGGGAAATACGGGTAAAAACTTTGTTGTCGATGAACCTGTATTTAAATTTGAAGCGCCAAAGTTTAAATCAAAGATAAACTTACCAAAAGCATCCGAAAATTCTGATGCAAAAAAGTATCTAGAGAATAGAAAACTAAACCCGGATAAATTTTATTACACAGATCAGTTTAAATCGTGGACTAATTCCCTAAAAGAAGTCTTCGATGATACTTCTAAAGATGAACCTAGGATTGTTATTCCTTTGTTCTATCAAAATACTCTTGTTGGATTTCAAGGAAGATCTTTAAGTTCCAGCAAGATTAAATACATTACTATAATGCTCAGTGACGATGCACCAAAAATCTATGGTCTTGATGAAGTCCAAAAAAGTGAAACTGTCTACATCACCGAAGGTCCATTCGACTCAACTTTCATTCGCAACGCGATTGCTCTTTGCGGAGCTGATGGTGATGTTGCTAAGTGGGGTATTTGTGATTGTGTTTGGATATACGATAACGAACCACGTAATTCAGAAATCTTATCAAGAATTTCCCGTGTTATCGAAGATGGACAAAAAGTTGTCATCTGGCCTTCAACAATAAAAGAAAAAGACATCAATGATATGGTTTTATCTGGACTTAACGTTCAAAATGTGATAGAATCAAATACTTACTCTGGATTAGAAGCAAAACTTAAATTTACTACCTGGAAGAAAATATGAGCAACGGTACAAAGGTTAAAAAGCGTGATGGTCGAATTGAATCTCTTGACCTAGATAAGATGCATTTGATGGTTGAGGAGGCATGTAGGGGTCTTGCGGGGGTCTCTGCGAGTCAAGTTGAGATGACTTCGGGTATTCAGTTTTATGATGGAATTACTACCGCAGAAATTCAAGAAATCTTGATTCGTTCTGCATCGGATTTAATCGATTTGGAGCATCCTAACTATCAATATGTTGCTGCTCGTCTGCTTCTTTTTGCAGTCCGTAAGCAACTTTATGGAAAGATGAAAGAATTGCCTTCTCTTGAGCACCATATTTACAATTGTGTAAATCGAGAAGTATATGATAATGATATTTTTAACAAGTATTCAAAAGAAGAAATTGATAAAGTTGATTCATATATTGATCATGACCGCGACTATTTGTTCACTTATGCAGGTCTACGTCAAGTCGTTGATAAGTACCTCGTGCAAGATAGAAGCGGTGGTGGAGTATATGAAACTCCGCAATTCATGTATATGATGATTGCTCTCACTATCTTCGCAGAGTACCCAAAAGAAACTAGAATGTCATATGTTAAGAGGTATTATGACGCAATCTCCAAGCACAAAATCAACATCCCAACTCCCATCATGGCAGGAGTGCGAACGCCACTTAGACAATTTGCTAGTTGTGTTCTTGTTGATGTTGATGACACCCTCGATTCTATCTTTAGCTCTGATATGGCTATTGGTAGATATGTTGCACAGAGGGCGGGAATCGGCATCAACGCTGGTAGGATCCGTGGCATCAACAGCAAAATCAGAGGGGGAGAAGTTCAACACACGGGTGTTGTACCATTTCTCAAGAAGTTTGAAGCAACTGTCAGATGTTGCACGCAGAATGGCATACGAGGTGGATCCGCGACAGTCCACTTCCCAATCTGGCACCAAGAAATAGAAGATATTCTTGTTCTTAAAAACAATAAGGGTACGGAGGATAATCGTGTTCGCAAACTTGATTACAGCATTCAAATCAGCAAACTCTTCTATGAGAGGTTCATTCAAGATGGTGAGATCACGCTTTTCTCCCCACATGATGTACCTGGACTTTATGATTGCTTTGGACTCGCTGGTTTTGATGAGCTCTACTGTGCATATGAAAAGGATTCGTCCATTCCGAAAAAAACTGTTAAAGCACAAGAACTCATTCTCAATCTCCTTAAAGAAAGAGCTGAGACGGGTAGGATCTATATTATGAATATTGATCATTGCAACTCTCATTCTTCATTTAAAGATAAGGTGAATATGTCCAATCTCTGCCAAGAGATTACTCTTCCTACTGATCCAATTCATCATATTGATGATAAGATGGGTGAGATTGCTCTTTGTATTCTTTCAGCTATCAATGTTGGAAAGGTAAAGTCTGATGAAGAACTTGAAGAACTTTGTGATCTTTCTGTTCGTGGTTTGGATGAGTTGATTGACTATCAAAAGTACCCCGTAGAGGCGGCAGAAATCGCCACCAAGGCGCGTCGTTCTCTTGGTATAGGGTTTATTGGTCTTGCACACTATTTGGCAAAACTTGGATTCGATTATGATTCTCAGGAAGCATGGGATGCTGTTCATGGTTTGTCAGAATCTTTCCAGTATTACCTTTTGAAGTCATCAAACCAACTTGCTAAAGAAAAGGGTTATTGTGAATATTTTGGACGCACCAAGTATGCAGATGGCATTCTTCCAATCGACACTTATAAAAAAGATGTAGACGAAATTTCATCCATAAACCTTCAGCATGATTGGGAAAATCTTAGAGCATCTATCTTGGAACACGGTCTCAGGCACTCAACACTGTCCGCACAAATGCCATCGGAGAGCAGTTCCGTTGTGTCAAACGCAACAAATGGAATCGAACCACCTCGCGGATTCTTGTCCGTTAAGAAAAGTAAAAAGGGACCACTCAAACAAATTGTTCCACAATATCATGCTCTTAAGAATAACTATACGCTTCTTTGGGATATGGAGTCCAATCGTGGTTATATTAATGTTGTTGCTGTGATGCAAAAATTCTTTGATCAGGCAATTTCTGGAAACTGGAGTTACAATCCAGAGAACTATGATGACAATGAAGTTCCAGTTTCTGTAATGGCAAATGACTTTTTGACTACATACAAGTACGGGTGGAAAACTTCTTACTATCAAAATACTTATGATATTAAGACTGATGAAGTAGTAGAAGAAAAACCCAATCTTCAAGATTTGCTAAGTGAGTTAAGTACAGTAGAGGAGGGAGAGTGTGAATCCTGTGCAGTTTAAAATTTCTTCAACCGAAGAAACCACCGAAATTAAAGGAATGACCGTTTTTAATACTGAAAAAGTAGATACCAAGAAGCAACCAATGTTTTTTGGTAAACCTCTTGGGATTCAGAGATATGACTCATACAAGTATCCCATCTTTGACAAATTAACTACTCAGCAACTTGGATACTTCTGGAGACCCGAAGAGGTATCTCTCCAAAAAGATCGTGGAGATTATCAAACACTTCGTCCCGAACAAAAGCATATCTATACTTCTAATCTGAAGTATCAGATTATGCTTGACTCTGTTCAGGGTCGTGGTCCTGGTATGGCATTCATTCCTTACTGCTCACTACCTGAATTGGAAGCATGTATGGAAGTATGGGGATTTATGGAAATGATTCATAGTCGTTCATACACTTATATTATTAAAAACATTTATTCAGACCCATCTGAAGTTTTTGATACTATTATTGGCGATGAGCGTATTCTGGAACGCGCTAAGACCGTTACAAAATCATATGATGATTTCATTCAATCAGCCCAAACTTATGGTACATCCAATGCTTGGATGCATAATCTTGAAGGAGTCTCATACGCAAAGGAAACAATCAATGATGTTAAACGAAAACTCTATAGAGCAGTCGCAAATGTTAATATTCTTGAGGGTATTCGCTTCTACGTTAGTTTTGCTTGTAGTTTCGCCTTTGGTGAACTTAAGCTTATGGAGGGATCAGCTAAGATTATCTCTCTCATCGCAAGAGACGAAAATCAACATCTAGCACTTACTCAAAACATTCTGAATAAGTGGAGAGATGGTGATGATCCTGAAATGCAAAAGATTATGAAAGAAGAGGAAGAATGGACTTATAAGATGTTTGATCGTGCTGTTAATGAAGAAAAGCGTTGGGCAGACTATCTGTTCAAAGATGGCAGTATGATTGGACTCAATGATAAACTTCTTCAGCAATATGTAGAGTGGATTGCAAATAGAAGACTTAAAGCAATTGGATTAAAACCCCAATACGATATTTCAGCAAACAACAACCCACTTCCTTGGACACAGCACTGGATTTCTTCTAAAGGTCTCCAGGTTGCTCCCCAGGAAACGGAAGTAGAATCATATGTAGTTGGTGGAATCAAACAAGATGTTACCAAAAATACTTTCTCAGGATTCAAACTATGATGAATGGTGTGAACAGGAAATTCTGAACGCATACAAAGAAGCGGCAGAATGTGATGAGTTTATGTTTGGAGATTATGACTTTTGTAAAGAATGGTTAAATGATATCTGATAGATAGGGGAGGTCACACTCCTCTTTTTTATGCCAAAAAATCAAATAAACAAAGACGAACTTAAAGTTCGTGTTTTAAAATTAAAAGATAAATTACACAAAGATCATATTCGACCAGAAATGGATATGAAAGGACTTGCTCATAAATATCTGAATGAGGTTTTAGATATTATTGATGAGTATAGATATTGACTATGATAATCCTTGGATCTATAATGGGAATCCTTTCACAAGTGAAGATATCGGAGACCATTATGGATTTGTTTATTTGATTGAAAATAAACTAAACGGTAAGAGATATATTGGTAGAAAATACCTTTGGCAATTTAGAACACCAAAAGGTAAAAAACGAAAAGTAAAATCAGAATCTAATTGGAAAGAATACTATGGGTCTTGTCCGGAACTTAAAGAAGACATTGACAAATTGGGCAGAGAAAATTTTAGTCGAACTATCTTATCATTACATAAAACAAAGGGCAAAACAAACTTCGAAGAAACGAGACAGTTATTCGTCAACGGAGTTCTCACAGAATCACTTGACAACGGAACACCCGCCTACTACAATAGCAACATCCTCAACAGGTACTTCCGAAAAGATTATTATGGAAACTCAGATTGAACCAGTTCCTTATGTGAGGAATTGGTCTATTGATCGGATTCGTCACCTTGCAGATCATGGTGGAATGGAGGATCAACTTAATGCTCTTGCAATTGCTTCCGAATTTGATGAGTGGATTAATATCCCAGAAGGAATGCAAGAACTGAATTATCTTTGTTTGGAGGATGATGATTGGACAGATGAGCAAGAAGTTGATGTTCGGTAATCCAACCAATTGACAAAATCTAAATAAAAACTTATAATGTTAATAACCCACCATAAGGTGGGTTTTCTTATAATGAGACTTTGAGTGACATTTAGAGCCGTGGAAAGTGCCCTTTGAGAAAAGGGTGTACCCCCTTTCTATACGGATGTAGAGTTCAATTAATTTTAATGCTTAACTTCTTTACTGTAGCCGTTCCCCTTATGGCAATGGTTACAACCAATACGGCATCACTGCCTTTCTCTAGTTATAAACTGCAAGGTCCGCCTCCCCCAGTGGAAGAAAAACCTTACTCAATTATTAAAGAGTTTGAACCAGAGACGACAGCAATCCGCGAGGTTGCACCAATAAAGCCAAAAGAGAAAAGGCTAATTTGTAAAGGGTGTAATGAATATGAGAATGCTACCTTGGATTTTTTCCAGGATCGTGGTATTAAAGACAGAAACGCCCTTGCTACCATTATGGGCAATATCCGTCAGGAATCAACTTTTATTCCTAACATTTGCGAAGGTGGTAGCAGAACCAGTTGGCATAACTGCGGTCGCGGTTATGGACTGATTCAATGGACATCTGCCGACAGATATTATGGATTGGGTGATTTTGCTAAGAGGTATGGTGGTTCTCCATCATCACTTCACACGCAACTTCGTTATCTAATGACTGAGGTTCAATGGCAACGAATTGAAGACAGGATGAAAACTCCTGGCAAGTCTATCAATCGTTACATGGACTATGCGTATAGTTGGATTGGTTGGGGGCATCATGGTGCCCGCACTTCGTATGCTCATGAGTATGCTTCCAAACTGATCACGGTAGAAGTTTGATACAATAAAATATAGAATATGACAACTGAATAATAAATAGAGGAGAGTGGTTGCTACTCCTCTTTTTTTATGTTCAATTTTAACTTCGGAAAAAAGAAACCAGATAAGAAGCAGATACTCCTTATAAGCGTCATACTCAGTGCTATCGTAGCAACCCTCTCCCAATGCACTGGAGCGCCTCAGGAGCGTCTCTGGGACCTTCTAGACGAGGTTCAGAGGACTCTGTTCCCAGGCACCATAATCAACGATGTACTGCTTCAGGATCCTGGTGTAGTGGATAGAAGGGTTGAGCGTGATGTGGATAAAGCGATTCGTGACTATGAACGCTTGACAAGAGACTCAGATCCACCTAGAGTACCTTTGCCACGGTTGATCGAGAAAGCTCCAGATAACTCTGAAGCTCAAAAATTATTAGGAGGTGAAATGAGGTTATGTGCTCCATGGGTTGACACCTGCCCTAAGGAGTGATACAATATACAGGTAAACAAATGACTCAGTAGCTCAGTTGGATAGAGCATCTGCCTTCTAAGCAGTTGGTCGGGGGTTCAAGTCCCTCCTGAGTCGTTGCTACTTGCGCTGGAAAGATAAACCAGAATGCCGTAGCAAGATAGAGGGTAAGCCTCTGTTATATCCTTGAGGTATATTACGCTTACTCCATCTAGTCGATGTGGCGGAATTGGTATACGCGCTGGGTTTAGGTTCCAGTGGAGCAATCCATGAAGGTTCAAGTCCTTTCATCGACACTTGACAATCTAACTTAAATAGTTTATGATTGTCTCATTGCGAAAGTAACTCAACGGTAGAGTCCCTGCCTTCCAAGCAGGTTGTTGCGAGTTCGAATCTCGTCTTTCGCTCTTGGTAGTCGTTATGCAGATAGCATAGAAAGACGCCAACTAAATCCTATGGGACTCTCATAGGTCAAGGGATTGATCACCCTTGCTGGGAAGTCCTCTAATACTTCCCATTTCCTCTGCGTAGTCTATTGGTAAGGACACCCTGACAAAGGAGTTGGATACTGGGTTCGATTCCCAGCCAGAGGCACATAAAAGACCTTGAGAGCAATCTCTAAACTGTAGGTTGGTTCACCTACACTTATTCCCCTGTGGCGCAGCGGTAGCGCGAGAAACTGTTAATTTCCAGGTCACAAGTTCGAATCTTGTCGGGGGAGTTAGTAGAATACCTTATAAATAATAAAGTGTTCTACTAAACTGATGAAACAAACCGCTACTTGTTTAAATTGTTCTACGATATTTACTTACAATCCTTATCATAAAAGAGGTAAGTATTGTAACAACAAATGTCAACAAGAACACACAAGAAATCAGTATATTACTGAATGGAAACAAGGTTTAGTTTCAGGTGGTTCTTCTTACAATTTATCGCAATATGTAAGAAACTATCTTTTGGAGGAAGCACTACACAAGTGCTCTAAATGTGGTTGGTCTGGAACTAATATCCATACTGGTAAAGTTCCATTAGAAATCGACCATATTGACGATGACCCATTTAATCATTCGCCAAGCAATTTGCAGGTTCTCTGTCCAAATTGCCACTCTCTTAAAACTCAACCTCCAAATAAGAGTAGAGGTGGAAGATATAAAAACGGTGGGCATCCTAAATACGGGAGCATAGCTCAGCGGTAGCAGCGTCTGCTTTACACGCAGAATGTCGGGGGTTCGAATCCCTCTGCTCCCACTTGATAAATAAAAATAAAAAAAGAGTATAATGGAAAAACTTTATAAACTCTTGAGTGATGCACAGTCATCGCTTTTTGTTTTATTCCATAAAACTTGGGCATTTCACTGGAATGTTGTAGGTGAAGACTTTACTCAACTCCATCAACTTTTTGGTGGTCAGTATGAGACTATGTTTGAAGAGATCGATCGTCTCTCAGAACATATGCGTTATTTGAATGTAAAACCTCTCAGTTCTCTTTCGAGAATGCTTGAGGTAACTCAAATCAAAGAAGCAGCAAGTTCATCTGGAGCAAGAGAAATGCTTCAAGAACTTCTTGAAAATAATGAAAAGTTTTGTGAAATGATGCAAGAGATTTCAGAGGAATCCGAAGCACAAAAGCAATATGCAACTGCTAATCTAGTTCAAGATTTGATGGAGTCTCACGGTAAGTTTATTTGGATGTTAAGGTCTCACTTACAATGAATAGGATGAAGAATAATGATTTCAATAAGATGCAAAGATTGCAATAAAGAATTAACAGGACACCCATCAAAAACAGTCACTTGTGGATGTCCTAATATGGCAACGATCCGTGGAGATAAAGTTTCAGCAGTTGACTTATCTCGTATTGTTATGCTAAACTCTATTCAGAAAGAACAAAAATCAAATGTTCTGACTTCACAAGATATTGCCTGGCAAGAGGCAAGACGCCAACGCAAAGTAAAGCGTTTGGATTTTGAGGTTCGTTGAACCTATTACTGGAAAGAGTCCGGTTGGTCGAGGACACCGCCTTGAAAGCGGCTGGGGTTAACGCCCTCGCAGGTTCGATTCCTGTTCTTTCCGTTAAGATAACTTACAAATTTAATAATTTCTTCAACAGTGTTACGATATGAACACAAAAAGTTGACTTTGAAGTGTCTGTGATTAGTATATAATAGTATCACAGGGACAAACCTATGGATCAACACACCTATGAAAATTGGGTGAAGATCAAGGCAACTTTTGAAGCCTCTGGTAACACCAATAATATGTTTTATTATAGAGCATGTGAGATTTTAAAAACCCGCAAAGATCCTCTTGCAAAGTTTCTTGGAGACGAGAAATGATGCACGAACAAGAAGAGTTTATTACCCGTTCTGAAGTTCAGGAGATGATCGATGATGCTATCAGAAGACACAACCGTAATGCTTCTATCATTAGTATGTGCGTCGGTTGGGTGGTTCTTGCTTTATTTGCTGAGGGACTTTTAAGATTAGTTGGTGTTATTCCTCCTCTATTACCCTGGTTAAAAATATCCTTATAGAGAGAATGGTAAGATTCACCGAAGAAGACTTACAAGAACTATACCAAAGAGTTTTTCAACAGAAAATGGATGAACTCTTTGAAGAACCATCAACTTACGAGGACGAAGAAGATGACTAAAACACTTTTTGTATTATCCTTAATATATTTTTCTACAATTAGTTTGTGGATTTATTGGGGACTTAATTATGCATATGTCAAATAAACAAAGATACAATTTTGCAATGTCTTCTTTTGTGAGAATGTATGGGCACAATATTGTAAACAATATAGATATTAAACAGTTTTGCAAAGAATGGTCTATTTGGAATGTTAACGCCCCTTTACAAGGACTTGACGAAGTTGACCAATACATGTATTATGAATACAAGAACTGGAGAGGAAGATGATTTTCCACTTGGTTGAAACCCTAGCAGCAAGTCCTTTCTTTCTTTTTCTTTGTGGAATGGGATTGACAGTTGTACCTTTTGCTGGTATTATGTACATACACAAAAACAAGTAACGGGGTGTAGCGCAGCTTGGTAGCGCATCTGCTTTGGGAGCAGAGGGTCGCAGGTTCGAATCCTGTCACCCCGACTCATAAAACTTCACTTTATGAAAATGTATCCAGAACTTTCAGATCTCCAAAAATTTACGGTTGAAGAGTTTCAAGCAGATTTTGACAATCTAATACAAAGAGTAGAAAATGGTGAATCGTTTATTATTACTGATGGAGAAAGAAGCGCAGTGATTGTTCCATACAACGAAACCATAAAGTTTGCAGTAGAATCTGATGTGGACGACGATGTGATACGAATACACACCGACCACGAAGAAGGTTCTTGACAAAGCGTTCCAGATCCGCTATTATAGATCTGGATTCAGGGGAGTATAGCTTAATGGTTAGAGCGGGCTCCTTATAAGGGCTTAGTCTGGGTTCAACTCCCAGTATTCCCATTACATAATTTTTATAAATAATTATGTATATATTCATAACACCAATATGTTTACTTTAATATCTACCTGTCATAATTGTGGTTGTGATATATTAAATGAAAGAGTCACAAAAGGACGACTAAAAAAATGGTGTAGCAATGCTTGTAGACAAAGATGGCGTTATAAAAACGACACAAACTATAAACCTAAACAAGTACAAAGAAACACTTACGAAAGACAAAAAAGAGTTTCTTATGAAAGAAAATGGGAAGCAATTCAAAATAAAGGTGGAAAATGTCAACAGTGTGGTGAAAACAGACCAGCAATGCTGTGCTTTCATCATAGAGATCCATCACAAAAAGAACTAAATCTTGATGCTAGAAGATTTGGAAATACAAAGTATGAAACTCTAAAAGAAGAAATAGACAAGTGTGATCTTTTATGTCATAATTGTCATCAAGAACTCCATAATGGAAATTCTTGGAATCAATTTTTACAAACGCTCGTCTAGCAATCTGTCGAATGCAGCGTTCTCATAAAGCGCCGAAGAGGGGTTAGATTCCCCTGACGAGCATAGGACAGAAACTCTACTGTCCACCTTGACTTCTTCAAGTCAACCCCTTATAATACTAAGGTCAACATTCAAAACAATGACTCTCACAGCAAAATTCAAGAAAGACATCCAAACTCTTCGTGGAGCAGCAAACGGTGACTTCTACCTTGATGTAAAGAATCCGAAACTCTACAAAAAGGTTCGTCGGTACTATGAGAACGAAGGTGTAGTATTCTCTGGTGATCCTCTAGATGACTATGAAATGCTTATGGAATATGTTCTTGCTGATCTCGAATCTGTAGAGGTGGCATGAAGACAAAAGTTCTTCTTGAACGAGAAGGATATCGCTTTATTGAGGCGGGTATCCTTGAAATCAACGGTAAACCTGATTACCGTATGCAAAAACAAAACGAGTATACCAAACGCTGGAATGACATTTATCTTTTTGATAATGTTTTACAATGTTCTACTGCAATGGAAGATATTGAATATGCGAAATGGTTAGATCCAGATCGTGTTCCTTGTTATGTGAGAGATGATGATGAGTAAATAGTCACGGATGGACTTTAACAGCACTGGTCGGGAGCAAAACCCCTTATGTCTAAATCTGATTTGCTTCGGTGGATTGGAAACATTCTCCTTATAATTGGTTATCAAACTATGTTGTGGGGAGAATTTAAATACGGTTTAATGATAAAAGTTATTGGGGGACTACTCACAATACCTTTTGCTATTAAACTAAAACTTTGGGATGTATTATTCTTATGTGCATTCTTTGGTATTACCGAGATATCAAAGTTAACCCAACTTTTCTTAGTTTCTCAAAACTAAGTGGTGGAGTCAAATGACCCCTATGAGTTTCTTGCTTCTCTCAAGAGCAAGTGGTGCGGATGGGGAATTCTTTCTCCGCCTGGTTTCCAATTTCCAGTCAAAGAATTGGTGGCGAGCCTGAATTTTCAAAAGAGGGGTTTACATAACCCCTCTTTTTTTGTATAATATATACTAAGAGAAATTTATTGATCTATGAGTGATTATAAGAAAACTGCACTTGTATTAGGTGCTGGTGGATTCATTGGAAGTCACATGGTAAAGAGATTAAAGTCTGAGGGATATTGGGTCCGTGGAGTTGATATTAAGTATCCCGAGTTTTCAATTTCCGAAGCAGATGAATTTGTTTTGGGAGACTTGAGGGACATGGGTTTTGTTCGATGTACCCTTGAATTCAAAGGCGAACAGGGTAATTTTTATAATTCAGTCCCTTATCGTTACATTCGCCCTTTCCATGAGATTTATCAGTTTGCTGCAGATATGGGTGGTGCTGGATTTGTTTTCACTGGCGAAAATGATGCAGACATCATGCATAACTCTGCAACCATTAATCTTAATGTTCTTGAAGCACAGCGTCAGTTTAATGAAACTTTTAATGGTGTAGATAATGGTACTGAATGTGTTCGACCTGTTCTAGACTATCAGACTAAAATCTTTTATTCTAGTTCTGCTTGCATGTATCCAGAACATAATCAACTTGATCCCAATAATCCAGATTGCCGTGAAGAATCAGCATATCCCGCAGCACCAGATTCTGAATATGGTTGGGAAAAACTCTTCTCAGAGCGGTTGTTTTTCGCTTATTCTCGTAATCACGGGATCCCTGTTCGGGTTGCTCGGTATCATAATATCTTTGGACCTGAAGGAACCTGGGAAGGGGGAAGGGAAAAATCTCCTGCAGCAATTTGCCGTAAAGTTGCCTACCTTTCAGAGGAAGGTGGAACTATCGAGGTGTGGGGAGACGGGTTACAAACTCGTTCCTTCTTGTATATTGATGAATGTATCGAAGCAACCCGCAGATTGATGGATAGTGATTTTATTGGACCTGTGAATATTGGTTCTGAAGAAATGGTTACTATTAATCAACTAGTAGATACTGCTGCTAAAGTCGCAGGTAAAGTTGTAGAAAAAAATCATATTGATGGTCCTCTAGGTGTTCGTGGTCGAAATTCTAACAATGATCTTATTCGCGAAAAACTAGGTTGGGATTACTCTCAAACTCTTGAAGAGGGTATTCGTAAAACTTATAACTGGATTAAAACTCAAATTGAATTAAAATGAAGTTACGACATTGTAAATATACTGCATCTACTGGGGGGTGCAGTTCGATTAATCATCCAGAAATGAATCAGCTGGATTGCATGTGGAACTGTGGGTTTTATTCTAATCAAACACAAGCATTTCTTTCTCTCTTAATCTTATTAAGTCATGGTATAGAACCTGATGTAATTAATTATTCAATGGGATTCAAGAGATTCAAAAAAGATGAGAATCGTGATATTTTCCCAGATTTTTATAAAATTGATTTTAATAAAAAAGTAAAGTTGTTTAAAAAAGTTGCTTTGCCTGACGAAAATAAAAAGCAATTTGGACTTTATGATTTTGAATATTATAATCAAGTAATTAATAAGTTTTTTAATCCAAGTGATTTAATTTTGGAAAGAAAAAATTTTTTAATGCAAAAATATAATATTAATCCTACAGAAACAATTTCTGTTCTTTATAGAGGAACTGATAAGTGGACTGAAGTTCGTTTATCGCATCCTTCAAATTATTTGATAGCGGTTAAGCAACTTTTACAAGCAACTTCTGCTAAAAAAGTTTTAGTTCAAAGTGATCAGACACAAGTTATAGATTATTTTAAAAATGAACTTGGAGATATGGTTATTCACTTTGAAGAAACTCCTTCGACTTACGGTACAGATGCAATGAACACTGTAATGGAGAACGAAGGGAAAGATACTATGGATTGGATGCAGTGGTTTGATTCTGCACTTAGGTGTGTTTCTGAATGTTCATATGTCGTCAATCATACGGGCAATTGTGGTTTATGGATGAATCTTTATCGAGGAAGTGTCAATAATGTTTTTCAATTTGATGAATTTGGTAATCTAAACTAATATGCAAAAATATTCTGATTTAGTTTTTCATCATCATACTGGACTTGGTGATCATTTCATTTGTAATGCAATTGTTCATGAATATGTAAAAATGACCGATCGTTTGCATATCCCTACTCATCATAGGTATTTTGAAACTTTAGAATGTTTGTATAGTGATTATCCAAATATTATTGTTCATTCTTTTCATGATGATTGGGCAACTCTTGAAAGAGAAATGTTTCCTTGGGCTCAACAGATGGGATACCCAATTATAAGACTTGGGTTTGAGAACTTAAATTATCGAGAAATGATGAGGAAAAATACTCCAAGAGGAGAAGGTGAAGCATATCCAGAAAAGTTTGCTCCAAACTTTGAAAGACAGTTTTATGAACAAGCAAATATGTTTTATAAAGATAGATATGAAAAGTTTGTTTTGCCTAAAAAAATTCCTGATGTTGATGAAGTCTATGAAAAATTAGTTGGTGATAATAATGACTACATTGTAGTTCATAAAAATTCAAGTTTTAGAAATGAATATCCCATAGAAATTTCATCTTGGAGACCTGATGAAAAAATTCCAAGCAAAGTAATTGAAATTAAAAAGGGGCAAACTAATAATGTTCTTTCTTATATGAAACTAATTGAAAATGCAAGAGAGATACATTGTGTAAACAGTGGATTTTTTCATCTTGTTGATAGTGTATGTACTAAAATTAATGCCAAACTTTTTTATCATGATATTCGATATAACACTATGCAGCAAATAAATTGTTTAGCAACAGGATTTAATCGCTGGAACATAGTTAGATACTCTCATTTAATGTAATGAAAAAAAATTTAATTCTTCATCATCATCCTGGTTTGGGTGATCATTTTCTTTGTAATGGTATGGTGCATCATTATGCACAAAAGTATGAGACTTTATATTTACCATGCAGAAAAAAGTTTTATAACACAATAGATTGTCTCTATCAAGATTTCCCAAATATTATTCCAAAAGCATTTGATAATGATTGGGATAATCTTGAAAAAGAAGTTTCTGATTGGTCTTCTGAAACTAAATTTGATTACCTTAAAATAGGTTATGATAAAGTCATTTATACTTATCTGGAAAGAGAACAATGCCCCCCAAAATGGGTTGGAATAAATTTTGAGAGACAGTTTTATGAACAAGCAGAAGTTCTTTATTCGGAAAGATATAGTAATTTCAAATTACCAAAACAAATAAAGGGAGCGGATGATCTTTACGAAAAAGTAGTTGGGAATGTAAAAAATTATATTCTTGTACACGATTCATCAAGTGCAAGCGATGAATATGAATTTGATATGTTTGGTTGGAGAAATGGCAAAAACTCTGACTTGACAATCATAAAAATAAAAGATAATATAACAGATAATCTATTAGATTGGATTAAAGTCATTGAAAATGCTACAGAGATTCATGTTTCCCCAAGTTCTGTATTTTGTCTAGTTGATTCTTTACCTTTAGACTTAAAAGCAGATCTTTATTTTCATGATCTAAGAGCTGATAATGGATTGCTGTTGGTAAATTCCCATTTAAATGATAATCGTTGGGTTATCGTTGAATATGATCAAAAAATATGAAAAACTATCAAAAAGATGATAATGGCGTAATAAAACAGATTATATGCAAACCAATTACATATGATCAAAAATATGTCGATACTAGATATAACTCTTATGGCGAATTGACAAACTATATGTCTTATCTAAGACTTGGATTTGTTATAGGTTCTCTAGGTAAAGTTCCAAATTCTATTCTTGATGTTGGATACGGGAATGGAAGTTTTTTAAAAACATGTAGTGAAATAATTCCAAATTGTTTTGGGTATGATGTTAGTGGTGTTAATTTGCCAAGTAAAATTAAAACTGTAGATAATATCTTTGATAGTCATTATGATGTCATTAGTTTCTTTGATTCTTTAGAACATTTTGATGATATTTACTTTTTAGATAAACTGCAGTGTGATTATATTTGTATAAGTGTTCCTTGGTGTCATAATTTTAATGATGAATGGTTTGAAAATTGGAAGCATAGAAGACCAGATGAACACCTCTGGCATTTTGATGAAAAATCTTTGAGGAGTTTTGTTGAGTCTCAAAATTATGAATATGTTAACCATACAAATATTGAAGACTCTATTCGTAAGACCGAGCATTCATATCCAAATATACTTACATCTATCTTCAAAAAAATAAAATGAAAAAGATTGCAGTTTCTACATGGTGTACTGATGACTATGCACCTTATCTAAGACCAGATAAGTTGCAAAAACTCATCAATCATTTTCATCCGGAGATAGACTTTCATATTTTTGGGACAGAGGATACAAAAAATATAACAAAAGAATATCCTTGGCTTGGTGCAGAAAATGTTAGGTTTTCTGATTGGATGATGGTCGTGACATGTCTTCCTTTAGTTGAAGATTATGATATGGTAATTCATATTGATGCAGACTCTTTTTGTATTGGTAGTCTTGATAAAGTTATTGATTCAAATGCAGAATTGATAGGAGTTAGAAACAATAACTTCTTTGGTAAAGCAGGATCAGCACAACCTTGTGTAAGTCCTTTTTATGAACCATATGGCGATGGTGGAATGATAGGTGTAAATGAGTTTCTTAATGCGGGATTTATTGCTTCAAATGATAAGCAATTTTGGTATGAGTGGAGAGACTTTAATAAGTTTGTTGCTGAGCAAAGTGATGGAAGAACTTTTACCTATAAACCATGGCCCTTAATTCGTAATGAACAAGATACTTGGAATCATATATTTCATGCAAAAGATAAGTATACAAGTGAAATAATTGATAGAGAGGGAAGTGGTGTAACTTATGGTATAGTTAATCAGTGGGGAGAAAAAGATCATTGTGAGAGTTGGAAAAATCTTTACATAAAAGACAACTCTGTTTATATTGATCACCCAATTACGGGAGAACCATTGAGAACAAGCATACTTCATGCCGCTGGAGTAGGTACAATGGAAACTATTAAACAATATGGTGACCATTATAACTGGTTATATGGTATAATTAAATCAGAAGTACGCGATTACATTCAAACAATTTTAGGAGAATAAAATGTCTGTTATTTTGAAAACAATTAAAGATCTTGAAACATATGATCTTTCCAAATCTAAAAAGTTTTTGGAGCACCATAATACACCTCATTCAAAAACAATTGCAATTCTTGATCAATTTGAGGATGGTTTTTATTCATTTCTTGAGGACAATGAAGATGTTGTAATGGTTGATCTTGGTGCTAATATTGGATTGTTTTCTCTTTATATGAGTTCTATCTGTAAAGAAGTATATGCAGTAGAACCAACTCCATCTCATATTGAAATTATGGGAGATATTTTAAAAAGTCTTAAGGTAAAAAATATTTTTCCACATCAAGTTGCTATTCATACTAAAAATGGAGAAGAAGAGTTTCAGTTGAATAGTAGCAATTCGACTATGAATTCTTTTCTTCGTCATGGTATTGATCCTGGTGGCACTGATAGTGTCATGGTTCCTACTACAACTCTTGCCGATTTTATTAAAAATACTGTGAAAAAGAGAGTGAATTTTGTAAAGATGGACATTGAAGGATTTGAAAATGTAGTTGTGCATGATCCATCATTCGAAGACGCTATTAAAGAAATTGATGCAATCTATGTTGAGGTTCATGATTTTGAGGGTGTTGGTAAGATGGAAGAGAATGTGAATAAAGTTATTGAAAGACTTGAATCACTTGGTAAAAAGACAATGAAACTTACTTATGATGGAGTTCTTGGTTATGACGGATGAAAAACTGACTAGGAGACTTCTTGATATCTGTTATGAAAAGCAACTTCATCATCTAGGAAGTTACTTTTCTTGTCTTGACCTAATTGATAAGATCTATAGTGAAATGAATGAAGATGATATTTTTATTCTTTCAAATGGTCACGCAGTAGTGTCTTTATATGTTGTTCTTGAAAAGTACTTTGGATTTAATGCTGAAGAACTTCTAGAAAAATATGGAGAGCATCCAAAAAGAGATGAGACTGTAAAACTTCATTGCTCAACAGGAAGTCTTGGAATGGGCATTACAGTTGCTGTTGGAAGAGCACTTGCAAATCCTAATCGTAATGTTTACTGTATGATTTCTGATGGCGAATCAGCAGAAGGTTCTGTGTGGGAAGCACTTCGTTTTGCTTATGAGAACAATCTTCACAATCTCAAGATTTATGTGAACGCAAATGGATGGGCTGCTTATGATGCTGTTGACTTAGACTATCTTGAAAATAGGATTAAAGCATTTAATCCATATGTAAACTTTGTAAGGACAACAGTAAATCATTATGGTTTAGAAGGTCTTCATGCACATTATACAAACTTTAGTGAGGAACAATATCAATCTGCTTTGGAGGCACTATGAGAAGAACTTTTAGAGATTTACTAACTAGTGAAATGAGAGAGAATGAAAATATCTCTCTTTTGGTTGGTGATGTTGGATATGGATTATTTGATGATTTGAGAAAAGAGTTTCCGAATAGAGTTATTAATCCTGGTGCTTCTGAACAACTTATGATCGGTATGGCAGTTGGTATGGCAATGGAAGGTATTATTCCTGTTGTTTACTCTATTACTCCATTTGTTCTTTATCGTCCATTTGAGTTTATTCGCAACTATGTAAACCACGAGAATATCCCTGTTAAACTTGTGGGAAGTGGTAGAGATGATGACTATGGAGTTTGTGGATTTTCTCACTATGCTTGTGAAGACCAACAAGTTCTTTCTTTGTTTCCAAACATAAAAACTTTTAGACCAAAGGATAAAGAAGACATTAATATTAAAGAATTTCTGTATGGTTCTTCTCCTTCCTATATTAACCTAAGTAGATGAATATTCTTTTTACTGGACATCGTGGATTTTTAGGGAGAGAAGTCATACCGCATCTTCTTAAAACTCATGATGTTTTTTATCCTGATGTTGATTATACAAATAAAGGTCTGGTTGATTTGTTTGTAAAGGAGAATAATATTGATTTTATTCTCCACGCTGCAATTAAAGGTGGTCGTAGAATTCGTCAGGATATTCCTGACGATTTTTATGTAAATATGAAAATGTTTGAAAACCTTGCAGCACAAAAAGTTCCAATGATTAATTTTTGTAGTGGTGCTGCATTTGGTAGACAAAAAGACATTTATCTTGCAAAAGAAAATCAAGTGGGAGAAATAATTCCTGAAGATTATTATGGTTTTGCAAAGTGTCTTATATCACAAAGATGTCGTCAATTGGATCATGTTTATAACTTGAGGTTCTTTAATGTATTTGGACCAGAAACTCCAGATAATATGTTTACCTCTGTGAATATAAAAAATTATATCCTTAAGAAAGAAATTGTTATTTTTAAGGATAAGTTTATGGACTTTTTTGGAATAGAAGATACAAAAAAAGTTATTGATTTATATCTTGAATTGAGAAAAGATTTACCAAAGGAAGTTAATTTAGTTTATGAAACAAAAACGAAATTGTCTGATGTTTCTAGGATTATAAACAGTCTATCGGAATATAAAGTTCCCGTAACTGTTTTGGAAGAAGGGATGGACAAGTCGTATTGTGGTTCTGGTGAATTGTTAAAAACTTTTGGAATAAAGTTTAGTGGATTAGAAAAAGAGATTAAAAACTGTTATGAACATTTTTGTAAACGGAACATTTGATATTCTACATAGAGGTCACCTTGAACTTTTGAATTATGCAAAAAGTCTTGGTGATTATTTGTGTGTTGGTATTGATACTGATGAAAGAGTAAAAGAAAAGAAGGGTTCAACAAGACCCATACATAATCAAGATGAAAGGAAATTTTTTCTAGAAAATCTAAAGGCAGTGGATGAGGTAAAACTGTTTTCTAGCGATGAAGAACTTGAGGGTTTGGTAAAATCCTTTAAACCTGATATAATGGTTGTTGGTTCTGACTGGAAAGGTAAGTCTGTAATAGGTTCTTATTATGCTGCTGAATTAATATTCTTTGATAGGATAGGAGATTATGCCACAACAAAAACCATACAAGATATTATTAATCGGAGATAGTTGCGTCGATGAATATGTCTATGGAACTTGTGAAAGATTAAATCCAGAAGCACCAGTGCCAATTCTTAAGTTTCATAGAAAAGAAAGTAAGAATGGGATGGCGTGGAATGTTAGAGATAATCTCCAAGCATTCGGTATGGAAGTTTATATGCTAACCAATAAAGAAAAAATTTATAAAACAAGATATATTGATGAAAAATATAATCATCAAATTCTTCGCGTAGATATTGAGGATCCTTTATCTCCAATGGAATATGAAATACCAAATGAAAAATATGATGCATTGGTTATTTCTGATTATGACAAAGGATTTATTACTCAACAAAAATTATTTGAAGTAGTTTTTAACTCTAGAATTCCTGTTTTTGTTGATAGTAAAAAGACAATTCTCCCAGAGTCAAATTGTTTTATTAAGATTAATGATAATGAATCGAAACTCTTAAAAAGTAAACATGACAACATTATCATTACTAGAGGTTCTGGTGGAGCAGAATATGATGGTATAACTTACCCTGGAGAAAAAGTAAGTGTATTTGATGTTTGTGGCGCGGGAGACACCTTTTTATCTGCACTAGTTTACTTTTACCTAGAGTGTGGTACGATAGAAAAAGCAATACCTTACGCTAACAAGGCAGCTGCAATAGCAGTTCAAAACTTTGGGACTTATGTTTTAAGTGGAGATGACATTAATGAAATACGTTGTTGACATTGATGGAACTATTTGTGATAAATCTGATGGCGATAGTTATTCATCATCTACACCAAAAAGAGATAGGATAAAAGTAATCAATCAACTTTATGATGAAGGACATTACATTGTTTATCTTACTGCACGAGGTATGGGTAGATATGATAATAATGCACAACTAGCAGAGTCAGATTTGAGATATATAACAGAGTTACAACTTAAAGAATGGGGTTGTAAATATCACAAATTGTTTATGGGTAAACCTGCTGGTGATGTCTACATAGATGACAAAGGAATTAACGCAAATGAGTTCTTCGGAAATTAAATTTGTCCCTAAAGGATGGGGATTTGAAAAATGGATTGTCAATTCAGAAGAGTACTGTGGAAAACTTTTATATTTTGTTAAGGGTAAAAGATGCTCCTGGCATTTTCATAAATTGAAAGATGAAGTTTTCTATTTACAATCTGGAAAAATTTTGTTAAAATATTATGATGAAGATGATATTGCTTTAGCACATGAACTGACCCTGAATAAAGGAGATAAGTTTCATGTTTATCGTGGATTAAGACATCAAATGATTGCTCTTGAAGATACTGAACTTTTTGAATTTTCAACGCAACATTTTGATGAAGATAGTTATCGTGTAATTAAAGGAGATTGAAATGAGTTTTGAGATTAAGTTAGTTGAGGGAATGCATCGCGGATTTCTCTCAAACTATCTTACTATTTTGACAAGTTTTAGAACACTTGAGAATAAAGGAGTTGATCTTAATCAAGTCTGCGTTTCTCCATCAATGTTTATGTTGTATGGAACTCCAGATCATTGGTTTGATTCCTCTCGTGTATCTGATGATGCCAATAAAGCGTTTAATTCTCAAGATGGATGGGATTGTGACTATCCTTGGGCATCTTTTAGGGACTTTGATTTGGATAAGTACCGCAAGTACTTGCCTTATAATGAAAGAATGCAAGCAAAAATTGATAGTATTGCTAAAGAAAAATATAAAAATGCTTTGGGTGTTCACTATCGTGGAACTGATGGAGTTGGTCATACTGAATTTGTTGCTATTGAAAAATACTTAAAGGTAGCCAAAGAAGAGTTTAATTCTGGTGGATATGATTGTATATTTCTTACGACAGATCAAAGTAATGTAATTGACGAATTTAAAAATTATTTCCTAGATATCACAATTCATCATTATGATCATCAACGCACGATGAGTACTGCTGGTCTTCATTATTCTATTCAAGCAGAACCTAATAGTGCCGAAAGAATTCTTGCTGGTGATGAAGTTTTGATTGATGCAACTACCTTGTCAATGTGTAAAACAATTATTGGTAAGTCTTCAAACATTACAAACTATGCGCGTATTTTAAATCCTTATGTTGAGATTCTTTATCAGGATTTAAATACTAGCAATGATCATGGAGATCATGCGGATCTTAATGGTAGAGGTTACTTGGAAAGATTTCCTCAAATTAGAGTAAAGGATATTCAACCATTCATTTTTAATTGGAATCGTCAGTTTGAAAAAACTTGTGCCATTGAAGATGCACTGAAAGAAGTATTTGATGATGTTACTGTTATCAATAGTGATGATAATAATACTAGAGAAGGTTGGGTTAATCTTGGAGACTCTGCTTATTTTACATCTCAATTTACTAAAGCACTGGAACTCTTTAAAGATGATAAAAAAGTTTTACTTCATATCCAAGGAGATACTCAATATACTAATTGGAAACAACTTGTTGATGATGCAAGAAAGTATTATAATCTATATGAATGGGGAGTTTATGCTCCGGATGTAACTAACATTTGGTACACTCCAGATCAGACTGATATTGAAGGATTAGAATCTGAAGATTCTAATATTAAAATGGTTGCGTGTACTGATGAAACAGTATGGTTTATTCATAAAGATGTGATTGGTGATTTTTACAAGAGAGATCTTTTAAAGATTATGACTCCCGAGACTATGAAAATGGGGTGGGGTTGGGATCTTGTAATGAATGCAATTTCTTTTATTATGAAGAGACCAGTGATCAGAGATTATGATCATCAAATCCAACATGCACAAGGAACAAATTATAACAAAGATGAAGCTGGACAAGAAATGGCAAATTTATGGAATAATCTTCCAGATGATTTAAAAGAATGTATCGGTTATATTAAAGGAAATAGAGAAAACATTGTCAAGTATTTTCAGTGATGGATAAGAACAAATCAGTATTTAAACTTAAAGATCTTCCTAACATCTATTGGTTAAATTTAGATGCAGATACTCATCGTCGTGAGTATATGGAAAATCAATTTAAGTATTGGGAAATCGAAAATCATACACGCATTTCCGGTTATGATGGTAGGGTTGATGATGTATCTTCCCATTTAAAAGGAAGAATTCCTGATAATGTATCTCAGAATGAGTTGGGATGTTGTATGTCTCATCTCAAAGCAATTCGACATTTTTATGAAAATACAAATGATGAATATTGTTTAATTTTAGAAGATGATGTAAATCTTGATATTGCCAGATATTGGAATTTTACTTGGACAGAATTTTTCTCACTTCTTCCATATGATTGGGATTGCGTGCAATTAACTACAATTTGTACTGGAGATATTCATGTAAAATTGCACTTGAAATTTATTAATGATTTTTCCGCAGCAATTTACTTAATCAGTAGACATCATGCTGCAAAACTTATGAAGCATCATATTCGCGGTAGTAAATATAAACTTGATAATGGTGTAAAACCAAGAGCAGTTTCTGAAGATACAATTTTGGAAACCGGTAAAACATATACAATTCCTCTATTCTTGTATAACTTGGATATGGGATCTACAATCCATACAGATCATCTTAATATTTTTCATAAAGGTCCTCATGATGCATTGCTAAACTGGTGGCAACAATCTGGTGCAGATGTTGATATTCGAGAATATATGAATTATGATCCATATTTGGGTCGAATAACCGAAAACTCTGTTGCACAACAAAATACTTGACATGATCCCGAAGCAAATGTAAAATGTATCAAGTCTCGCACAATGAGACTAGTAAACTTTAAAATGGGTTGAACAAACTATGAAATCTATTATTCTTGCTACTACTACTGCTGTTTTTGCTGGTGGTTCAGCACTTGCTGGTGGTCTTGAAGGTTCCTATGTTGGTCCTGGTATTGCCGTAGGCACTGATGGTCAAGGTGCTGCAGCAACTATTGTTGGTCGTGTAGAGGCAGGTAATCTCCCTCTTTCTGTCCGTCCTCAAGTGACTATTAATAGCGAGGTTGAAGGTGCCATTGGCGCAACCTACGATCTCGCTGTTGCAGAAAACACCAATGTTTATCTGGGTGGTGGTGCTGCTTTTGGTGATGCTGGTATTCTTACCTTTGATAATGATACAGTTGGTTATATTCAAGCAGGTGCTGAAACTCAACTTGCGGAACATGCAGTTGTGTTTGCTGATGTGAAAGTTGCTCTGACTGATGGTACTTCCGTTGTTCCTACTGTTGGACTTGCTTGGAAGTTCTGATTTCCTAACAAAACTAAGTATAAATGACTACCAGGGGTGCTTGACACCCCTTTATTTTTGCTATATAATTGTGTAACAATTCGTAATAAACGAAAATGACCGTAACAAAAAACGAGTTTGGGCAAATGAATATGTTTGCCAAAGAACCCGCGATGTATATGACCAAAGAAGCCCTTGAGCGTTATGGTATCGAACCTTATGCAGAGAAAGCGGAGAAAATGAATGGACGCTGGGCTATGGTCGGCATTGTTGCTGGCGCTATTTCTTATGCTCTCACTGGGCACCTCTTCTTCGGAATCTTCTGAGGGTTGACAATGACTTCAACTATCTTTACAATAACATCCGTTGCCTTTTTTGTATTACTGGCAGCATCTGTTGAAAAAATTTGCGAGACTTACTAATGACCGTTTTTAATGTCACTCTCCAATCCCCTGATGGCACAGAAACCACTATTGAATGTGCTGATGACCAGTACATTCTTGAAGCAGCAGAAGAGGCAGGTGTTGACCTCCCTTCATCGTGTAAAGCAGGTGCTTGTAGTGCCTGCGCTGGAAAACTCATCTCTGGCACCGTTGACAACGAAGAACAATCGTTCCTTGATGATGATCAACAAGCAGAAGGTTGGGTTCTCACTTGCGTTGCTTATCCCACAAGTGATTGTGTGATCCTTACTGAACAGGAAGAAAATCTGTGAGTACTGCTGGTATGCTAGGGCAATTTGCTATTGCTCTTGAAACACTTGGATGGGATAAAGATGATGATATCTCAGTTGAAATTGGTGGTGTAGCAGTCACAGGAACTCCTACTAGTCCAGATGCAAATCCAAAATGGGCAAAACCATTTGGAACTGTATCTTACCAAAACGATGCTTTCATCGTCATTAAAAACAAATCAAGGAACCCAGTTGTTCCTTCACAACCAAATCCTGAACTTAAACAAAAACATTCTTATCAAGGAGAAAAACAATGAACGAACGCGCAGAACGCATTAATGGTTGGGCAGCAATGATTGGTATTGTTGCCGCAATGGGTTCTTATACCCTTACTGGTCAAATCATTCCTGGTGTATGGTGATGGAGGTTAAAATGCGTAAAGAACAATATCAAGTTCCTCAAGTTGAATTTGTATTTCGTGAGAACGGAGAGTTTGTAAATCGTACAACTGCAGAACTTTTCGATGGAAAGCGTGTGGTCCTGTTTAGTCTGCCTGGTGCTTTCACTCCTACTTGCAGTGCCTATCAGCTACCTGGATTCGAAGAGAAATACGACGACTTTGTTGGTAGTGGCATCGACGCTATTTACTGCATCTCTGTTAATGATGGGTTTGTGATGAATGCTTGGGCACAAGATCAGAACATCAAGAATGTAAAACTCATTCCAGACGGCAATGCATATTTCACACGCTCTATGGGAATGCTTGTCACTAAGTCTAACCTTGGTTTCGGTGATCGCTCTTGGCGTTATGCTGCAGTCGTGGATAACGGAATCATCGAAAAACTATTCGTTGAGGATGGGCAGCGGGATAATGCAGAAACCGACCCTTACGAAGCGACTACTCCAGAAGTGGTTCTTGATTATGTGAAATCTACGGTTCGAGAAACTGTTACTGCTTGAAAATAATCAAAGCGCCCAAAGGGGCGCTTTTTTTATAAATATTCTCAGTGTTTATAGAGATAATCCATGACCCTAGATCTTCATAACTTTTTTAAGTTTTATGATGATAGCAATTCAAATCATGTTGCAGCGGTCCAGTGGTTAGAAGATAATCTTCCCTCTCAGTTTTTAGATGATGCGGAAACTGATTGGATTGGAATTTTTAGAACTAAGCCCCCTACACCAGCAGTTCTAGCAGTTCCATACTTCAACCAAGTAGACAACTACAGAGATGCACATAGAACTTGCAACTCTTCATCGTGTGCTATGTGCCTTGCTTTCCTCAAGCCAGGCAGTATCAAAGGCGACGATGAATATGTTAAGAAAGTATTCGCAATTGGTGATACAACGGACCATGCCGTACAGACGAAGGTTCTGGCAGGTTATGGTGTTAAGTCACACTTTAGTTACAATTTATCTTTTGCTGATATCGATAAAAGTCTGGACGCTGGGAAGCCCGTTGTTATTGGCATACTCCATAGGGGTTCTCTTTCTGCACCTACTGGTGGGCACATGTGTGTTGTAATCGGCAAGACACCAGATGGAAAAGGGTACTATGTTAATGACCCATATGGATCACTAAATGATAATTACACTGGTCCTGTAACTAACGGAAAGAAAACCATTTATACTAAAGCAGTTCTTAAGCACCGTTGGTGTCCAGGAGGCAACGATGGATGGGGAAGAATCTTCGATTAATTTTAAAAGAAAGATGCTTAAGGTGATTAAAGATCTTACAAATAACGGAAAGCATTTAGAAGCAAACGAACTTTATCAACGGTATTTCGGAGACAACAATGGCAAGAATCGATCTTCATAACTTCTTCAAATTCTATGACGAGAAGAATCCTAATCATGTTAAAGCAGTTCAGTGGTTGGAAGATAATCTCCCAGTCAAATATCTAGAAGATAATATTGATTGGGCGGAGATTTACAGAGGAAAAAAGACTAGTGCTGCACCAGCATCCACTCCCGCTGCTGCAGCACCTGTAGTTGGTGGTGATGATGTTCCAATGATGGGACTCAAATTAATCAAAGAGTTTGAGGGATGTCATCTAAAAGCATATCCCGATCCTCTTACTGGAGGACTTCCAATCACGATTGGTTGGGGTTCAACCCGTAAGAAAGATGGTTCAGCGTTCCATATGGGAGATACACTCACTCAGGCGGAAGCAGATGAACTTTTAATTGAGCAGTGTAAGAAAGAGTTTCTTCCTGCATTAAGAAAAATCCCTTATTGGAGTGAAATGTCAGATGGAAAAAGAGGCGCTCTGCTCAGCTTTGCTTATAATCTTGGTGCCGGTTTTTACGGTGGTGATAACTTTAATACTATTACTAAACGCTTGAAGAATAAAGAATGGGACTTGGTTCCTGATGCGTTATTCCTCTATCGTAATCCTGGTTCAAATGTAGAAGCAGGACTTGCTCGTAGAAGAAAAGCAGAAGGTGAAGCTTGGAAAAAAGGTTAACCTCACACAAAGGAACAAATGGAAACACAAACTAAAAAGGAAAAGTGTATGAGTACTGTTATACGCATTGCGATTTTGGGTTGGTCTGCTGCTCTCCTTACTGCTAGTTATGCTGGTGCTCTATCTAAGATGGACCCCACTTTCATTGCTACTGTTTTCACCGCATCTGCTGCAACCTTTGGTATTAACACAATGAAGAAGGGTGGTGATGATGATGAAAAAAAGGATGAGACAAAAAGAGAAGAGGTTGTAGAATCTCTTCCTGAACTACCTACTCCCGAAGTTTCCGCATCGGAACCAACTCTTGAAGAAAGAGTAGAAGTTCTGGAAGGTCAAGTACAACCTCGCACAGGTGGAGCATAATGTCTAAGTCTGCAAATAAAGGTAAAAAAGGTTCTGGCGGTGCTGGATCTTCTAACAACAAAAAGCAAAACTCTGGTAATGCTAACGCTAAAAAAGCAAAGAATGGTGGAAAGAAAAAATGATTGAATTCATGACTTTGACTATTGTTGGTCATGTGTTAGTTGGACCTAACTTATGTCAAACTGATTTTTTAAGTGATAATCAAATTTACACATTTACATACCAATGCCAAGAGAATGGAACACTCCAAAACGAGAGTGTTGGAATGCTCCCATCCACCAAATACTCAAAGCTATAGATAATCACACCCGTCTTCACATGGAGACGGGTGATTTTTGGCATGAAGAGCAGGCCCAGATCTTGAGAAAGTATGTAAAAGATTTGAAAGTCTGGATACACAAAGAAGAAGGATGGTGGAACGAATGAAAAAGTTGTTCACCTCAGTTGGTTTAGTTTTATCCTTAGCATTTCCTGCTATTGCATCATCACTGGAACCAAAGCAACCAACAGTAAGACCTTATAGTGCAGAGGCAATGGGTTGCATGATTCTCCTAGAATGCACTGAGGGTATAGAGAAACTCACAGTGGATTCTGAACTACTAAAGAATCCAGATTTTGACCCGTTCAGAGAAGAACTAAAAAGAATTATTACTGCTCTTGATGGTGTAAATGTTCCTGTTTATGTTGCACCGGAAAGATACTTTACTCCAAGAACAGTAGGATTATATAAGCCAAACTATAATCGTTTCTTCGTGAATGAACAACTTCTCAAAGATCCTAGAGAGTTTCTGGGAACAATGAGACATGAAGGGTGGCACGCTGTACAAGATTGTATGGGTGGTGGACTACAAACTTCTTTTATGGCTCAGGTACATCAGGATTCTGAAATACCTGCATGGGTAATGAAGCAAACTAGATTAACTTATGAATCAATGATGCAAAGTCGTGCTGTTCCCTGGGAAGCAGATGCTAACTGGGCAGAAGAGCAATCAAATCAGACTGCAGAAAAGTTAGAAATGTGTGCGAATGGTCCTCTGTGGGAACAAATTCGTCCTACCCCAATGACGATGGATTGGTTAATTGGATGTGGATGGATGAAACCACAAGAAGGTAAGTATCCTTATTATCCAAATAAGAAAGTTGAGTATTGCACTGAGGGTAAGTATTGATGGATTTTCCGTGGGGAGTTGTTACAATATTGGGATGCGGTCTTATCTTTACTGCATATGTAATTTACTACATACTACGATTAGCACACGAGGAAATGAAAGATGAAAAATCTAGCAATCATTCTGTCAGCAACGAGTCTGGCAATTAGTGGAGCACTTTGTTACGGTGCTTATGTGACTTATAAGAAAGCGGAAGCAATCCTCAACAATCCAGAAGAGTTTGTTGGTAAAGTCGTAGAGAATCAAGTTAATAAAGCATTTGAGAAACTACCTATTCCTAAACTAAATACTGAGAAGTTCAAGTTGCCATTCTAATAAATACCTAAAAAGTATTCATAAAAATGGACGCACAAGATTTTCGTAGTCTTCAAGAAGCATATATGGAAGTTGTTGAAAATCAACAGCAACTTGATGAAGCAAAAGTTGATGATACTATGGATGATTGGAAGAAAATGAATGTTCGTGACAAAAGACATATTGATAGATTAAGTCCAAAAAACAGAAGACGATTGGATATGATTGTTAGATCCGGTGATACGAGTGTAAATCAAAATAGGCAGCAAGCACATAAACAAAGGAGAGGTAAAGGAAAACCCACTGCAAGAAGTATTGGAGGTTCGGGTTTTCACGGGAAATATTATCAATCTCAACAAGAAAAAAAAGCATCTAAGATAAGTCCAGAAGAAATTAAAAAAAGAAAAAGAGAGGATATGAGAAGAAGAATGTCAAATGCTGCTGAGAGGCAGGGACTTTCTGACCAATATGACCTCTACGACATCATCCTCTCACACTTACTTGATGAAGGATATGCTGAAACACCAGAAGCAGCAGAAGCAATTATGGTGAATATGAGTGAAGAGTGGAGAGATTCTATTCTTGGATGATAAATATTAGTGCTTGTTTGTGGTTATTCAAGCAAAGGATTGGGAGCAGAAATGCTCCTTTTCTTGTATAAATAACTATAACCACAAACAAAGCAGATGGAATATTATACTTACGCATACTTGCGGGAAGACGGAACACCTTATTACATCGGTAAAGGTAAAGGGTTTAGATTGTATGTTAAAAAAAGAATTGTACCTTTACCAAGTAAAGATAGAATAATATATCTAAAAAGAAATCTAACAGAACAAGAGGCAATCAAACACGAAATTTATATGATTGCTGTTTATGGTAGAAAAGATAATGGGACTGGGATTTTGAGAAACCTTACTGATGGTGGTGAGGGAACTTCTGGTAAGATTATTAGTGAAGAACAAAAGAAATCTCATAGTTTGAGGATGAGTGGTATAAATCACCCTTTTTATGGTAAGACTGCTTCAAAATCTCATAGAGAAAACATAAGTAATGCTTTATCTGGTAAGAAAAAAACAAAGGAACATATAGAAAAACTACCACAAAATAAGAAAGGAGCAGTTCGTTCCCAAGAATTCAAGGACAAAAGAAAAAATTATATGACTGGGAGAAAGTGGTGGAATGATGGTGAAGTTGAAAGACTTTTTGGTCGTAATGAAGTTCCTGAATGTGGATGGGTTCAGGGAAGAATATATAGTAAGAGTAAATCAAATTAAATAAATGGCAGATAAAGACCCATACATTTATAGGATTAAATCAGTTTTAAAAGTTGTAGATGGTGATACAATAGATGCGTCAATAGATTTAGGGTTTGATATAAGTTTAGAAAAAAGAATTCGTCTTGCTGGTGTCGATACCCCAGAGAGCAGAACAACTGATGCAAAAGAAAAAGCACTTGGTCTTGAAGTTAAAGAATGGCTCAAGAAAAAGTTAGATGGACAAACTGATATTATTGTTAAAACAGAACTCCCAGATTCTACCGAAAAGTACGGAAGAATTCTGGGACATTTGTTTATTGGAGATGCTGAAGTATCCGCAGTCAATAAAAAGAAATCAGTTAATCAAATGATGATTGATGAAGGATATGCTTGGGAATATGATGGTGGAACTAAAAAGAAAGATTTTTCTCTATTGGAATCAAAAAGACAAGCGAGCAGATAATTTTTTAGCAATCTTTTTAGGAGGGGCATAGAGAGGTTTGAATCTTTCTTGTCCTTCTTTTGTGAACTTATCTTTTATTGGTTCATCAATGATTACTTTATTTTCAATTTCGTAAAGTGTGTTTTGCTCTATTTGGTCTCTAATGTACTGTTCAACATTATCAACTTGAGCAACTAATCTTGTTCCTTCTGCTGAGTATTCAAAAATATCAATATGACCTGCTTCTGCCATCACATAATGGAGAACAGGTTTAACTTGTTTGATTTTAATTTTAAACTTATTCTTTGTTGCTTCTTTGATAAATGGTTCAGCAGCATTCTTCAATACATTTAAAACTGCTGTGGATGCCATTGTAGCAGCAGTTGTGACTACTGCGACAGCACCAGCCGTAGCAACAAGAGAAGGGTCAGGTAAATTAATATCGATTCCACCGACAGTAAAGGTTGGTTGAGGTTTATCTGCTGGAACTTCTGCAACTGGAGTAGGTACAGGAGTTTGAGTGAGGGGGGTTTGAGTAACCTGAGGCAGTTGAGGAGGGGGGGTAGTGTCAGGTAGTCCCCTTGTTTTTTGTTGCTCTTCTGCTGCTTGTTTTTCTCTCTCTGCTTTTACAGCAGCATCAAACTCTGCTTGAGTTGGAACATTAATAACTGGATATTTAATCGCAGTATTTGGAACATCAATTACAGGAACTTCAAGACCACGCACTACAGGTTGTTCTACAGCACGAACATTGGGTCTCTCTATAGTTGAAATTACAGACGGACCAGATATTCTATTGATGTTTGCATTTGGTATGTTAATCGGATTATTTCCGATTATTGGTCTTAGATTTGGATTATCAATTAGTTGTATTGGTTCCATTGACTACATCCTCAACTTTTGGGTACTTCACAACAACATCTGCACAAACTTTGAAGTAAGGACTATCTGGATGGAACATCACTCCATTCTTATATGCTTCACCACATTTCAATAATCTTACAAGTTCAAAATCTAATCTTGCTTTGTCGGTTTCTGCTTGTTGTCTAGCAATTTCAGTTTCTGCTCTTTTCTTACACAAGTTCATTAAATTATTATCTAATGGAATATTGAGACCGGCAGAAATACCCCAGTTTCCATTGCGTGATGCAAAGGATTCTGGGTCATCGCTATTGTTGTTACTACTCATGGCAAATGGAGATACTGAAAAAGTTGCCCCCTGACAACTTACTCCACCACCATAAGTATTGAGTGCATAAGGTCCTTGAAGAACTTGAACCGCTTGGTTAGTTACATTCCCTGTAGCACTTGCACTTGGTCCAGCAATGTTTGTATTACTAGGTGCAGGAGTACTTTGAGCAAATGCAGTCCCTGTTGATATTATTGTGTAAAGACAGAGATTGATGTAGTGGTTGATTGGGTTTCTGTGGTGCGATCTATCCATGTTTCTTTTGCCACTCCAGGACCGAGATAGGTTTCACTGAACTGGAATGGAGCACCTTGAGTCATCACAGAATAACCAGCACCCCTTTGAGGAACGCCAGGAATGTTAATATTAGTTCCAGTTACAGTATATGATTCGCCAGTAGTATATTCAACTTGGCGGATTGCTTCTACAATTTTTGTTGTAGATTCTGTTGTTGCATTAATTGTACCTCTAGTAAAATTGGGTACAACACTCTCAGCATAAACGGGAGTACAAATGACTCCCGTTGCTAAAAGCAAAGCGGGAGTTAAATGTCTCATTTGAATACGCTTAATTCGATGGATCTTTGAGCAGTAGCACTTGTACCAGCACCACCAGCAGTAACAGTAGGAACACCAGTTGGGGAAAGAGTACCTGCAAGAGTTCCTTTCTCACCACCAACTTGAGTTACACTATCTCCATAAAGATTTGGTGATGTAATTGTTCCTTGGTTAGTAACCGTTTGGTTAAGAACGGGAGTATCTGCATCAATGATACTTTCTGAAAAACTAAATGCTTGACCTGGAGTATTAATGTCGTAGGTTCCAGCACCACCAACACCCCCAAAGGATGTTGCTTGGATATTGGTTCCTGACGCTGAATAGGAAGCACCAATTCGGGTTGATTGAACAGCAGCACCATCAACTTTCAATTGAACGGAATCAGTGATTTTAGATGTAATTTCAGCAGCATTAACTGGGATTGCGAAGAATAACGAAAAGGCTAATAGAAGTCTTTTCATTTTCTTATTATTGTAGATAAACACTGGAAGTATTTAGGAAGATGATGTAAAATAAATATCTAAAAAGTAATAATATATGAAAACAAGAACTGCCGTAGTAGTTATTGATAATTTTTTAGATAATCAAAAATGGAACATCATTCAAAATAATATCAATGACTATCTTCACACTGGGGAGTTTGTTGAGGGTAGAAGTGAAATATATTTTCAAACAATTTCCTGGATAAAGGAAAAATTGAAATCCATTAATATTTGGCAGGATCATTGGGAACATACTATTGATATGTGGTCTTATATAAATTCTCTTCCTTCTGGAATTGATAGAGAATCTTCCTCTGATAATGGTGGTTATCATAGTGAGTTTGGTGGATTTGTTTATTACTTACATCCATCTTGGAACTCTTCTTGGGATGGGTACTTGAAATTTAAAAATTGTAGTGTAGAAAAAATAGAACCAAAACCAAATAGATTTGTTTGGATTAATCCTGCAGTTTGGCACGGTATAGAAGTTGTAAACTCAAATGCAACTCATAATAGAATAACTGTTGTTGGATGGCCAGAGGGTTGTGTAGAATATTCTGATGCAAGTATAATAATAAATACTCCAATAGAGGAATAATAGTTAATGAGTAAGAGGAGCAAAAATACTTTTAAGAAAGCAATTCGTCATCTGAAATCAACTCAGATTGATGAAAAACTTCAGTTGCTTAGTGAAATTCCTACGAATAATACTGCAGGGATATATGTTGTAGAGCCTGAAAGAAATGAGATAGTAGGGCAAAATATCAATGCTCCCTTAGATTTAACTCAAGACGATCCAACTAAAAATGGTAGAGACACTTCTGGGTTGTTTGCTGAGGATGGAAGTATCTTAACTATTGAACCTCCAGGCGATACTTCCTATATCTTAGGTCCAATGATGAGTATGTGGTATGCGTGGGGAAATTTTACGACTATTGGATATGTAAGACAGTCTGATAGGCGAATGGTTAATCTTGGATCCATTACCGGTAGAATAGGTAATTGGAATGGGTCTAGTCTTAATAGTTATGGTCAATTAACACTTGCTCAGGCACAGTGGTATAGAGATCAATATTTAAATGGAAATACGCAACAATACAGAGCTTTTTATCCTGGACCACCTTCAAATCCTGCAGATCAATGGGGAAGGTATCTTGGAGACATGATAGATGCAGCTAAAGAATTGGCGAGAGAAATTCTAAACAGAATTCCTCCTGGACTGGGTGGTTTTGATCCTAATCTTGTTCCTGGATCTGCTAAGGATAAAGATAAAAAGAAAAAGAAAAAAGAAGATGAACTTTATGGACCCTATCCAGATAAAGAACCTCCAAAAAAAGATTCAACAAAACCAAAAACCAATAAAGGTATTCGAATAGATACAAAGTGGCATGGTACAAGTAAAGATGCTGCTGGCAAGATTAAAAATGATGGATTTAAAACAACAAAGACTGGATTAGTTCCAGATAGGGTTTGGGTTGGTGATAAAAATGTTGCTGGAGATTATTCAAAAGGTGGAAGATCTTCTGGTAGTATGGGCAAAAACGCTCCAGATAATAGAACACTTATACCAGTTAGAATTCCTAGAGGTTCTGGAATAACTTTTCCTGATTGGGGAGGTACTCAAACTGCCCTCCCAAAGGATGTTGCTGATAGAGGCGCAAGAACTGGAAATGTTCAACCGAGAGGAGGTCGTAGACCAAATCCAGGAACTGTGGTAAGAACTCCCGGACTTCCTAGTGGTGGTGGTAGTGGTGGTGGGGTTCAACCAATAGAACCTTGGACACCTAATAAAAATCCAGTTACTGGAGCAAAGTGGAACCCTAAGACTAAAACATATGGTCTAGCAAATTCATATGATCCTGAAGGAAAATTTATTTCGGAATCAACAAGATCAATCCTCAAGAACATTAAAAAACCTTATGTTCTTCCAGAAGAACCAAAGATAAAGTTTAAGCATAAACCAAGAACTAGATCTATTGGCGAAAATCTAATGAAGACTCCTGATATTCCAAAAGAGTTCAAACCAGAACCAAATATCTGGAGGAAGTATGATTATGCTAAAAATGAAAGATCGTCTCAAGAAAAGAAAAATGAAATATTAGATCATCTTGGTGCTGCTGATCATGCTTGGGAGTGGATGACTGAAACTAGTCGTGATAAAAATAATACAATCATGTATGGAAATTTTGATGGTAAAAATAAAAAAGAATATAAAGTTATTCGTAAAGAAGAATTGAAGGGAGATACTCTACTATTTCTTGTCGATGAAAATGGAAAAAAAGAAAGTATCTTGCAATCCGATTTAAGTTGTAAAATTGCTGATGAATATGATAAGAAACTTTTTTCCCAATATATCGGTGAACAAGAAACTGCTCAAGTAGATAAAGATCCTCTATTTAAAAAGGTATCAAAAAGATTGAAAAAAGAAATTGATTATCCAGACAAACCAGCAAAGAAAGGATATCCAAATGATCCACCACCTGAGATGATTAATGGATGGCATCCTAAATTTGGAGATCGTGCTGATTACTATAATAAGTTGGATCCTCAAAGTGCTGATTTTATGCCCTCCACAGAAAATCCAGAGATTGATGCAAAAGTAGAAAAGTCTAAGACCAAGAAATTTAAAGTAAAAGAGGAGTCAAAAATTAATTGGAAAAAAGATATTTCTAAACATAAAAAACATTACATGGAAGGTAAAGTTGTTCAAGAAGGAATGACATCTTCGGGAGTTTTTTCTACAACACTTCCTGCTACCGGTGACACTGACTTGACTTCATTATCTGGTGGCGATTCTAGTATCTATTATAGCTTGGGTCAGGGTGATTCTTATGGTAGTTATGGTCAACTCCCAAGCACTCGTATTTCTAATAGTGGAACTGGAAGTGGTATTAATGGTGGGTTTAATGTTGGCAGTAATTATCTTGCATTTAATGGAAAAGATTCAAATACTGTTCGAGTTGCAACTTTAAATCCAGTAGATACTTCCACTGTTGATAGTATTTCAATAACTGGTTTGAGAGGAAATAATTCAAATGGTGGAGTAACACCAGCATCAGATTTAGTTTTAATTTACTATAATATTGATACTGAAGAATTTGGTGAAATAACAGTAATGAGTTCTTCTGGACCAACTTCATTAACTAAACAATCTTTTAGTTTGCCAAAAGAAGCACAAGGAAAAAATGTTCAGTTTTATTTTTATGATATTACGAGTGATGGTCATGGGTATGATGGAAAGCAATTTATCGGAAAAACTTTATCAGTTTCTGGAATAAGTAATTATCCTCTGACGTCTTCATATTCAAATATACTTGATTTTTATATTAATGTTCCATATAATCAAATAATTAATAGAGATCCTCAATCTATTCAACCATCTTGGTATAGTATGGGTAGATTCTTTTGGGATAATATTTTAAGAAGCACTATTGGGTGGGGTCCTAATGCTAACATTCAAGGACCTCCTGGACCTATTTCTGGCGGAACTAAGTATTGGAGTTTATCTACTGAACCTCCTGCTGGTTTAGGGTACATGACTGCAGCAGATTACATTTATATTGGAAAACAAATTTATCTCCAGTTTAGTGGTGCTGCTACTTATGGAATCTCAAATATAAGTTTTCAAAGAAGAGCACCTATGAATGTTTTTGTTTCTCTTGATAGTCCAGAAGCAACTGTATTTATTCGCACTGAACCAAACCTGTCAAATCTTTCACCGCAAGAAAAACAACAAAAACTTAAAGAAATGCTTGAAGCTTCTGATGAATATCTTGAAAAAATTCTAGGACCAGAATTTCCAGGAACTGGTGCAGTTCCTCCTGGAGAAAGTAGTGAAACACCTGGTGTTGAAATTACTTCGGATCAAGATACTCAAATCGCTCAAAATTGGCCATCTATAAAAGATGCAAAACCATCTCAAACAACACCAATCGCTCCTGTTTGGGCTCCTGGAGAGCCATTACATCCTGGTCAAAGACCTTATACTGGACCAACTCCATCTGGACCTCCTGTTAGACTGGCACATTATGAACCAAAAGGACAACTAATTTCAGAAAGAAAAAAACTCAAATCTCCAGAAGAAGTATTAGGTAAAATTCCTGGGTATTATGATGGAAAACCAGCACCATTAGGATTCCCAGTAGAAAAACCACCAGAAATGGTTAATGGTATGCATTCAGATTTGGTTGATGGTAAAAAAGTTGCTAATAGATTTAATCGTCTAGATCCTGAGAGTGCAAAGGCAATGCCTCCTACAGGCAATCCTCATATTGATAAAAAAGTCAAAGCAGCACAGAAAAAACCCAAATAGGGGCTTGACAGAGTTCTGAAAGGGGTGTATTATAAATAGGTAAACAAATGTTACGAATCTTTAATGTTTTGCAACATTGTTAAACTCTCCGCAAACCGAGACCTATAGGGAGTATAAAATCGTCTCTCATATCCTAAACTAAGGGTGTTTAGGAAATAAGTATCTCCACCATTTCCCTGATGGACTACTTAGCTTTTAAAAACAATGACTGCTACAATTTCACAACAACGACAATCGAATACTTGGGAACAGTTTTGCAACTGGGTAACTTCAACCGACAACCGCCTCTATGTGGGTTGGTTCGGTGTGCTGATGATCCCTTGTCTGCTTGCTGCAACAACTTGTTTCATCATCGCATTCATCGGTGCTCCCCCAGTGGACATTGATGGCATCCGCGAACCAGTTGCTGGTTCTCTGATGTACGGAAACAACATCATCTCTGGTGCTGTGATTCCTTCGTCCAACGCAATTGGACTGCACTTTTACCCCATCTGGGAAGCTGCTTCCCTAGATGAGTGGCTTTACAACGGTGGACCTTTCCAACTGGTTGTGTTCCACTTCCTCATCGGCATCTATGCCTATATGGGTCGTGAGTGGGAACTTTCCTACCGTTTGGGTATGCGTCCTTGGATCTGCGTTGCTTACTCTGCACCTGTTGCTGCTGCGAGTGCAGTGTTCTTGGTGTATCCTTTTGGTCAGGGTTCCTTCTCTGACGCAATGCCTCTGGGTATCAGTGGCACCTTCAACTATATGCTTGTGTTCCAGGCAGAGCACAACATCCTGATGCACCCCTTCCATATGCTTGGAGTTGCTGGTGTGTTCGGTGGTTCTCTGTTCAGTGCTATGCACGGTTCTCTGGTTACTTCCTCGCTGGTTCGTGAAACCACCGAGAACGAGTCACAGAACTATGGTTACAAGTTCGGTCAAGAAGAAGAGACCTATAACATCGTTGCTGCTCACGGTTATTTCGGACGCCTTATTTTTCAATATGCTTCCTTTAATAACTCCCGTTCGCTGCACTTCTTCCTGGCTGCCTGGCCTGTGGTTGGCATCTGGTTCACTGCTCTTGGTGTAAGCACGATGGCTTTTAATCTCAACGGTCTGAATTTTAACCAGAGCATTCTGGATAGTCAGGGTCGTGTGCTCAATACTTGGGCAGATGTCCTTAACCGTGCTGGACTGGGAATGGAGGTAATGCACGAGCGCAATGCTCATAACTTCCCTCTGGACCTTGCTACTGCACAGAACACTCCTGTTGCTCTGACTGCTCCTGCAATCGGTTGATAAAAACTCAATAGTTTTTAAGACCTCCTTCGAGAGGTCTTTTTTTGTGACTACTTGACTAAATACTTAAAGTTATGCTATAATAACTTTAACAACTTAATCAAAGGACTATGAAAACCTGTAAAATTTGCAACGAATTAAAACCACTTACAGAATTTTACCAGACAGTAAGGAATGGAACTCCTTATGGACATCATGGTAAATGTAAAAAATGTTATGTAAAAAAGCAACAAGAAAACTATGACCCTATAAAAAAGAGAGATGAAAACTTGAAAAGGGTTTATGGTATTGGTATTGAAGAGTATAATAATCTTCTAGAAAAACAAGGACATAAATGTGCTGTCTGTGGTTCTACTGACCCGAAAGGTAGAAAATCTGGTAGAGGTGGTGGTGTAGATGTTTTCTATGTTGACCATAACCATAAAACTGGTAAGGTAAGAGGTCTACTCTGTAATGTCTGCAATAGAACTATTGGATATGTAAATGAGGATGTTGATTTGATTAGGAATATGATAGAATATGTTAAAAAGCATAAAACCAATGTCTCATAATAATCAACATCATCCTATGGAACCCTGGATTATCTGGGCAGGTGTAGGTATGATGGGATTCACAATCATTGTGTTTGTCGTATTCACTCTTTCGGTAATTTATTGGGGATGAGCACAAACACTCATTGACTTCTTTGTTAAGCAATGTTAAGATAAATATGAGAAACGATATAGGAGGCTATGACTTCTTCAACTCTTTCACCGCCCATTTCTCAGAGAGGTTGGTTCGATGTCCTGGATGACTGGCTTAAACGAGATCGCTTTGTATTTGTGGGTTGGTCTGGACTACTACTTTTTCCCACTGCTTATCTTGCGCTTGGTGGCTGGCTTACTGGCACTTCGTTTGTCACAGGATGGTATACCCACGGGTTGGCGTCTTCTTATCTTGAAGGCTGCAATTTTCTCACAGCGGCAGTCAGCAGCCCTGCTGACGCTATGGGTCATTCTCTTCTTCTACTTTGGGGTCCTGAGTCTCAAGGGGATTTCGTCAGGTGGTGCCAACTTGGGGGACTATGGACTTTTGTGGCGCTCCACGGGGCTTTCAGCCTGATTGGATTTATGCTCCGCCAGTTTGAGATTGCTCGTCTGGTAGGTATTCGTCCGTACAATGCTATTGCTTTCTCTGGTCCTATTGCTGTGTTCGTCAGCGTGTTCCTGATGTACCCTCTGGGACAATCCAGTTGGTTCTTCGCACCTTCATTTGGTGTTGCTGCTATCTTCAGGTTTCTGTTGTTCCTTCAGGGTTTCCACAACTGGACCCTCAACCCCTTCCATATGATGGGAGTTGCTGGTATTCTAGGCGGAGCACTACTTTGTGCAATTCATGGTGCTACCGTAGAAAACACGCTTTTTGAAGATGGCGATCAAGCAAACACTTTTAAAGCTTTTGAACCCACGCAAGAGGAAGAGACTTATAGTATGGTCACTGCGAACAGATTTTGGTCTCAAATCTTCGGCATTGCTTTTAGCAATAAGCGTTGGCTACATTTCTTTATGCTCTTTGTTCCCGTCATGGGTCTCTGGACATCTTCTATCGGGATTATCGGTCTTGCTCTCAATCTTCGTGCTTACGACTTTGTTAGTCAGGAAGTTAGAGCAGCAGAAGATCCTGAGTTCGAAACCTTCTATACAAAGAATATTCTTTTAAATGAAGGTCTTCGCGCTTGGATGGCACCAGTCGATCAACCTCATGAGAACTTTGTGTTCCCAGAAGAGGTTCTGCCGCGAGGAAACGCACTCTAAAAATAAATACAAGGAGTTCTCTGAACTCCTTTTTTTATGCTTCTTATTCTCATACTATTCCAACTCTTTGGAATCATAATGTTTATATTATCTGTTATGCAAGACTTATGATAACTTCCACAACACCATACAAACTCGCAGAAATCATTAGAGATACATGGCCAGGACTTTACAGACCGACAGCAAAGACTTATAATCAATCAAAAGCACAAGAAAAGAATGTATGATTATTGGGTGGTCACTGACAAAACCACAGGTAGAGTAATTGCTCACTGTGGAGAAGAAAAAGATGCATTGATGTTAGTTGGATTTGATAAGGATAAAAGAAGTTATCGCAAACAAAAGTTTATTTTAGATCAAGTTATTACAGTAACATCAACCACAGATAAACAGCTTCCTGGTCAATTGGGTTTACCTGCAGCAAAAGAAGAACTACCTTATGTGGAACTTCAACAACAAGTATGGTTACCTGAAGGACAAGGAATTCCAGTTAACGCTAAATAACTTTCAGTTTTATAACAATTATGAAGTTTACAGTTTATTCAAAAGATGGTTGCCCATATTGCACAAAAGTTCAACAAGTGCTAGAGTTGGCGCAACTACAGCATGTAGTTTATAAATTGAATAGCGATTTTACGCGAGAAGAATTCTATGCGGAATTTGGGAATGGATCTACCTTTCCCCAAGTGATTGTTAATGATCAACACATTGGTGGTTGTTCTGATACTGTTCAATACCTTCAGGAGCAAAAACTAGTTTAATGGATAATAATTTTTACGAAGTTTGTAACGATGTGGAAAAAGCAATTGATTATGCTTTTAATGGACAATTTGTTTTGAGTTTTTATGATTATTTAAAAGTTCGTGGAACTAAAAAAGTAGAAGTTGAACAGTTTATTGAAAGCAATACAGCACACGAGTTAAGTAATCTTGTGATGGATTTGGACGATTATCTTGAGGGTGGATCTGATGAAATTCATAAACAACTTCGTGAAGGATATGGTCACATTCCCAAACCACAAGCAAGAAAAATAAGAAATTACCTGCATGGTATTCTTGAGGATGCCTGGAGATATAATCATGATAAGAGACCAGGAAGACGAAAGAAGCAAACTAAATAAATCAGAACCCGAAATTAATCGGGGAATTGAATTATTACTTAGGAATAGGAGGAAAAAATTACCAGAACCAAAAACTTTTCAAGTGAAGTTTGGTAAAATGATTTCTCTATTCCGTAGGGAGTTTCATTTCTTTATAGAATTTCATTTTGATATTAGGAAAAAATAAACTCTCTGGAGAAGAAAAATGGAAACAGCATATGTAATAACATTCGTCACGATGTTCACATTGCTCTTTTTTATGGTAGGAGGTATAATAGGTTGGTTAACTTATAGACATTTATTGGAATCAAAACCTCCATATTTGCATCCAGAGTTTTTTGATGAAAATGGGCAGGTAATACCTGACGAAATAGTATCTGTACGATTTGAAAACGATTACGATTATGACTACACCGACGAAGACGAGGAAGAAGACTGAAGAAAATATCGAAGTTCTTCCGCCAAATCCTTTTGTATTTGAAATTTTGGAACTTGCTTCAAAGCAGAGATCGAATGCAAAGAAGATTGAAGTTTTAAAAACTTATGAACATGATTCTTTAAAAACTATTTTTATTTGGAACTTTGATGAGTCTGTAGTTTCTCTTCTTCCTGAAGGTGATGTTCCTTATGCAAATGCGGATGAGCAATCTGTTTATTCTGGAACTCTTTCTGAGAATTTGATGAGAGAAGCTTCTGGTGGTGAATCTGCCACTGGACAGGATCTTAATGCTCGCGGCAGAACCTCTCTTCGCAGAGAGTATCAAAATTTATATCACTATGTAAAAGGTGGAAACAACAGTCTATCTACAATTCGTAGAGAGATGATGTTTATCAATTTACTTCAGGGACTTCATCCAAAAGAAGCAGAATTATTGATCCTTACAAAAGATAAAAAACTGCAAACTAAATACAAAATAACTCTTGAAAATGTAAAAGAAGCATACCCCGATGTTCAGTGGGGTGGTCGTTCATGAGTATAGCAGTAGGAGCGAAAAAGAAAATGGCAGAAAATAAAAGCAAGATTAATAAAGTTCTGCCTCATGAGTATGGATGTGAAATTCTTTTTGAAAAAACTACTGTAGAAAAAGCAAAAGATTCTTCACTTCCCAACGATGCATACTTGATTTGGTATGTTGTTGATGGTGAAGAACATATTGATTTAACTCGTTGTCCCAAACGAGTAAATCTTTTTGATATGTACTATGACAAGTATGGTCCAGGTGCTGTTAAAAAGATTGATTTTGGATATGGTAGAACAAATCCAAAGCTTTGGGGATATAAACAACCCGAGAAGAAAAAAAGAAAATGAGTGAAGGTTTTAGTGAAGAAAAAATTGAAGTAGCAATTTATAAAGAAGAACTAAATAAACTTCTTAAAAAATATAAAAAAATTAAAAAATATCAAAGGTCATCTTTGTTTACTATTAAAACGATGGATGGTACGGAAGATATTATAAGTTCATTAATAAAAGAAGCGGAAGAAAACTAACGTCAAAATGGGAAAGCATTATCTACTTAACTTGTATGGATGCTCGTTTGTCCTTTTGGACGACGAGCGTTGTCTTATAGACTTACTCGAAAATGCAGCAGTTGCAAGTGGTGCTACTGTGGTTCAAACAATTTCAAAAAAGTTTGAACCACAGGGAGTTACTGTAATTTGTTTACTTTCAGAAAGTCATATTAGTATTCATACATGGCCTGAAGAAGGTAAAGCAGCAGTGGATGTTTATACTTGTGGAGATTGTAATCCTAAAATTGGATGCGATATAATTATCCAACAACTTTATGCTACCAATCATACATTAAGTTATATTGAGAGGTAAAAAATTGTATCAGGAAATACACACAAAACTTCCTATATAAGTTGATTAGAGGTATAATAATCCTCTACCGTTCATCCTATGACTAAAGCACTCTTGCTTTTAGCATGGGTTCCTTTCCTCTTCGTTTCAGCGCCACAAGCATCTAGCATCCAACAGGTTGCAGTTTCTTGCGACACCGCGATGGAACTAATGGACATCGTTAAAAACGACGATGTAGTAATTCAAAAGATAGAGGACCGATTGTTATTAGAACTCCGAAAGGACTTCATAGTAAAGTGCTAAAACCTAATAGGACGGAAGTAAGCCGACGCGGAACGGATCGTTCATTCGCTATTCGCAAATAGCGAACGCAAACGCCGACTGAAGGAACGCTCTTTAACCTAAACCATTAAGGAGAAACCTAATGTCAAAAGTAGTATATCGTGGTATCGAATATGATACTGCTAACCGCCCAAATCAATCATTTAAACAAGAACCGCGAGTAGAAATCTATCGTGGAACCATGTTTTATGTTGATGAAAATGGAAATAAACTTTCCATGGAGAGGTCAAAATGAAAAAACTTAATGCACTTCAACTCATTAAAGAGCAAAAGCAAAAAGAAGAGAGGCGTCGTAAAGCATCTCTTGCTACTCTGGTAGCAGCAAAATGATTTAAGAGGGGACTTGACTCCCCTCTTTTTTTTGTGTATAATTACCTTTGTCGAGGTTGATAAACATGAATCAAGAAAAGCTTAAGATTATTGTCAGAAACCTTGAGTCTCTGGTAGAATGTCTCAAGTCAGAGATTAATTCTGATGTGGATTCTTATACACAAGAACCACGATATGAAGAAATTGCACCTTACCTAAACGATTACGACGAAGTATTTTATGACGATGACGATGGATATGCTGACTGAAGAATTTGAATTTATGAAACCAGAAGTAAAACTGATTAGTGTTACTCCTGATGCAGAGAAACATATGGCATACTGTGCTAGGGTTTCTAATCCTGCTAATCAGGATAATGAAAAGTTCTCTGGTCTCCTTAAGTACTGTATTCAACATCAACACTGGAGTATCTTTGAGCAAGCAAGTATGACCGTAGAGATTAACACCACTCGCGGTCTAGCAGCTCAAATCTTACGACACCGTTCTTTCACATATCAAGAATTTTCACAACGGTATGCTGACACAAATCTTCTGAATAAAACTATTCCGCTACCAGAACTTCGTCGTCAAGACAATAAGAATCGTCAGAACTCTATTGATGACATTCCTGACTATTTGAAACTGACTCTGACCGAAGACATCCGCGTTCATTTTGAGCAGGGTCTGAGACTCTACAACCGTCTTCTGGAGAAAGGAGTAGCAAAGGAGTGCGCAAGGTTCGTACTGCCCTTGGCGACCCCCACAAGACTTTATATGACCGGTTCTGTAAGGTCATGGATACATTACATCGATCTTCGCTCTGCACACGGTACGCAGAAGGAACATATGGAGATTGCAGAACTTGTTCGTTGTATCTTTACTTGCCAGTTCCCTGCGGTATCTGAAGCACTTGGATGGACTCGTGAAGACTGTCCAGAATGCTCTGATGCTCCTTCAATTACGATTGAATAAATATCCTTACATACTATGGAGAAGTAACATTGGCAACATATCCTGTTATTAATAAACAGACTGGTGAACAAAAAGAAGTCACTTTAAGTGTTCATGATTGGGACCAGTGGAAAATAGATAATCCAGATTGGGATAGGGATTGGTCAGATCCGTCAACTTGTCCCAATTCAGGAGAAGTCGGTGAAATCTATGATAGACTTAAAAAATCTCACCCTGGATGGAATGATGTTCTATACAAAGCATCAAAAGTACCAGGATCAAATGTAAAACCAGTCTGATATGCCTAGAAAAAACACCCCTAAAAATCCAGTTCCATTTGGTATGAGCAACAGGCAAATGAAGAGAAAGAAACCAATCAATCTCGACATTATAAGAAATATTGAACCTCTTACTGACAATCAAGAAGAGTTTTTTAAATCTTATAAGTTAGATAAAAACATTGTTGCTTATGGTTGCGCTGGAACTGGTAAGACCTTTATTGCACTTTATAATGCAATCAAAGATGTTCTCGATGAAAAAAGTCCTTATGAAAAAATTTATATCGTAAGGTCTTTGGTTGCTACTCGTGAAATTGGATTCCTTCCTGGAGATCATGAAGACAAGTCAAGTCTTTATCAGATTCCATATAAGAACATGGTGAAGTACATGTTTGAAATGCCTGATGAAGCTTCTTTTGAAATGCTCTATGGAAATCTTAAAACTCAAGGTACGATTAGTTTCTGGAGCACTTCTTTTATTCGTGGTACAACTCTAGACAATGCAATCATCATTGTCGATGAGTTTCAGAATCTAAACTTTCATGAACTTGATTCAATCATTACTCGTGTGGGTGAGAATTCTAAAATTCTTTTCTGTGGTGATGCTACTCAATCCGATCTCATCAAAACAAATGAGAAAAATGGAATTGTTGATTTCATGAAGATTCTTCGAATCATGCCATCAATTGATATTATTGAATTTAGTGTGGATGATATTGTTCGTTCAGGATTTGTTAAAGAATACATTCTCGCAAAAATGGAAATCGGTGCATGACATTTATTCATCATAATTACCTAGGTGAACTTGAATTAAATAAAAAAGAGATGAATGGGATTCGTCTCTATAATCTTCCAAATGGAGATTGGGTTCCTTCAATTACTTCGGTTACTTCTTTTTACAATCGACAAATTTTTATTGATTGGAGAAATCGAGTAGGTTTAGAAGAAGCAAATCGTATTACTAAAAGAGCAACTGCAAGAGGCACTGACTTTCACCAAGTCTGTCAAGATTATCTTGAAAACAAAGAACTTGTGTGGAATGATTATCAACCCATGACAAAAATCATGTATCATCATGCAAAACCATATTTGGACAAGATAAATAATATTCATGCAATTGAGCGCACACTCTATTCAGAATATCTTGGACTTGCGGGAAGAGTCGATTGTATTGCAGAATACGAAGGTGAACTTGCTGTTATAGACTTCAAGACATCAGATAAGATTAAACCAGAAAAGTGGATTGAAAATTATTTTGTTCAAGAAATGTTTTATGCTGCTGCATATTATGAATTGACAGAAATACCTATTAAGAAACTCATTACACTTATGGTGACTCCTGGTGGAGAGGTAAAGGTATTTGACAAAAGAAACAAAGACGATTATATTAAGCTATTAGTTCGGTATATCAAAGAATTTGTACATCACAATACTAGGTCAGATGGAGAATGAATTAGAAAAAGCGTTAGAAAGTAAATTCTTCTGCCCATCAAGTTTTGCTCAAGAAATTGAAAATCTTGTTCAGGTTAATACTGAAATGAATTATATTGATGCTATTGTTTATTTCTGTGAGCAAAACAATATTGATTTGGAATCCGTTCCAAAGCTCATATCAAAACCATTGAAAGAAAAAATAAAGTATGAAGCAATGGAATTGAACTTTCTTAAAAAAACCTCCCGTGCAAAATTAATTTTTTGATGATGCCTTTTGATGCCTACAAATGTTATCTGTCTTTGAAAAATCATTTTACCAAAGACAGTTATGATTATTTTAAATATTGTGGTAAAAGTAGAGCAACCGTTCAGTCTTTTTATAAACGCAAAGACAGAATGTGGTTCGAAAAAATTTCAAGACAAAAATCAGATAAAGAAGTTCTAGAATTTTTTGTTGCCAACTTTGTCTCATGTCCTGATCCAGAAACACTTTGGATTGGGGAAATGATCAAAGAAGGGGAAGAAAGATATCAAAATTGGCAGAAGAAAGTACAGTCTCTTTCTTATGTTTTCAAAGAAGAAAGTCAATCTTTATTTGAAGAAAATAAATTTGAAGATGTTTTTAAGTGTTCAAAGGGTCATCCACCGCTTCTAAAAAAGTTCCTGAGCGGGAAAATTAGCCTAGAAACACTAGTGATATATGATAAGATATTCCTGTTCGGGAATAAGTTTGATAAGAAACTTAAAGACCCAGTGTGGGAAACCGTCAGTCGTAGAATTAAAAAATATAATCCATTTCTAAATATTGATGTATTTCGTTATCGAAAACTTTTGAAAGAAATAGTCCTGGAGGATCAATGAGTTTTTTTAGTTCCGAAGTTGTCCGAGCAGAAATGACTCAAATTGCAGAACTTCAAGAACAAATTTACGGAAACATTTTCAAGTTTCCTACAATGACCAAAGAAGAAAAACTTCAACATGTTGAAGTTCTTGAAACTCTTTTAGATAAACAAAAAGTTCTTTATACAAGAATGAGTTTATCTGATGATCCCGAAGCAGTTGAGATGAAAGAACGAGTTGTCAATTCTGCGATTATGATGGGAATGCCTCCTGGTACTGATATGACTATAATTCTCAATAACATGTCTAAGATGCTTGAGATGATGAAAGAACAGATTGACAAAACAGGTTCCGACCTGTAGAATAACGAAGTACACAAAAGCCAAATCCGTACACAATCCGAGGTAATCTAATGTCTTTTGCTGATCTTAAAAAACAATCCTCTCTTGGTTCTCTGACTTCTAAACTGGTAAAAGAAGTGGAGAAGATGAGTGCAACTTCTGGGGGTGCTGATGAGCGTCTCTGGAAACCAGAACTGGATAAAACTGGAAACGGTTTTGCAGTGATTCGTTTCCTTCCTGCACCTGAAGGAGAAGATGTTCCCTGGTCTAAAGTTTATTCCCATGGATTCCAAGGTCCTGGTGGTTGGTATATTGAGAACTCTCTGACCACTATCGGACAAAAAGATCCTGTTTCTGAGTATAACCGACAACTCTGGAATAGTGGAACCGAAGCAAACAAAGAAATCGTTCGCAAACAAAAGCGTAAACTCTCTTATTACAGCAACATTTATGTTGTGAAGGATCCTTCTAATCCTGCCAACGAAGGTAAAGTCTTCCTGTTTAAGTATGGTAAGAAGATCTTTGATAAGATCATGGAAGCAATGCAACCTGAGTTTGAGGATGAAACTCCGATCAATCCTTTTGACTTCTGGCAAGGTGCTAATTTCAAACTCAAGATCGTAAAGAAAGATGGGTATTGGAATTATGATAAGTCTGAGTTTGGTCCTGTCGAACCTCTTCTTAGTGATGATGATGCTCTTGAAGCAATCTGGAAGAAGCAATATTCTCTAGCTGCTACTATTGCACCTGATCAATTCAAGTCTTATGAAGAACTTGAGAACCGTATGAACACTGTTCTCGGTCTTAAGAATTCTTCTCCGACTCGCTCTCGTGCAGTTGTAGAACAGGAAGATGAGTTTGCTAGTTATGAGCAATCTCCTTCCGTTGAATCTAAAGTTGTAGAAGAACTAGAGCAGTCTTATGCTCGTTCTAAGTCTCCTTCTCTTCCAAAGATTACTACTGAAGATGAGGATGAAGATGATGCACTTTCTTATTTCCAGCGTCTTGCTGAAGAATGATCAAGTGTAAAGTCTAATATTGTCTCCTTTCTTTAAGGTGTCGCTCTCATACTGAGCGGCACCTTTTTTATATTTCATGAGTTCATTCATGTCATTTAAGATTACATTTAGATACCTAGGTTTAAGTACAAATATATTTCTTTTATCATTTTGAATTTTTTCTTCAAATTGATAATTTGTAATTTCTTTAGTTATATTTGTTCGATTTATTTGTCTTCCTAGGATACGATCATAATAAGTTACTGAAAAGTTGGATGGTACTCTAAGTCCCTCTGGAACTATTATGATTTCATTACTATCTTTTATTTCTTTTGTTTCATAATGATGAACCGCATTTATATTTGAGTATGTTCCATACTTATCCATCAAATAATTATCAAATGAAATTTGTGATAATGGCCATTCAGTTTGAACATTAAGTATATTATTTGACAATAAAATAATCCAATCGAGTGTAGCATCTTGATAAATTTTATACGCTACATTATCGGGTCTTTCGTTTCCAATGATTTTGTATTTTGTAAAAAATTGAAGATCTCCAAAAATATCTTCTCTTAGTTTTCCGCGTTTAAAAAGATTTTTTACAGTTCTATAGTCTGAAATGTTCTTTGCATCTGCAGTTCTATTAACATATTCAAAGTCTGGAACTTGTCTGAAGTAACTTGACATTTTAGTATCCTATTGAATGACTTGTATAATCTGTATTATAGATTGGATCAAGTTCACTAAATCTTAAAGTTAACTGGTATGAGGTCATTGTTTTATTTTCGTCATCAAAAGTCATGTAACTTCCATCTGGAGTATAATCAACATCGCAATTTAGAAGAGCGCATGTTTTTATTCTATTTAATGATTCGTGTAACTTACCATCTCCTGATTGATACTCTATTTCAAAAACATTTGGTGCTTTTAAAAATACTTCAGATGCTGCTTTTTTAACTGACATTGCTTTCTTGAAAAAATTTATAATTTTTTTTACTTGTTCTGCTTCTGGTTTATTTCTAGGTGATAATCTAAAGGTAAAATTGAATGGTCTTAATGTTGGTCCATTAAAAAGAAGTTCAAGATTGGGGTTTAAAATTGCTCCACCAGTTCTTGATAATAAGTTTTGAGCTCCTACTGCTTGTTGAGCAAAGAAAACTTGAAGTGCTTTTTTGTAACCTTTATCATTTGGACCACCAAAACCTTTTTTAAATTCTTCTGCAGCTGAATTTAAAGCTCTTGATACTTCTCCTGCAATATTTCCTCCTGATGCAGCAATATCTAACGATAAAGCTGCAGCATATGCTGTAATTGGATCTAAATTTGCTCCGCCCCAATCAACGCCATTGCTATCTGAAATTGATGGTTGAATTGGCAAAACAACAGTTCCCAATGGTTTAGAGAGATCTCTAGTTCCTAGATTAAATTTTGCATCTGCACTAATATTAATACCTGTTCTTCCTATAATTTGTTTTACACTAAACTTTATTCTATCTTGATCGTTTGAATTTATTCCTAAAGGATACCTTAAATTTACCTTTAAAGTTTCATCTATAGATTTTGATATATCGCTGTCAGGAATTGACACTGATATGTCTTGAGGTAATAGTGGTGGATCTGGAGGTTTTGTTCCTGATGTAGGATTTGCTGATGTTGAAGCTAAATTTGTCCCTAAGACTTGATTAATTTTAGCGTTTCCTCCCCCAGCAGATCCACCTATTCCTCTACTTACTACAGGAACTGCTTGCTCATTGACTGTTTTTCTTGCATTGGCAGTAAAATATTGTATTTCTTCTTTGCTTGCATTACTAGTATTTGTAAATCCACCGCTACCTACTTTTGGAATACTTCCAACATTTATAATTTCATCTTGACCTGATGCATTCTTACCTTTTCTGAATACAGTTGTCACTCCATCAGTCACAGTTACATAATATCCTTGTGCATTAACTGAATTATTTTGTATAGTTGGTTTAAAATATTGGGGTGGAGTGTCTTTATATACAGTTGCCATTAGAAATCTCCCTCAACCATAAGATGATGAGTCATCTCAATTTTTTGTAGAGTATGAGACATTTATAGATGTTTTTTATTTATTTAGTTCTAAACTTTGCATATTCGAGAGAACGAAGATAGTCAATTTCATTTTGTTTAACTTCTAATAATTTGCTATTTACTTCAAACCAAGTATAATTTCTGACTGTTCCCCAGTGAAAATTAAGTCCAGTAAATCCCCACTTTTCTATTGAAAGTGTTGCGATCAAAGGGAACTCATCATATCTTAATCCTTTTGTTTTTGCTGAGTATATAAAGGTATAATATTTTCCAACATCAGGAACGAAGTCTCCCTCACGAAAGACTTCCATAATTGTCATCATAATATCATCGGGTTCAGTATACTTGTATTTTTTTAATCTTGCTTTTAGATCATTAACTCTTTTTGAACCTGAATCAACATATTGCCCGAACCCTTTGATTTCCATTACTTTATGCCTAATTCAGATTCTGTGATTATGCGAAACTTAATTAAATGATCATCACACCATTCCTGAATTGATTTCCATTTTGATTGATTAACTGTATAAGTATTTACTTCATTAATATAGGTTTTATTTTTCTTTTTTCCTTGAACTGGAGGAACTGTTTGTTTTTTTGGTTTTATTTCTATCACATATTTTTGCGTTTTTCCATTATTTTCAAGAACTTCAATAATAAAATCTGGAAAGTATCTACATACTTTTTGTTTTACTGGATTATAATATGGAATACAAAATTCTTCTGATCCATACCTTAATACATTAGGTGAGCGATCACACCACTGCATAAATTTTAGTTCCCAACTACTTCTATACACTATATTTTGGGAGTTTCCAATATATTTTTCTGGATTTTTTGGATGAAAATATCCCTGATGATACTTGGAGTCACGAGGCATTTTTCCAACCTTTATGAGATTTTCTTTTTCCAGATAAGACCTGACCTAGATGTGTTGGATTTAAATTTAATTTTTTGCATATGTGGGATATGCATTTAAATTCTACCACTTTTCCATCTTTTGATATTATTTTTCCTCCTTTCTGAAACTGTGGATATTCGCAGCCTATATTATGTGCAGGATTTCCTTTTCTTTTTTTTGAAGAAGACTCAATTGCTTTTTTCATATTTCTTCCTTTTGCAATTTCACTCATTTGTTTTTTAGTTTCATCTGAGTGTTTTTTGCCTAACATTCCGGAAAAATGGTTTCCGGAAATATATTCATACGTTTCGGATAAAATGGTTGCTCCATTAACATTGAATGTTTCACACAATTTAGTTGTATCCCAAATATACGAATGTGTTTTTATCTTTTTCATATACATAATATATAAGTAAAAATATTTATAGGCAAATGCCTTCAGGTCAAACACCAAAATTTAATCCAACTTCGGAACTTAAGTCAAAGATATTAAGACCTGCATTAACTTCCCATTATGCAGTTTATTTTAATACTTCAGAAATTAAAAATAAAGCTGCAAAATTTTTTGGTGATCGACAGTCTGATATTGATCCAGAACTTTTAACTCTTTCTTGCTCCGAAGCGTCTCTTCCAGGATCTTCTTTAGCAACTCATGAAATTAATAATGATTTCACTGGTGTGACTGAGAGACATGTTTACAGAAGACAATATGATGATAGAATAGATTTTACTTTTTATGTTGATCATGATTATAAGATCATCAAATTTTTTGAAACTTGGATGTCTTGGTCTGTAGGTGAAGATCAATATAAAGATCAAGCAAAAAGAAATTATTACTACAGAGTAAAATTTCCAGATGATTATAGAGTTGATATGTATGTGCAAAAATTTGAAAAAGATTTTGATAAATTTGTTGAGTATACTTTTATTGGCGCATATCCAATCTCAATTAATTCAATGCCAGTATCTTATGACTCTTCACAATTGTTGAAATGTACAGTATCTTTCAGTTACATCAGATATTTTATGAATAATATAAACACTATTAATACTAGTAATGGTAACGAAAGCCCATTACAAAATAATTTTGGTTTACAGCAACTCCCTGGAAATGTTGGTGGATTTGTTGGAGCTGGATTTGAGGGATTTGCGCCACCAAATATTGCTTAATAAATAATCACACTGAAACATCTATAGGTCATTATGCCTTTACCAAAGATCTCTACACCAACATATGAGTTGGAACTTCCTTCTACTGGAAAAGAAATTCAATATAGACCTTTTTTAGTTAAGGAAGAAAAACTTCTTGTTCTTGCATTAGAAAGCGAGAATACCAAAGAGATTACAACAGCAATTAAAAATGTAATTAAAAGTTGTATTCTAACAAAAAATATTAAAGTAGAATCGTTACCTACTTTTGATATTGAATATCTCTTTTTAAATATTCGAGGTAAATCTGTAGGAGAAGAAGTCGAAGTTAATATTATTTGTCCGGATGATGGGGAAACTTATGTTTCCGTAAAAATTAATATTGATGAAATCAAAATTCAAAAGAATGAAGATCATACAAATAAAATTAAAGTAGATGATAATATTATTATGGAAATGAAATATCCTTCATTGGATCAATTCATTAAAAATAATTTTGATTTTTCTGGTGATGCAAATATGGATCAATCTTTTGATCTTGTTGCAAGTTGTATTGATAAAATTTATACTGAAGATGAAATTTGGGTTTCTGGCGATGTCACTAAGAAAGAACTTATTGACTTTTTAGAACAAATGAATTCGTCTCAGTTCAAGCAGATTGAAAAGTTCTTTGAAACAATGCCTAAACTTTCGCATTCAGTGAAGGTTAAGAATCCAAAAACTGAAGTTGAGAGTGAAGTTGTTCTGGAGGGTTTATCCAGTTTTTTCGCATAAGTATGGTCCATATGGACCTTGAAAATTTTTATAAGTTGAACTTTGCTTTGATTCAGTATCATAAATATTCATTATGGGAAATTGAAAACATGATGCCTTGGGAAAGGGATGTTTATGTTGCAATGTTGAAAAATTATCTAGAAGAAGAAAAAACAAAACAGCAACAAAATGGGACCTGACGATCTGGACGACCTACTTGCAAGTATAAGAGCGGAAGCTAAGAAAGAATCCGCTCTTGCTTTGTATGAAGGTACTAAAGAAACGGATCTTGTTGATGAAAATATAGATGAAAGAATTTTAAAACTTCTTGGGATAGAGGATGTTTTTGATATTGACTATGGTACATACACTTCTCTTCTGAAAGAAAAATTAGTTGCTTCAAGAAGTTTTGATAAGAAACTTTCTACTGAAGAAGATGAGTTACTTGTCAGTGAATTTAAAAGAGTAAAGGGCAAAACTGGTAGATTTAAATTAAATAAGAAAAAAATAACAGCAGAAACTATAGGTACAACTGGACCAATACAAATTTCTAGAGACAAGTTTTTTCTTGCAAGTAAAGCGATTGTTCCAGTAACTCCTACAGAAACACAAGATTCTTCTAAGGATATACAAGATATTGAAAAAGCACTGGATGATATTTTAAAAAGTTTGACACTTCAAAATAAGGAAAAGAAAAAGAGAACAGAAGAAGAGAAAAAGAAATCTGAAGATCGTAGAAGAAGACAACGCGAAGGGGATCTAGAAAAACCTCTAACTCAATTAAAGTCACTTGCAAAGAAAATTATTGCTCCAGCTCAAGGAATACTTGATCGCATCTTTAGATTTATTAAGTTTACTTTGCTTGGTTATGCATTTAATCAACTTGTAAAATGGTTTAGTGATCCTAAGAATGCAGATAAAGTAAAATCTCTTGGTAGATTTTTAAAGGATTGGTGGCCTGCATTACTGACTGCATATGGATTATTTGCTACACCTTTTGGTAAGTTTGTAAGAACTACTCTTAAAATGCTCAGAGGATTTATTCCTCAAATTGGAAGATTTATTGCTGCTAATCCTTGGTTAAGTTTATATACAGCGGCCGCTATTGGTGGAGCTGTAAAAATAAAAGAATCTGAGAGAATGAAACCTCTCACTCAGAAGTCTCAAAAAGAAATAGATAAAACATTACAAAGTAAAGAAACTCCTTGGTATCAAAAACTTGGAGCATCATTTGCAAATCAAAGTTTAAATGCTCCAGGCGGACCTAAAAATCCAATAGGGTTGCCAACTCCGTCCGCTATGTACTACAATGGGGGAGGATTAGTTGGTAAAAGATCCTTCTTTGGTGGTGGTTTAGTTGATAGGGAAATTGATGTAAATGATATTGCATTTGAAGGTGGTGGTGGAATTTCTAACGATAGTGGTGTAAAAATAACAGGTGCTGGTCCTGATACACAATTAATTGCTGCACAACCAGGTGAAGTTGTGATGTCTAAAAAGGCAGTTGATAAGCATGGAGCAAATTTCTTTTTAGATTTAAATAAAAAAGCTGGCGGAACTAATATTCCAAAGATAGCAAACAATATTCAGTTCGCTGCAGGTGGTGGAATGATTGGTTCTAACACTGTTCCTACTTCATCTAGCAGTGGGAGTGGATTTAATCCTATGCGTGGATTTATGAATTGGTGGAATCGTGGAAGAAATGTAAGAGTTCCAAATGAAAATACTGCAAAGTTTGGTGGACTTGGACAGTATGCTAGAAAAAATCCAAATCCAAAAACACTATTTGGTGACGATGCCTTACAAATTACGAGAAGTAATAAAGCATTTCAATCTGGTGCAACTGGATATCGAGGGTGGAATCCATTCAAGGCATTCACTCCAAATATGGTAAAGACCGGACCAACTCCTGCAATTCGTCAGGCAATAGAAAGACCATTAAGATCTTTCTCATCTGCTCCTAAAGTTTTAAAAGGTCTTGGTGGTGGAGTTGGTAGTGTTCTTATGGATATGGCTTTTCCTGAACCAGCATTTAGTCCAACTCTAGATGATGCTAAAAGAATGGGATTTCCTATGGGTCCACAATCCAAAGCACCTGCTCCAGGTCCTCGTGTGATCGTATCAAAAACAACTTATACAGTATTGCCACCCATTAAATCACCTACTAAAACACCTTCTATTCCGAGAGGTTCTAAAATTCCTGAGTTCATTATTTCAAGTAATAATGATTCCAGATCAAAAATTGCATTGTCATTGGGTATTTCTGATCTAGTAGGAGCATCATAATGGCAGTTATAGATTCCAAAAAACTTTTACCCCCAAGTAAAGAAAGTAGTGCAATAGAGAAACCAAAGTTTCTTGTACCTGTTAAAAGTATCTCAGTAAAAAAGATAACAGGTTCTGATTTAAAACCGGTAGATAAAAAGGGAACTGATGAACCTGGAAGTCTAGTTGTAGTTAAGAAAAAAATTATAAGTTTAAGTAAGATTATAAACAACAATCTTTTACTAGATCAAAGGGAAGCATCTACAAAAAGAAAAGAAGAAGAAAAATCTAGAAGAGAACAGAAAGAAAAAAAATTAGAAGAAAAAGTTAAAAAAAATAATATTAAATCTGATTTCATAGGATCAATTCCTGGACAAAGTATCTTTGATAGAATTAATCGTTTTATTGGATTTACTTTACTTGGTTATCTTTTCAATCAATATGGAGAATTACTTCCCAAACTTATGGAGTTTGGAAAAGTTCTTGAACCTGTAGGTAAATTTATTGAGGGATTTGCTAAAAATTTACTTCAGGGTGTGGTTGATTTTATTGATCGTGGTTATAAAGCATATGACCAAACAAGAGACTTTGTTAAACAGATTGGTGGAGAAGGAGCACAGAAGACTTTTGATGAGTTCTCAAAGAACTTAAATGTCGTATTGAATGGTGCAATTGGTGCTGCAATGTTGATTGCAAGCACTGCGCCAAAAACTCCAGGTGGATCTGCTGGTGGTTTGGGAGCAAGTGTTTCGAAAACTTTAGGTGGCGTAGTTCCAAAACCAACTGGAGGATTTGGTGCTGGAACTGCAATGACTCCCGGAAGATATCGTTTACCCGGTCAATCTAAAGCGGGTGGTGATTTTGCATCACAACTTGCAAGGAAAAAATTAACATTTGAACAATCAGTCGCTGCTCAACAAGCGGCAAAACAAACAACAAAACAGTTAGCAACTCAAGGTGCAAAACAATCTTTGAAATCATTGGTTGCTGTACCAGTTATTGGATCATTAATTGGTTTTATTATTGATACTGTTGTGTTTCGTGAAAAACCATCTAGAGCAGCTGCTGGTGCAGTGGGAAGTGCTATAGGACAAGGAATTGGTATTGCTCTTGCTGGAGGAACAACATTTGGACTTGGTGCTGGTGTTGGAATGTTTGTTGGTGGTTTTGCTGGCGATTGGATTGGTAAAGCTTTATATGACACTGTTGTTGGTTATAATACAAAACCAGTTCAAGCAAAAGCGCAAGGTGGAACTGTTAGTGGAAGAAATCAATCTTTATCTAAACCTAGTAGAAGACTTAAAACTATACCAAGAAAAACTCCACCAAAAATTCAGTCTCAAAAAACACAACCAGGAAAAGATTCTGGCGGTAAATTAAGAATCGAAGAGTTATATGGAACAGATGAACCAGGGAAGAAAAGCGCATTAAGAGCACTGAAGAGAAGTTCTGAAGATGTGAAGAAGATGAGGTCTATCAATGGACTCGCTGGTGCAATGTTTGGTGCTGGCATTGACATGACCCTCGGACAAAAACCAGATAAGAAACTTGCAAGATCAATCGGTGATGTATTTGGTTCTGTTGTTGAGAATGCAGTAAACATGGAACTTAATAATTCTTTTGGTGATATTTCCAAAACCATTGCGATGGCAAATGGTGGATCTGTTCCAACAAAGCAACTTGGAAGTGGGTTAAGTATTGGAGAAAGAATTGGTAGATTTATTTCTAATGCTCTTGCAATTTCTATTGAGAGTTCTGCATCAAAAATACTTCAGAACTTAAATAGAGAATTGAATTTGGATGGTAAAGATACTGTTCCTGGAGTTACACCGGGAGATTCATTAGATGGTGTGGATGGAATAGATGTAAAAGGTGAGGTTATTGGATATGTTGGTTCAACTGGATACTCGACAGGTCCCCATATTCACTTTGAAAATTTGACAGGTGCTAAAACAGATCTTCCAAGCAATGTTAGAGATAATATTATTGTTGGTGGTAAACCAATGAGTTCTTGGGTTATTACTTCTGGTCCGGGTCCAAGATGGGGGAAAACACACGCAGGTGAAGATTGGGCAATGCCCGAAGGGAAGCCAATCAAACTAACTGGAGGTCTTAAGTTTGTAAAGTATGTTAAAGAAGGTACAGATCCGAGATATGATGGGTATGGAAATGTAACAATCATCCAAGATCAAAGAGGAACCTTATATCTTCTTGGACATTTAAGTGGAGGACCTGCAAATCCACAAAAAATTCTTGAGTACCAAAGACAACAAGCAACAGTTGTTCCTCCAGATTTACAAGGAACAGGAAAAAAGATTTCTGGACAAGCAAGTTATTATGGGGGACCAAATGATAGTTATTGGGAAGGAAGACAAACTGCTAGTGGTGAAATTTTTGATTCTAAAAAAATGACAGCTGCAATGATTAGTCCTGGATTTGACGGCAGACAACCATTTTGGGCAAAAGTTACAAACAATGCAAATGGTAAGAGTGTTGTAGTTAGAGTTAATGACACTGGTGGATTTGATAAACTTGGTAGAATAATAGATTTGAGTCATGGTGCATTTGGTAAAATAGCAAGTCACTCTACTGGAGTTATCAATGTAACTGTAGAAAAATTAAGATCTGCTCCTAAACAAAATCCACCAGGACAACCAAACCAACCACCAACATCAACACCTTCACCAATAGGTAACAAAGGAGTTGTTTATGACCCAGAAACAGGTAAATTTATTAAAAAAGGTGGAGGATTCTTAGGAACAAATCAAGAAATTTCTGTTACAGATGCATCAAATACATATCTCAGAGCAACTGTTAAAGAATTTGGATTGGGTAGTGGAACAAAAGAAGGTGAGAAAAAAAGAGCAGCAGATGGAAGTTATTATGAATGGAGAAATGGTAAATGGTTATTGTGGAACTCAGCAGGACCTGGAGCAAACGCTTCATTGTCACCAATTCAACCAACTTCTTCTACAGTTGCTTTTGCAAATAGTGACATAAGAAAGACGGATACTTCGGACACAATTTACTTTATTGAAAAAGTTGCTTTTGTCCCAATAGAAACACCTGTACCCGTGGTGTAAATAGTAATACGGTAAATAACAACTATGCCTGGAAGTAAGGAAGCATCTACAGCAAATCTATTTGAAATATCATCAAACACTGGTGGCAGTTCTTTTGATGTGAGAACTGGTGCTCCTAGAATTGAGTATCGTGAAAGTATGATTGATCATACTATTAGAATTAGTGCTGCCGTTGTTGACACTGGACAATCTGGACTTTCTGCAGCAGAAGCACTTAAACTTCAGGGAGGAGAAAAGGTTTCCTTCAAGTACACTGATGCTGTAGGAAATGTTTTAGATTTTTCTGACGGAAATTCATTAAGATTGTCTCATAAAAACTTTGAAACAAGATCTTTTAAGTCATCTAGTTTTATTGCTCAAATTGTTTCTAAAGAGTTTTTAGATAATAAACTTTTAAAGAATAGAGTAACGAAAAGATATAGCGGTAAAATTTCCAAGACAGTTGAAAGTATTCTGAAGGATGATTTAAAAACAGATAAGAAGTTAGACATTAGTGAAACTCTAAATACTTTTTCTGATTTTGGATTAAGAAAAGAACCATTTGAAGTTATCTTAGAACTTCAACCAATCGCAATTCCAACGGTAGGTGGAAAGACTGCTGGATTTTTCTTTTGGCAAACTGCAAAAGGATTTCATTTCAAATCTGCAGATGAGATATTTAAGGGGAAACCAATCAAGAAATATATCTATAACTTTAAAGTTGATGAAGAAATACCAGCAGGATATGATGATAAAATCTTAGATGCAAATGCAGTAAGAGTTGCTGATGTTGAAAAGCAGTTAGACTATAGTGCCTTTGGATCTGTTACAGAAACTTTTGATTTTACCAAATTTGTTTATGAAAAAAATTCTCCTTTGATTGCTGAAGATGCTGGAAAAGTTTTAGCAGGTTTAGATCTTCCTGATTATACCGAATATACAAAACAACCAACTAATTTCTTTGCTTCTCCAAAATCTATTGGTATGGCATATGGAACTGGTGATTCTGTGGAGCAACAGTTGAAAAAATCCAAAGAAGAAAACTTCAATGTTTCCGAAACAATAGGTCAATCAATACAAAACTATCGACAAAGATTAAACTTTATGACAGAAATCAAAATACCAGCAGACTTTAGTTTACATGCTGGAGATATTATTCAGTGCGACTTACCAGAACTGTCTACAAAGGATACTCCGATTAGAAGTCCCAAAGATAGTGGTATATATATGATATTGGAGTTATGTCATTACATTTCTCCCACACAAACTTATACTGGATTATCTCTAGTTAGAGATTCTTTTGGTGTAAAAGTTTAAGGTAACCTAAAATGGAAAGATCACTTCAACAACACATTAATGATGATAGAGATGAACTTGATAATCCTAATACAAGTTCACAGAGAAGAAGACACTTGGAAGGTGAACTTGATTCATTAGAAAAATATCAGGTTAGTCACCCAGATGATGATCATGATCCAACACCCCTGGAATTATATTGTGACGAAAATCCAGCAGCTTTAGAATGTAGAGTTTACGAAGATTAATAATGACATTTTACTCAAACAAACCTTATATCTTTGATTTTGATAAAGAGTATGAATATATTGGAATAGGTCAAATATCTGCCGAAACCTATAAACAATTTTGTATTCCTAATCGCGGTGGTGAGAAGGGAAAAGATGCTGTAGGTTGGTCTGAAAGATATAAGGTTCGTTTGTGTTTTTTAAATTCTGGAGATACTCCAGAAGATCAGTTAATTGATGCAATAAGACAGACTGATTTTCCTTCAGGGCAAGCTGGTCTACAGATGTATATGCCACTTGCTGCAGATTCTTTTGTAAATATTCATAAGAGTAGATTTAATAAGCAGTACTATATTACCAGTTTAATTAATAACTCTTTATGTGTTTTTCCTGAAAAGAAAGAAGGTCAGAATCAAAAAGGTTGCACACCAAAATCTGGATTTTCTGCTGGACTTGGCCAATGGGCAGTTGTTCCTTCGTCAAATATTGCGGAATCAAAAGTTGCAAACTTGAATGGAGCAGGAGCAGATTGTAAGTTTTCTCAGTCTGATGATGACTTTGCAAAGTTAGCTTCAAATTTTGCTGTTCCGTCTGCATGTAAACCTTTTGATAGTAATGCTATCAATAATGGTCTTAAGAATATGAAGAAAGACATTGAGGCTTTAAGAAATAAACTCAATGGACCTAATAGTGCCCTTTCAAATGCAGAAAACTTTTTAAACGAAGCCAAATCAGTAATCAATGGATTTGCTGATAAAATAACTGGATATGTAAAATGGTTGATTGGTTATATAAAAGATATGGTAATTAGGGGCATTAATTGGGCTCTTAATAAGGCAAAAGCAGCAGCATTTTTAAATCAAAGATTTCAACTTCAAGAAAAAAAAGCAACAGCAATTGATTTAATTCTTTGCCTCTTTAATAAAATTTTAGATAATCTTGCTGGACTAATAGAGAAATTTTTAACTTCTATTGTTGACCGTTATGTTAATATGGCAACCTGTGCGGTCGAAAAGTTTTTGACTGAATTAGTTGGTCAGATAATTGGTCAGATATTATCTGCAGTTAATGGTATTCTAAATGCTGTTTTGGGAACTATTTCTGCTATTAAAGGATTAATTGATTCTATTCTTGATGCTATTTCTTCTCTTTTAGATTTTCTTACTTGTGATGTGAAAGCAGAATGTGCTGAAGTTACCGAATGGAGTCCTTTAGAAGGATCTTCTTCTCCAGGAATTTCTTTGGATGTGAGTAAAATTATGAACTCAGCAAAATCAATTATTTCTTCAGCGACATCAATAGTAGATCCGAATAATTTCAAGTTTAATCTTGATATTAATTCCATGATTGCTGGTGTTGGTGACTCTTGTAATGTTGGACCAATTCTTTGTGGACCACCAAAAATTTCATTCTGGGGTGGAGGTGGAAAAGGTGCTACTGGAAATGCAATTGTAAGTGCTGCAGGTGACATCTTAGGTATAGATATTGTTTCTTCTGGATATGGATATACAAAAGCACCATTTGTGAATATTGAAGATTCTTGTGGAAAAGGAAAAGGTGCCGTTGCTATTGCTGAAATTGGTGATGTTCCTTATGTACCACCGACAACTGGAACTGATGGTACTGGTGGTGGAACTGGTGGTACTGGTGGTACTGGTGGTACTGGTGGAATTGTTGGAGGAACTGGTGGTACTGATATCGGACCAAAACCAGGAGAGATTGTGAAAGGAATTACTAAAATTGTTGTGATTGATAGTGGAACTGACTATCTACCTAAACCAGATGGAAGTAGAGGAGGTGATGGAAGAGTATGGGCAAGTAGATGTCAATCAACAATAAGAAGATCTGATGGTAATTGGGAGTATCCATACAGTCCTGGTGAGATCATGCAAATCAAAACAGGTGACTATGTTCAGTTTGCAGGACAGTCTCCATTTGTTGCTGCTTTTGATACGACAAGCACTGCTCCAGAGTGTCCTCCAGAAGATATTCAAGATCCAAACCTAGGAATTTATCCCGTAATATCTGAGCTTGTTGATGTTAAAATTACTGATCCTGGATTTGGATATAAAGATGGGGATAAAATTGTTGTTACTCCAGATAATGGAACAAAATTAACTCCAAAGTTTGGGTATAATGGTCAACTTATTGGTATTACTATAGAAAATACTGGTATAGGATTTACTGAACTTCCAGAGATTGGTATAGATAGTAATACTGGATATAATGCAATAATTAAACCAGTCTTTAGATTCTTAAGAGGAAATAATTTAATTACTAGAAGAGATACTGGAGTTGGAATTTTGGAAGTTGTAGATTGTGTAGGTAAAAGAGAATGAGTGATAGACATCAAACAAGTTGGGACTATTCTCGTATAGGCACAACACAAGGTGAATTAAGATTTGGTGATGTTGCATTTGATGGAACTAAACTTGCAGCATTGATTCGCAATACAAATCCATCTAAGGCATCTGATCACTTTATGGGGTTTGGTAGTTCTGGAAAATTTAATGGATCCACTTGGAATTCATGCCCTGGAGTATACCAAATTCTTTGTGGAACCACTCCTGTTGATGGAGTTTCTTTTGTAACCTATGCAAAAAATGGTGATATGATTATAGGTGCTCCAAATGGTAGAATCAGAATATTTGCAAAGGACATTGAGTTAATTGCTAGTGGTAGTAGTAATACTACTGGTTTTGTTCAAATTGCTGCCAACGGTGGTATTGAAATTAATTCAAGAACAAATATTAATATTCAAGCAGCGTCAAATATTAATCTTGCAGCAGAAAAACAAGTTCAAGTTGCCTCTCCTGGAAATATTAAAATTAGAGGACCTGGAAATTGGTTGGAGGATTGTGATTTTATTTTTGGACCTATTTCTGGAGCAGTAAGTCCTTTACAATTTATTGATGGTCTTAAAAAATTAATTGGTAGTATTGGAGGTTAATAATGCCCGATCTAGGTAATCTTTTAGTTGGTGGTCAATTTCAAGTAACAGCGAACCTTCCTGGAGGTGTTCCTGGATTGCCCGCAACTGTTTTAGGTGGTGGTGCTGGTACTCCTCCTATTAATGGAAGTGCTTGGGTTGAAGGACCAATGTTAATCGGTTCTCCTATTACATACCCTCTTCCAAGACCTACTGCAACTTTGATGATAGGTAGAAGCAAAAACTACTTAGCACCAGAAACAAATGCACTACCTATTTTGATGGTGAGTAGTAGAGGATCTGCACCTACTCCAACGGATCTTTTGATTGGTGATCCTGCGGGTGGTCCAGTTGGAATGACTATCAACTCTACACTTATCAATATTTTTAATGCAAAAACAGTTTCACTTATATCACCAAAGACAACTGCTGTAAGTAAACTAAATTGGATAGGCAAAGTAAATGTTGTAGGTAAAACAAATATCGCACCCAAATTAAATGTTGGTGGAAAATTAACTGTAGCTGGACTAGTCAAAATAGGTGGAAAACTTACTGTTGCTGGATTAATCAGTAGTCCTACAATTACACTTTTGAAAGCAAAAATTGCATCAAAAAAAGGATTTGATATTCCTCATCCAACAAAGAGTGAACATCGATTAAGATACATTTGTATAGAAGGACCTGCAGCAGAAGTTTATTTTAGAGGAAAACTTAGCGGGTCTAATATAATTAATCTTCCCGATTACTGGAAAGAATTGGTTGATGTTGAGACTATAGGAGTATCTTTAACACCCATTGGAGTGTATCAGGAATTATTTGTTGATAAAATTGAATGGGGGACACGTATTATTGTAAGAAATAATCTTGGTGGACCTATCAACTGCAACTTCGTTATTTTTGCGGAAAGAAAAGATACGCCAAAAAATATTGCAGAATATGAGGGGTTGACACCTAATGACTATCCAGGAGATAATAAAGAATATACTATTAATGGTGGTTGATGAATAAGGTACATGAAATATTTCCACTAGTTGTTTATCAAGGAGAAGTTGATTGTCATAAAGAATTTAAATCCAAATACTTGGAAGTTTTAAAGGAATATTGGTTTAATGGATATGAAAATGAAAGTCCAGAGTTTTCTGGTAAAATATTTTTACATCTCCAAAAAGAGTATAAAATTTTTTTTGATAGCTTGAAAAGAAATATTGATGAGTATATGACGCATTTGAATGTTGATTATACTAAACTAGATTATCATATTATAAAATCCTGGATTGGATATCATGACAAAGATACTCCAGAACTAAATCCACATTATCACAATGAATCTAATATTAGTTTCGTGTATTATTTGAATACAGATGAAACTTCTGATAAGTTTTGCATAAATCAACCATCCAATCAAAATGAAGTTGTTGGTGGATTATTTGAAACATCAAAACAAAGAAACTTACTTCTTGGATTTAACAGATATAATTGCGATTATTATACAATCACGCCAATTGAAGGAACCGTACTACTGTTTCCAAGTCATGTGCATCATTTTACACAAAAATTTACAGAAAGAAGAGATGAAAGAATAACAATTCCAGGTGATATAAAAATCACTTTAAAAAAAGAACATTCTAATTATCATCAAGGGTCAACGCACCCTTCACAATGGTTAGAGTTATGAAAATAAATATTCAAAAGTAGAAAAAAGATGGATCCAAGATATTATACAGTTCTTAATGATGATTTAAAGACTAAGTTGGATGATGCTCATAGTGCGATTGAGGATTCTTCTGAAAGAATTATCGAACTTGATGGCAATAAAGGAGCGTATGACGATATTATTACATCATTAGATAATGATGTTTTATCAGAAGTTAGAACAGTAAATGCTAAAATAGAAGCAGTTGGTGCTGCATATAAGAATCGTATTAATGTAGGATGCAGGACTGATGTTTTTTGGAGAAAAACTGGATTTGCTGGAACAACCTATACTTTAGTTGCAACTCAACTTTCTCTTGCTGGATATGCAGGTACACTTCCAAATGTTGAGTATTTTGATGGTGTTGGGTTTACAACTTATGGTAATTATAATACTTTTGGATATACTCCCGAAAATGCATATGGAATTAAATATTATGATGAACCAGTAACAAAGGATATTGGTGATACTTTTGTTACCAGTTTCATAGGAACGATTGCATTTGGATCAAACAAAATTACTGTTCTTTCAGTTGTTGGATCTTCTTCTACAATTGGAATTAGCACAGGACAATTAGTTACTTCTTCAAAATCAAGTGTTCTTCCTTCTTCAAGTAATATTATTGGGATAGGGACTACTTCTTTGGATAGATCTATTCTCGGAATAACTACAGGATCTGTAGTTACCAGTTTAACTCTTGATACTTTTGCCACAGAAACTGCTTCTGCTCCAGAGTCTGATGGATCTTATGTGACTTTTACGGTGTTAAAATCTACAACTGAGTTTAATTATGATGATTATGAAATTCAGTCCGATAAAGATCCGTATTCTCCTCAGACTATCGGAATTATGACGACGGGTACAATAGGAATTGGAGTTTCTATTGCATATGATAATACAGGATCAAATCCAAATCCAGTTTCTTGGAATCCAGATGCGGTAGATGAGGAAGATCCAAGCACTTTTGAACCTGATGTTGGTGCTGGAATTTATTATTCACTTGTTGGATTTACTTCATATCCAGTTAATCTTAACGGACAAAGAGTTGCCGTTGGATTTGTTACTGCGGTTGATGCAATTCAACTTCCTAGTTTATTGGCAACATCAACACCTTGCCCAACTCAAGAAACTAATTTAACAAATGCAATTACAGAACTAAATACTGCGAAGACTAATATTACATCTGGTATTAGTACTTTAAATTATAAAATAGATGTCGCCAATACTTTTAGGAACGAAAGAAAGCAAATTCAATCTGAAATTTGGGGATTAAGACAACAAATATCTGCGTATCGTGCTGATATAATAACTTATAATAAAGCACTCACCTATCTTGGTGTATCAACTGTAACTAATGTGGTATTATGAAATTTCAACATCCTTTAGATGAATCAAAAACTCTTCATTACGAACAACCATTAACGGATAAACATCTTTTGTTTGTTCAAGGTCGTATTTTAAATCAAAAATATATTAATCTTCCTCCCGAATGGGAAGGTTTAGTTAATCCATCTACAATAACTGTTCATTTGACTTCTATTGGAGCAAATCAGTCATTGATTGTTAAAAGAGTTCAGGGATTGACCGTTCATATTGATACAAATGGATTTCCCCCCGATTTTTATTATTTGATTTTTGCAGAAAGAAGAGATCTGCCTCGTCCACAAACCCTTGACACATGACCCCAAAGGTCCTATAGTACCTAGGTAATCAACGGACGACCGAATGCAAGACGAGTACCTCTCACGCTGCGTGGTGGACCCTATCAAGCGTACAGTGTATCTGTATTCTAACGAAGGGTCAGAGAAGCAAGTGACCTGTGATACGGTAGATGAATTTATGAATGTGCTAGAGTTTGTTCGTTCTGCAGTGGATGAAGAGACTCTCTCATACGCAAATCCACTTTAATTTTCATTTTTGGTCCAAAAATTTTCCCGGTAAAAATTGCCCTTATTACTTTTTTGAAAAAGTATGGTTTATAAAATTTCATACAAAGACCTCAAAGAGGAACCAGTCAAAACCACTCCCGAAAATGTAAAAGAAGCAAATGAAGCACTCTTTACAGCAAAGTGGAATCTCCCTAAAGCAGCAAAACACTGCGGAATGTCACAAAAAGAAATGAAGTTGACATTTTGGGAGTTTATCAAGTATAATCCTATTACTTACCAAGCGTAAGTTTTTTTGGGAGCGTGACGTAACTGGTAGCCGTATCAGACTTAAAATCTGCTGGTCGTATGACCGTGGGGGTTCGATTCCCCCCGCTCCTATGAGGTTCTACCTCTAAATAAACAAAAGTACGGAACCTTTATGAAATACCGTATTGATGCCAGATACATTTGGTATAATCGCGGAACCCAAATTGTTCTGATGTATTTCATAAATCAAATTCCTTTTACTTTTGATGACCTTCCAGACGAATCAATGTTCGATTTGGAATTAATCAAATTAGCAGATAACGAAAGAAGATTTGAACCAGAAGACCTTTATCAAGCATCATATTATTTGATGTTGGAAGAGTGTCATCCTCTTATGTTTGAACTTGAACTGGAAAATCCAGAAATGTTGCCTGTCGATTAATTTGCCTCTAAAGCATTGTGGTGATGCACCGCTCTTGTAAAGCGGAGACGACAGTTCAATTCTGTCTAGAGGCTTGAGTTCTATAACTCCAATGTCACTTATTTCACAACAAGACCGTCAAATGGTCATTGAAGCACTTGAATATTATGTTCAAAAACTTAAGGAAGATAACTGCACTCCTGCCTCTATCAGTGCATTCCAAACCCTCCTTAACTGGGTCGAATTGGAGCACTTCAAACATGAAAGTTAATCTTTGGTATTGTGAGTCCATGAAACAGTGGCGTTGGATTCTTACTGATGATTCAAGACCTATTCTGAAGCAAGAATCTGGACAACAACCACACCTTCGTGATGCTATGAATGATGTAGCAAATACTGTGGAATATATTTTAGAGTGTAAGCAACCTGAATGAAGTCCGACTTCTACATTGATAAAGTAACAAAGAAACAATCAGAAGATCTTTTATTGCAATATCATTACTTAAAAGATATTTCCAAAAGTTTTAAGTCTGGATATAATTATGGACTCTTTGAGAAAAATGAGTTCTCTCCTCTCAATATTGGCGGTCTTCGAGGAGTTTGTATATTTACTGGATTACCAGTACCTGAAATAGCAAAAGGAGCATTTGGACTTGAAAGAAACGAACAACAAGGACTCTTTGAACTCTCAAGACTTTGCATCCACCCTAGTACGCAGTCACGAGAATATAACATCACTTCTTGGTTTGTGTCAAAGGCGATTAGACAATTTCGGAAAGATACTGAAGTTAAAGCAATCCTTTCTTATGCTGATTCAGATCACCATTCTGGTACAATTTATCGCGCTTGCAACTTTAAGTACTACGGTCTCACGGATCGAAAAAAAGATTTCTATTATTCAGACGGAACTAAACACTCTCGTGGAAAAATAAAAGGACAAGAGGGTGAATGGAGAGATCGGAGTAGAAAGCACAGATATTTACTTGTATTTGATAGTGGATTACAAAAACGCTTGACATGGAAAGAAGAAGACGCTAAAATACTAAAGGCGATACAAAACCAAACCCCTTCCGTGTGACTTCGAAACCTCCTCATGGAGGTTTTGTTGTATGCGATAAATAAATTTTTAATAGGTTGAATTGATATGTCAGAACAACAAAATCATCTTTTAGAGTTGCTTGAAAAGCAAAACACTCTTATTGAAGAAATTAATTCTTTAAATACAAAATTAACAACAAAAAGAGATTTACTTCTCAAAGTTCAAGGTATCATTGAATATCTTGATCAACTTGGAGTCACTCTAGATGACCAAAAACAAGAGGATGAAGAAGAGGAAGAAGAAGTATAATTAATTTTATAAAACCTCTAGGATAACTAGAGGTTTTTTTATTGGATAAATAATCCATAACGGAACTTATAAACGAATAAGATGGGATTAAGTCGTCTTGATAATTTTCTGAAAAATACTAGAGGGGAAATTTTGTATGTCGATCCCTCTAGTAGTGATTCAACAGATTCTATAGAAAATCGCGGAAATAGTTTAACTCGTCCATTTAAAACTATTCAGAGGGCATTAATTGAAGCCGCAAGATTCTCTTATCAAAGAGGATTAGATAATGACCGATTTGGAAAAACCACAATCATGGTTTATCCAGGAGAACATATTGTCGATAATAGACCTGGATGGATTCCACTAAGCCCAAATGGAGGTTCTTTTCGTGCTAGATCTGGTGAAGTTGTAACTGATTTTCAACCTTTTGATCTTACTACAAATTTTGATATTAATTCTGATACCAATATTCTTTATAAGTTTAATAGTGTTAGTGGTGGCGTAATAATACCAAGAGGAACTTCTCTTGTTGGTGTAGATTTAAGAAAAACAAAAATTAGACCTAAATATGTTCCAGACCCTAGAAATTCTGCTATTGAAAGATCTGCTATTTTTAAAGTAACTGGTATTTGTTACTTCTGGCAATTTAGTATTCTTGATGCAGATCCTAATGGTTCAGTTTATAAGGATTACACTGCAAATACTTATGTACCTAACTTTTCTCACCACAAACTAACTTGTTTTGAGTACGCTGATGGTGTCAATGATATTAATATTGATGACAATTTCCTGACTTATTCTGTCAATAAGACAGATATGGATCTGTATTATGAAAAAATTGGTATTGCCTATGGTCCTGCAAGTGGAAGAGAGATTCCGCCAGAAGTTACTGGATCTCCCTTAGATATTCAACCAAAAATTGACGAATATCGTATTGTTGGATCTACAGGAGGCAATGTTGGCATCACCAGTATTAAAGCTGGTGATGGGGTTGTTTCTAGTAATGTAATTACTGTAAATCTGGAGCAAAATACTCTAGGTCTTGATGTAGATACTCCTATTAGAATTGAGGGTATTGCATCTTCTGGTTATGATGGACAGTATGTTGTTAGTGAAGTCGTAAGCACAACTCAAATTAAATATCAAGTTTCAACACCTCCAGTTGTACCTCTTCCTTCTGTGACAGGTGCGACTCTTAATATTTCTGTTGACACTGTTACTTCAGCATCTCCATATATCTTTAATATTTCCATGCGATCAGTGTATGGTATGTGTGGAATGCACGCTGATGGTAGCAAAGCAACTGGATTTAAATCCATGGTCGTTGCGCAGTTTACTGGCATTGGACTACAAAAAGATGATAATGCTTTTGTAAAATATAATCCATCTTCTGGACTATATGAGGATAATACTGTAAGTGGAAATGAAAATATTCATACAGATTCTCTTGCCAGATATAAACCAGAATATGAGAACTATCATATAAAATGTTCTAACGATTCTTTCATTCAGGTAGTTTCTGTTTTTGCTATTGGTTATGCACTTCATTTTGTGGTGGAATCTGGTGGAGACCAATCTATCACAAATTCAAACTCCAATTTCGGAGCAAAGTCACTTGTTGCTTTTGGATTTAGAGCTAATGCATATGAAAAAGATGATGTTGGATATATTACTCATGTTATTCCACCAAAAGAACTAGAGTTATCTGAAACTACTCTAGAATTTTCTTCTGTAGATGTTAATCAAACTGTTGGTGTTGCATCAACTGGTCGTCTTTATCTTTATAATGAAACAAACCAATCAATTCCACCAGATAATGTTTTGGAAGGTTATAGGATTGGGGCAAAAGAAAAAGATAGGTTAAATGTATTAATATCTCAAAGTGGAATTACGACTCAATATTCGGCAAGAATTGTTATGCCGAATACTCAATATACTGGAAATGAAATTACTTCCGAAAAATCATATCGTGTTGCTGTTGCTGGTGGAGTAAATTCTATTGGTAGCAACATAATTAATTTGACAACAAATCATTCGCTCTTAAATGGAGAAACTGTAAGAGTAATTAGTAATAATGGACATCTTCCTGATGGAATCATTCCAAATCAAATCTATTATGCTATTACTACTGGACTTTCTGCAAATCAATTAAAACTTGCTCAAACCTTAAATGATGCTCTTGATGATTCTGAGATTACCATAAACAGCAAAGGTGGTATTCTCACTGTCGTAAGTAGAGTGTCTGATAAAAATTCGGGTGACATTGGACATCCAATTCAATATGATACTTCAAATAACTCATGGTATATAAATGTTGGTACTGCAGTTACTGATAATAACATTTATCCCGCATTAGTTGGTTTTGGATCTGCCGTTCTTGGTTCAGCAACTTCAAGAACATTTATCACTCGTAGATCTGATACTCGATCCTTGAATGATTCTCTTTATAGAGTTCGTTATGTTATCCCTAAAGATTCTCCTGTAACAGCTAGACCTCCTTCTGATGGATTTATCATTCAAGAATCAAATTCTACAATTGGAAAAACAAATACTGAAATTGGATATCAGTTTAATCCATCATCAGTAACTCTTTCAAATGTAACAAATTTAAGAAATAATAGATTTATAGCAAATGCTTCTTGGCAAGAAAATTTTGCTGATGTCATCACAGAACTTCCTCACGATCTTTCTGTAGGATCTCAAGTTAAAATTTTAAATGTTACTAGTACAGGTAACTTAGCAGGAGCTGCAAATTCTGCTTTTAATGGTACATTTACTGTAACAGGTATTAGCAGCTCTAAACATTTTAGATATGCCTTAGGAGATAATCCAGGTACATTTACTAATAATACATCAATTCGCAATACTTCATTACCATATTTCCAAAGAAAAAAATATAAAGATACTTATTTGATTTATAGAACTCAAGAAATTAAAAAGTATATTAAAAATGATCAAGATGGTGTATATCATTTAACTCTTATTAATTCTTCTAACTCCCCAAGTGTAACGCCATTTACTGATCTTAAATTACTTCAACCAGTAACTAATTTATATCCTCAACTTAATAGGGACAACCCATCTTCTGATCCAGATCCTTCTGTTTCGTATGCTTTACCTGATCCAATAGGTCAAGTAGTTATTGATGATCCTCAAAACAGTATTACAAAAGAAACAATACAAAAGGTAATAAAGGATTTTAATATTGGCGTTGGTATTACAAATATTATTTCTGATTCTGTGGGTACATCTCATACTATCTTTACTTCAGTTGATCATGGATTGAATAGAGCAACCAATTTAAGTATTATTTCTGGTGGTTCTGGTTATGGTACTGGTATAGGCACGGAATATTTTTATAATGCAACATTGATAGGAGAGTCTGGTACTGGTAAAAATGCTACTGCTAGAATTAAAGTTGATAGTGGTACTATTACTGATATTAAGATAATAGATGGTGGTAGTGCATTTGGAGTTGGAAATACACTTGCGGTATCCGGAGTTCCTACTATTTCTGGTCACACTGCTGGTATTGTAAGTGTAACTTCAATTTATAACAGTGTTGATGAAATTATTAAAATCAGTGGAATAACCTCTGTTGGTTATAAGTCTTATAATTCTCTTTATAGAGTTTCTGGTGTTGTACAAGGAAATTCTAAACAAGTAGAAGTTACTCCTATTTCTCCAATATCTCCTACTGCTGAATCTGGATTAAATCAATTAATCCTCGGAAATTCATCTGCTTCTATTACTGGTAAAGCCATAGGAGTTTCTTCATTAACATATAATGCTTCTACTGGAATTGGAATTGTAACAACCTCAAATAATCATGGATTATTGGTTAATAATGTAATATCTTTAGGTGGAGCTGACAATTCTCTTTATAATGGATCTTTTACAGTTAAGCAGATTAATAGTTTAACTTCATTTGCAATTAATATTGGCGTCGGAACCACATCTCCAGTTGGATCTGGATCAATTTATCTTTATCGTCGTGGTATCGCATCAAATGCTGGTACAGTTACTCCAAACGATGAAAATCTTGGTGGCCGTTTAGTTACTAAGTATGATAGAGTAACAACGACCCTTTCTGCCTCTATTACAGGACCTACTGTAGGTACAATTACAATTCCAGTAACTGGATTGGATTTAAACATTGGTGATTATCTTGAAATTAATGATGAAATCGTAAGAATTAAATCGACTGTTACTAGTGATACTGTTTCAGTATACAGAGGTGTTCTTGGAACTTTAAGTGGATCTCACACTGCGGGATCTGTGGTCAGAAGAATTAAACCAACTCCAATTGAATTCAGAAGACACTCTATCATTCGTGCTTCTGGACATACTTTTGAATATGTTGGTTATGGTCCTGGTAACTATTCAACTGCATTCCCAGATCGTCAGGATCGTCAGATTTCGCCACAGGAAGAATTGATTTCACAATCATTTAAGTCTGAAGGTGGCATCAACTTCTTCACTGGAATGAATGACAAGGGTATTTCATACTCTGGTAATAAGAAGTTAAGTACAATCACTGGACAGGAAGAAATCTTTGATACTCCAATTCAAACAATAACTGGGGAAGATATTTCTAATCAACCATCTCTTAATGTAATCACTCCAGTTGAGGGTAACTTTAGTAATGCAATTCGTGTTGAAGGTGGTGCTGATAATAAAATTATTTCTAAATTTGATGGACCAGTTGTTTTCACAAACAAACTAACCTCTACCTCACCTAAAGGTTTAGAGGCAAGTTCGGTCTTTATTCAAGGTGATGCAACTATTTCTAGAAAATATACTGTAGGAATTGCAACTCCATCTAATGCAGGAAACCCTGGAGATGTTGTTTTCCAAGCAACTCCTGAAAGTGGTGGAACTCTGGGATGGGTTTATACCTCCGATAATAACTGGAGAAGATTTGGCCCTGTCAGCACTTCTACTACAAGTATAAATCTTACGGTTAATCAAATCAATTCAAATTCTTTCATTGGTTCATTTAGTGGTGATGGTTCTGGTCTCTATAATGTTTCCGATATTTGGAGAACGGATGCAGTCGGAGTTCATACATCAACTCCAATTGGTATTGGAACAACAAGTGCAAAATCTGGATTTGGACTTTATGTTGAAGGAAGCACTTCAATCAATGGAACTTTAAGAGTTTTTGAAATCATTGAAACTGCGACAATTACCTCTGGTATTTTGACTACAACAACAGTTCAGAATATTGATTTGGGTGATAATAATGTTTACTATTTTACTTCAGAAGCTCAAGGTAATTGGACTATTAATTTCCGTGGCAATTCGACTCAAACTTTGAATAGTTTCCTTTCGGTAGGTGAATCAACTACTGTTGCTATTATAACAACTCAGGGTGCTACTCCATATTATAATGCTACAGTTCAAATTGATGGTATTAACCAAGCACCAAAATATTATGGTGGAAATATAATTACTTCAGGTAATGCAAATGGAATTGATGTTTATACTTATGTAATTATTAAGACCGCGAACAATACTTATACAGTTTTATATTCTCAATCACAATATAGCTGAGGAGAGCAGTAAATGAGTCCACTTCTAGGTGCAATTGGAGATTCTTCAGAATACTCTTATAGAGGAAATCTTGATGATTTGCCTAATGATTTTTCTTTCACTAATGTGAGTAATGCCGAACCGGGTATAGCATATACTACTGGACCAGTGACTATCAGTGGAATTAACAATAAAATATTAGTGTCTGTTAGTGCTGGATCATCGATTGCGGTTAGTAGTGGAATATTTACAAGTGGACCTGTTTATGTTAGAAATAATCAAACGATTTCTATTAGGATTCCAACTACCAAAGGAACTGATGCAGATTTTTCTAAATCATATTTTTCTAGAGTTAAAGTTGGTAAACTAAACAAAGATTGGGTAGTTACTACAAGAAATAAAGATTTAACTCCGGATCCATTTACATTTACTAGTTTTTCTAATCAGGAATTGGGTGTTGTAAGAACTAGTAATACGATTACAATTACTGGAATAGAAACTTCTGTTCCTACAAATGCATCGATTACTTCTGGTATTGGATCTTTCAGTAAAAATGGAGGTCCGACAGGTGTTGCTGCAACAGTTGGAAATGGTGACACTATTGCAATAACTCTTTCAGGACCTACAAATTATTCGGAAGTTAATAACACCACATTTACTGTAGGAACTTATACCGCATCATTTTCTGTTTCAACTAGAGCATCTGATACAACTGTCGATCAATTTTCTTTTCCAAATTATGTAAATGTTGGTCTCTCATCTTCTTTTGATAGTGTTCCAATAGTATTATCTGGTGCAGATACTAATACTTTTACAGCTCCTGTGCCATTGACTGCGACAGTTTCTGGTGGATTTTTGAAAGTTGTAAGAGCATCGTCTATCGTTAGAGATTTTAATGCAAATCCAACAACTGTTTATAATGGTGATGTTTTAACTTTGCGATTAAATTCTTCTCCTAGTTATAGTACAAATACATCTGCAATTCTAACAATTACTGGCGCAAATACTCCTGTGGGTGTTACTAGTACTTTTAGACTTACTACAAGACCGATTATAAGTGACACTATTCCAAATCAGTTTCAGTTTGTGGATAAATCTGGACAAGGAAGAAATATATCTACTATTAGTGATCCTATTACTATTTCTGGAATTACAACTCATGCTAATGATTTTGCAAGTGCATTCTTAACAAATAATAATGATGGTGGACAATTTAGAATCACTAGAGGAGGTGTTGTTGTAAGGGATTTTAGTGCAGATCCTGCTCAAATTCGCAATGGTGATGTAATTAATTTAAAAATTACTACTTCTCCAGCTTCAAATGGTTCAGTTTTAACTAGATTTAATGTTTCCGGTACTGATAATACTGATATTAATAATATCGTATCTCAAACAATTAATGATACCTGGATCGTTCAAAGTGCTGTTAGAAATTGTACATTAGTTGCTCCAACATTTACTAATGTTTCAGATGCAGATCCCGCTTCATTAAAATCTGTAACTTTTACTCCAGTAAGCTATGATAGTGATTGTGGAGTTGTTGTTAATACTTCAAATACAAGTTCATATTTAAATGTAAATGGTACTATTGGAAATAATTTAACAGTTCTTCCTGGAGTTGCATGTACTGTTTTCATGACAGCTCCAGATTTCTCGACAACAAGAACAACAACTGTAACTCTAACTGCTAATAATAATATACCATCTCCAATTACAACATCTTCTAATTGGTCAATATCTTCTAGATCTACTAATGATCCTACTGCTACTATTACCGCAAATCCTTCTACAATTTCTTGTAATGAAAGTAGCACACTAACTTGGTTCACTACTAAAGCCGCAAGCATAACAACGAATGGATTCACCGGAGTAACTACATCAGGATCACTTTCTGTTGGACCTTTAAAACAAACTACAACTTTTTCAATTACTGCTAGAAGCACTGATAATACTACAGCAACTTCTTCTATAACAGTTTTGGTTAATAGTACTGCTGATGTTCAGTTAAATGCTAGTTCGACAAGCATTGCGTATAACGGAAGTGTAACCTTAAGTTGGTCATCATCCAACGCAAGTAGTGTGGTTTCTAACTTTGGAGTAAGTGCTACATCGGGATCAATTACTTTGAATAATTTAAAATCTACAACAACTTATACAATAAGAGCAGTTTCAAATAGTGGATGCGCAGATTCTGCAACTAAGAGTGTTACAGTGAATGTTGCATCTTGCACAAAAACAACAAATGTAGAAAATGTTGCAGCTGGTGTAGCAATAAATTATACTTTATCTGATGCTGGACAGGGTTATGCTTATTATTATACTGGTGCCTCTGGTTATGGGTTGGCCAGTGAATCGAGAAGATCTTTGAATACTACTGGAGCTCAGACTTATGATGGAAATAGTGTTCCATCAAAAACTGAGACCTATTTTACTGTTCCTAATAATGTTTATTCAATTAATTGTGAGTGTAATGGTGGTGGTGGTGGTGGTGGTGGTGGTGGAGATCCCCGCTTAGGTGGTGGTGGTGGAGGAGGAGGTAGAGCATTTGGTACTATTTTCACTTCTCCCGGAAGAATATATAAAATTATCTATGGTCCTGGTGGTGCTGGTGCTCCTGGTGGTGATGCTGGAAGGACTCCAAATCTTTCAGGGGGAACGGGAAGTTTTGGGATGACTGGTCAGGGTTCAGCGATTCAAACTCAAAATTCTGATGGTACTTGGAGTGATCTTCTAAGAGGAAGAGGTGGTTATGGTGGAGGAAGAAGTTTGGGAGGTACTGGTGGTGGTGGAACTCCCAGTTCATGGCAAACATATAATGGAACAAATGTTAATAATACTGGTAATGGTGGAGTTAATAATGGAAGTGATGGATCGGTAACTAATGCAGGAGCACTTTATCGTTCTGGTGGAAATGGTGGAGGAAAAAATACTAACGGATCTAATGGAATAGGAGGTTGGATCTCTATTTCATGGACACAATCTATTAAAGGAGCTAGTTGGAGCGATCTAATAAGCAGAATTGCTCAACAGTATAAAAATTCTTTCAATAGACCTCCCACTTCTCAAGAAATGAATTATTGGATTGAAGTATATGTAAATTACAGTTATAATACTGTAACTGAAATTCAATCTGCAATTGCAGGTTCTGGTGCTTTTTACTCTAGTACTGGTGCAATTGATGAGTGTGGAACTAGAGTTTAATATACCTAAATAAAAAAAAGGTAGGCGCTCTCCTCCAATGGGTATTCAAAAGAACTTTATTATCCGTAATGGATTAGAAGTAGACGGTAATATATTCGTTGTTGATGCAATAACCAATAATGTTGGTTTGGGAACATCAAATCCAAAGAATACTTTGGAAGTCATAGGTGGAATTGCAGCCACACACATCAGTGTTCTTGGCGTAAGCACTATAGTCAGTGAACTTAATATCGGACTTGGTGGTACAGTAATTACTTCATTAAATTCTGGACTTACTGGTTTTAATACCACATCTCCAGCGTATATTGTTGATATTCGCTCACCAGTATCAACAGGACAAACTGCATTATATGTTCAAGGTGATGTAGAAATTACTGGTGATTTATATGCAGATGATATAAATCTAGATCAAGCAACTTTTAATAACATAGAAGTTGTTGGCGTAGCAACAGTTGGAATTTTAACTGCGAATGATCTTTATGCTGGATTTACTACTACATCATCGCTAGCAGTTGTTGATCCAACATTAGCAGTATTAACTGTTGGACACAATGTAGATGGATCTGGTCAAGATCATCTTGGAATTTATTATGATAATTCTTTAGGAACTCCTGGTACCGGTGGAACTGCAAATATCTTTACATCAAATGGAGATCTAAGATTTGATGTTGTTGATGGAACTTCTAACTTTATTTTTGGATCTCAATTTGTTAATGATCATGTAACTATAAATGGTTCTGATGGATCAGTGACAGTTTCTGGAGCACTATTTGCTAACTCAGTTTCAGTTACTGGTTTAGTTACTACAACTGATGCTTATATTGGATTTGGAACAGTCGTTATATTTCAATCTGATGATGGTATTATAACAACTCTAAGTGGATCAAACTTAGAGTATAGTGGTATTGGTACTATTAATACTGTATCAAGTGATCTTGCACAAGTAAACACTGGTATCGTAACTAATCTAATTACCTCTGGTATTGGTACTATTAATACTGTAGCAAGTGATCTTGCACAAGTAAACACTGGTATTATAACAACTCTAAGTGGATCAAACTTAGAGTATAGTGGTATTGGTTCCTTTGGTAGCGTAAATGCTGATATTGGTAGAATTAATACTGGTATTATAACAACTCTAAGTGGATCAAACTTAGAGTATAGTGGTATTGGTTCCTTTGGTAGCGTAAATGCTGATATTGGTAGAATTAATACTGGTATTATAACAACTCTAAGTGGTACTACATTAAATTATTCTGGTATTGGTACTATTGTTAATTTTAATGCAACTAATGTAATTGTATCTGGTGTTACTACAACGGGTTCTTTAGCAGTTAATACTGAATTTGATGTCTATGCAGCAGACTCAACTTTTCATGGCAATTTAACAATTGATGGAAACTTATCAATTGGTGGCACATCAACAATTATTAATGCGGCACAAGTAAGAGTAGAAGATAAAGATATTGTTCTTGGATTTACTACGACAATAACACCAAGTGATGATACTGCAAATCACGGTGGTATTGCGATTGCATCAACAGAAGGTTATCCACTAATCTCAATGTCAGCATCTGGTATTAATACCTTACCGGATACTTATAAACAAATTATGTGGTTAAAGCGCAATACAATGGGTGCTGGAACCACTGATGCATTCTTATTTAATTATGCTGTTGGTGTTGGAAGTACACAAGTTCCAAATGGAGTAACATTTGCTGCCGGTAGTATACAGTTTACTGATAATGTAATCAACACTACAAATCTAAATGTAACTGGTGTTGGTACTATTAATACTGCGGTAATTAATACTGGATATGTAAACACTGGTATTATTACGACAATCAATGGTTCAAACCTTGATTATATTGGTATTGGATCCTTTGGTAGTGTTAGAACCGGTCAATTAAATGTTTCTGGCGTTTCTACCTTCACCAATACAATTGAGTTTGATTCTGGACTTAAAGATTTTTATAATCAAGTAGGTGCTGCAGGATCAGTTTTAGTTTCTACAGGCGCTGGTGTAAGTTGGACTACTCCGTTCGCGGCAGGTATTCAAGGTATTCAAGGTATTCAAGGTGTTCAAGGAACTCAAGGAATCCAAGGTGTTCAAGGAACTCAAGGAATCCAAGGTGTTCAAGGAACTCAAGGAACTCAAGGAACTCAAGGAACTCAAGGAACTCAAGGAACCCAAGGAATTTTAGGTCTTCAAGGAACTCAAGGAACCACAGGAACAGGTACTCAAGGTATTCAAGGTATTGAAGGAACAGGTACTCAAGGTATTCAAGGTATTGAAGGAACAGGTACTCAAGGTATTCAAGGTATTGAAGGAACAGGTACTCAAGGTACTACAGGTTCTCAAGGTATTCAAGGACCATCTGGCGATGGCGGCGGCGGCGGTGGATCTCAAGGTACTCAAGGTACTCAAGGTACAACTGGAACAGGTACTCAAGGTACTCAAGGTACAACTGGAACAGGTACTCAAGGTACTCAAGGTACAACTGGAACAGGTACTCAAGGTACTCAAGGTACAACTGGAACAGGTACTCAAGGTACTCAAGGTACAACTGGAACAGGTACTCAAGGTACTCAAGGTACTCAAGGAACCACAGGAACACAGGGAACTACAGGGAGTGCTGGTTCAATTACTGATGATACCTCATCTAATTCTACTTTATATCCACTTTTCCAAAATGCAACTTCTGGAACTTTGTCTGGTGTTAATGTATCTTCATCAAAACTACAGTTCAACCCAGCAACAGGAAACCTTTCAGCAACTCAATTTACATCATTATCTGATAAAACTCAAAAGACCAATATAAGATCCATAGATAATTCAGTTGAACTTGTGAAACAACTTGAAGGTGTGCGTTACGATTGGATAAATAATAATAAACCTTCAATTGGTGTGATCGCACAAGATATCGAAAAAGTACTTCCAGAAGTAGTTGAAACAAATAGTAATGGTTTGAAATCAGTCTCTTATGGAAATATTGTTGGTGTATTAATTGAAGCAATTAAAGAACAACAAATTCGTATTGAAGAATTGGAGAGAAAGTTAAATGCCTAATCAGTTTTTATCTCCAGAAGGAGATTTAGAAAATTATTTTATAACTGAAAGTTGGTTAATTGACCAGTGGGTTGGTGATACCTTATGGACTTGGGGTCATAACGCTACTGGACGACTAGGAGACAATACAACAACCAATAGATCCACTCCAGTCACAACACTTGCCGGTGGCGCAAACTGGAAACAAGTTTCTGCTCTTCAGTATCATACAGCAGCAATTAAGACTGATGGAACTCTATGGACTTGGGGTGCTAATTCTTTTGGTGCTTTAGGTGATAATGATACAACCCAAAAGAATACTCCGGTCACAACATTTGCAGGAGGAACCAACTGGAAACAAGTTTCTGGTAGTGTATACTGTACAACAGCAATCAAAACAGATGGAACTCTATGGACTTGGGGTCGTAATGCTTATGGACAACTAGGAGACAATACAACAACTCAAAGAATCACTCCAGTTACTACATTCGCAGGAGGAACCAACTGGAAACAAGTTGCTGGTGGAAGAGAACATACAGCAGCAATCAAAACAGATGGAACCTTATGGACTTGGGGTGTTAATAATTCTGGACAACTAGGAAACAATACAACAACTCAAAGAAATACTCCGGTTACTACATTCGCAGGAGGAACCAACTGGAAACAAGTTGCTGGCGGAAGTAATCATACAGCAGCAATCAAAACCGATGGAACCCTATGGACTTGGGGTTCTGGTTTTTTTGGTTCTTTAGGAAATAATGATACAACCGATAGACTAACTCCAGTCACAACATTTGCAGGAGGAACCAACTGGAAACAAGTTTCCGGTGGATATAATCATACTGCAGCAATCAAAACCGATGGAACCTTATGGACTTGGGGTAATAATAATTCTGGACAAATAGGAGACAATACAACAACTCGAAGAAGTATTCCAGTCACAACATTTGCAGGAGGAACCAATTGGAAACAAGTTTCTGGTGGATACAAGCATACAGCAGCAATCAAAACTGATGGAACCTTATGGACTTGGGGTCGTAATTATTCAGCACAACTAGGAACCAATAATACAACCGATAGATCCACTCCAGTCACTACATTTGCAGGAGGAACCAACTGGAAACAAGTTTCTACTTCTTTGGGATCTTATAGCGGTGGATCTGAACCTTGTCATACAGCAGCAGTCACATCAGGCACCGATCCTACCTTCTTCATCTCATAAATAAAAGAAAAACTATAAGGATATGTACGCACTCGTTAATGGTCAAGAATTACTATTAGGACCCATTGGTTTTAATGTTAGAATGATTAACTCCGAACTGGAAGAACTTGAACTTCCTGAAAGATTTAGAGTTAGTTCTTCTGACTATCAGAATGTTCCTTTATCAATTACTGATGAAGTAAAAATTCTTCCTACAAGAAATCAGCAACCAGAATTTGATCCGAGATATGAGTATCTTTATGGTCCTGTTCACGAAATCAAAGAGGATGAAGTAGTCTTTAATTATTGGAAAGCAGATAGAACTCTAGAAGATATTAAAGAAGTATATAAATTACAAGTAAAACCAGAAAGGCAACGCAGAGAAAATACTACAATTAAAGTTACTGTAAATGATACTGAAGTTACTGTTTCTACTGATAGAGAAAATAGACTTGCTCTGACTTCAAAAGTAGTTTCTGGTGACGGTCCTTTTAATTTTAAGTTTGCGAATGGTGTATGGGTAGAAGTGACAAAAGCAGATCTTCAAACTATTATTGCCGCAATTGATGCAAAAGTTCAAGAAGCATATGATTGGGAACTTGCAAAACTTCAAGAAATTGATGCTTGTGAAACAAAAGAAGCAGTTTATGAAGTTGAAATTACTCCTCCAGTTTCAAATCCAGTAACTCAAAATGCCTAATATTAATTTTACAAGTTCATCTGATGGCGATTTAGGTAATCGTTTTATATCTAAAGACTATTTGATGTCTGTGTATCCGCAGATTGCTGGTCAGTTAATCACTCCGGAATTATGGACTTGGGGTCGTAATATATTTGCTATTGGAGACAATACAGGAACCGATAGATCCACTCCAGTCACAACACTTGCTGGTGGCGCAAACTGGAAACAAGTTGCTGCTGGATACCTTGTTACAATAGCAATCAAGACTGATGGAACCTTATGGACTTGGGGTCGTAATAATCTTGGACAATTAGGAACCAATAATACAACCGATAGATCCACTCCAGTCACGACATTCGCTGGAGGAACCAACTGGAAACAAGTTTCTGGTGGAAGGGGGACTAGTGTAGCAATCAAAACTGACGGAACCTTATGGACTTGGGGCGATAATTCTTATGGAAAACTAGGAGACAATACAGCAACCAATAGATCCACTCCAGTCACTACATTCGCTGGAGGAACCAACTGGAAACAAGTTGCTTGTGGAGGTTATCATACAGCAGCAATCAAAACCGATGGAACCTTATGGACTTGGGGTCGTAGTTTTTTTGGTGCTATAGGAGACAATACGACAACCAATAGATCCACTCCAGTCACGACATTCGCAGGAGGAACCAATTGGAAACAAGTTGCTGGGGGGCAATTCCATACAGCAGCAATTAAAACCGATGGAACCTTATGGACTTGGGGATCTAATGGTGGGAGGGCAATAGGAGATAATACATTTACAGACAGACTAACACCCGTCACAACATTCGCAGGAGGAACTAATTGGAAACAAGTTGCTTGTGGTACTCATACAGCAGCAATTAAAACCGATGGAACCTTATGGACTTGGGGATCGGCTGGATTTGGTGGACTAGGAGTCAATGACAATACTCAAAGACTAACTCCAATCACTACCTTCGCAGGAGGAACCAACTGGAAACAAGTTTCTTGTACTATTAATAATATTGCAGCAATCAAGACTGATGGAACCTTGTGGACTTGGGGGTGGAATTTTTATGGACAACTAGGAGACAATACAACAACCAATAGATGCACTCCAGTCACAACATTCGCGGGAGGAACCAATTGGAAACAAGTTTCTGGTGGAGAAACTCATACAGCAGCAATAAGAACCTCTGACGATTTACAGGGCATCTAATATCTGATATAATACTTCTATATCATACTCAAAAATATGAATCCACTTGAACTAGTTGCAAAGACCTTATATTCATTTAAAGAACAACAACTAACTTTTGAACTTCTTGATGCCTTTGGAAAACAAGCACAAGCATTTTCACAGTATGATGAGATTGCAAAGATATTTTTTGAACTTAAAAACTTCTCCAAAGCAATTGAGTATGGAGAAAAGTCTCTTAAGTTAGCACAGACAAAGGAGGAGAAATATACTACCTCTATGAATCTGATTAATGCTTATAATCAATCAAATCATCCAGAGAAGTCTATTACTCAAATTGAAAAGTGTAAGAAGGTAAATCCAACAGACACTGAACTTCTTCTGGAAGAAACTTTTGCATATTCTGCACTGAATCAGAAAGAGAAATCAGAAAAACTTCTATTCAATCTCCTTCAAAAGAAACTACCAGAAGAGATTGAACGAAAAGCATATCATAATCTATCCGGACATTACTTCCGTAAGGATGATATTCATACTGGTCTTCAACACTTTCTCAAAGCAGGAGAGGTTGAGGCATACAAAAATCAAAAGCATCCTGATTTTGAAAAGTGGGATGGAACTGTAACTCAAGGAAGAACCATCATCGTTGATAATCAATGTGGTGCTGGGGATGAGGTTATTCATATTCGGTTTATGAAGCATCTCAAAGAACTTGGAATGAAACCAATTTGGAGTTCTACTCGTAGAGAACTTGTAGAACTCTTCAAACATAATGGTTATGATGCTGTTTGTATTTGGGACAAACCAGAGTTTCCAAAAGATGCCTGTTGGGTTTATGGTCTTGCACTTCCTTATTATCTTAATTTGGAACTCAAAGATATGGGAAGAGAACCTTATCTTTCAACAATTCCAGAGTTTGATAAAAAGTGGGAGTGGATGAAAGAAGATACTGGGTATAAAGTTGGTATGTTCTGGGCATCTAGTTCTGGATTTGAACAGAATTCTTTCAGGTCAGTAGAACTCAAAGATTATATGAGTGTTCTGAGAAACAAAGGATACTCATTGTATTCACTTCAAACTTATACTGATAATAAGGATGCAAATGATTATCCAGAAATCAAACAGTCACTGTCAGTTCCTAACAGAGAATATGCTGACACATTCTCAATCATTATGAACCTTGATTTGGTTGTGACTTCTTGTAGTTTTGTTGCTCATGTCGCAGCATCTATGGGTAAAGAAGTTTGTGTTTTTGTTCCGATTATGGAATATTATGTTTGGACTTCTTCTACTGGAAAGTGTATGTGGTATGGGGATAATGTTCATTTGTTTCGTCAAAAGAAACCAAGAACTTGGGATGCACCTATCAAAGAGTTTGGAGAGTTTATGAATGATAAAGCAGTATGACTTATCTTTTTTAAATCTAGAAAAGATACTCAAAATACTTTACTCAACACAAGCAAGAGAACATGGACTTGTAACTGGTGGAGTTTCAAGTTATAATTATGGAATGCCTATTCTAGAACATCCACAACTCTTTGACTTAAAAAAGATTATTCAGAAACACTTGAATGAGTATTATCAAAAACCACTTCAAATTATTAACAGTTGGTTTAATACAATGAATGTGGGTGATGAACTAAAAATACACAAACACGAAGACAGTATCGTAAGTGGTGCTTTCTATGTAAATGTGGGGGAAAATTCAGTTCCTCTTATTTTTTCTACAGAACAAATCAAACCAAAAAATGGTTTGTTAGTTTTATTTCCAAGTGAAATGGAACATTACACTGAACCAGAAAAAGAACAAAGAACCGTAATCAGTTTTAATACAGACTACTTATGAGATTTCATACCTTTTATACAAAAAATCTTCCAGAGCAACTAATGGAAGATCATAAGAAAGTCTGTAATCATATTGGCATTGATGTGACTTATCATATTCAAGATGCAATAGATGATTATGATACTCTTTATACTGCTCACGGAAAGTTTATGACTTCTGTGATGGAGCAAGAAGAAGTTTCTTGCTTCTTAGATATTGATTGTCTCCCACATAGTAAAGAACTTCTAGAAAAAGCATACAACTGGGCAATAGAAAATAAATCTTTTGTTGGTAATGCTCAAAATATTTCTCATACGCATATGAGAAATCATATCTATGCTGCTGCTTCTTGTTTGATTGTTACCAAAGATGCTTGGAATACTTTGGGTAATCCAGACTTTGCTTGGTTTATTCAGAATGGAGTTCAAATAGATACTGCACAACTTCTTACATTGAGAGCAGATCAGATTGGAATGCCTTATCAATTAATGTATCCAGTTGGTTATGATGGTCCGGAAGAATACAAACTTTCTGGGTATGGAATGTATGGAACAGGAACTTTATATCCTGCAACTTATCACTGGTTTAGAATTAGTAAATTTAAAGATCAAATACCAGACCTTTGGACAACACGAGTAAATAATATATTAGAAGGTCAAAAGATTATTTCACATCATTCATCGTGCTTTTATGAACTATAAGTTTTTGTTTTTAGTTGGATCTGCGATTAATCATTTTAAGGAAGATGATTTAAGTGCATTTAAATCGGAAGAAAGATTTCAGCAGACATTAGATACTATTCAATCAATCAAAGATAAAGTTCCCGATGCTTATATTCTAATCTATGAAGGTTCTGAAACTCTTATTAAAGAAGAGTATAAGGAGAAGTTTATAGAGAAAAGTGATTTGTTTATTGAATGTGGTGATGACCCATATATGAAATCTCTATATGAAAATCTTCATAGAGACCCAGATAAATTTACATTTGTAAAATCTATGTTGGAATGTAGATGTTTGCAATTAGTTCTAAATCATATGATGGAGCATAATATTTTTAATGATGCAACAAGAGTATTCAAACTAAGTGGTAGATATAAACTGAATGAATACTTTGATATTAATGATTACAAAACTAGGTTCTTGATGAATAAGTATGTAATGAAATATTATGACTATGAAGAAAGATTTGAAGATATTGAAAACATATATGCAACTCTTTATGGATGTAAGGGAAGTATTGTGACTGGTTTGTGGTCATTTGATAGATTTTTGTTCAATGATATTTTCAATGTTCTTCAAAGAAGTTTTGAATATATGGAGAGGGCAATTCAATTGACTGCTGGAATTGATATTGAACATTCTTTTTATCATTTTATAGACAGAGATAAGATTTTAAATGTTCCAGTTCTTGGATTTGATTTGATTAAAGGTATGGATGGAGATAGATATTCATTATGAAAATTGCAATCTTTTATCATACTTTTCAGTCAGGTATGGGTGCTTTTGTGTATCAATCTCAAATTCATAGACTTTATTGTTCTGGATTAATTGATGCTGCTGATTACATTCATATTGGTGTGAATGGTGATCAAGAGATGTTTAATGTTCCTGAAAAAGCAAAAGTAGTTTATAATACTAATTGGAAAGAAGAAACAGAAACTCTGATTGCACTTAAGAATTTTGCTTATGAAAATCCAGACTATAAGATTTTGTATTTTCATATGAAAGGAGCAAGCAAAGAAACTCTTGTTGCAAACTCTTGGAGATTGATGATGGAATACTTTGTGATTGACCGATGGAAAGAGTGTGTAGAATATTTGAATAACTATGACTGCGTAGGACAGACCTATAAACCTCTAGGACCGACTTTATGGGGTGATGGGACTATGACGAGTAACGAAGGTCTTGGATGCTACTGTGGGAACTTCTGGTGGGCAAATGCTTCATATATACAAACACTAGACCATAGTTATTTGAATACTGATTATCGTTTTGATAGAGAGTTTTGGATTGGAACGAATAAGAATGTAAAAGCAAAGTCATTTATGGAGTATACTGATAGTGATTACATTGCCGACAATCATCCCATTCCATTAAAGAAAGGTATGAGTGACTATGAACCTTATACACATTACTTTAGTGAGGTGGAATACTTATGAGAGAGTGTGGAGAATGCACTGCCTGTTGCACTTGGTTACAGGGTTCTGCTTATGGATATGAGTTTGGTGGTGGAAAGTCTTGTAAGTTTTTGTGTGATACTGGGTGTAGTGTTCATAAGGCAAGACCAAAATTATGTGAGGGATATTTCTGTGCTTGGGCACAAGAACTTTTAGCAGAAGAAATGAGACCTGATAAGTGTGGTGTTCTTGTTTCAGTAGAAAATAATGAGAAAGGTCAGTATCTTAAACTGGTTTCAATTAAAAAAGAAATAAATAAAGATATACTAGAATATTTTAGAAATTGGAGTAGTATCATGAATACTTCTGTTTTTTACTCAAAAGATAATAACTGGGAAGTTCTCTAATGCCTACCAATTTTTCCACTAGTATTTTTGGAACAACTGCTGCTGTTGATGATCTTTTTGTAACTGCTGATGCTTTTAGGCAGGGAAACTTATGGACTTGGGGTCGTAATTCTTATGGACAACTAGGAACCAATACAACAACCCAAAGAAACACTCCAGTCACAACACTTGCTGGTGGCGCAAACTGGAAACAAGTTACTGGTTGCCATTTACAAGCTATGGCAGCAATCAAAACTGATGGAACCTTATGGACTTGGGGTCGTAATTATGCTGGAAGACTAGGAGACAATACAACAACCGATAGATCCACTCCAGTCACAACATTTGCAGGAGGAACCAACTGGAAACAAGTTGCTGGTGGATATAATTTTACTGCAATCAAAACTGATGGAACCTTATGGACTTGGGGGAGTAATGCTAATGGAACGATAGGAGACAATACAACAACCAATAGACTAACTCCAGTTACTACATTTGCAGGAGGAACCAACTGGAAACAATCTACTAACGGTGACTGGAACACTGCTGCAATAAAAACTGATGGAACCTTATGGATTTGGGGGATTCCTAACGGTGCAGGAATTAATCAAGCATTCACTAATAGACTAACTCCAGTTACTACATTTGCAGGAGGAACCAACTGGAAACAAGTTGTTTGTGGATATAGATATACAGCAGCAATCAAAACTGATGGTACTTTGTGGACTTGGGGTTTTAATTCTTATGGACAAGTAGGAGACAATACAACAACCCAAAGACTAACTCCAGTCACTACATTTGCAGGAGGAACCAACTGGAAACAGATTGGTTTATCCGCAAGGGCGTGGTCTGTATCAGCAATCAAAACCGATGGAACCTTATGGACTTGGGGTTATAACGCTACTGGACAACTAGGAGACAATACAGCAACCACTAGATCCACTCCAGTTACTACATTTGCAGGAGGAACCAACTGGAAACAAGTTTTTTTTATTGGTGCAACGAGCGCAGCAGCAGTCAAAACAGATGGAACCTTATGGACTTGGGGGCAAAATTCTACCGGACAACTAGGAAACAATACAACAACCACTAGATCCACTCCAGTTACTACATTTGCAGGAGGAACCAACTGGAAACAAGTTGCTGGTGCAACTGGTCATACAGCAGCAACCACATACATAGACGATTATCAATAATATGCCAAACTTTTATAACTTTTTACAAGACGGTCTCTCATATAACTTTGACGATGTTTTCGTCCCTGCTGATGCTTTTAGGCAGGGGAACTTATGGACTTGGGGTAATAATTCTTCTGGACGACTAGGAGACAATACAGCACCCAATAGATCCACTCCAGTCACAACACTTGCTGGCGGAGCAAACTGGAAACAAGTTTTTGCTGGAGTAAATAATACAGTAGCAATCAAAACAGATGGAACCCTATGGACTTGGGGTTATAATATTACTGGACAACTAGGAGACAATACAACAACTGATAGATCCACTCCAGTCACCACATTCGCAGGAGGAACTAACTGGAAACAAGTAAGTGCAGGAAATCTACATACATTAGCAATCAAAACTGATGGAACCTTATGGACTTGGGGGAGTAATGCTTATGGACAACTAGGAGACAATACATCAACCAATAGATCCATTCCAGTCACTACATTCGCAGGAGGAACCAACTGGAAACAAGTTGCTTGTGGTCAAATTCATACAGCAGCAATTAAAACCGATGGAACCTTATGGACTTGGGGTCGTAATAGTAGTGGACAACTAGGAGACAATACAACAACCCAAAGACAAACTCCAGTCACCACATTCGCAGGAGGAACTAACTGGAAACAAGTAAGTGCAGGAAGTCTACATACATTAGCAATCAAAACTGATGGAACCTTATGGACTTGGGGTCGTAATAATAGTGGACAACTAGGAGACAATGCAGCAACTGATAGATCCACTCCAGTAACAACATTCGCTGGAGGAACTAATTGGAAACAAGTTGCTTTTAGTGCTAATGGATATCATACTGCAGCAATTAAAACCGATGGAACCTTATGGACTTGGGGTCGTAATTCTTATGGACAACTAGGAGACAACACATCAGGGACCAATAGACTAACTCCAGTCACTACATTCGCAGGAGGAACTAACTGGAAACAAGTTGCTAGTGCTGGCAATTATACAGCAGCAGTCAAAACTGATGGAACCTTATGGACTTGGGGTCGTAATAGTAGTGGACAACTAGGAGACAATACAACAACCAATAGATCCACTCCAGTAACAACATTCGCTGGAGGAACTAATTGGAAACAAGTTGCTAGTGGATATTCTCATGCAGCAGCAACAACCTACATAGATGATTATCGGTAAAACATTATTTCTTAATTATGAAAACATTATTTTTCCTTTCTGGTCTTCCAAGATCAGGTTCTACTTTACTTGGTTCAATTCTTTCACAACATCCAAAGTTACAAGCAACTCCAACATCACCACTTGCCGATTTGCTCTGTTGGATTGATGAGGGTTTTTCAAAAATAGACTTACAATATACTTATGATAAACCACAAGTAGTATATAACACTTACAATTCAATTCTTGAGAACTTTTATAATCACATAGAGAAACCTTGCGTTCTTGATAAACATCGTGGTTGGTGCAAGAATGTTTCTTCTATTGAAAAGTTTCTTCACCAAAAACCAAAAATTATTGCAACCAACAGAAGAATTAGTGAAGTTCTTTCTTCTTATATCTTACTCATTCAAAGAAACAATGAAGCAGATAATTTTGTAGATGCTCATTTAAAAAGAGAAGGAAAGGAAATCAATACTGACAATCGTATTGAATGTCTTTGGAAGAATTATGTTTGCGATCCTTATGAAAGTTTGGTTTATGGTTTGACTAATTACAGAGACAATATTCACCTAGTAGATTATAATGATCTTACACAAAATCCAGAACAGGAACTCAAGAAAATTTATGAGTTTCTGGAAATAGAAAATCACATTCACGATCTTTCTAATATCTTTAATACTTGTGCCGAAGAAAAAGATCACGAATGGGGTATTGATAATCTTCATCAAATTCGGTCTAAACTTCAAAGAACTTCACCACCACCAGAAGAAGTGATTGGTGAAGAAAATGTAAAACTTTATGATAAATTTAACATATGAGTAAGTATAGTTATGGTTTAGAAAGGATGAGTATTCATCATCCTGGAAATAAACAGGTTCATATAGGGAAGTTTTGTTCCATTGGAGAAAACTGTAATATTATTTTAATGGCAGATCATAGAACAGATTGGATAACAACTTATCCTTTTGGTAGTATGCATTGTGATATTTTTAATACTTTTGATGGTAAAGGAAATGTCAAATCAAATGGTGATGTGACAATTGGAAATGATGTTTGTATAGGATCCAATGTAACTATTATGAGTGGAGTAACTATTGGGGATGGAGCAGTTATTGCATATAATAGTCATGTAGTTAAAGATGTAGAACCATATTCTATTACTGGTGGAAATCCTGCAAAATTTATTAAACATAGATTTGAAAAGAATGCTATTGAAAAACTTTTAAAAATCAAGTGGTGGGATTGGGAAGAAGAAAAGATTAATCAACATCTTAAATTATTGTGTTCAAACAACATCTACGAATTTATTAGGAAGTGTGAAAATGAAAATTGAAGTATTTTTAAGACATTGCTATACATCCAAAGTAAATCTTTCAGGAGCAAATCGTCCAGAGTGGTGGGACAAGGAAAAGGTATTCCAAAACTTCAAGAATACACTCAACTCAGAAACCACCAACTACACAATCATCTTTGATGAGTGTTATGGAAAGCAGGAAGATACATTTCTCAAAGATGAAAGTTCTATTACAATCAACTGCGGTAAAGAAAGTGAAAGTTTCTGTAAGACACTGGACCACATTCTTTCACAAGACTTTGATGATGATACAATCATTTATTTCCTTGAAGATGATTATGTACATCGTCCAAACTGGGATAGAGCCCTCATAGATGGATTTACTCTACCTGTTCAATATGTAACTTTGTATGATCACGGAGATAAGTATCAGGAGATGTATAAAGACTTTATGTCAAAAGTTCTTGCAACAAAGTATTCTCACTGGATGCCAACTCCTTCTACGACTAATACTTTTGCAGTTAAGTTCAAGACACTCAAAGAAGATAAAGAAGTTCATAAACACTTCTCAACTGGTTTTGAACCTTCCGCAGATCACGGTAAATTTTTAGAACTACATAAGAGAGGAAGAAATTTAATTTCAAGTATTCCTGGTTATTCTACACACGCACATAAAGACTTTTTATCACCCTGTATTGATTGGAGCACATATCTATGAAAGTAACACTATACGCAATTGCAAAAAACGAAGAAAAAAATATTGAAAAGTTTCTTAAAAACTCAAAGAAGTTTGACGATGTAGTTGTAGTTGATACTGGAAGTACAGACAACACGGTTCAACTACTCAAAGATGCTGGTATTAAAGTCTATGAGCATCCACAAACAAGAGAAGAGTTTGATTTTTCAGTTGCAAGAAATCAGGCACTTTCTTATGTTGAAACTGATTGGGCATTTGCACTTGACTTTAATGAAGATGTAGATGAGTTTTATCCAGAAGGATTTGGTGTGATTGCTGATGAGTTCACTACCTTTAATCATTTAAGATTTGATGATAATGGTAAAGGAGATCCAGTTCAATCTAATGAGGTTCATACAAGGTTTCATAGAACAAAGAATTATATTTGGGTCAATGCTGTTCATGAAGTTCCTAACTTTGTTCCAACAGAAGAATACTTAAATCCAAATAGTGTAGATACAACAATTAAGATTACTAAAAAAATTCATAAGACCATAGACAAAGAACTCTTTTACTTTTCAATCTGTGAAAGAGAGCATAAGAAAGATCCATCCAACTGGTATTGGATTTGGTTTATTTTCAATCATTATTTTAATGTGAAGAACACAGAGAAAGCACTTGAATATGGTCAAGAGTTTTTGAATGTTTCTAAACCATACTTTGATAGTTTTAGAATTACTGCTTTCATTCGTTGTAGTCAAATCTTACTTTCTACTGGTGATTTCCAACGAGGAATGAACTATGCATTCCACGCAGTCAGTGAAGGAATGAATATGGGAGGTTCTCATTTGTCACAAGCATTTGGATATTTGTTTGAACTTTCTACAAGATTGAATAATCCAAATCTTACAATCTTTGCAACTGGATTTAATCCAGATTTACTACACTCTTCGGAAAGAATTGATGCTATTGATAAATTATTCTTGACTAATTTGGAAGATGTTCCTTCTTGTTGGAGAGGACATCGTAAATTTGCTGAATGGTTAGTAACTCAAATCAAACCAGAAGTAACTGTTGACCTCGGAGTTGATAGAGGATTTTCTACCTTCTGTTTTGGTATGCCTCGTATTGGTCATGTTTATGGGGTTGATACTTTTGAGGGAGATATATTTACTGGTCCAGCTCCACAGGGATCTTATGAATATGTTTTGAATAAACAAGAGAAACTCTTTATGAAAGACAATGTAACTTTCATTAAAGGTTTGTTTGATGATGTTGCAAAAACTTGGGATAAGCAAATTGATATTCTTCATATTGATGGAGATCATGCATATGAATCCGTCAAGCACGATTATGAAACTTGGAGTCCTTTCTTAAAAGAGAATGGAGTAATTCTTTTCCACGATACTTGTGTTGAAGAATTGAATGGTCATCAATATGGAGTGAAGAAGTTCTTTGAAGAACTTGATATACCAAAAGTAACATTTACTCATACTTTTGGTCTTGGAGTTGCTTCTAAAAATAAAGAACTTATTGAATTTATTAAGTCTAATTTTGATCTAGATAATCCTCTATGAAAATCACAATTCCAGTGTCAGTTGGTGAACTATTAGATAAGATTTCAATTCTTGAGATTAAATCGTTGTTCACCGACAATGAATATGTCCTCAAAGAACTTGATGAATTGAATCTGATTAAAAGTACAATCACTCAATTCACTCTTGAGTATATGAATGAATTGCGAGAAGTGAATCAAAAACTTTGGAAGATTGAAGATGAATTAAGAGAACTGGAAAAGAAACAAGATTTTGGTGAAAGATTTATTGAACTTGCTCGCAGTGTTTATATTACTAATGATAAGAGAGCAGAGATAAAGAGAAAGATTAATGATCTCTGCAATTCAGAGTACAAAGAGATAAAGTTTTATTCGGAATAAATAATTGATAATATTAAAGATAAAAGATGGCTGCAGTATCTGCGGTAAACTTAACAATACATAAGGGAACTTATTTTGAAGAGACTTTTTCTCTAACCGCTGAAGATGGGTTGGGATTGAATTTAACAGGTGCTACTACTACAGCGAAATTGAGAAAACACCCAACAGCAGGAGTTGCTTATACATTTTCAACTTTGACTACAGTATCAGATAGTACAGTTAAAATTTCTATGAGTAATGCTGTTACTGCAACTTTACCGAGCGGAAGATGTTATTATGACATCATTATTACATCTTCTGGTGGTATAAAATCAAAAGTTTTACAAGGAAATGTAATTGTAGAGGAAACTGTATCCGTATGACTATCAATGTAAGAGTAAAATCCCAAGCACAAAAAATTAAAGCAACTGTAGCATCAGGTGTAGTTATGGCAAGAACTTTAAATGAACTCCTAGATGTTGATGTATCTGGAGTTAAAGATAAATACCTTATCATGTATGATTCTGCTACCGGAAAATATAAAGCAGTAAATCCCGATGTTGTTCTTTCTGCTTCGTCAACTACAGAAACAACACAACCAGGATTACCCACAGATTTTAAAAATCAACTAGATGTTGATCTTAATAATAGAATAGATTTGGACGGGGGAGGTTTTTAAAAAAACTAAATAATATTACATCTAAATATCGGTAAAAAGATGGCAGCTCCTGTTTTACAGTTTAAAAGAGGTCTTCTTGCTAATCTGCCAGCTCTTAGGGCAGGTGAACCTGGATTTACAACAGATACTTATGACCTATATGTAGGTTTAACCTCAGACACAGCAACTAATAAATTCTTTGGTTCACATCGTTATTGGAAAAGAGAAACAACTTCAACTGGTAGTGGACTCAATCTAGTTGAAGGAACTTCAAATGGATCTGGATTTATTACATTAAAAGCACCCGATTCTCTAGCAGGCGTCGGTACATATGTTCTTCCAGATACTAACTCAATTGTTGACGGATATTTCCTAAAAGTTGCTTCAGACGGAACTCTTTCATGGGATACTGTTGGTGGTACAAATGGTAATTTCTCAAATCCGACATTAACTGGCATCACCACTGTAAATGGAACTTTATTTGATGTAAATACAAATTCTGATTTTTCCGGTATTACTACATTTAGTAATACAACTGACAATACTTTAGGTGATGTTAATACTGGCGCTGTTCAAATTGATGGTGGCGTAGGTGTTGAGAAAAATCTTAGCGTTGGTGCAGGACTTTCTGTGGCTGGCGCATCATATTTTAATGGTGCAGTAACATTTTATGGCGGTCAGATTAATCTCGGTGATAGTGATACTGACGATATTGTAGTTGCTGGCGAATTTAAATCGAGTTTAATTCCTAGTGATACTGGTAGTTATAATTTAGGTACTTCTGGAAAAAGATGGGCAGATATTTATACTAATGGTGTAGCAACACTTGGTTCTATTGTTTGTAATGATGGTGCATTATTTACTGGAAGTGTACAGATTAATACTAATTTGAATGTCAACGGTAATGTAACTGTTGGTGGAACCACAATTACATTACTAGGCGAAGATGTTTTTATCCAAAATAAGGATATCGTTCTTGGATATACCACATCAATAACACCAAATGACACAACTGCAAATCATGCAGGTGTTGCAATTGCATCTACTGAAGGAACTCCATTAGTTCCATTTGCCTCTTCTGGAATTAATACACTTCCAGATACTTACAAGCAAATGATGTGGTTCAAGAGTGGAACTCTTGGATTTAGTACTGATGCTTTTGCTTTCAATTATGGTGTTGCTATTGGCACCACCACGATGGCAAATGGTGTTCGTCTTGCTGTCGGAACTGGAGTTACTATTAGTGACACCTCAGTAACTGCATCAACTTTTTATGGTTCTTTAGTTGGTAATGTATCTTCGGCAGATCAAGTTAAAACTGTTACTGCATCTGATAGCGATGCAAATTATTATGTGACATTTGTAGATGCAAACAATGGTTCTGCCACAAATGAAACTGTATATACCGATAATGGTATATACTACAATCCAGCAACAAACACCTTTACTACACAACATGCTTCTTTTACTGGCAATTTAAATGTTGCTGGAATTACCACTCTTGCAGGAAATGTAAATCTTGGTGATAATAGTTCTGATACCATCACTGTATCTGGAGTTGCAACATTTAATCAGTCGGTTTATGTTGGTGGAACATTAACAGTTGGTTCTGTTACTATTGGTTCTACTTCTGGTGGGTCATCTGTTGGGGAAGATATTTCTACTAGAAATATTAATGCGTCTGGAATAGCAACAGTATCTGGATTAATTGATGGTAATGGTGGTGCGGATATTTCTGGTCATACTGAATTAGATACTGTAAATGTAAGTATTGCTCTAACTACAACCAATCTTACTGTAGGAAGCGGGGTTGGTATTACCCAATTCTCATCTGCAGTTGGTTCGGGAACTTCAACATCTTCAGTTCCTACCTCATCAGCCGTTATTGATTATGTTGATACACAAATTGGAAACATTGATTTAACTCTTGGATTGAGTGCTGATAGTGGTTCAAGCACTGTCAATACTTCACAAACTCTGACGATTGCAGGAACTGCAAATGAGATTGAAACATCTACTTCAGCTCAAACAATTACAGTTGGTCTTCCCAATGCAGTTGTTGTTGGTACTTCATTAAGTTCACCAACAATTAAAACTGCAACCATCCAACATTCAAATGGAACAGAAGCAGTTACAATTGATGCTACCGGTAATGTTGGAGTTTCTTCAAACCTAACTGTTAGTGGAAATCTTTATGTAAATGGTAGCACAACTCAAGTTAATACTTCTACACTTACCGTAGAAGATCGTACCATTCAACTTGGTATTGTTGATGGTGCAGCACCATCAACTGCGACAACTTGGGACCTTGGAGTTCTCTTCAACTATTATACTGATAGCGCAAAGCAATCTGCAGTTGTATGGGAACACGGAGACGGAAGATTTAAGTTTGGTTCTGTAATCAGTGATGGTGGTGGAACTGGAGTTAATAATCCACAAATCACAGTTTCTACTTTTGCTCCTATTGAAATCGGTTCACTTTGGGTAAATGATTGTGCTGGACAATCTCAAGTTATTTCCTGCACAGGAACTGAAAGATTCCTTGAGAATATCACCGTTGATGCAGGTACTTTCTGATATTTGATTTGATAATCCTAAATACACCCAGGAAACTGGGTGTATTTTTTTATGACTGAAGAAGACTTAAAGGCAATTCTTGCAAAATATCAACAAAAAACATTTGAATTATATAATAGTAATGTGGTATTAGAAACTCAAATTGAGCAGCTTAATAAATTGGTTTCTTCTTTACAATTGCAAGTTGAAAAATTATCACAAAAACAAAAAAGAACTACAAAACAAGAAGAAGATTTTTCATAAATAATCAATAACTCTTATATAAGAGTTTTCTACGGTAAATACCAAAAATGCGAGGATTGAATGACAAATCCTAATCTAAGAATTAAACGATCGGCCGTTCCCGGAAAGAAACCAACGGTAAATGATTTACCTTTGGGGGAATTAGGACTTAATACTTATGATGCAGAGTTATTTGCTCGTAGAGAACGCGCAGGTATTGGCACCGATATTGTAAGACTCGGTGCTGGAGCAACAGTTACTAATATTTTATATGTCACACAAGACGGAAGCGACTCCAACACAGGAAAAAAACTTGGAGACGCAAAAAGAACAATCGGAGCAGCACTCACAGCAGCATCAACAGGAACAGTTATTAAAGTTAGTGCTGGATCTTATGTAGAGAATAATCCTCTTTCATTACCAGAACAAGTTTCAATTGTTGGAGATAGTCTAAGGGAAGTATCAGTATCTCCACAAAATTCAAATCAAGATTTGTTTTATGTGACAACAGGAAACTATATTGCAGAGATGTCTTATACAGGCACTCTGAATTCTGGTAAATCAATATTTGCATTTAATCCAGTTGGTGCTGGAACAATCACACAATCACCATATATTCAAAATTGTACTAATTTCATTCCAAATAGCATTGGAATGAAAATTGATGGAAATCATGCGAGCGGTGATTTGAAATCAATGGTTCTTGATTCATATACTCAATACAATCAAGGTGGTATTGGTGTTTCAATTACTAACAATGGTTATGCGCAATTAGTTTCACTTTTCACTATTTGCAATGATATTGCAGTTTATTGTGGTTCCGGTGGTGCTTGTGATTTAACAAACTCAAATTCATCTTTTGGAAATTATGGATTAGTTGCAGATGGAGTCGGATCAGAACAATTTGTAGGTATTGTCACTACATATGCTTCGGCAAATAGTAGTGAATTTGTTTTAGCTGGTTTAGGAAACACCAGACCATTTGATGGTCAAGTAGTTTATTTTGGTAATTTATATAATACTATTGGAAGAGTAGTAGTTTCATCCGGCGGAACAGGGTACACTTCAACACCCACAGTTACAATTTCTCCACCATCTACTTCTTGGGGAGTTCAAGCTCAAGCAGTTGCAGAAATTAAAAATGGGAGTGTTACTGGAATTGAAATTGTTTCTAGTGGGAGAGGATATGAAACCACTCCAACAATAACCATATCTACACCAAATGTTGGGGTTAACACTGCAACTGCATCTATTTCATTACTTCCAACATATTATGTAATTCAAAGTTCCACTCCAGTAATTTCTGGAATTTGCACAATTACTTTAACTGATAATGTTCCTTATGCTGTTGGTGTTGGAACAACGGTCCCATTTTTTAAACAAAGTCGTATTTTAGCATCTGGTCATTCTTTTGAATATATTGGAAGTGGGGTGACAATTGCAAGTGCTCTTCCTGCTGTTGGTGGAGTACCAATTCAAGCAAATGAAACTGATGCTCGTAATGGTGGTCTTGTTGTTTATACCTCAACAGATCAATCTGGAAATTTTAGAATAGGTGATGGTGTTGTTATAAATCAACAAACTGGAACAATCAGTGGAACATTCTATTCTAAGAGTTTGTTCTCTACAATAACACCATTTATACTCGCATTAGGAGAATAAAAAAATGGCTTTAGCACTCAATGTATTCCAAACAGTTACCGCAGTAGTATCAACAAGTCCAACGGAGGTATACACTGCTCCAGTTGGATATACTGGCGTAGTTCTTTTAGCACAAGTCACAAATATTGGAGCAAACTCTGCTGATGTGACTTTACTTCATCGAAGAAGTTCGACTGATACTGAAATGTTGAAGAACTATCCAATTTCTGCAAGTGATACTGCAAATCTTCTTGCAGGAAAATTAGTTCTTGAAAGTGGAGATAAATTAGTACTATCAGGTAGTAATGCAACCGATTTAAAATTTATTGCAAGTATTCTAGAAACCCTCAACTAATATAGAACAATGCCAAAAGGATATATCAGCAACCGTCAAAAAAATCTTAAGATTGGTATTTCTTCTTATACCGAGAGTAATACAGTACTTGAGGTTACTGGTAAGGTTGGTATTGGAACCACAAATGCAACTACATCGTTAGATGTAAATGGTGGTGTTAGAGTTCGTGGCGCTGTTTATGATAAAGATAATTCATCAGGAAATACTGGACAGATTTTAGTATCTACAAATACTGGTGTAGATTGGCAAGATATTGATAGTATTCAAACCATTACTCAAATTATCAATAATTCTCTTACTGGAATTCAGATAAAAGAAGAAGGTGTTGGTATAGGTACAACTTTTACTTCAATTAATTTTATTGGTCTAGGAGTAACCGCATCTGCAAATGGTACTACTGCAGATGTTACATTTACTCAGCAAGTAGGTCCTCAGGGTACTACAGGATCTCAGGGTACTACTGGAGCACAAGGTACTACAGGATCTCAGGGTACTACTGGAGCACAAGGTACTGAAGGATCTCAAGGATCCACTGGATCTCAGGGTACTACTGGAGCACAAGGTACTGAAGGATCTCAAGGATCCACTGGAACTCAAGGAACCACCGGAACTCAAGGATCTACAGGTACTCAAGGCACTACAGGATCTCAGGGTACTACTGGAACTCAAGGTGCTACAGGTTCTCAGGGCACTACCGGATCTCAAGGAACCACAGGAACTCAAGGTACTGATGGAACCCAAGGAACTACAGGATCTCAAGGCACTACCGGAACTCAAGGAACTACTGGAGCACAAGGAACTACTGGAGCACAAGGTACTACAGGATCTCAGGGTACTACTGGAGCACAAGGTACTACAGGATCTCAGGGTACTACTGGAGCACAAGGTACTACAGGATCTCAGGGTACTACTGGAGCACAAGGTACTACAGGATCTCAGGGTACTACTGGAGCACAAGGTA